>Ga0213840_1001381_pt1 | contig 19661 bp, 17 predicted proteins | sample SWPATP22_FD_160132 | JGI IMG/M metagenome (GOLD analysis project Ga0213840, IMG submission 160132) | Coastal seawater microbial communities from Marineland, Florida, United States - SWPA TP2 #2 | ecosystem: Environmental > Aquatic > Marine > Coastal | place: USA: Florida | collected 2016-08-14 | reverse complement strand
CTGAGAGTGTAGAAGTGTTGGTTGAGAGGCCAGTTTATCCTACTTAAACCCTGCCAGCCGACAGAAACTGAATTTGCTCAATCTCCTAACGTGAGCAAATTGGCCGAGGATAAAATGTCTCGGCCTTTTTTTATTCTTACCGAAACGCCCCGCCAATTTCAAATACAAACTGAGCAACTTTTGTATCCTCTGATACTAAAGCATATAGAATGCCAACTTTTTGAATTTGTGATTCGCCTTTCCTTACCTAGGTACTTCCACTTCTATCCGCATACCTTTGTTCGAATGGTTGCTTTTTTGCTCAATTTTTTGCTGCTTGCTATTAAAATACGGTACTAAGGTGTTGGAGGTACTTGGTAGCCAAATCATTATTCAACGACTATTCCTCTAGCTCAGGCTTTTGACTTACGTTTTCTTCTATTTTTTCAGTTTTAGTTATTCGAGAACGGTATTTTTACTATTTTTTTAAAATGAAAAATGCATAAAAAACAGTATCTTATTTTGTTTGTTGAAGTTTTTAAAAAAATAATTCAAAAAAAAGCTAAAGAACCTAAAGGCTTTGCCGATACCTATTGTTGAGGGGTAATTTAATTTACTTTTACGAGAGGAGTTAGCCGGGAGTAGTGACCCAGCTAATTTGAACTGGAAGGGTTTGATGATACCACAAAGGCCATCGAATCCCTAGGAGGTAATCTAATGTCTTTATTTGTAAACACCAATGTGTCTTCATTAAACGCTCAACGTCAGCTTTTTGACGTGAACGATCGTTTGAACACATCATTCGAAAGACTATCATCGGGATTCCGTATTAACAGTGCTGCGGATGACGCTGCTGGTCTTCAAATCTCAGATCGTCTTACATCACAGGTTCAGGGTTTGAACCAAGCCGTACGAAACGCAAACGATGCAATATCGCTGTCACAAACAGCAGAAGGTGCACTTGCAGAGGTAACTACAAGCTTACAGCGTATTCGTCAGCTTGCAGTTCAGTCACAAAACGGTATTAACTCGTCTGCAGATAGAAATGCGCTGCAAAAAGAAGTATCTGCACTACGCACAGAGATTTCACGTATCGCTACTACAACGCAGTTTGGTAACGTGAATATCCTAGACGGTAGCTTCTCAGCGAGTTTCCTTGTTGGTGCTAACGCTGGTCAAACTATCTCAGTAAATCTGTCTTCGGGTAACTTGGGTTCTATAAGCGGCTTCAGCGCAACAGGCTTGAACATCACGTCGAATGACGTGTCTACAGCAACGGGTGCATCGGCACTGCTATCAGATGTTGACGCAGCGATTTCTGGGATTGGTGGTGTTCGTGCAGACCTTGGTGCACTTCAAAACCGTTTCCAATCGACTATTCGTAACTTAAGCAATATCAGTGAAAACCTATCTGCTGCTCGTTCTCAGATTCGTGACACAGATTTTGCGACAGAAACTGCAGAGCTTACAAGAAACCAGATTATCCAGCAGGCATCTGTTTCTGTACTAAGCCAGGCTAATCAGCGTCCTCAAACAGCGCTATCATTGCTTGGATAAGCTATACTAAATTAGTAACCTTAGTTGAGATGTAACGGGTGCTTGCTGTTTTTAGCAGGGACCCGTTTTGTCGTTTCGGTAAGGAGGTATTAAGTGGAAATTCAAAATACCCAAATTGGCCAAACAATTGCATCAGTTCCTTCGAGTGCTGCGCAGGTGGCACCGGTTAAGCAGGACACGTTGCCTGTTGCTGACGCAGATCCGCGCAGCAATCAGCAAAATGAGCAAGGTGAAAGCCGTAATACATCCGCACAACCGGCTGATATTTCATCATCTGTTGTGGGGCAAAATTTATCTCAAGCTTCTAGTCGGCAAGCCGATAACACTAGCAGTGAGAGAGATCGCGTACAGCTTGAGGAAGCTGTCGCAAACGTTGAATCATTCCTAAAAGTTCAGAATCGAGATTTAGCGTTCACTATCGACGAAGACACCAATCGTTCGGTGGTAACGGTAAAAGATTCACAATCTGGTGACGTCATAAGGCAAATACCTTCAGAAGAGGTTTTAAAGCTGGCTGACAGGATCCAAGAATTGCAACAGGATGTTGGGAACAGTGTAGGAGTGTTTATCAACAATCAGGTTTAATTGAGGTGATGTATGACAATTCAGTCTCTAGGTGTAGGTTCAGGCTTAGCGCTTGACGATCTGGTACAACAGCTTTTGAATGCAGAAAGGCAGCCTAAAGAGGCGCGTCTTAACGCTAAAGAAGAGCGAATAGAGGCTGAAATTTCAGGCCTTGGTCAAATTAAATCTAAATTGTCTGATTTTAAAGATGCCGTGGATGAGCTTCGAAGCGATAACGGCATCAACGGTCGTGAGCCCACCATTACAAACCCTTCTGAAGATAATGACGTACTGTCAGCAGAAGCGTCTAACTCTGCGCTTCGAGGCACATATGAAATTGAAGTGGAGCAACTGGCATCAGGAAGTCGCATAACAACTGATGACGGCGCATTCACTTCAAGCTCCGATTCAGTGTTGTCATCTGGTACCGGGTCACTTACTTTCGACGTAGGCGGAAGTGATAGTTTTACCATCAATGTATCTGCAGGTATGACGCTTACACAGCTTCGCGAAGCTATAAATAATGCCGATGATAATTTCGGCGTTACCGCTAATATCATCGATACAGGCACCAGTGCTGGACCCAGGCTTGTGTTTTCTTCAAGTGAAACGGGCGATGGCAACGACTTAGTCATTACCAACGATACTGGCGCTGCTGAACTCGACCGTTTGTCTACTACTGGTGGGGCTGGAAGCATTAGCGCAGCGAACATAGAAAGTGCAAGAAATGCGATTGCATATATCGACGGCATTGAAGTGCAGAGCAGTACTAATGAATTCGAAAACACCATTCAAAACGTTTCTTTTGAAGTTAATGAGGTTTCTCCAAAAGATGCTGCAGGTGATTTTCTTGCTACCAAATTAAACATTGGCTTTGACAAAGATGGTCTTGATAAGAAAATTCGCGACTTTGTGGATAACTACAACTCACTGATAGACGAAATTCAAACGCTCACTCGATACGGTGAGTCGGAGCTTGAAGAGGATGGGGCGCTAGCGGGAGATTCTCTGCTACGTGGTATTCAAAGTGGGTTGGCCTCAATTATTGGCGACAATGTGAGTTCTTCGGCACTAGGTGGTTTGTTTCAAGTTGGTATTGAGTTTAACGATGAAGGCAAACTTGAAATAGGAACCACTGATTTCGGGCTGGGCTCTGGTGAGGACCGTCTTGAAGATGCATTGGAAGATAATTTTGATGAAATTGCCAAGCTGTTCACTGACGACAATGAAGGTATTGCAACACGTCTGTACGAGTTTTCTAAAGAATACACTTCATTTAGCGGGCTGATTAGTTTGCGAGAGCGTGCAGCAAAAGATAATCGCGATGAGTTGTTTGACGAACGTGAAACTCTCGAGCTACGTATGTTGAATTACGAAGAAATTCTTCGAGATAAATATTTAAACCTCGACCAAACCGTTGCCCAGTTAAATCAAACTGGTTCCGCGCTACTGGCGTCGTTGTAAGCTGTAAAGAATTGTTGGAGTTTTTATGTCACTTAAAGGTATTAACGCGTATCGCAAAGGCAACTTAAAACAAGATGTTGCAAATGCAGACCCGCATAAACTGACTTTGATGCTGCTTCAGGGAGCGCTTGATAGGGTAGCCTATGCGAAAGGGGCAATGGAAAGAAAAGATTTAGTTTCCAAGGCTGATTTTATTTCAAAAGCAAGCGCCATTATTATGCATTTACGTGACACACTTGATTTAGAAGCTGGTGGCGAAGTTGCTGACAATATGTTCGCGCTATACAACTATATGGTCGAGCGACTGAACGAAGCACACATCAATAACGACTTGAATATGTTGGAAGAAGTGTCTAGCCTGTTAACACCAATACGCGATGCATGGGTACAAATTCCTGAAGAAGCAAAGCAGGAAGCTTATGAAGCCCAGCGTCAAAAACGACAAGCTGTTTGAAAAATACAATATTAGATCACCAATCTACACCTCTTTTTCTGCAAGCAGTTAATGCTGAGCTAGCTGCTTGCCTATCATCTGACGCTGAAGAATTCTCCACCGAACGTTTTAGGCACCTTATTCAGGTTCGTCATAAAGTCGTCACGCGTGCTTTACAGAGAATGGAAGGTTCTAAAAAGTCTGCTTTTGCATCTAAAGAACTTGAAATAAATCAGAAGCTTGAAGAGCTGGCGCAAGGTTTGCTTGAAAATGCAAAAAAAGAAGCGGTTAAATTTTCAAGAGGCCGCGCAGCCGTGAAGAAATATAAATAACTATGCTACAGCAGATACAGTTTCATGTTCATGAAGATGAACAGACCCAACAGCAAATTGAAAAATGTCTTGCTGCAGAAATAAGAGAGACATACAGGCTTAGTGTTGGTGCTTTTGAACGTTATATCCCTACACTTGCAAAACTTGCAAAGGATACGGGGTCTTCTTTTTCAACGCTGTTGTGCAATAAAAATTCAGAACTCAATATTGTAAACTACAATAGCGGTCAAGTTTTATACGGTTTAAATCCAAGAGATGAGATACTTTCTCATTTTGATAGCTATCTCTCTCAATTCCCATTGATAGAAATTGAGAACACATCATCTTCGAAACGATCACATGTTGATGCAATAGTGTGTTTAGGTTTGGGGTTGGGGCATCACCTAAAGCATATTGTTGATTCAAAGCACTATAAGCATATTGTGGTCTACGAACCTAATGTTGATTATTTCGTTTGCTCACTATCCTGTGTTCAATGGCAATATATTTTTCAAAAAGCAAAAGAAGAAGGGGTTACTCTCTATTTGCAGATTGGTATTGATGCAACTAATTTTGTGAATGATATAAATGAACTCGTAACACATGTTGGTGTTAATCGAATCCAATTATACAAACATTTTAACCTCCCTATTTTTAATAGTTTAGAAGAAACGTTATTTTCAAAAAGTTGGCTTGAGTTACAAAAGTGGATTCCTAGGAATGCCTCATCATCTTTGAATGAAAGTTATCTTCCTATTTGGGCACCGTTAAAGGACCAGTTTGTGGTTGATGAGCGGCTTTTAGACGAAAATCGAAAGCATAAAAATTTAAATACTCTTAAGAAGTACTTTCCAGACCTTTACGCAGAGTTTTCCTCGTACGACCCAGACCTATGGTTACCTACCACAACTAGCGGTGGTGCAGTCAATGTAGTGCATGCAAAAACACAAAGTCTTTTTTCTGCAGATCCAAGAAACGAGGCAAATACAAGCTTCAACTTTTTTTCAAGAAAACCTAACAAAGATGGTTTACTTCTAAGTTACAAAGGAAAAAAGCTAAAAGGGTATCTTCACTACCAGCTTGTTGAAGCCTGTGAATCTATTATGAAGGGGATAAATGAAGAGCAGGGAGAATTACCTGAGCATGTGAAATCATTAATTATGTTTGGAATTGGGAGTGGTTATCCAATCGAGGCATTAATGAAAAATCATGATATTGATATGCTTTTCATTTGTGAGCCGAACAAAGATTTCTTTTATGCCTCTCTTTATGCCATAGACTGGGCCACAATCATTGAATCGTTCGACGATGGTAAAAAGCGTTTATATCTTAATATAGGTGATGATGGTTCTAATTTAACAAATGACCTTCTTGTCCAATTTCAAACGGTTGGGCCATACATGTTAGCAAACACATTTTTCTATCAAACCTATATAAATGAAAGACTAACTGATGCGGTTGCTCAACTTAGAGAACAGTTATTAGTCATAATTGCAATGGGTGACTATTTTGACAATGCAAATTTCGGTATCGCCCACACTCGTGCGGCATTAGAAAAAAATATACCTTTTTTGTTAGCTGATACGCCTAAGTTGCTGTCCTCCGAAGTATTGGAAGTCCCTGTTTTTGTTGTTGGAAATGGCCCTTCATTAGACGGCTTGATTGAAACGTTGAAACAGGAGCATGGCAAAGCAATTGTCATATCTTGCGGCACAGCGCTTCAATCGCTTTACAATAACGGAATAACTCCAGACTTTCATGCTGAGATCGAAACTAACCGTTCAACATTTGATTGGCTTTCCCGAATTGAGGACAGCGAATATCTAAGGAAAATTACGCTTCTAAGCTGTAACGGAATTCACCCAGATACTACTTCATTGTTCAAGCGCACATTACTTGCGTTTAAACAAGGAGAAGCGTCAACCGTGTCACTTACAGAGCTGGATAAAACGCACCCTTTTGCTTTGTTAGAACACGCATACCCCACGGTAACAAATTTTGTATCCGATTTAGTTACTACTATCGGATTTAAACAGATTTATTTGTTTGGAACTGATATGGGGTTTGTCAGTGACACTTATCATCATTCACGTTCCTCGGGATATTACGATAGCGAGGGAAACGAACTCTATCGTTATGCAGATAATCATCAGATGTCTATGGTTATCCCAGGGAACTTTAAACCTTGGGTGAAGACAAAATACGAGTTTAAGGTATCAAAAAGCGTACTTGAGCTAACATTTAATAAAGTAAAATCTGACGTTTACAATTTGAACGACGGGGCCAGAATTAATGGCGCGCAAGCTTTAGAAAAAGAATTAATGTTAATCAGTGCTACTTCACAACAAAAGTTAGCTGCAATTAATTCACTTGTTACAGATGCATTTTCCGCAAACCTTAATCTTCAGTTTCTCCAAAATTTTGATAGACGTTACAGTTCTCAAAGTTTGCTAGAAGAGCTGTCTGCGCTAACACACTTATTGCGAGGAACGATTGAAACAGTTGATGATGTTGCCAAGATCATATCTGATCAAAGAGAGTTTATCGTAGCTTCATATAAGCGAGGAAAGTCACTTGCGTTCTACTATCTGAATGGCACATTGAATTATATTAATAGTATGTTCAGCAAGTTGTTGAATATAAATGATGATGATGTCGTTGTGTCGACTGCAAATACAGTGCTTAACAGTTGGCGTCAGACAGTGTCAGATGTTCATTTAACGATAAAAAACTATCAGTATGGTTTCGACAATATATCGCCATTTTCAGGTATTCGCCGGACAAATAAGTTAAAGGAAATGTGGCAACAAACTCCGTTTTCCATTGAGCACCACAATAAGCCTCGGCCGATTTCAACTGTACTGACTATATTGGCAACCCGTGAAATAGAAAATGTACGTCAACAACTAATATTGAATTGGGTTGATAGACAAAATCCTAAACGTGCGGTAGAGAAAAACACATGTAATATTATTAGGAATATAGAACAGAGCGACTTTACGACGCCAATTCAGGGCTTGCATGTTATTGCTCAAGGCAATTTTTTAGATGCTACTGCGCCTCTTCAATATAACGACGTAGCATTAACCAACATGGCAGTAATTGCGCTAATGAGCGGTTTAAGTAACGTTATCTTTCTTCAGAAAGTGAGTTTTCATCCTTCATTGTCACCTACGTTTTTCGAAGAATTAATTTATCTATGTAAGCCGTTTCACTGTTACTCTGGGCCTGATTATCTAATTCTAACTAATGAGGTATTGGAGTCAGAGCGCTTAATATTGCCTTCAGGAGATAGGCTAACTTACATTCCTTCGATGCGAAGAGAAAGCTTTAGGTATGAAGAGCTTTCTGAAGAAAAGTACGCTGAGAAAAAAGATGCTATTGGCATGCTAAATAAAATTGACTGAGGAGCACATTTCAAGACGTGCTTAACAAATAATGAAATCAGTGCTCATAATTGGTAACGTCAACTCAACTTTTGTTGTTGGACTAATAAATAGCCTAAAAGCGTACAACCCTGCTTTGCGGGTAGATTGTCTTAGTACTCTGCCAATAGAGCGTGACGACGTGCTGGCAGACAATATTTATGTCAACTCAATTTGCGAGTGGTGGAAAAATAAGTTTGGTAAGAAAGTGCGTTATGGCTGGTTTTTAGGCGTACTGCGATGGGTATTGTTTCGGAAAAACCGTGTTCGTTACGACAACATTCAAATTCATTTTGTCGATATTTTACATCAGTTTGCAGTGCCTCTATACAAGTTATGTACACGTAAACTAACCGCTGTAATTTGGGGTTCTGACCTAATGCGGTGTAGCAACCCAACAATGTTGGCTCAAATTTTAAATAAATGTGATTCAATCAATTGTCATACACCTAAAATGAAAGCGTCGCTTCAAAATCTATTGTCTGAGAAGAGGAAAACTTCTATACAGTTTTCTCATTGTCACTTTGGGCTACTTCCATTTGAAAAGATAAAAAGCTTAAGAGCAAACATAGCTGATAAGCAGACATATAGAACAAAATTAGGTTTACCGGTCGATAAGACTATTGCACTTATAGGTTACAATGCTGACCCTGGGCATCAGCACGTAAAAGTTATTGAACAGCTTGCTAAAATCCAAGATCAGTTAACGGATGTTCACTTCATTCTGCCTATTACCTATGGAAATTACCCTAGCTACATTGAACAGCTAAAACAAACATTAGCTTCAACAAAGTTGAGTTATCAAACTCTAGAGAGTTATTTGTCCGATGATGATGTAGCGATGCTGAGACTTTCAGTAGATATCAATATCATTGTACCTATTACTGATGCCGCATCCGGCACAGTAATAGAGTCGTTGTTTGCAGGGAGTCAAGTGATAACAGGCCGCTGGTTGGACTATTCTAAATTGGTGAATGCAGGCGTCACTTACACCACAATAGATAAATTGACTGATATAAATCAAACGTTGCTATCGCTTATATCATCCCCCAAGGATACAAGTAAAAATGCAGAACGCGTCGCTAGTTTTGGTGATTGGCAGGTGCTGATAAAGGGTTGGTATGAATTGGTTGTTGATTAGGCCTTCACAGACTTCAATATAAAGAGAATAAACATGAAAAAGGTACTTGTTACCGGCGGTGCCGGTTATATAGGAAGTGTTTTAGTACGGATCCTGCTCGAAAATAACTATCACGTCACTGTGCTAGATACATTGAGCTTCGGTGGTGAAAGCATTGTAGAGCTATTAAATAATCCGAACTTTGTTTTTGTCAAAGGTGACATCCGTGACGAATCACTACTAAATGAGGTTATGCAAGGCATTGATTTTGTCGCTCACTTAGCGGCAATTGTTGGCGATCCTGCTTGTGCTAAAGAGCCTGAACTCACTAAGTCAATTAATTTAGATGGGGCAAAGTTAGTTTACAATGTTGCAAACAAGCATGGGGTAGAGCGTTTCGTATTCGCATCAACCTGCAGTAACTACGGGAAGATGGAAGACAGTGATGGATTTGTAACGGAAACGTCTCCACTCGCGCCAGTCTCGTTGTACGCAGAAACCAAAGTCGAATTTGAACAATTTTTGTTGTCTAAAAGAGAAGAGGGAAGTCAGTGCGAGCCCACTTGCCTTCGCTTCTCAACTGTTTACGGATTATCTCCAAGACTGCGATTTGATTTAACCGTAAATGAATTTACAAAGGAATTGGCGCTTGGAAGAGAGTTGGTCATATTTGGTGAGCAATTCTGGCGTCCATATTGTCATGTAGTCGATCTTTCACGATCAGTGCTCGAAGTGTTTAAAGCGTCGAGCGAAAAAGTGGCTTTTGAAGTGTTCAACGTTGGAGACTCCTCAGAAAATTATCAGAAAAAAATGATAATTGAAGAGATTATTAAGTTTCTACCAGACGCTAATATTCGCTACGTTGAAAAACAAGAAGACCCACGAGATTACCGCGTAAACTTCGATAAAATTAGTCGTGTACTCGATTTTAAAATTACGAAAACTGTACCTGATGGCATAGAACAAATATTACAAGTCGTCAGAGATGGCTTTATTACTGACCCTGACAGTAAAGTGTACAGTAATATATAGCTCTGCTAATCGTGTGGCTGCTGGTGACGTATAATACGGGCTGGCAGTCCATAAGCGGTTACATTAGCTGGTAAGTCTTTATTCACCATTGCGCTTGCACCAACAATTGTATTTGTCCCTATTGATAGTCCTTGCAGTACAACAGCGCCCATTCCTACAGTCGCCATCTCGCCGATATCACAATTTCCCCCCGTGGATGCACGCGGAGCAAGGCTCGCAAAATTTCCCAAGCAAGAATCGTGTTCTAAAAGCGACATAGAGTTCACAATACAGAAACTGCCTACTTTTGCGTCTGAATTAATTACGGCTCCGGCCATAACAACTGTTCCTGGGCCTATCGTGACCTGAGTTCCGATGGTCGCTCTTGGGTGTATAGCAGTTACAAAGCTAAGGTGTGGGACACTATGACTCACTTTTCTGGCAATGCGCTGGCGCAGAGAATTGTCACCTATCGCAACTATTGCTCCGTAAATTTGAAAGTTCTCTACGATCCTAGGAAGGTCATCGTCATGGCCTATTACAGGGTACCCCATAAACATCGACTTTTTTGGCAATAATGGATCGACAATACCAGCAATTCGGAATCTATTGTCCTTCTCAATAATATCTATCACCACTTTTGCATGGCCAGAAGCCCCAAGCACAACAATATTTTTCATCGTTATCTTAATTCAATACTAAACCACTGAAATTATCGTCATCAGATAATGTTTTGACAGTGTTAATGTATTCTGGCCACTCTCCAATATCCATCCACGATTTGTCGCTAATAGGAAAAACTCCCACTCTATCTCCGGCATTTTTAACTAATGTAATTAAGTCAGTAATGTCTTTATATTCGTTCTGTTGAAGGTGATCTAATACATCAGGCTCCAGCACATAAACGCCTGTATTTATCTTAAACGTAAACTCGGGTTTTTCTTCGAGCTCAAGTAAAACGCCGTCGTCCCCAGTTTTAAGTGTTCCGTAAGACAGTTTATGGTGTTTCAAGGCCGCCACTAAAGTGATTTTGTTATTGTTTTTTTTATGATACTCAAGGACTTCATCTAAATTTTGATTAATCAGAATGTCACAGTTCGTGACAAAGAACGTACGGTCTATTTTGTTTTTGAGTAACGAAAGAGAGCCAGCAGTTCCCAGTGGCGCGCTTTCACAAATATAATTGACTTCATAGTCGTCGTCTTTAAAGCCATTCACAAAGTATTCTATTAGCTCTTTCTTATAATTAACGGAAAGATAGTATTCGTCGCAACCGACAGATTTAAATTGGCTGATGATCTCTTCTAATATGGTTCGCTCACCTACTGGAGTCAAAGGTTTAGGTAGCACATTTGATATCGGCTTCAGGCGCGTCCCTTTACCTCCGGCCATTATAACGACTGGCACACCTTTACAACCCTGGCTTTTATATCTGTTAACGCCACCAAAAACGTCGTTCCAGTGATATATTCCCGTAATGGTATTAGATTCGTCTATGACTGGCATGAAATCACAGCGTATCTTCGCCATAGTACGTTTTATGTGGCTATAGGAGTCAGTGTCTTTACATACCCATTTAGGATCAATCTTAAGTGTTGAAATCGGTGCGCTAAGGGGAACATTATTGATTATTGAACGCTGTAAATCGCCCACAGAAATAAGGTTTATGTAGGTATCATTGTGCGAAACAAGAATAAGCAGCTTCTTAGCAATACGATCCATTTGTTTTAGCGCATCAAGGATAGTGTCGGTTTCTGATATAAAAAAAACTGAGAAATCACTTTTGTTCATTTGATGATAACTCCTTGAATGTTCCACTAGGGATACACACGCAACGCTCGAAAAGCCACTGTGAATTGTCTAGGTTAGCGCATAGGGATGCTTGGTACATCGGAAGCGTATTTAAAAGCTGCCACAGAGGGCGTGTCATTACCCCCTGTCGGTTAGTATCTTCTAACATCGCAGTCTTAGTATCAGCGTTTTTGCACACCACCGCGTTTAACCAATAATTGGAACTCGCATAAGAAGGCTCCTTAACAAAACTATATTCAGTATCTTCAAAAAAACTGGCGTACTGTTGCGCTAACTCACGTTTTTGTTCTCGAATATTTAGGAATGATGTAAATTGCGCATAGCCAAGAGCAGCGTTTAAGTTAGGCATTCTATAATTGAATCCAAACTCATCATGATAGTATTCGAAGGGGTGAGCTACTTTAGCTGTTGTCGTTAAATGCTTGATACGAAGAGCATCTTCTTTACTACGCGTCAAAATCATCCCACCTCCGCCAGTGGTAACAATTTTGTTTCCGTTAAAACTTATTGCACCATACTTCCCTAACGTTCCAGTATGCTTGTTTTTGTAGAAGCTTCCCAAGCTTTCAGCCGCGTCTTCAATCAAAGGAATATGCCAGTTGTTGGCAACTTGTATAAGCTCATCCAAAAGCGCTGGGTGCCCAAAAGTGTGTACAACAACAATTCCCTTGATTGGCTTTCGGGTTGATAAGTGAATACATCTGCCTTTGTCATCAAGAACGGTATTATCAGAGAGAAACTGAGCGAGCTTTTCTGGGCAAAGACTTAAGCTCTCTCGTGATATATCAACAAATACTGGCTCAGCTCCAGTCATTTTAATTGCATTTGCAGTAGCAACAAATGACACGGCTTGAGTTATCACCAAATCGCCGTACGAAATATCCAACGCATGAAGTACACCATGTAGTGCTGCAGTGCCATTAACTACAGCTACAGCGCCTTGAGCGTCGGTATAGGACTTGATTTGGTCTTCAAATTTATCAACATATTTTCCAACAGTGGACACAAAAGTGGAATCGACAACATCGCGCAGAACGTGATGTTCCAACTGAGAAAAACGCGGCTCGTGCAGTGGTATGAATGCATCTGTATCATAAATAGAACGAACAAATTTAACTAAACTTTTCATATCACTGTGCCGTTTTACTATAGGTCATTATCTTTAATACTACGCGTTAGGAATCTAATCTTTTTCATCTTCATGCAGCAAGTAATAGTTTGCTTTTTCTTCTTGCAGTTGTGGTAAGTCATCTATTGCACAAAGGAAATCAAATATATTTCCACTGGGCAGGTTGGTGAGAACATCATGGGGTAGGTTCCACCATTGACTCTTCGCCAGTTTTTCCCTGACAGACTCAGGAAATCGATATTTAATTATATGGGCAGGGGTTCCTCCAACTACCGCATAGTCAGGTACATTTTTTGTCACCACAGCATTGGCGCCGATAACTGCGCCGTTACCAATTTCAACGCCAGGCATGACAATGGCCCCATCACCAATCCAAACATCATTGAGAATTCTGGTTTTCTTTACTGTCGGCGCTGAATTTTCGATACCAAGTTCGGATAACTGATGAGTATTATATTCCATGGGTTTGCGTAGCGAGGGGTGTGTACTTACGCCATGCATGGGATGAATTCCTGCGCTAATGGTTACTCTTCTTCCAATTGAACAGTATCGACCTATAAAGGTGTTGTCACGAACATAGCCAAGGTCATTCATGTAGGAGTATGCGCCAAGAAACACTGTAAACTCGGGATTTATAATACCTGAGTGAAAATGTGCACCCTGTTCAAATACAGTGTTGCGAAGTCCTTTGGAAAAGCGCATGTCATGGCGTTCTAGCTCTTCACGAGTTAGTGCATTTCTTTTTAATTCTTGGCCTGATAAAAATGTCGCTAATTTACGCTCAATCATAATAATACATGTGTTTGTTAAGGTAAGAACTGTGAAAAATCAGCTCTCAAGACTATATTCAGCTCCAAAGTGATTGAAGATGGTTTTACATTTTTCTTGTAATGCGATTGGCCATTCTTCAAATCTCTTTATTTTCTTCTTTGCACTGTTTTTAGGTGAATGAAGATGAGTGTTTATCTCTTCTTCACTTAACGCTTTTAAAGAGGGAATATCTAAAAAAGTCAGTATTTCTGCCATTGACGCGTATGGTTTATTCTTGAACAAATCGACAAAATTGAGACGCAGATAATGCGCGTCGCCAGATAGTTCGCTTCTAATTACTTCATTGTATTTTCCCCAGAACCACGCAATTTTCTCAGCTTGTTCAAATTGTGCCCATTTTGTTGCAAAGCTATCATCACTGAAATCAGTTGCTGTTGGACGATTTCTGGGATCATCAACGCTGTACATCGAATAGCTATTCGCTTGTATATTGCCAAGGACTGAACAAACATAGTCCTCTGGAGGACGAACAATATGTACGATTTTATAGTTTGGAAATAAGAGCTTGATAATCGGAAGCAGCAGTGAAAGATTATTATTCGATTCAACGAAATAATGACAACTTTCATTCTCCATTTGAGAAAATAGGCCGCTTCGAATTCGGATGTATTCTTTAGCCGCTTCTTGAGTGTTTCGCTTACCTCTGATGTAGCTCATGGCAAGGTTGAATGCGTCAGGAATTGGTTCATGTACACTTATGCCCTCTTTAAGCACCGAGTTAAAGAAGGACGCAAAAAACTCGGTACCAATTCTGCCCGTACCCACAAAGGCGATGAATGTCCTATCTTGCCACTGCTCCCTAAACAAGGCTAACCAATCATCTTGCATCAAACAGCTCTCTCTTAAATTTTTCCTGCATCTACCGATAGTATCGGCGATTTCAATATTTTCATGAGTTTTGGTTTTCTATCGTCAGTGGTGTCGTGTAAAAATCGTAGCCTAGCTGTGCAGCCAACTTTCGTCCCTCTTTTATGGCCGAGTGAACTCTTTCTCCACCAATAATTATGTTTGTCTGTCCTATACTGGTGTAATTGAATTTATCGTCTGCTCCAGTATCTACAAATATTTCATAGTTTCCGGAATGCTGGCTTGTAATCGCGTTAACATTAGCAATCAGCTCTTCTTCGCTACATGTGACGTGCAAATAAGAACGAGTTATTGGAATGATATAGTGAGGAATTCGTCGTAACCGTCCTTTTGATAGCACTTCAATGCTTCTAGTGCCTGGACCTGTCACTCTGAATCCAATTCTTATTGATATCGCAGTAGGTTGTATCTTTAGCTTGCATGGTTGAGATGTGGGAAACAAATCTCTTTGAACACAAGTTCCAGATTCATTATATTGCCATATATCTAGTTCGGTACGTTCATCATCTGTTAGATAGACAAACTCTTCGAACTCCGCAAATTCAGAAACATGAAAATGAGATGTCAGATTAATATAAGAATGCTCAGCTTCTGATAGCGTTGAAGTTATTGTTACTTTGTCGTCTGTAGTACTTACCTTCAAGGCAGAGGTGTTAACTTCAAAATGGCCAGATTCTAATAAGTTAGATACTGGAGAACGGGTATAACAAATAGCGTCTTGATAATTAAAGTGTTCACTCATTTGTTCCACAAGACGTAGACGGCAACTCCCGTTAGTACCTCCCTTTTTAGGTATGCCCTCCTTGCCTTGCAACAACGCAATCTTTTGCGCAACTCGATGCTGAAAATAATGCTCATCAAGATTGTTTTTGATAAAGGTAGACCGTTCGGATGTATCGCATGATGTATGGTGAATTTTGTCATCATATAACGATACGGTATCAACCAATTCTCCAAACAAGACTCTCATTGCTCTTGTGTAATTCGATACAACGGCGGTACCTGATGCTAAGAGCTCTACTGCTCGCCTCGCAAACATGGTCTGTCCATTTTTTACAATGTTTAGAGAAATACCGGTTTCATAACCGCTATAAGCTTTGTCAATCTCTGTATAGGGGAGATTACCTACAATACTTGGTTGGAATTCAGCTGGGAATGTTCTTCCTTCGATATTTTTCTGATGGTTTCGATCAAAAATACTTACTGACGCGCCACTGTTTTTTATCAAGCCATATAAGTGAACAAAATCGTTATTGCGTTCATGGTACTTCTCATACCAGGAACCAGCAAAGCAATAGCCAGACTGACGTTTCAAATCCTTAGGGTAAAATGTTTGTGTATTCGCGAAAAAGGGTAAAAAATAGACCCTCTCATGTGCAAGTAAGGCTTTATAGCGAGCAATACAATCGACTTCTGTGGTAAACACAATATCAAAAAGTGCTGTCAGTTTTGCTCTGATAGAAAAGTCTACAAAATGCACAGGGTCTTCTTTATTCCAAAACACAGTCGGGATGTTGTTCTGATTACAGAACTCTGTTAAAGACTGAATGAGAGGAAGTTGAGACGTAATGCGGTTTTCATTACTCCAACTTCCATCCGCACCATTCCATGTAGATTCTATAAATAATAGGTCTGGACAGAAGGCTTTCAGTTGATCAATTGCATTGAGTCTATTGAGAGAACAAACATCCCAAATCGATGCAACCGATAGTAATGTAAATTCATCCGCTATAACTGCAGCTTTAGTTTTAACATTCATTGAATAAGTTACGCTATAACCAAGAAGTCATCCCATTCACGCCAGCCAGCGCAACTTAACGACTTTCTTACTTTTTCTCGAACGGGTTGAGCGGCAATAATAACACCACCATATTGAGTAGGTGAGTGCTCAAATACGCATAAAGTTGTGTCCTCGATGGTTTCACGGCCAGCAGTTTTATCAATAAAACCAGCTATTGGATACCCTCGCGCTGCAAAACACCTTGCTAGCGCTTTAGATAGTTGACCACGTCCATAGAGATAAAGCGCCCCATGCTTATCTACAATCTTTTCTATCTCCGCTAATTTCAGCTCTACTAACATATTTGCAAATGCATCGGTCGAGCTGTTCAAGGTGGTTGTCGAAGAGTCACTTAATCGCACTTTTAGTAGACACTTTGGAACGCAACCGATGTCAAAGCCTGCTTTAATGGCCCTGTAAAAGAGATCGTAATCCTCCCCCATTCTTCGCTCGGCATATCCTAGCTGTTTGATGACGTCACTTCGGGCAAAATAAGTACTATGTGTTACACAGCACCATCTTAGTAACTCTTCCCTAATTTTTTCAATCGTATTTATGCTGTTTAGGAGAGGGGCCTTTTCTTCTTGAAACTGTCGGAATCGATCACTTCTTTCAACCTGTGGATCTGTTGTGAAGTATTCGATGTAACACTTTGCTAATGCAACATTTGGATGGCTTTGAAGGTAAGATAGTTGTTCTACAAATCTAGTAGGGAGACTTAAATCATCGCCATCTACTTTGACAATATAAGGCGTTTGAATTAAGTCTAATGCTTCATTAAGTCTGTACCCAACACCCTTGTTTTCGTCGTGCGTAATAAGAGTGATACGCGGATCATTATATTGTCTAATAAGCTTACATGTATCGTCTGATGAGCCATCATCAATAATCAGAAAATCAAAATCTGAAAAAGTTTGCGAGAGTATGCTGTCAATAGTGGCTTTTATAAAGCGCTCACAATTGTAGGTGGTAAGTAGTGCTGTTATTGTTCGCGTGGACATAATTAAGGCTCTATTTCGACTTACCAGAATATGGGATATCTTTCTGCTCTTTATTTTTCTTATCGGCAAGCGAAATTTTTAATAGAGTTTTTTGAGCAAAAAAATGGTCAAGTAGTAACAATGACAAAGAAATTTTTATTGTAAAGCATTTACAAGATTCGTCAGAGTAGTGACTATTTGGAAGACTTCACCCTTTGTTAAATCCGGAAACAGCGGCAACGTAACTGCCTGCTGATAGTATTTCTCAGCATTTGGGAAGTCGCCTACCTTAAAGCCCAAGTTTTTATAATAGGGCTGCATATGGATAGGAATGTAGTGCACATGCGCAAAAATGCCTTGCTCACGTAAATTCGTTACTAGGTCGGCGTGCTGTTTACTGTTAAGTAAATCTATGCGAACCACATAAAGGTGATAGCTGGAATAGCTATTAGCACTTTGCTTCAAAGGCGTTATGCCTTCACTTTTGCTAAATAATTCATCGTAGTACGCTGCCAGCGTATTTCTTTTTTTCAAAAACGCTTCTAGCTTATCTAACTGGCTCAGCCCCAATGCGGCCTCTACATCCGTCATACGGTAGTTAAAGCCCAACGAGGTTTGTTGGTAGTACCAAGGCCCATGACTTTCTTCTGTCATCATGGCTGGATTGTTAGTAATGCCATGGCTGCGAAGCATGCGCATTTTCTCGGCCCACTCTTTATTGTTGGTAAGCGCCATGCCACCTTCCATCGTGGTAATTATTTTCACGGGATGAAAACTAAAAACACAGATGTCAGCGTACTTCCCGCAACCTATATAATCGTCTTTATACTTTGCGCCAACGGCGTGCGATGCATCCTCAATAACATAAAAGCCAAATTGTTTTGCTAATTTATGAAGACTTTCCATATCGCATGGTTGCCCGGCAAAGTGAACTGGAATAACCACCTTGGGAAGTTTATTAATGCTTTGGGCATATTCAAGCTTCTGCTTTAGTGCTGTCATGCACATATTGCCAGTTTGTAGGTCTATATCTACAAAGTCTACTGAAGCACCGCAATACAGTGCGCAATTAGACGAGGCTACAAATGAATTAGGTGACGTCCAAACAATGTCTTCTTTACCGACGCCTAACGCTAAACAGGCTATATGCAGTGCTGAAGTTGCGCTGTTTACCGCCACGCCAAACTCGGCATTACAATAAGAGGCAAGTGCATCTTCGAATTTGGGGACGGCAGGACCTTGGGTGAGCCAATTCGATGTTAACGTTTCGACGACAGCTTTAACGTCGTTTTCATCAAGATGCTGGCGCCCGTAGGGGATCACTTCTGGGCTTCCTCGTTAAACTGCTGTATTTCTTCAATACTAAGAAAGTGCTCGTTGGTGTCTGATACATATTCGAAACCAGACTCAACGGGCTTACCCTGTTCATTTAGCGCGTTCGAGGTAAAGTTGTTACTTCTGTGGAAAAACTTAATGGCCGGGGCAATAACAAAGTGATCGTCAAACTCGAAAGTATGAAGCGACATATCACCAGGACACATCATCTCGTGAAGCTTTTCGCCTGGACGAATACCAACATACTTAATGGGGGTGTCTGGTGCCATTGCTTTGGCTAAATCTACAATGCGAAGTGAAGGAATTTTAGGAACAAAAATTTCGCCACCAAGCATGCGCTCGAAGTTTTTGAGTACAAAGTCGACACCCTGCTGGAGTGTTATCCAAAAGCGCGTCATGTCTTTGTGCGTAACGGGCATATGGTCGCTGCCTTCTGCAATAAGCTTGTTGAAGTAAGGAACAACTGACCCTCTAGAGCCTACTACGTTACCATAGCGTACAACGGAAAAACGTGAGGCACCGGCACCAACGATATTATTAGCGGCAACGAATAATTTATCAGACGCTAATTTTGTGGCCCCGTACAAATTAACAGGGTTAGCGGCTTTGTCCGTAGAAAGCGCAATGACTTTCTCTACATTATTATCAATAGCAGCATTAATAACGTTCTCAGCACCATCTATATTGGTTCTGATACATTCAGTGGGGTTGTATTCAGCGGCTGGAACCTGTTTCATAGCAGCGGCATGAATAACGAAATCTACTCCTTGCATAGCGCGGTGCATACGCTCTTTGTCGCGCACATCGCCGATAAAATAACGCATGCATGGCGCGTTAAATTTTTGCTGCATTTCGAACTGTTTAAGTTCGTCACGCGAGTAAATGATTAAGCGCTTTGGTTTGTGTCTCGCCAGCAGGGTTTCAACATACTTGTGACCAAATGAGCCGGTACCGCCTGTGATGAGAATGGACTTTCCGTCGAACATGGTTTGCTCGCTGTTTTTATGGTTATAAACACAATATATCATGTGTCGGCATTTTTGCCATAAAGCATTAGATTCTA
>Ga0213840_1001370_pt1 | contig 19816 bp, 20 predicted proteins | sample SWPATP22_FD_160132 | JGI IMG/M metagenome (GOLD analysis project Ga0213840, IMG submission 160132) | Coastal seawater microbial communities from Marineland, Florida, United States - SWPA TP2 #2 | ecosystem: Environmental > Aquatic > Marine > Coastal | place: USA: Florida | collected 2016-08-14 | reverse complement strand
TTCATGATCTCCCTGAAGTTTGTGCTTTTCGTAATATTTCAGTAATGCTCCTAGGAGTGTAGGGTTTGAATGATTGACTGCATGTTTAAACACTACTCCACCATCTACTGTAAGATCTAAATCACCATTAGTATCCTGATCCAGCATTGCTATAACGTCATCTGTGTAATTTCGCCTACAATAACGTTGAAATGTCTCTTGATCAATAGACATAGCACCTCCTGTTCACTATATACCCAAATTATACTAAAATTATTTAATATTTCAAAGCCTAAGTTGTAGAATCTTCCATCATTTGCCCAATTAAACCTATATTAGACTTATGAAGAGCCTCTAATGCTGCTACACTATCAGCATATTTATCATGTGGGTATTCCACTTGAAAGCATGCTTTACAATCCTGAGCCATCTTCTCTTCCAAATCCTTTCTTTGGTACGATTTTGCACAATCAGACTGCCTATCAATAGAAACCATCAACTTTTCAATTTTATCTCTCGTCATATCATCTGTCGCTTGCCTCATGCGCGCAGGTGTTTTTTTGGCATCGAAAACCAAACAATCATTTATATCTACTTGATTAGTAACTTCTTGTACTACACTTAATTCTCGAAGCTTTCTCATATCTATTGGCACTACATGTTTATTCAAACCAAAAGCCAATTTAATAGCAATATCAGTGCAATCCCTATATTCACTAGGGTTTGGCCCCACAGGCCCATGTGGGGAATATATCTTAATAGGTAAGTATGGAACTAATATCTGTCCTGGACTATCATACCCATAAATTACATCAGCATTGTAAGCTATGTGCTTACTAAAATCTGAGTTACTTGGATCTATAACCAACACTTGGTTCCCCTGCTTATATAAAACTATGCTGTGGATACCAGGTTTCTTATCACCACCAATATTAATACTGCCATCCTCATTTCTTTCAAAAATATCTACAATTACTGTTTTAACACCTACTTTAGCACCCACAGTCGTACAATGGTTTATTGCTTCTTTAATTTGAAATACCTCAAGTGGATGAAGTATGTGAGGATAATCCATAGCTTTTCTTGATGCAGCGCTGCTCACTGACCCAGATTTTATTGCTGCAGTTTTATCAAATATACTGGCTAGCTCTCTACTTTGATGCTCAGTTAGAGGATCCACATTAATACCAAACCTAAAAACTGAAGAAGATGAATTAACATACTCTTCTCTGCAGTATAGTTCCAAACCAGAATTTGCCTTTAAAAATTTCTCGTAGACATCAACAAGCTGCTGATATTTACCAAGCCTATCAATCTTAGCATCAAACTCTACAGCAAAATCCTTAAGTTCTTTTTCTGATCTAGCTAACCTACTATGATCTATAATTCCATCTGTGGCAGCTTTCAGACCTGTAATGACGGCTGAAGAGGCTTGGGTTAATTCCTGCTTCTTTTTTTGTAAGAATGTAATTGATTTTGTGACTTCAAGAGATTCAGATTGAGCATGGCTTCCTTCAATAGGAATAAAATGCCCTGCATTAAAAGTTGTAGGTGTTATAGAGCCTTTTCTTTGCGACATGATCAATCTCCTTGAATCTAGGTTTTTTTATACAATACATTTATAACTAAAAGTAGGTCCATTGTCAATATAATTAATGAATATTAAGAGGCATCTAGCTATATTTTGGTCTTAACCCCCCTACTCCCAAGCAATTTTCAAAAACCTACTCTCTATCTTCTATTGCAGGAAGATTCGTCATATTTTCTCCTACAAACTCAAACCTAGGCTTCCTTTTGCCATCTACCTCTACCTCTTCCATAAATACATCTAAATCTCTAGCCCAAATTCTATAATCACCATGAAGTGCCTGATATATTACGGTTCTGTCGCATCTGTTGACAGTAAGATTTATTTGGCGTAATTTTAGCTATAAAAGTAGAATTTATGAATTTGAATATTAGCTCAGATTTAAGGAAGAAATTCAAAGGATTTTGCTCATCTCCAGAGATAATAATGCTGTTTGTATATATGAAATGTAGATTTTCACTGAGCTATCGTGAATTTGAAGAAATAGCTATTATCAAGAGAGCAAGATTAGATCATGCAACTATAGCAAGGTGGGTTTTAAAGTTTGTAAAATTAATAGACTTGAAGGTAAGAAAGTACAAGAAGCCTGTAGGTTCTAGCTGGCGTATGGATGAAACTTATATCAAAGTAAATGGAGAGTGGGTATATTTATATAGAGCGTTAGATTCTTTAGGAAACACAATAGAATTTCTTCTTAGAAAATACAGGGATAAGGCGGCTGCGAAGGCATTTTTCAAAAAAGCCTTTAAGAATAACGGAAGGCCAGATAAATGTACAATTGATAAAAGTGGAAGTAATATAGCTGCTCTTGAGGATGCAAATGAAGGGTTTGACAAAGAGAAGCAAATTGAAATACGGACTATCAAATACCTTAACAATATTATTGAGCAAGATCATCGATTTATCAAGAAACGAACTAAGCCAATGTTAGGCTTCAAAAGCTTCAATTCTGCAAAAATCACACTTGCTGGAATAGAAAATATTCGCATGATTCAAAAAGGTCAAATTGAAGGTGCAAATGACAATCTATCTACATTTGAGAATTTTGCCTTACTAATCGCCGCATAATATCCAAAATATGCATTTTTATGAAATTGATGATTCTTCCAAAACAGATGCGACAGAACCCGTTTTTCAGGCTCTAAAGTATCATCTGCTGAAATTTCATGATCATATCTTCTGATATCCGCGGCTTCCTCAGCAGTCGCTACTTCTGAAAACTTTTTCCTGATAGTTTTTGGGGTTATAGAACCTTTTCTTTGCGACATAATCAATCTCTTAATATTAGTTTTTCCACAACTTATTTATAACTAAAAGTAGGGTCGTTGTCAATATAATTAATGAATATTAGGAGCGCCTCTGGCTGAATGCTTACTTTTGGCTGGTATTTAACCTAATGCCTTTCTCATCCGCCCCCAAACTTTCCATAAATGTGTTAGATCTATTTTAATACTCACCCAAATAGACTGGAATATAAAACCCATGAGAGTCAGAGCTATAAAAGGTCTCACCAATAGGAGAAATACTCAAATTTTGATCAGCTGGATCTATTGGGCGAAATTGAGGATTATCTACACTACTTTTATGAAATGCTCTATGAGTTATTCTAAAAACAAATTCTGAATCGAAAAGTGTGTCATCTGGTAAATCAGCACTATCAATTATATAACTAACGCCATGAGTACCTATATGCAGTAGTTTTACCTCTCTCTCCTCATCAATTTGAAACTGCGTATGACATGTTAAGCAGCTGGGTTTAGAAATTCCAACATATACTGGATATATATTATTCTCTTTCAAAAACGCTCTCAAGTTAAGTTCTGCGTGAATTTTTTTATCATTGGAACAATAACTACTTTCATCAACAACCAATTTTCTTAGATCTGCATCTTTATCAAAGCAGTATTTTACTTTATAACAATCGCTAACTAGTCTTTCTCTAAAATACAGCATCCTAGACTTTGCATCTGCCAAACATTCCTTAATCTGTGCTTTTTCAGCAGCACCAATATTCTCGATTTCGTTTAAAGAAGTACATAAATTATTATAGCTGGCATTTATCTCACCAATTATACCCATAAATTCATCAAAATCGTTTGATACTTCTCTAGATAACTTTAAAAAAGCAACACAATCTTCTTGAAATTTTGTTCCATCAGCACCCGATGTGTCAGGTACTAATCCATCTATAGCATTTTTATACCCATCAAAATCAAATATGACCTTCTTTCCTTGATCTTTATCCTTCTTATCAGGCCTATAGTAATTTTTTGGATTATAATGTGGTTGACGCTGTTGCATACAATATGTAAATAGATCCCGATAGGTTTTAGATTGATCCTTAAGTATTGTTAAGACCTCACTGACACGCTCTTTATCTTTACCTGAGGCAGTATTGTTATATGATATATACAGATGATCTTGAACTTTTGAAACAGCAGCACAGGTTCCATCATTAAATAATCTTGCTAATGCATCATAAAGCCTCAAAGAATAGGGTATCTTTTGTGTGTGATCTTCAGTTTTAGTAACTTCAAGCTCTCCAGAAACCTGCCTAGAATAAATAACCTTAACCGCTCCCTTTACAGCAGTTGTAGCGTTTTTAAGGTACGCTTTGCTACCTTTATCATAATCTCCAAAACGCTGATCATCCTCGTCTTGAAGAATACCCGCATCAAAATTAATTGTTCTTTTAAACATGATTTCATTCCATACTTTTATGCTGAATTTAGCTCTACCGCTCCCTCTCCTATGACACAAAGATTTACTTGCACTCCTTCGGCATCGACGAGAGGTATATCTATACCCAACTCTACGAACAGCCCATGTTGATCTTGATTTTCTGTAGACAATTCGTTCGTTTCTATTGCAGTGCGTATTTTTTCTAGATCACCTTCCCTAAAACCATTTTCTTTCCAATATTCTAGCATAGCACCAACAACGTCATCTTTGTTGTATGTAATTGCATAAGCAAATGGCGACAAAGTAAACTCATCACCCACAAAAGGATCTGCCCCCAAAGCAAGTAATGCTTTTATAAAATCTTTTGGGCATTCTTCTCGTATTGCAGCTGTGAAGGGGCTTAAATCCATATCACTAAGAGCGTTTGCATCTATGGTGCCAACACCACCTGACTTAAGTACTATTAGCTTTTCTATCCAATCAACAGATTTAGCTTCAATTGCCCAAAAAATTATCTCCCTACCTGACGAATCTTTGGTATACTCTTTAATAAACCTTTCTGGTAATAGGTCATAAGCTTCATGATAATGCGCATTTGCTGAATCAACACTGCCTAAGCAGGACTCCACATAGGCCAGTTGTAATACGAAATCTTGCATATATTCTTTTACAGAGGAATTTGCTGCTGCAATAGAAATGTCTTCTGAAGGAAAAGCCTTTTTATAGATTGCATGATATTGCTCTACTGCTTTCCTTCCTGAAACTAATGCACCCTCATTTAGACCCTTATCCGCTCCTGCCAATCTAGAAGTTAGCATAGAGTGATTGTAATATACAACACATTTTTTTATTGACTCATCACTACTGCTACTATCAACCAGCTTTAGTGCATTATTGATATTGCTTAAGCATTCCCGCTCTTTTAACTTGGCTGCTGCACGGTCTTTGCTCATACGTAAATCCAAAGCCATATTATACTTTACTATGGCCATCTCATTATATATGGGGTAAAGCCATGTTTTTTGTGTTGCCAATACACCTTTCAGTACATCTTCTTGAGCAGCCCAACTCTTTCCCTCTAAAATAACAGATAATTTCTTGGAAGATGACGTATGTGAACGAGTTGGCGAAAGCTTCATACTAGCCATAGAGCCTGTAATATCCCCCACATCGGATTCCGAATCTAACCTATATCTATCTTGTACCATAGATTCATTATAGTGCAGCTTCATGTGTGGGCTCAATCTCCTCATATATACCCCTTTATCGAGTTGTTATGACTTCATTCTATACTAACAAAAATTAATACTCAAACCATATTTTAAATTTGGTTTTCAGTCTCTCTAGCTTTAAGCTTCCTTCCGAATAGGCACTACATCATAGATTTTGCTTCATCTTCTATAGCAGGGCCATTAAGTTCTAAGTCAGGAAAGGGAGCGGAGTAGTTGATAGTTACGTAGGTAAGCGCTATTTTAGTAATTGGAAAACACTAAAAAGTAGCGCTTATGAGGAATATACTATCATTTTTAGGAAAGATCTATGATAAAAGAAGGGATCAAGGAAAAAGATACAAGCTAAAATCTATATTAGCTTTGGTAATAATAGGCTATATGTCAGGTTGCAATAGCCTTGCAAGGATTTGTTTACTAGGAAAAAGATTGAAGAAAACAGATAGGATAAAGCTAGGTTTTACAGGAGATCAAATGCCAAGCCATCCCACCATAACAGAGATCATGAGAAAACTTGATATATCAGAGTTTGAAGAAATGCTTGGCTTAATAGTAAAAAGCTATATTGGAGAAGAATTTACCCAAATATCTATAGATGGCAAATCTATCAATAGCACTAGCAATAATAAAGAGGGCATTTTGCACTTACTCAGTGCTTATTTGCCTGAAGTGGGTGGAGTATTGTCTCAAATACGATCAGTACCAGCTGGCGGTGAAATTAGAGCGGCTGAGACTGTATTATCGAAGCTTAATATAGAGAATAAAGTAATTACTGGAGATGCAATGTTTGCCCAAGAAATGCTATGTCATCAAATAGTTAGTTCATCCAATGATTATATATTTAAAGTAAAAGGAAATAAAAAACGCATCATAGGGGATATCCATGAAGGTTTTGCTTCTTGCAAAGATAAGAACCTGGATATAGCAATGTATGAATCTCCTGTACAGAAAGCTCATGGTAGAATTGAATCAAGAATTATAGAAGCTTTGCCTGTAGCTAGGAAATATTTTGGTGGATGGGCAAATGATACTATTCAGCAATTTGCTCGCATTACCAGAAAATGCTTCAATATCAAGAAACAAAAGCACCATGAGGAAGTGCATTACATAGTTTCTAGCATCCCTAAAGAGAGAATTTCTCCTAAGAAATTGTTAGATTTTACAGTGAGTCACTGGCAGATTGAAAATAATCTGCACAGAACTAGAGACACTAATTTTAAGGAAGATATATGCAATATTGCGTGTTACAAATCTCAACAAGCCAATGCTGCTCTTAGAAATTTAGCTATCTTTTTACTAGCAAAAATTCATTCCTCAATCACTGCTGCTATCGACCTTGTTGCTCATAATATCAAAATTGCTATACCTTGGCTATTTAGGAGAACTTAATGGCCCTGTCTGTATTGGCATTGCCCAATAACTATAGACATGAATTTAAATCAATCATATGTTTATTAAATAATAGGGTAAGGCTTGCAGTAATCATTCGTATAGACTTGCTGTATCTCTTGGTTTTGCGGTTAAATCTAGCAAGATAATTCCTTATGATGGAATTCTGCGCCTCTACTAAAGCAGTTTCGGATTTGGTTACGTGATGATACTTAGAGATTTTGTAATAATTATATACACTATAATCATCAGTACATAGATGCTCTATATTATACTTAGCCTCAAGTCTAAAAGCTAAATTAATATAAGTAGATTTGGTACGATCCCCTACTTCAAAATCAACAACTTTATTTGATTCTCTGTCCAAAGCAACCCATATGAAGGTATATTCTCCCCCGTTCTTTGGCCTTTTTTTATATAAGTGCAGAGTTCGTCTAGCTCTAGTATAGATATATCCTTGGGGCCATTAACTGACTTCTGGGCCTTAGAGAGCTCTCTCTTGATATCTGCGGCGGCCTCTTCGATCCAAAGAGAAATCTGACTATTACGAATGCCTGTCAACCTCTCAATCGACCTTATGCCACAATTCTCTAAATATAGCCTCAGAACCTTTAGCCTGTCTTGTGATGTGTATTTTACACGCTTGTCACCTTCTATGAAATTACACCTACAATCCTTACACCTGTATCTCTGAACCCCACATACATATCCATTCTTAATGCACGATTCTGAGCCGCAACTCTTGCATATTATACATCTGACAAATGTTGCCTGAATATCAAGGGGTTATGGGAAGCTTAGTGCACTTCCGCAGGACCATTGGTACTATCACCGCTTAGGTGCCTGTGATGTAATAAAGCGTCTGGCCAACCGCAAGTAAAATCTGGAATTTGGTGCTCCTGACTGGCATACACATCATCCTGGTGAGCCTCTCCATTTCCAAAGACTTCATTTAGAGCAGTAAAATCTTCCTCATCTGTCTCAGATCCTATGTCCTGTGGTACCCAGGGGCTCAGTATTTCTTGGATCTTTTCATCTAACTCACAAAAATCATGGGGAGAAGAATCTATCTGCTCCTCGAGCATACTTTTCAGCTTGACCCTTGCAGCCAAATATTCTATCGAGTAGGGGTCTCCTTGTAGTTTAGTTTGGACATAAGTACTGATTAGCAACCCAAGCATCTCAGCAGATTTTTTTATCGCTATCCCAAAAAGTATACCATCTTCATTGATTGCAGGATCAGACAAGTCTGCCAATTGACTATATGTATTCAGAATTTCTTTAGTTTTTTTGACATTACCTGCTCCAACAGAAGTAAATAACATACTAAAGATATCATCTTTCTCCCAATGATTTTGTGTCATAACAACCCCCCTTACACCTCAAGAGCTACCATTATATATCGCCTAACAGTTTCTGATTCGCAGATGCCATGTCTTCCTTGAAACTATTAATGTGCAACGTACACTTGTGGTCATGGTAACATAGATCTACTATGACCTCAACGGGTTTTTTGGGCAAAGGTTCTAGAATAGCTTTAGTTTTGTCCGCAACAACCTTATATGTGCCTTCCTCAAACAGAGACAGAATGTCCCCTAAATTTTGTTTAGTTTTTCTTTGCACTTCACAAAATTTTTCTACTAGACTAGTGTCTGATGTTTGTTTAGTTCTAACAGGCAATTTAGGCTCAACTATCCCAGCATCAAGTTGGCTCTGATTTGATATATTTTGTATTATAGGACAAGTCGTGAGAGACTTTTTTATATTTGACAAATCATAATGTGTAGATGATTCATTGAAATGCATCGCAAGTTTAACTGCTATGTCAATACAGTCCCTAAATTGATCAGGCCCAGGTCCCGGCCCCAGAAGGTTTGTATATTTGTGTCGACTTATGAAAGGTTTTTATTTCATATGTTGTGCCAGAAATTTGAGGTTCGTAATTGGATAAATGAGCACTAAATAAAAAATTACTTGGGTCTATTACTGAAATAATTTGTGGGGTAACTGCACTTGAGCTAGCTTGACTCAAAGCTTGAGACGTTGGATTCATATACAAAACCACTGAATGTATTTCCGGAGTATTTGAATCTTGGAGTTTAACAAACCCATTATTCCCACTACCATTCATCCTTGCTAAAATATCCACTACGACTGCTCTTTCACCAAATTTAACCATATGCTCTATGACCATATCTATTAAGTTTTGCTCAATCGAACATAAAGAAATCAAACTAGCATCCTTTGGAGTATATTTAGCAGATTTGACAGTACTAGATGGCCTTGTAGAAATATCAATAGTTTTACATTCTTTGCTTATGGTACCCAGCAAGACAGTACTTTTATTATTAAAGCCAAAACGAGTTGCGTGGCTCCCTGTGTGATAATGTTCTACATGATACCAGCAATCTAGATCCTTTTCATATTCTCTAGTTTCAAAAGTTGTAGGCGTAATTGAGTACCTTGCTGCATCAGTTGCAATTGCTTTAAACAAAGCAGTTTGTTTTAATACGTCATCAGCTTCCTCTACCTGCTTTCCATCTCTAATTAATACCTTCATATTCCTCTACTGTCCCCTATCAAAATTATAAAAAACCTACTCTCTATCTTCTATTGCAGGAAGATTCGTCATATTTTCTCCTACAAACTCAAACCCAGGTTTCCTTATACCATCTGCTTCTACGACTTCTGTCAACAAAAAAATTACCTTTTATAGCATTTATGCCTGAGGTGGAAAATAAGGATTTAAAAGGTGATCAGCTATCTTCCACTTCCCCGATTAGACTTCTTAGAGAGTCAGCAGCCTCGGGGTTTTTATCTTCTAGTAATTGTATATCCTGGTTACCCAAAATAATATCTTTAATGCTTATTCCCTCTGATTGACACCAGATGCTTTCAGGGTCATCACCTGCTTCAAATGCCTCATGATAAGTTACATGCGTTGCATCACATCCCTTTTCTGCTAACTTCTTTGCCAAATTAGCTTGTCTTTTTCTTAAAGCATAATCCAGGGCTGTAGAGCCACGAGTGTCAGTCATGCTGAGATCTAAACCATCCTGATCACATACTGAATTAGCTAACTCAAAATTGTCAGTCCTAATAAGGGCTGCAATAAGAGGAGTATCAAAATCTGCAGCCCTTCTATCGTGGCTAGCAGTGGTAATTTCAAAGTTCAGTATATCAGTAATATCATCTGTTACTTCAGGAACGTCATCACTGGATTTGTGATGTATAGTAATAAAATTTATCAGATTCTGCTTGAGTTCTTGAGCCATAAAAACCTCTATTATTAGATTGAGTTGTAGTACGATGCTACAAAGAAAAATCACTAAAAGCAACTAAAAATTACCATAAATAGATAATTTTTACTCTATGGTATTTTTTGAGTAAGGTTTCTTTGGCTTATCCGGCTAGAGAACTTTCTAGCAAAAATCCGGATATTATCATCTTTCACATGTAGGTAGAACTAAGACTTGGTCATTTTTTATAGTTTTCGAATCTTTTGGGTTAACCTTGCTCTCAGCTGCATATTCCGCAAAATTAGGTACTATATCGGGGTTCCATTCAGGAAAGAACATTTTTTCACGCTTCGCTCTACAGCCCTTTTAATATATCCCCTACAGAGGCAACTTCATTTTTGAATTTTGATAATGCGCGCATCTGTATCTCTTTATATATAGGGTTTTGTACTTAGAAGATCTTTCATAACTATCCTTTTCAGCGTTTTTTGCTTGGTTTTGTTGTTATTATCATAGTATTATCTAATGTGCTTAAAAGACCTTCAATCATTGATTCAGGTGATGGTAGAGAGGTATTTGTTTTGAACCCATATTTGCCTACAAGGCTTATATGTTGCCAGGCAACTGGTGATAATCTAATAACTTGTATCGCCCTATCGTGGAAATTATTGCTGATACAATGCTCATATATTCTGGATAATAGATATGCATTGTAGAATATAATACACAGGGCTATTAGTCTCGCGCATTCATTATTAATTGCTAAATCCAATTCAGTTCTTCCTGGAAGTTTTCTTCCAGCTACCCTTAGAATAGCAGATTTAAGCTGGTGATATGATTCTCCCCTATTGAGTGAACGATGAACAGTTTTGCGCATACTTTCGTCATCAATATAATCAAGTATATATAAGCTCATTATTATCTTATCTAATTCTATAAGTGCTTTTAAAGTATCATTTGACTTGTAAGAGGATAATTTTCTTATGATGTTACTCTGAGTATTTTCTTTTAATGCTAGTGTTGCTAGGATTCTAAGTATATTATCAGATTCTTTTAGTATTAGAGCTTTATTTACTTGCTTTGAAGGCTTAATAAGTGATTTTTTATATTTTTCCGCTTTGTGGCGTAAATCAGATTTTTCAGAAATATATGGCTTTACATAAATATCACGATTGGATTAGAACTTTGTAGAGAACATAATCGTAAGAGTTGTTTCTATGAAGAAGAAATACAAGGTTGAGAATTGGTCAGAATATAATGAATCACTCAAGAGCAGATACTCACTTACAATATGGCTAAAAGCAGGATTTGAGTGTAACTGGTATTCCAAGAATAATTCCATAAATGTATGTGGTCGACCAAAAAAATCTTCAGACTCTGCAATAAACTTAATGGGGTTTTCCACGGGAAAGTACGGAAATTCTCTAGATCTAATATGCATTTTTGCAGTTTGGGAGTTTCTGGTAAGAATTTATTTACATTGTGTATGAATTAGGAGACCATTCAAGGTCAAGGGCAAAATTTTTAAATGAACATAGTCAATGGCCTAGTCTTTAAGGGTTGTTCGAGAGGGTATGGTTAAGTTGAATAAGAATTATAAGGTGCTATGGAGATAATTTAAATATAAAGCTTCATATTTTTATGGATGGAATATCAGACAGCCTGAGCACGCAAGCTGTCTAATTTGCTTATTATTATCGGATCAAGCACGAATCTAGTACAATATCGCACTATCTCCTATGCACTCTGAGTATAATATTTCATCAGTTAGTACCATACACTCATTATTATTGGATATCCAACTATATTCTTGAGCTTTATCTATATCACAAACATCAATATGTAATATACTATGTATGTTATGACTTGCATTGCTGTCATCACGTAAACCATTACGAGTTTCTAGAATAAAAGCAGCAGCAGCACAAATTGGCATTGCAATCACTAGACCTATCATAGGAGTGCATAGTGATGCAATAGCTAAGCATACTCCAGTTGCTTCAAGACCTATCTTACTGTATGTAAGTAACTTTTCTTTTCTAAATTTTGTCATTTAATTCACCTAATTAATTTTCTTTTAATTTATTTTTTATGCTAATGGAGGTAGTTGCACAACAATGTGTATGAACTACCAGCGCAGAACATCAGTAAAAATATAAATATTCTATTTAAAATGATGTTTAGTTTTTTGATAATGCAGCTTTTTGTATCAGGTGGTTTTTTATTTATTTTACTCATATATTTATCTCTTTTAATTAAAACAAAGTACTTTAAGCACCCATCACTGAATGCCTAAAAAGACTTATATAAGTAGCATTGAAGAAATAATATAATAAAAAAACTATTGCTATGAATAACCCCTATAAGATGAAGTATTGATATTCAGACAATGTGTCATTTAATATTGAAGTATAAAGAATTGAAAATAAACAGGGTGAATATTTTACTAATATAATAATAAAAATTGCACATAAATACCTATAATTATAGTAAATGTACCTTTAGTATAATTTTGCCTGGTGATAGGAAGTAGACTAAAAATAACCTTTTATAATAGGACTCATTACAACTTTAAAAGTTGCAAGCTATGTTATGTAGAGTATTATTAGTTTAACCATAACAATAACGATAGCCATGTATACAACCCTAAAAGATTTGGGCTTTTATTATAAAAAAATTAAAACTATTAGTAACATTGAATTTACTAATAGACAAGTCGATGTTATATCATGTATTGCTAATGCGCGCATAAGGCAGAAAGAAATAGCGAATATTCTCGGTATAGAAGTAACAGTAGTACGCTCACATATTACGGCTATTAGAGAGAAGATAAAATACAAGTCTAGCAATGGAGGGGATATAGTATCCTTTATCGAGACTTCAGCAAGCTATAATGATATCATCACACATTATAATTATTTATTGAGAATTGCACAGTTTGATAGCCTATTAAGCAGCCTTGCTAAGGATACAATGCGGTATAGAAAGAAGCCTGTCTCTATATACATGCATAGAGATGATGAAAGTTTATTCCTTGTAGGTAATAATATCAAAAAAGGCATATACAAGCATCTCAAAACTCTTGGATTTGAAGTATCCATTATCAATCTAGATCAAAAATCCTCAACAGATATTACAGATAGAACAAAAGTTTTTGTTTTATCAACAGATTTAGCTGAAAAAATTGTATCAGATAATAACTTGTATAAAAATATACAGAGGTTTATTATGCCATCCTCTGAGAACCCTAATGACAATGCCATTATTCTATCACAAGATATTCAAATCGGTAATGATTTACCTATTTTATTTTCACAATCTAAGATAGTAAATTTTGATAAAGATTACTATAAATCATTTTTAGAGCTACTAAGAAAATTATTACCTATACAGAGTAAAAAGTTTGAGCCACTTATTTCAGAATTTCTGGCAGATAGTACTAATTGTTACGCGAAGTCGACTAGGCAATATCTATCAGTCAATTTAGAAAAGAAGAAGCTAGATAACTTGCCTAGAATAAATGTTAAGAATATTTTTATAATATCATCGATAATAATTTTATTATCTTGTTTTGCATCTTACATTTATATAAATCAAAATAATATAGCTAATAATCAAGAGGTTTGGAACGTACCAATATTCAGTAATAATATCGTATATAGGAAAGAAATTATAGAAAATATATGGAACAAGCTAAAACATCGTAAGTATAAAAATACAGATAGTACAATTATAGGTTTATATGGTCTTGGTGGTATAGGGAAAACTACAATAGCAAACATTTTAGTACATAATTTACAAAAACAATATTCTTTTATTGGCTGGTTTAACTCCGAAACATCTGAGTTACTAAAAAATGATTATATTGATTTAGGCTATAAATATGATTTACTATCTAACAACATGTCTGATAAGCAAAAAATATACGCAGTTAAAGAGTGGCTGGAACAACGTGAGAACGTATTATTGATCTATGACAATATTTCTAATATGGGAAAATTAGTAAATTTTCTTCCAAGTAAAGGAGATATTATTATTACTTCCAAAAATTTTAATTTGCCTGAAGCATTTGAAATTGATGTAATGACTGAGGAGGAGTCTACCATTTTATTGGGTAATTTGCTTGCTGAATCGAAAACAAAGCATATAGATAAAATGAGAGATTTAGCTAAAAAACTGGGATATTTGCCATTAGCTTTGTCCCAAGCTGGGTCATATATATCCAAAAATAAGCTGTCAATTTCTGAATATCTGAAACTATATGATTTTCATCAAGATAGACTTCTTTCCGATGGTACTATGCCAGCACTAGATAACCACGCTCCAGCATATATTACATGGAACATTGCTTTAAAAGAATTAGAAACATCCCCAGAAGGTAAAGAAGCACTAAAACTACTAGATTTTATCTCTTGCTGCTACTCATCAAATATTCCTAAGAAATTGCTGGCACTATATTTATATGGTACGGATGATGCACAATCTATGATTAGAATAAATCACCTTTTATCTACTCTGATGCATTATTCACTGATCAAGCTATCCTCAACAGATATTACAGTACATAATCTGGTGCATTCTTGGATAAAAAGTAGATTAAGCCAAGAAGAGCAACTAAAGGTTTTGCAAAAGGCAAGAAAGATAGTTGCCAAAGCTATTGCAATGAACAAGGATCAAGGTTGGGATATTAGTTTCATAATGTCTACATATCCACATATTAATGAATTGATCAAACAATTAAGATTATTAGATTGTGAAGGTGATTGTATTGATTTGATGTGCGATTTGGCAGATATCTATTTTGAATTAAATAAATACAATGCTAGCATTGAAATGCTTGAAGAAGCAATTGCAATTCAAAAAGAAAGACATGGGGAGAAAAAGCTTAAAACTTCTATAATACTAAATCAACTTGGACAAGCTCACCTCGCTGTAGGTAATTGTAATAAAAGCTTAGAATTAACCAAAGCAGCTTACCAAATACAAAAAGATATTTTGAGTAATAATATAGCAATAGCTCAAACTTTACGTAACTTGGGCGTAATTTATTTTGCACTTAGTAATTATAAAAAAAGCTTAGAATTACTTGAAAAGGCGCTTTTAATGGAAGAAAAACTTTTTGGCAAGAATCATATTAAGAGTAGCCCCACTTTTTGTTATTTAGGAATTGTACATAATGCTTTAGGTGATTTTAAAAAAAGCTTAGCTTTATCAAAAAAAGCTTTGTTGTTGCAAGAAAAGCATCTTGGAATGGATCATTTAGATAATGCTTATATTTTGCGTCAATTAGGAAGAATTTACAGGTCTTTGGGGGATTTTAAGCAAAGTCTCAAATTATTAAAAAGATCTATGGATATTTTAGAAAAACATTTTGAAACTGAAAATATTGAAAAATCATATACTTTATGCCAACTTGGTAGGGTATATCGCTCTATGGGGCAACATGAAAAAAGTCTTAAAACTCTACTTGATGCATTAGAGATTATAAAGAAATATCCTGGAGAAGAGCATTTATATAGTGGATATGTAATAAACCAACTTGGGATAACCCATAGGGCACTAGGCAATTATACTAAAAGCTTGACATTTCTAGAAAAAGCTCTTGCAATAAAGAAGAAATTCTTAGGAGAGACAAATTTAAAGGTAGCTTATGCATTAAATCACCTAGGAATAACATATAGAATGTTGGGCGACTATCAAATGGGTGTTTCATTGCTTCAAAAATCCCTTTTAATGAAAGAACAAATTCTAGGCAGTGATAATGCAAGATTAACTAGGTCTTTGCTAGAATTAGGAATACTATATAGAATCATGAAGAATTATGGCCAAAGTATTGATCTTATAGAGCGTGCATTGGAGATCGAAAAAAAACACCTGGGCGACACAACAAACCCAAGAATTTCTCGAATTCGCAAAGAGCTCCGTATAACCCTTGCTCAAATTAAGCATTGAAGATGGCCCCGAGAGCCTATCATTTTTTGTGTGTAAGTTCAATTTTGATGCTTCTACTTTTGAAGCAACTATAGAGCTTTACAAGGAAGTTAATGGATCCAATAATCCGAAATCCGTTATAGAAGATTGGTTTAAAGCATGTTTTGCTTCATATCACACTAAAACATCATCAGTACTACTATCAGTGCCTGATTTTGCTATAAATGACTATAAGCTATCCTTAAGCTTCCTTTATAGCTACAGAGGTAGCGCAGATACTTTTGGAGCCTATAGGCGGGATTTAGAGCGATTCTTACAATGGAGCTGGTTTATTTGCCAAAAATCTATTTTAGATCATATACGAGAAGATATAGAAGCTTTTATTGAATTTTGTATGAAGCCCCCAAAAAGCTGGATAGCTCTAAAGAAAGTTGCAAGATTTAAATCCAACAAAGATGGTACTAAAATCCCCAATCCTGAATGGAAGCCTTTTGAAGCTCATATTAGTAAATCTGACCATAGAGAAGGAAACAGGCCATCAAAGAAAGAATATAAATTTTCCAGCGCTGCTATGAAAGCTATGTTTGGGATACTTAGCAGCTTTTATAATTTCCTTATGCAGGAAGAAATAGCTCAAGTAAACCCTGTAATTCTTATAAGGCAAAAGAGTAAGTTTCTACAAAAGCAGCAGAAAGTGCAAGTGGTAAGAAGGCTTTCAAATGCAGAATGGGAATCTGTAATAAGCTTTATAAAGAACAAAACTGAACAAGATATAAATTATAGAAATCATAAGATAGGTTGACAAGTATATTATTAAAATATATATTGTATAAATCAACTTATATTGGTGATAGAAATGGGGAAATCTAAGGATCAAGAAATAAAACATAAGATTAAGGTCTTTGAATATGCGAAAGAGGTAGGTAATGTATCCAAAGCCTGTAGATATTATGGTATATCACGAGAGACATATTATGAATGGCTAAGAAAATACAAAGCCACAGGAGAAGAAGGCTTAATCAACTCAAAACCTGGACCTACTTGTTCCAGTTTAAGGATAGAAGCATCAATAGAAGAAAAGATACTTTATCTGAGGCGAAACTATTACTTTGGGCAACAAAAGATATCTTGGTATCTTGAGAGGTACCATGATATAAAGGTTTCTGCAGGTGGAGTACGCAATGTATTACTCAGGAATGGGCTGAACAGACTGCCATCTAATCAAAGAAAAAGATCTGCTAAAGAATTTAAGAGGTATGAGAAGCAAGTGCCTGGTCATAGAATTCAAATTGATGTAAAATTCCTTACTTTCAAAAAAGCAGGTAAAAGTGTTAAAAGATACCAATATACTGCTATTGATGACGCTACTAGAGCAAGAGCGCTTAGGGTTTATGAGAAGCATACACAGGCTAATGCTATAAAGTTTTTAGATTACGTGATAGAAAGGTTTCCATTCAGAATCCATACTGTGCAAACTGATAATGGACATGAATTTCAAGCCAAATTTAATTGGCATTGTAGAGATTTAGGAATAAGGCACGTATATATCAAACCAAGGTCACCACATCTCAATGGAAAAGTAGAAAGATCTCATGCTATAGATAAAATTGAATTTTATCAACTTATCGAATATAAAGATGATATAGATATAAATAAAAAACTCCAGGAATGGGAAATATTTTATAATTGCCATAGACCTCATTCTGCTTTAAAAGGTAAAACTCCTTTTGAGATTTTAAAGACAAAATTAGAGGCCTAAAATGATATGGTATAATTGTCAGCTTATCTTGTAACACTCACACCCAACTGTGCTTAAGGATTGAGTTTTATGAGTGAATGGAGAGATGGTTTATCATCACGGATTTGATAATTTACAAGCCCTGCAAAAAGGTGTGTGAAAGCATTGAGAGGAGACCTATGCCTGTGATGTATCAATGTATTAAGTGACTTCATGGAAGAAAATATTGTCTCAATAAAAGATCTTTTCATCAGCATCAACTTGTCAGTAATATCCATTAGACAGTTCTTCATATTTTTTCTAATCTTGGTAATCAGAGTAACTTTTTTCTTAAATAATTCTTCAAATAATTTCTTTGAAATGTACCCCTTATCCCCCACAAGCTTAGCCTCAATCCCCTTAACAAGATTTATTACAGGAGAACGATCATTAACATTACCTGGGGTAATTGTCATTCTTACTATCTCACCATCCGCATTAAAAATAAAATGCAATTTGAAACCAAAAAACCACCCTGTTGAAGTCTTACCTTTTTTAGCCAATCCTTTGAACACTTTATGTCTCTTCTCCCTTAAATTATGGCATACAGCCATTGGTGTAGCATCTATAAACAGATATTCTGTAACCTTTCCCTCGAGAGTTTTTAGTAAGCATATTAGCCCTGGAAGTGCATATTTGATCAGTTTCACAAATCTGTCATAATGCACTAAATTTCTGAATAAACGGTTTTGGCCTTTTTGAAGCTCAAGGTAAAAATACTTGAAACAAGACATACCTGATTGATGATATGCTATCAATATAGTGATTATCTCTGAAAGCCTCATTTTACTATCTCTCTGACGCTTCTTCATTCCAGATGAGATAAGTGCACTTTTATACCATTTCTCAAAGCCTTTATAAAAATCATCGACAAAACAAAATAATCTGACATAATCTATTTCCATTGGGGTACTCCAGTTGGTTCAAAAATTCTAGAATACCCCAATACAACCAATTATGCATCTACTTCCTTAAGCGCAGTTGGGGTTACTTTTACATATAAATCATAAAAGAACTCTTTTTATTTTATCTTGTTTATATGGAATGTATCTAAGGATATCAGAGCTTACATCAACTCCAAAACACTCACCTACTATGGGTGATTTTTTTAAAGATTCAGAAGGAAATTGGTGGTTCAAAACTGTGGGCAAGGGAAATAAGCTAAGGCAAATAGCTCTGAGCAATGAGATGCTGGAAGCCCTTGCACGTTACAGAGTAAATTATCTCAAACTCTCCTCTATTCCAACTCCATCAGATACCACTCCCCTAATTGGGCATCTAAAAAATCCACACAGGCCAATCACTTGCGATCGGCCAATTAGAAAATTAGTGCAGGAATGTTTTGATGGGGCTGCAAATGAGATGGAAAAACAAGGACAGGAAGAAGCTGCACAAAACTTGCGCGTTGCTACTGTTCATTGGCTTAGGCATACTGGAATCTCAGAGGATGTAAAACACCGTCCCAGGGAGCATGTGAGAGATGATGCAGGGCTCGGATCAAGCGCTATTACAGACAGATACATAGATATCGAACTAAAAGAAAGGGCAAAGTCTGCTAAAAATAAGAAAATATCATGATAAATCTTATAAATACCACTTAGATAGGTGGATACAGAGCTATGAGATCAAAAAAATGATGGTTTGTGTTGAAAAAAACAACGATATTATGCGGCCCACAAAGACAAAAAACAAAAAAGTGCTTTGATCAAACTCCGTTAGTTAGAGGGCTCCAGAGCCATTTCTGCAAAAATCTATTAAATAGACGATCGGGGCCGAGTCTATCATTTTTTATGTGTAAGTTCATATTTTATGCTCCAATAAATCCTGCCTAAAATCACCACATAAAATCTCAAATTGATTCAGTGCTAATTGCCAATTTCTGATGGGCATAGGTAATGCTCCCGTAAAAAAGTAGTATTCAGGAGTAGAATTTTCTAACAGAATAAGGAAGGAGATTTTACTATGAAAAAATATACAGAACATCAGATATTATCGATATTAA
>Ga0213840_1001368_pt1 | contig 19850 bp, 14 predicted proteins | sample SWPATP22_FD_160132 | JGI IMG/M metagenome (GOLD analysis project Ga0213840, IMG submission 160132) | Coastal seawater microbial communities from Marineland, Florida, United States - SWPA TP2 #2 | ecosystem: Environmental > Aquatic > Marine > Coastal | place: USA: Florida | collected 2016-08-14 | reverse complement strand
GCATCCATGACTTCACTGTGGCATGCACCTGTGACAGTTTTGGTTTCGACGCCCTGAAGGCGCCCGGAACTGCCTCCAACCGGGCCCGCACCAGGCTCGCACCGGCGCCCGTGCCGGGCCCCGCACTGGGCCCCGCACCAGGCCCGCACCGGCCGCCGCAGCGATCACCAGCCCGGGCGGGTAGAATATATGCTCGTGGCACTTACTATTGGCATCGTCGGACTGCCCAACGTCGGCAAATCAACCCTTTTCAACGCACTGACCCGGAACCAGGTCCTCGCGGCGAACTACCCGTTCGCCACGATCGAGCCCAACATCGGCGTCGTGAACCTGCCGGATGCCCGGCTTGAAAAGCTGGCCGGCATCTTCGGCTCCCAGCGCCTGCTGCCGGCCGCCGTGTCCTTCGTGGACATCGCCGGCATCGTTAAGGGCGCATCCGTTGGCGAAGGCCTGGGCAACCAGTTCCTCGCCAACATCCGCGAGGCCGAGGCCATCGCGCAGGTTGTCCGCGTGTTCGATGACCCGGACGTTATCCACGTCGACGGCAAGGTCGATCCCCGCTCCGACATGGAGACGATCAACACCGAACTGATCCTGGCCGATCTGCAGACCATCGAAAAGGCCATCCCCAGGATCGAAAAAGAAGTCAAGATCAAGAAGCGCGATGCGGCCGAGCTGGCAGCCATCCTGGCGGCCCAGGCCGTGCTGGAACGCGGCGACACCATCTTCTCGTCCATCAAGAGCGACAAGCTGGAGATGGAGCACCTCAAGGAGCTCGGCCTGTTGACGGCCAAGCCCTTCATCTACGTCTTCAACGCCGACGAGGGCATCCTGGGCAGCCCGGAGAAGCAGGCGGAACTGCGCGCCCTCGTGGCCCCGGCGGACTCCATCTTCCTGGACGCCAAGCTCGAATCCGATCTGGTGGAGCTCGACGAGGCGGAAGCGCGCGAGATGCTGGAAATGAACGGCCAGGATGAATCCGGGCTGGACCAGCTGGCCCGCGTCGGCTTCCACACCCTGGGACTGCAGACCTACCTCACGGCCGGTCCCAAGGAAACCCGCGCCTGGACCATCCGCCAGGGCGACACCGCCCCGCAGGCGGCCGGCGTGATCCACTCCGATTTCCAGCGCGGCTTCATCAAGGCCGAGGTGGTCTCCTTCGATGACCTCATCGAGGCGGGCTCCATGGCCGAGGCGAAGGCCCGCGGCAAGGTCCGGATCGAAGGCAAGGAATACATCATGGCCGACGGCGATGTGGTGGAATTCCGTTTCAACGTCTAACGTCCGCCGCCCGGCAGCGTGGTAATTCTGCCAAGTAATTAACGATTAACTGGAGGGCCTCGATTTTCGGATCGGGGCTTTTCCTGTTTGCGGCTCTTTTATCCCTTTGTTACGCCGCCGTCAACGTTTTTGTGTAAAGCTGCTCTTGCGGAACCTGTCCAATGTTGCAGCTCGGTAACGAACTTTACAGTGAGTCAACTTTGGTGGCTCTCAGTGGCCTTTCGGGTTTACGCTTCATGCCATGTGAGACGGGCCACACTGCCGCTGGGGGAGTGTGGACGTCTGTCTGGCGCTTCCGGCGCCGGTCTCACCCACACCACAGAAACAAGGAGGCGGAATGCGCTTGGGTCGTATTTCCAAAGCAGTGGGCGTGGCAGCAGCAGCTGCCATCGCCCTCAGCGCCTGCGCAGGCAACAGCGGCGGGACAACCCCGACCACCGCGGCCGCAGCAAGCAAGCAAGGCGGATCGGCGACGGTCGTTGAGGTCAACGCGTTCAACACGTTCAACCCGAACACGGCCGACGGCAACACTGACATCAACTCGAAGGTCAGCTACGCCACGCACTCGGGCTTCTTCTACATCGACAACAAGCTCAACGTTGTCCGCAACGAGAAGTTCGGCAAGATGGAAAAGGTCTCCGACGATCCGCTGACGGTCAAGTACACCATCAACGACGGCGTGAAGTGGTCAGACGGCACTCCCGTCACGGCAGCCGACCTTGTGCTGCAGTGGGCGGCTTTCTCCGGCTACTACAACGACGCTGATGCCGACGCGAAGACCGGAACGTCTTACTTCTCCTACGCCGGTGACCCCACCGGTATTGGCCTCACCGACTTCCCGGAACTCGGTGACGACGGCCGCAGCATGACCCTGAAGTACTCCAAGCCCTTCGCGGACTGGGAAATCGCCATTGGTGGCCCCGGTGTTGACATCCCGGCCCACGTCCTCGCCAAGAAGGCAGGACTGGCCGACACCAAGGCATTCATCGACCTCCTCAAGGGCATGCCCCGCGGCGACTCCAAGGCCCCGAAGCCGGCGAACGCGCAGCTGAAGGCCATGGCGGACATGTGGAACACCGGCTTTGACACCAAGACCCTGCCGGCCGATCCGAGCCTCTACCTCTCCAATGGCCCGTTCATCGTCAAGAGCGTCAACCAGGACCAGTCCCTGACCATGGTCAGGAACCAGGACTACAACTGGGGTCCGGAAGCCAAGCTGGACGAAATCACCGTCCGCTACATCGGTGAGGCACCCGCCCAGGTCCAGGCACTCAAGAACGGCGAAGCCGACATCATCGCCCCGCAGGCATCCGCCGATACCGTGGAGCAGCTGAAGGCACTCGAAAGCCAGGGCGTGACGGTCGACGTCGGCAACCAGCTTGCGTACGACCACATCGACCTGAACTACTCGGGCCCGTTTGCCGACAAGAACGTCCGCGAGGCGTTCATGAAGTCCGTCCCGCGCGCGGACATCGTCGACAAGATCGTCAAGAAGCTTGACCCGAAGGCCGCACCGCTTGACTCCCAGCTCTTCGTTCCGGACCAGGCCCCGTACGCCGACTCCGTGAAGAACAACGGGTCCTCCGCCTACCAGGGTGTGGACATCGAGGGCGCCAAGAAGCTCCTCAACGGTGCCACCCCCGAAGTTCGCATCATGTACAACAAGGACAACCCCAACCGTGTCGACGCCTTCTCCCTGATCAGCGAGTCCGCCACCAAGGCCGGCTTCAAGATCGTTGACGGCGGCCTCGGCAAGTCCGACTGGGGCAAGGCCCTCGGCGACGGCAGCTACGACGCGACCATCTTCGGCTGGAGCAACTCCGGTGTCGGCGTGTCCGGCGTCCCGCAGATCTTCAAGTCCGGCAACGACTCGAACTTCAACCAGTTCAGCGACCCGGCAGCGGACAAGCTGATGGACGAACTGATTGTCACCACCGACAAGAGCAAGCAGGACGGCCTCGTCCAGCAGATCGACAAGATGATCTGGGATTCGGCCTACGGCCTGCCGCTCTTCCAGTCGGTTGGCGTGGACGCCTACAGCGACCGCATCACCGGCGTGAAGTACATGCCGAACCAGACCGGCGTTTGGTGGAACTTCTGGGAATGGGCACAGAAGTAGCCCGCGACCCCAAGTAACACTGCTGGAAAGGCGTCGGGACCACAGCTTCTTCGGTCCCGGCGCCTTTCTGGCGATATCCTAGCGATGTCGTGGTCCCGCTGCCACATTGGCGGGAACCGGCCAAACTCCGCGACCGGTCCGGGCAATCCCTGGACCCGAATTCCGAGGTTCTATTTCAATGGTGACCTACATCTTCCGGCGGCTCGTGACTGCCGCCCTCATCCTTCTCGGCGCGTCCTACTTCGTGTATCTCCTGACAGCGGCGTCCGGTGATCCCCTCGAGGAATTCCGCGCCAGCAACTCCCCGCAAAAGCAGCAGCTCATGGACGCCAGAACCGAGCTCCTGCAGCTGGACACCCCGGCCCCGCTGCGGTACTTCAAATGGTTCGGCGGCGCAGTCCAGTGCCTCGTTCCGTTCGCCAACTCCTGTGACCTCGGGAAAAACATCGCCGGCCAGCCCATCACCGAGGCCCTCGGCTTCGCGCTCGTGCAGACCCTGACCCTCGTCACGGCGGCAACGGTGCTCGCCATCCTGATCGGCATCACCCTGGGCATCATCACCGCCCTGCGGCAGTACAGCACCCTGGACTACGGGGTGACGTTCATGGCCTTCCTGTTCTTCTCCCTGCCGATCTTCTGGGTCGCCGTCCTGCTCAAGGAATTCGGCGCCATCGGCTTCAACAACTTCCTGCGGAACCCCGACGTGCCGCTGCCCGCGGCCCTCGGGATCGGCGTCGTCGTCGGCGCAATAACAGCCGTCGCGGCGGGCGGGCCCATGCGGCGCCGGCTGCTGGCCGGCGGCGTCGCCTTCGCCTTCGTCGCCGCCGTGCTCATCTACTTCTCCGCCACCGAATGGTTCAAGGCCCCGGGCCTGGGTCCCGTGGTCATCGCCATCGCCGGTGCAGGCATCGCGTTCGCCGTGACCCTGCTCTCCGCCGGGCTGAAAAACCGCAAAGCCCTGCAGTCGGCGCTCATTGCCGTCGGCGTCGGCGTCGTGCTGTACTTCCTCCTTCAGCCGCTGCTCAACGAGGCCACGTTCGTGATGATCGTGCTGCTGGCGGTCGCGTTCGTCCTGATCGGCATGGGCATCGGCTACCTGGTGGGCGGCTACGACCGCGGGCAGTCCATGCGGGCAGCGGGAATCACCTCGTTCCTCGTCGGTGTCCTGATCCTGCTGGACCGGTACATGCAGGCGTGGCCCAGCTACTTCAACAACAGCCGTGTGCGCGGCCGGCCGATCGCGACCATCGGTGCCAGCACGCCGAACATCCAGGGCGACTTCTGGGTTCTGGGCCTTGACTCCTTTACCCACCTGATCCTGCCCACCCTGGCCCTGATCCTCATTTCACTGGCCAGCTACACGCGGTTCACCCGGGCCTCGATGCTGGAAATCATGAACATGGACTACATCCGCACGGCCCGGGCCAAAGGCCTCAGCGAGCGGACCGTTATTATGCGCCATGCCTTCCGCAACGCCCTGATCCCGATCGCCACGATCGTGGCCTTCGACATCGGGGCATTGATCGGCGGTGCCGTCATCACCGAAACCGTCTTCTCGGTCCGCGGCATGGGCTTCCTCTTCCTGGACGGGATCGCGCATACCGATCCCAACCCGGTCATGGGGGTCTTCATCTGCGTGGCCATCACGGCCATGGTCTTCAACCTCATCGCGGACCTGGCCTACTCCGCACTGGATCCGCGCGTAAGGGTAAAAGCATGAGCCAGCAGGAAGAAATCATGGCCGAAGACGCTTCGCGGATATCAGCCGCTGCCGGCATCGAGCCGATCATCGAGGCCAAGGGCCTCAGCCAGGGCCAGATCGTCCGGAAGCGGTTCCTCGGACACTCCGGCGCCATCATAGGCCTCGTGGTCTTCGCCTTCATCTTTGTCCTGGCGTTCACCTCGGTGGGCTACCTGGGCATCCCGGGCTGGTGGAAGTACACGCACGAGGAAGTCTCCCCGCTGGTCAACGACGGCGCACCGACCCTCTCGTTGTGGCCGCTGGCCTGGGGCGAGCATCCCTTCGGCCAGGACCGGATCGGCCGCGACGTCTTCGCCATGACCATGCGCGGCGCGCAGCAGTCCATCACCATCATGATCGTGATCGGCCTCATCGCCGGCCTGATCGGCGTCGTGGTCGGGGCCATCTCCGGCTACTTCCGCGGCTGGGCCGAGGCCGTCCTGATGCGCCTGACCGACGTCATCATCATCATTCCCGCCCTGCTCCTGGCCGCCGTCATGGCCGCACTCGCCGGCCGGCGGGACCAGGGCAGCTGGTTCGCCTCCTTCGCCAGCACCAACGGCGTGCTGGCCCTCGGAATCTTCCTGGGCCTGATCAGCTGGGTCAGCCTGGCCCGGCTGATGCGCGGGGAATTCCTGTCCCTGCGCGAACGGGAGTTCGTGGATGCGGCCCGGATTTCCGGCGCCAGCAATGCCAGGATCATCTTCAAGCACATCCTGCCCAACGCCGTCGGCGTGCTGATCGTCAACGTGACCCTGACTATGTCCGCGGCGATCCTGACCGAGACGGCGCTGAGCTACCTCGGCGTCGGCGTCAAGGCACCTGACACGTCCCTGGGCCTGCTCATCTCGCAGAACCAGCAGGCCTTCGCCACCCGGCCCTGGCTGTTCTGGTTCCCGGGTATGTTCATCGTGCTCATCTGCCTCAGCATCAACTTCATCGGCGACGGACTGCGGGACGCCTTTGACCCGCGGCAGAAGAAGTTCAACGCCAAGAAGGCGAAGGACCACGGCGGTCCCGCGGTGCAGGCAAGCGCCGGCACCGGCCTCGACGCTTCCGCGCCCGGGGACCCCCGGCACGAGGGATTCCGGCCCGGCGGCCCGGCTGACGGAACACAGGGACCGTAGATGCCGGCCCCTTGCAGGTCCGTGCTAGCTGGCGGTCACCGCCAGGTAGCTCGCCGCCAGGAGCAGTACGACGGCGCCAATCGCCACCCAGCGGACGGTGACAGTCGCTGTGCCGGGTGCGTCGCCGGCGGCGAGCTGCCCGCCTTCCACCAGCTCATGCCACCGGGCCCGCACCAGCATGGCAGCCTGGCCGGAGTCCGTGGTCTTCAAGTCACCGGGCCGGACCGACTTGCCGGGGCCGTAGGTGGTTGCCGGCAGGCCGTGGAGGTCTTCCGGACGGGCGTGGCGGCCGCCCCAGATGCCGGGGGCGGGCGCGGCCCAGGACGTGTAGCTCTTCTCGGCCGTGACCAGCGTGAGGGCAAAGCGGGTATCGACGTGCACCAGCGCGGCCCACGGGACCTCAATGGAGCGGAACGGATTTTCCAGGGTGACGCCGGCGTCGTGGACCACCACGGACGGCATCCAGAACAGTTGCCAGCCCATGAAGGCAATAAAGGCCAGCGGGGCGATGCCTGCCAGTCCCCCCGGACCTGCCATGAGGACCGTAACCACGACGCCGAACGCGGCCACCGCCCAGGACAGCCAAGCGAACCATTTGTTGGTTCGTGCTTTGAAGACTTCAACATTTCCGGCGTGCGGCGCAGAGCTCATGCCCCCCATAATTCAGTATTCCGAGCCGCAGCACTAATCCCCGGTGTACCGACGGCCCGGCGGAAGGATAGCCCATCATGACTGACTTCATCACCCTCGATCCGCCGGCGTCACCCGCGCCCGGTAGAGGTGAAACCGTCCTGGAGGTCCGGGACCTTAGCGTGGATTTCGGCGTGGACAAGAAATGGGTCCCGGCCGCGATCGGCCTGAACTACGAGGTGCGGGCCGGTGAAGTGCTCGCCATTGTGGGGGAGTCCGGGTCCGGGAAGAGCGCCAGTTCTATGGCGCTGCTGGGCCTGCTTCCCAGTAACAGCCGTGTGACAGGAAGTGTCAAGCTCGCGGGCCGTGAGCTGCTGGGGACCAATGAGGCCAACATCCGCGCAGTGCGCGGCAAGGACGTCGCGGTGATCTTCCAGGAGCCGATGACGGCCCTGAATCCGGTTTACACCGTGGGGTCGCAGATTGTGGAAACTGTGCGTCTGCACAATGAAGTCTCGCCGGAAGAAGCCAGACTGCGGGCCCTGCACATGCTGGAACTTGTCGAACTGCCCGATCCGGAGAAGGCCTTCCGGTCCTACCCGCACCAGCTCTCCGGCGGCCAGCGCCAGCGCGCCATGATCGCACAGTCGCTTTCCTGTGACCCGAAGCTGCTCATCGCCGATGAGCCCACCACCGCCCTCGACGTGACCGTCCAGGCCGAAATCCTTGACCTCATGCGCAACCTGCGGAACAAACTGGACAGCGCCATCGTGCTCATCACTCACGACATGGGGGTGGTGGCCGACCTCGCCGACCGGATCGCCGTCATGCGCAGGGGCCTCATCGTGGAGACGGGGACGGCAGCGCAGATCTTCCACAACCCGCAGCACGAATACACCCAGGCGCTGCTGGCTGCGGTCCCGCACCTGGGCCAGGGCAGTGCCGCTTCCGCGGCGGACGTGGACGTCACCGCCGCGCTTGCCGCCGCGACCCACGCCGAGATCCTCTCCATTCCGGAAGACGAGCTGATCCGGCGGGAGCGCGAAAACGCCGCCGCACTGGCCGCGGCCGAGGCGGCCAAGCCGAAGGGCGAGCCGGTTCTGGAGCTCAGCGACGTCGCCATTGAGTACCCGAAGCAGGGCCGCGTGCCGGCCTTCCGGGCCGTGGAAGGGGCAAACCTGGTCATCTATCCCGGACAGGTGGTTGGCCTCGTCGGCGAGTCCGGTTCGGGCAAGACCACGATCGGCCGGGCCGCCGTCGGCCTCCTGCCGGTGGCGGCCGGCACCATGCGGGTGGTAGGGCAGGATATTTCCGCGGCCAAGCGGAACGGCCGGCAGCTCCACGAGATGCGCCGGCATGTCGGCATGGTGTTCCAGGACCCGTCCTCGTCGCTCAACCCCCGGCTGCCCATTGGCGAAAGCATCGGGGAGCCGATGTTCCTGGCAGGGGTCGCCAAGGGCGCCGAGCTGCAGCAGCGGATCGAGGCGCTGCTGGACCAGGTCGAGCTCCCGCGGAACTACCGGAACCGCTACCCGCACGAACTCTCCGGCGGGCAGAAGCAGCGCGTGGGCATCGCGCGCGCCCTCTCGCTCAAGCCGAAGCTGATGGTCGCCGACGAGCCGACCTCCGCCCTCGATGTCTCCGTTCAGGCCAGAGTGCTCGATCTGTTCCAGAACCTGCAGAAGGAGCTGGGATTCGCGTGCCTCTTCGTCACCCATGACCTGGCCGTGGTGGACGTGCTCGCGGACCGGATCTGCGTTATGCAGCGGGGCAGGATCGTGGAGCAGGGGACCCGGGACCAGATCCTGCGCAACCCCCAGGAGGCCTACACCCAGCGGCTTCTGGCAGCGGTTCCGCTGCCGGATCCGGACAAGCAGCGCGAGCGTCGCGAGTTGCGCGCACAGCTGCTTTCTGGGGCCAGCTGAGGTGTGTCCCCGGGGCTAAAAACCGCCTGATTTCAGTTAATCCGGGGTAACCCGGGTCACATTGCGGGCGAATACTACCAGCCGGTAGCGTGTGACCTGAAATACATCGCGCTTGACGTTAACCGTCATGAGTTTGTCGGATCACGGTTTGGCAACAGAGTTCCAACATTTGGACGTTTTAGGGCTAGGCTACTTCCATATGTAGGCCACGTCACAGGGGATACCCCTGTGCCTGCTTACGGGGAAGCATAAGTTTTTCCCTCACGAACTCCCACAACTCATAGGAGGCGGAATGCGTTTTTCGCGCACTTCCAAAGCACTGGGCATGGTGGCTATCGCCGCCCTCGCCCTGACCGGATGCGGTGCCAGCGGCTCCGCAACCGGTAGCGGCAGTACCGGCGGCGACACTACCAAAGTGATCCTCGCCGACGGCTCCGAACCCCAGCGTCCCCTCATGCCGGCCGACACCAACGAGGTTGGTGGCGGCAAGGTCATCGACATGATCTTCGCGGGTCTGGTCAGCTACGACCCCAGCGGCAAGCCGGTCAACGAACTCGCCGAGTCCATCGAGGGCAAGGACGGCCAGCACTTCACCATCAAGATCAAGAAGGACCAGAAGTTCACGAACGGCGAGGCCATCACGGCCAAGTCCTTCGTCGATTCCTGGAACTTTGGTGCAGCAGCCAAGAACGCGCAGCTCAGCGGCGGTTTCTTTGAAAGCATCAAGGGCTATGACGAGGCCAGCGCAGAAGGCTCCACCGTCGAGACCATGTCCGGCCTGAAGGTCGTTGACGATCAGACGTTCACCGTCGAACTGAAGCAGCCGGAATCCGACTGGCCGCTTCGCCTGGGCTACACCGCGTTTGTTCCCGTTCCCTCCGGCGCCCTCAAGGACCCGAAGGGCTTCGGCGAGAAGCCGGTCGGCAACGGCCCGTACAAGCTTGCGGACGGCGGCTGGCAGCACAACGTGCAGATCCAGCTCGTTCCGAACCCGGATTACAACGGTCCGCGCAAGGCCAAGAACGCCGGCGTGACCTTCAAGATCTTCCAGAACGACGACGCCGCCTACCAGGACCTGCTGTCCAACAACCTGGACATCCTGCAGACCATCCCGACCAGCGCGCTGAAGAACTTCAAGTCTGACCTCGGCGACCGCACCATCAACAAGCCGTACGCCGGCAACCAGACCATTGCCATCCCGGAATACCTGCCGGAGTGGAGCGGCGAAGCCGGCAAGCTGCGTCGCCAGGCGATCTCCATGGCGATCAACCGCGACGAGATCACCAAGGTGATCTTCAACGGCGCACGCCAGCCCGCCAAGGACTTCACGGCTCCCGTCCTTGACGGCTACAGCGACTCGATCCCCGGTGCGGACAACCTGAAGTTCGACGCCACCAAGGCCAAGGAAGCCTGGACCAAGGCCGACGCGATCCAGAAGTGGGACGCCAACGAGACCTTTACCATCGCCTACAACGCCGACAAGGGCGGACACAAGGCATGGGTCGAAGCCGTGGTCAACCAGCTCAAGAACACGCTCGGCATCAAGGTTGAAGGCAAGCCGTACTCCACCTTCAAGGAAGCCCGCAACGATGCCACCGCCAAGACCCTCACCGGCTCCATCCGCGCCGGCTGGCAGGCAGACTACCCGTCGCTGTACAACTTCCTCGGCCCGATCTACAAGACCGGTGCCGGCTCCAATGACGCCAACTACGCGAACCCGACGTTCGACAAGGCCGTCTCCGACGGCCTGAACGCCTCGTCCGTAGCCGACGGCAACAAGGCCATGAACAAGGCCCAGGAGATCCTCCTGACGGACCTGCCGGCCATCCCCCTGTGGTACCAGGTTGCCCAGGGCGGCTGGAGCGACAAGGTCACCAACGTTGACTACGGCTGGGACGGCGTCCCGCTGTACTACAACGTAACCGGCAAGTAACAACAAAACGACGGCGGGGGCCGCCCATACCGGGGCCTCCGCCGTCGTCGTGTTTCCCCCCAATTATTTTCTTGATGCCCGGCTCTCGGGCGAACTTTTCGCAGCCCTGCCGCCGTGAATGAACCGGCGCCGGCCTGCATCCATAGTGAAAAGGTTCTTTGATGAACAACTCCGCCGCATCCCTGGACAGGATGCCTGCCAACGAGGGTGTGACTCGCTGATGTCGACATACATCCTCAAGCGTTTCCTGCAACTGATTCCCGTCTTCCTGGGCGCAACACTGCTGGTCTACTTCCTGGTCTTCAGCCTGCCCGGCGACCCCATCGTGGCACTGTTCGGCGACAAGCCGGTGAACGAGGTCGTGGCAGCCAAGCTGCGTGCGCAGTACCACCTGGACCAGCCGTTCTGGATGCAATACCTGCTCTACCTCAAGAGCATCTTCACCTTCGACCTCGGCCAGGACTTCTCCGGGCGACCCATCGCCGCCGTACTCGGCGAGGTCTTCCCCGTCACGGCGCGCCTGGCCATCATGGCGCTGATCTTCGAGGGAGTCTTCGGCATCGTCTTTGGCCTCATCGCAGGCCTGCGCAAGGGCAAGTTCTTTGACGCCACGGTCCTGGTCGCTTCCCTGATCGTGATCGGCATCCCGATCTTCGTCCTGGGCTTCCTGCTGCAGTTCACCATCGGCGTCCAGCTCGGCTGGGCCAAGCCGACCGTCAGCTCCGCGGCGACCATCCCGGACCTCATCCTGCCGGCGATCGTGCTGGGACTGGGATCGTTCGCCTATGTCCTGCGCCTGACCCGTACGTCCGTCATCGAAAACATGAACGCCGACTACGTCCGCACCGCCACCGCCAAGGGCCTCTCCCGGTTCCAGGTGGTCCGCGTCCACATCCTGCGCAACTCCCTGATCCCCGTCATTACGTTCCTGGGCGCCGACCTCGGTGCCCTGATGGGCGGGGCAATCGTCACGGAAGGCATTTTCAACGTTCCGGGCGTAGGCAACCGGCTCTACCGGGCCGTGCTGTCCGGCGAAGGGCCCACGGTGGTCTCGATCGTCACCGTCCTGGTGCTGATCTACTGCCTGTCCAACCTGCTCGTTGACCTGCTTTACGGCTGGCTTGACCCGAGGATCCGTTATGACTCCTGATAACACCACCACCGCACGCCACGCCGTTTCCGTTCGCCCGGCCCGCCGGACCGAGCACTTCGTGGCCGATGTCTCCGAGACCCCGCTCCAGGCAACGGACCGGGTCAAGGACGAAGCCGCCCCGCTGAGCCTGTGGGGCGAGGCCTGGAAGAACCTGCGCAAGCAGCCGCTCTTCCTCATCTCCGCGTTCCTGATCCTGGTGGTCGTGGCGGTCTCCCTTTTCCCCGGACTCTTCTCGCAGATCGACCCGACCTCGGAGGCGTGCCAGCTGGCCAACTCCGACGCCGGCCCCGCCGCGGGCCACCCATTGGGCTTCACCCAGCAGGGCTGCGATGTCTACGCCCGCGTCATCTTCGGCACGCGCTCCTCGGTGACGGTGGGCCTCTTCACCACCATCGGCGTGCTCCTGATCGGCGGCATCATGGGTGCCGTGGCCGGATACTACGGCGGCTGGATTGACTCCGTCCTGGCCCGCATCAATGACATCTTCTTCGCCCTGCCGCTGATCCTCGGCGCGATCGTGCTCATGCAGCTGCCGATGTTCCGGACGAACCGGACCGTGTGGACGCTCGTGCTCATCCTCATCGTCTTCGGCTGGCCGCAGATTGCCCGCATCACCCGCGGCGCCGTCATTGAAGTCCGGAACGCCGACTTCGTCACGGCCGCCCGCTCGCTCGGTGTCTCGAAGTTCGGTGCCCTCATGCGCCACGTGATGCCGAACTCGCTGGCCCCGATCATCGTCGTCGCCACAATCTCCCTGGGCACGTTCATCGTGGCCGAATCCACGCTGTCCTTCCTGGGCATCGGGCTGCCGCCCAGCGTCATGTCCTGGGGCAACGACATCCAGGCGGCGCAGGCCTCGCTCCGGTCCAACCCGATGCCGCTGCTCTACCCGGCAATCGCGCTGTCCATCACCGTCCTGAGCTTCATCATGTTGGGCGATGCCCTGCGTGATGCCCTCGATCCCAAAGCCCGCAAGCGATGAAAGGGGACACCATGAGCGCCTCTGTTGACTTCCAGGAAGCTGGGTACGCCACTGAGCGCCCGCTGCTTGAAATCAAGAACCTGGCCATCGGGTTCACCACCAGCAACGGCGAGGTCAACGCCGTCCGCAACGCCCACCTCACCGTCATGCCGGGCGAAACCGTCGCGATCGTGGGCGAGTCGGGCTCCGGCAAGTCCACCACTGCGCTGGCTGCCATCGGACTGCTCCCGGGCAACGGGCGCGTCGCGGCAGGCCAGATCCTGTTCGATGGCGAGGACATCTCCAACGCCAGCGAAAAGCGGATGATCGAACTCCGCGGCAACAGCATCGGCATGGTCCCGCAGGACCCGATGTCCAACCTCAACCCGGTGTGGAAGATCGGCGACCAGGTCCGCGAGACGCTGAAGGCCAACGGACTCCCGAGCGGCCCCGACGACGTCGCAAAGGTCCTGTCCCAGGCCGGGCTGCCGGACGCCGGCAGCCGCGCGAAGCAGTACCCCCACGAGTTCTCCGGCGGCATGCGCCAGCGCGCGCTGATCGCGATCGGGCTCGCCTGCCAGCCGCGCCTGCTCATCGCGGACGAACCGACGTCGGCGCTCGACGTCACCGTGCAGCGCCAGATCCTCGATCACCTGGACAAGATGACCACGGAACTGGGCACCGCGGTGCTGCTGATCACGCACGACCTCGGCCTCGCCGCCGAGCGCGCCGACCAGGTGGTGGTCATGTACCGCGGCCAGGTTGTCGAATCCGGGCCGTCGCTGGAGCTGCTGCAGAACCCGCAGCACCCGTACACCCAGCGACTGGTCGCCTCGGCGCCGTCGCTGGCGTCCCGGCGCATCCAGGCCGCCAAGGAACTGGGCGTGGAAACCGACGACATGCTCGCCCCCACCGAGACCGGTGTGGTTGAGCCGTCCACGTCCGACGACGTCCTGCAGATCCAGAACCTGAGGAAGGTCTTCAAGCTCCGTTCGGGCCTGGGAAAGTCCACGGACTTCACCGCCGTCGACGACATCTCCTTCAGCGTCAAGCGGGGAACCACGACGGCGATCGTGGGGGAGTCGGGATCCGGCAAGTCCACGGTGGCGCAGATGGTCCTGAACCTCCTGACGCCGACCTCCGGCAAGATCATCTTCGACGGCGTGGACACCTCCACGCTCAACAGCAAGGAAATCTTCGCCTTCCGGCGCCGGGTGCAGCCGATCTTCCAGGACCCGTACGGTTCGCTGGACCCGATGTACAACATCTTCCGGACCATCGAGGAACCGCTGCGGACCCACAAGATCGGGGACAAGGCCAGCCGCGAGAAAAAGGTCCGGGAACTGCTGGACCAGGTGGCCCTGCCGCAGTCCACCATGCAGCGGTACCCCAATGAGCTCTCCGGCGGCCAGCGCCAGCGTGTCGCGATCGCTCGCGCACTGGCGCTGGACCCCGAAGTGATCATCTGCGACGAGGCCGTCTCGGCCCTGGACGTGCTGGTGCAGGCGCAGGTGCTGAACCTGCTCGCCGAACTGCAGTCACGGCTCGGCCTGACCTACCTGTTCATCACCCACGACCTCGCGGTGGTCCGGCAGATCGCCGACCGTGTGTGTGTCATGGAAAAGGGCAAGCTGGTGGAGACCGGGTCCACGGACGACGTCTTCGAAGCGCCGCAGCAGGAGTACACCCGGGCGCTGCTCAACGCCATCCCCGGTGCCGGTCTCATGCTGCCGCCGGAAATGGAAGTTGCCTGATCCGGACGCTGTCCCGGCGCGCCAGGCAAGCACGCCATTAGCGGCACAGGCCGTTAACACCACAGGAGCCGGTGGCCGCCCGTTCGGGCGGGCACCGGCTTCTGTGCTGTGCGGGCTGTTGTTGCGAGCCGGGGGCCCGCCTGAGGGGCCCGCTTGCGGGTCCGACCGGCGCTAGCGGGACAACCCGGCGAGCAGCGCGGGGTCCTGGTATTCCAGCCCCATCGACTCCAGGCGCAGGCCGAAAACGGCGCCCAGGGCCGCGTGGCCGTGCCGGTTCAGGTGCACGCCGTCCGCCATCGATCCCGTGAGGTTATAGCGGGTGAGCCAGTCGCCTGCGCTGATGAACGGCAGCCCGTGCCGGTCCGCCACCTTCCCCAGAAGTGCGTCCACCTCGCTCCGGCGTCCGCCGCCGTAGTGGGCGCCGCGTGCGAGTGTGCCGACCATGAGCACCCGGGCCGCGGGGTAGCGCTGCTGGATGCTGGTGATAAGCCGCTCGGCGTTGGCGACGATCTGCGCGTCCGAGGCGCCGCGCGCGGCGTCGTTCCCGCCGCCTTCGAGCACCACGAGGGGAGGGGCGCCATACGGGAGTTTCCAGTCGCCGCGCTGGAGCGCATCAATGTAGTTGCCGGTTTTGCCGTTCGCGGCCACGTAGCCGGTGCCGCCCCGGCCGCAGAAGAAGACTTTGTATCCGGCCGCGGCCAGGCCCTGCCTGGGCCATCCGTACGACGGTTCCGATTGCGAGTCGCCGATCAGTACCGCGGTGTTGCTGAAGTCCTTCACAATGACCTCGTTGCGGCCGTTGGCAGGATTGCGGTAGACGGAGCCGCCCGGCAGGCTGGCGGGATCGATAGTAGAACCGATCCGTGCCTTTGCTGCCGATCCTGCGGCGACGGGAACTCCGGCGCCGTTGGCCGCTCCCGCCTGACCGGCGGCCGCCTGCACGCCGGAAAGGCCCACGTCGGAAGAGCCCGCGTCCTGCGCGGGTGAAGATGAGCCCTGCCCGCAGCCGCCAAGAACCACGCCTGCGGCGATCATCGTTGCGACGAAGCGGGACAGAGCCGAGGCGTTTCGCATGAATGTCTCCGGGCTTGCTTGCTGCTACTGAGCAATGATGGTGCATGGGCGCTAGAAAATCCAGTGACTTTACTCACGGTTAATGAACCGCTTTCGCGCGTCCTTCCGGCGCCGGGGACGCTGGGAGGACCGGGGTCCGGACCACCGGGGGCTCGCATTTTAGGCCAATAAATGGCCTAGCCCTTAGACTTGTATCAGGTGCCCTGTGTCGAAAGGGCGTACCCGTCGTGCGTTCCGGTTGGAAATGTCGCGATACCACAGCTGACTTCACCACTGAATCGAGCAATAACGCATGTCTGAAACCACCACCAACACCGCGGTAGCCACTGCATCGCGCAGTGACCTGCGCAACGTCGCGATCGTGGCCCACGTTGACCACGGCAAGACCACTCTGGTCGACGCCATGCTCAAGCAGACCAACTCCTTTGCCGAGCACAACCACCTCGAAGACCGTGTCATGGACTCCGGTGACCTGGAGCGCGAAAAGGGCATCACCATCCTGGCCAAGAACACCACGGTGGCCTACAACGGACCGTCCTCCAAGGGCGAGACCATCACCATCAACGTGATCGACACCCCCGGCCACGCCGACTTCGGCGGCGAGGTGGAGCGTGGTCTGTCCATGGTCGACGGCGTCGTCCTCCTTGTCGATGCGTCTGAGGGCCCGCTGCCCCAGACCCGTTTCGTGCTGCGCAAGGCCCTCGCCGCGCACCTGCCGGTGATCCTGCTGGTCAACAAGACCGATCGCCCCGACGCGCGCATCGAAGAAGTTGTCCACGAGTCCATGGACCTGCTCTTGGGCCTGGCCTCCGACCTCGCGGACGAGGTTCCGGACCTGGACCTGGACAAGATCCTCAACGTCCCGGTCGTCTACGCCGCCGCCAAGGTCGGCCGCGCTTCCCTCGAGCAGCCCGCCGACGGCTCCGCCCCGGAGAACGAGGACCTCGAGCCGCTCTTCAACGCCATCATCGAGCACATCCCGGCTCCGACCTACAACCCGGACGGTGTCCTGCAGGCGCACGTCACCAACCTGGACGCCTCGCCGTTCCTTGGCCGCCTCGCACTGCTGCGCATCTACAACGGCACCCTGCGCAAGGGCCAGACCGTGGCCTGGGCCCGGGCCAACGGTGAGCTGAAGAGCGTCAAGATCACCGAACTGCTCGCCACCAAGGCACTGGAACGCGTGCCGGCCGAATCCGCCGGCCCCGGCGAGATCGTCGCCGTCGCCGGTATCGAGGAAATCACCATCGGTGAGACCCTGACCGACGTCGACAATCCGCAGCCGCTGCCGCTGATCACCGTTGACGACCCGGCCATCTCCATGACCATCGGTATCAACACCTCGCCGCTGGCCGGCAAGGTCAAGGGCGCCAAGGTCACCGCCCGCCAGGTCAAGGACCGCCTGGACAAGGAACTGATCGGTAACGTCTCCATCAAGGTGCTCCCCACCGAGCGTCCTGACGCCTGGGAAGTCCAGGGCCGTGGCGAGCTCGCGCTGGCCATCCTCGTCGAGCAGATGCGTCGCGAAGGCTTCGAACTGACCGTGGGCAAGCCGCAGGTTGTCACCAAGACCGTCGACGGCAAGATCCACGAGCCGATGGAGCACATGACCATCGACGTGCCGGAAGAATACCTCGGCGCCGTCACCCAGCTCATGGCAGCCCGCAAGGGCCGCATGACCAACATGGCCAACCACGGCACCGGCTGGTGCCGCATGGAGTTCATCGTTCCGGCCCGTGGCCTGATCGGTTTCCGCACCAAGTTCCTCACGGACACCCGTGGCGCCGGTATCGCCGCCTCGATCTCCGAAGGCTACGAGCCGTGGGCCGGCCCGATCGAATACCGCACCAACGGTTCGATGATCGCCGACCGCGCCGGTGTTGTGACCCCGTTCGCCATGATCAACCTGCAGGAACGCGGCTCCTTCTTCGTCAAGCCCACCTCCGAGGTTTACGAAGGCATGATCGTCGGCGAGAACTCCCGCGCCGACGACATGGACGTCAACATCACGAAGGAAAAGAAGCTCACCAACATGCGTGCAGCTTCCTCGGACACCTTCGAGAACCTGACCCCGCCGCGCGATCTGACCCTCGAAGAGTCCCTCGAATTCGCCCGCGAAGACGAGTGCGTCGAGGTCACCCCGGATTCGATCCGCATCCGCAAGGTCATCCTGGACACCAACGAGCGTGCCAAGGCCAACCGCGCCCGCGCCAAGGTCTGATCCCGGTCTGCGGGCTGCATCAACAACGTGACTAAGAGAGCTGCCGGTACGGCAGGCGGCATTGCCGCCGCCGTGCCGGCAGCTCTTTTTGTTGCGCTGGCCGGCACTGCCCTGCACCGGCATGAACTGGTGCTGGGCGGGGTGGAGATTCCTTGGGGAGCGGCCGCGGCCCTGCTGATGCTGGGTTCGGCCGAGCTGTGGCTCGGGGCGGCTTTCCGTTCCGTCGTTCCGACGGCGGTCTGCGGGCTCCTCTGCTACGGGCTAACCGGCTGGTGGTCCACCCTGGAAACAGGCAAGCGCCTGGTCATCGGGGACGCCGCGGGAAATATCTGGGTCTTCGGCATCGCCGGCATTACCCTGGCCATGCTCCTGTGGTGCCGGCGCTACCGGCTGCCCGCCGGATAGGTTTCTCCGGCCCGGCGGCTAAGTTTCCGCCGGCTCGGTCCCCTCCTTCCGCGGGACATGCTCATTCTTTGCGCCCTCGTGTGGGCACCATGGCATTATGCCCAGCGCAGGGCCGGTGCGCGGGACATGTCCTCTCCTCACCGGGGGACATGTCCAGCGGTACCCCACATCGGGGAACATGCCCAGCGAACGGTACCTCGCATCGGGGAACACGCCCACTCGCACTCCTGGCCGATTCCAAGGAGGCCTGGCTCGGCGGGCCTCCAGTTGTCCACATAGCGCGGGACTTGACTACCCGGTCGCAGCGGACGACGCCACCATGGGTGAATGGCCAACATCATCGAGGTGCTCTCCAAGTACGACGGCGTTACCCGCGCCAAATACCTCACGGCGGCCGGGGTCTCCGATTTTCAACTCAAGTCGGCGATGGCCGCGGGTGCCGTATCCCGGGTAGCCCGTGGGGTCTATGCACTGCCCGGCGCCGACGCGCAGCTGATCTCCATACGCTCGCTTCCGGCAGAACCGGCCTGCATCACCGCTGCCATTTTCGGCGGGCTGTGGGTTCTCGATGCCCCGGCCGAGCCGCACGTTGCACTCACCCACAGCAGGAGCTATCACGGCTTCGTCTGTCATAGATCTCCGACGCCGCCGACGCTCCTGGACACCGTTATCCAGTGCCTGCGCTGCTTGCCGGAAATGGACGGGCTGATCATCGCCGAGTCCGCCGTCGTGGTCAAGGGACTCCAGTTGGCGTCCTTGCGCCGGCGGCTTGTCGGCAGGAACGACGCCCGGGAGCGTCGAATCGTGTCGGGCATCGTCCCGCAGTCCCAGTCCGTGATCGAGTGCCTGGCCCGGTTTCTTCTGCGCCGTGCCGGTTTCCATGTCGAATCACAGGTCAACGTTCCGGGCATGGGTCATCTGGACCTGATGGTTGATGGCCGTCTCGGGATCGAGACCGACGGGTCCGGATTCCACATGGACAGGACGAGCTTCGAGGAAGACCGGCGGCGCTGGAACGTCACAACGCGCCGGGGAATCCCTACACTGATCGTGAGCTACCAACTGCTGAGGGACCATCCCGAGGAATTCATCACCATGGTCCGGGACGCTCTCAGCAGGCTGTCCGCCGCCGCTTAGCGTTGCTTGCGATTTCCCCGCTTCGTATGCGCTTGCTCTGCGCCCTCGCCACTTCCATGCGCCAGGACTGGTCATGTGCCAGGCCTTCCACTCGCCACTGGACATGTCCCTTAGTGCGGCGGGCCGCCACTGGACATGTCCCTTAGTGCGGCGGGCCGCCACTGGACATGTCCCTTAGTGCGGCGGGCCACCACTGGACATGTTCCGCGCTGGCCGTCAGCGATGGACATGAAGCTGAGATGTCCATTGGCCAGTGTGAACTGGTCCCCGAATGTTGGACTGGTTGTTACGAGCCTAAGCTGCGAGGGCCTGGGCGCGGTATTGCACCGGGCTCAGGCCCTTGAGTTTTGTTGAGATTCTTTCGGTGTTGTACCAGCGGATGTATTCGT
>Ga0213840_1001335_pt1 | contig 20281 bp, 25 predicted proteins | sample SWPATP22_FD_160132 | JGI IMG/M metagenome (GOLD analysis project Ga0213840, IMG submission 160132) | Coastal seawater microbial communities from Marineland, Florida, United States - SWPA TP2 #2 | ecosystem: Environmental > Aquatic > Marine > Coastal | place: USA: Florida | collected 2016-08-14 | reverse complement strand
GCCAAGTTATCAATATTGACGGCAAGTCCTACGAGATCGACCAGCTAACAAACGAAGCCAAAAGTCAGTTGGGTAACATCCGCGCTGTAGATTCCGAAGTTCAGCGCTTGGAGCGTCAAATAGCGATCGCTAAAACGGCCCGAAATGCTTATGCCCGGGCTTTGCACGAAGAACTGGCCAAGGTTGAGCCGCAGCAGTAAGCGCTACTGTTGGCAGCCGAACGAAGAAGGGCCTCTGCTGGAAATAGTGGTGGCCTTTTGCTTGTCACTTTCTCGCGCGTTAAAGCGCCCGGCCTTAAGCCTTAGAACTCCGCAGAACTCGCCTTAGTCCACACCTAGAGACCAGTCGAACATCTACCATTTCAGATGCTCGCCCCCATCAGCGCAAATCAGTTGCCCTGTGACCGCAGGGGCATCCAGAAAATACCCCAAGGCGGCGGTGATATCTTCAAGGTTTACCCCCCGCTCCAAAACGGTATCCCGGCGCTCTTGGGCAAAGACCTCTTCAGTCTGATGTTGACCTTGCAAAGTTGGCCCAGGGCCTATGCCGTTCACGCGGATTGCGGGCGCCAATGCTTGGGCCGTCGTGCGTGTCATGGCCCAAAGGCCCATTTTGGCGATGGTATAACTCATGAACTCTGGCGTCAGACTCAGCACGCGTTGGTCGATCATATTCACAATGAGCCCAGGGGCGCGCGGCTCGCCGCGCTCATCCGACGTGGCCTGCAGCCCCTGCGCCGCCATGGCTTGCGTCAGCACAAAGGGCGCGCGCAGGTTGCTGCCAATATGGCGCTCCCAGCTTTCAGCGGTGGCCGTGTGAATATCATCCGCCTCAAATATCGAGGCATTGTTGACCAAACAGGCAATCGGACCTCCAAGCGCCGCCGCCGCGCGGGGCAGCAGGGCCTCTGTGTCAGCCTCATCGAGTAGATTGGCTTGCAATAAAGAGGCCCGCTGCCCCTGCGCTATAATGTCAGATACTGTTTCTTCCGCCGCTGCCTGCGAGGTGGCGTAATGCACGGCCACATCAAACCCGCGTCCCGCAAGGTAGAGCGCCATAGCGCGCCCGAGGCGCTTTCCGGCGCCGGTCACCAGTGCTCGCTGCATGGCGCCTCTCCTCAGATGATACGTACATTTGGGTAAAACACATAAAGCGCGCGCAGCACCAGACCCCAAAACAGGCAGTTTCATGGTGTTTCCGCCTGCACTTTACGGGGGCTCTCGCGCGGCGTCTAGCTCGGCTTGCCGTTCTTGGGCCTCGCGTCCCTCGCGCAGATGACCTTTCGCACGGATGCCCTTGCATCCTCATGGCTCATCTTCCGGCCAGCTTTAACATCCGCAAACCCGTGCTGGATGCCCTCGATGGTGGCTCGCCCTGTTTTGAGAACGGTAGCTGTCGAGCTGTTGGGTGTCAGGGCATCGGCTCCCACGGGTTGATGATCTGCACGCCTGTCGGCTCGAAGTCCGCAACATTGCACGTAACGATTGGCATGGCGTGGGTGATCCCTGTCGCGGCGATCAGGGCGTCCCGGTCGCTGCGGGGATCTGGAACATGCAAAGCAGCACAGCAGAGCGCGACAGGCCCGTCCACGGGTAGGATACGCTTCTCAAAAACCGGAAGCACCCGATCAGACATCCAAGCCCTCAAGGCGGCACCTTGCGTGCTGTCACGCCTTTCCATCTGCCTGACGCCCATCTCAAGTTCCAAGATGGTGATGACTGACAAAAACAGCGCTGACGGGTCTTGGTCCTCGGCCCACGCAACGACATTGGCATCCGCCTTCCCTGCTTTTGCTCTGCGCAGTTCGGACACCAAATTCGCATCGAGGATGAAAATCAGGACAAATCAGCGGGACGTGTAAGGCGAACCAAGCGATCCGGTTCAAAAGCTACGCTTGCCGCTTCTGGATCGGCAAGCAAATCAAGAATACTTTCTTGCCGTCCTGTAAGCCGCCTGTAGGCTTCAATGCTGAGCAAGACATGCGCGGGTTTGCCCCGGTCTGTGATGAACACAGGTCCGTCTTGCGCAGCTCGTTTTGCGCCACTGACGTCTCGATTGAACGTCCGGCTGTTGATCGTTGTCATTCTCATCACTTGCATCCTTCCAAGTGCGCTAATTTAGTAACACAGCTACAACAGGCGGAAGTGTCAATCTGAACCCTTCGTGACTAGCTTCCCCAAGTGCAAATCAGGAAACCATCACAACCACGCCTTAGCCGACATGGAAAAGCGTGTTGAACAGCTTCGGATCAAAGCTTTGCGCCGCAAAGGTATCGCCTTGGATCAGCACGCTGATGGCATCATGACTATGCAGGCTTTCTTGATGGCTCGCGACAATGCGGAAGTCCCCTACCCGCGCCTCCGCAAGAAGTTGTTCGCAAAAGAGCCGCGCCGCATCTTCGACGAAGATCGGGTTGGCCGCGTTCAGCTCAGCAAAAGCCTGTTCGTCTTCGCGTTTGACCATGACCTGCGTCTCGGTCGGCACGGCGCGGCGGCAAATCTCGATCAGGTCTTCGAACCACAGGCAATCGCCCTCGTCCCGCGTCTCGACCGATATCCGCGCGACGGAGCGCTGCGAATGCGGCGTCGCCAACTGCCCACGGGTCTGGCGCGCGTGTTCGCTCAGTTCCAGCGAACAGGGGCAGGTGCTGGAATAGACATAGTCGAGATGCACGATCTTCTTGCGCTCGCCGTTCTGTTCGACCAGCTCAAGCGCGATGTCGTAATACTGATAACCCGTGAGGCCCGAGCGCAGGCTGCCGATCTTCATCGGGAAGGAAAAGCGCATCTGGATCCGCGCATCCAAGCTTTCCAGATCGGCCTTATAATCATCCAGCGCGGCTTCGATCACCTCAAAACTGAAAGTGGCTTCGGCATGGCGGTAGAAGCTGCGCATGATACGGGACATGTTGATGCCCTTCTTCTCAGCATCAAGCGAGACCGATCCGGTGACTGAGGTTTCAAGCTGCAAATCCCCCCCGCCGCGGCTGTGATAGCGGATTGGCAAGCGGAAGTTCGAAATGCCCACATGCTGGATCAACTGCTGCGCGCCGCGGATCAGGCTGGTGGGGCCGTTTTGCAGATCAGGCAAGGTGGCTTTGTAATTGTCGCCCGCGGTGAAATCTGCCGGATAGATGCGGGAAAACGCAGGGTACCCGGTACCGGCCCCCATCCGCGCGACCGCCGGATCGAGAGCGGCGATCTCGGCCGGAGTGGCCTTTTGGCTCCAGGCACGCAAGGTGGCCAGCGCCGCTTTGGCCGCCTCCCGATCAGGAGTATCTGACACCTCTGTTTCAATAGTCATAAGCGCCCCTTCGCTCTGTCGGCCGCACGCTAAAGTGGTTTAACCGGTAACACCATGGTACACCACGGCAAGACAGCGTCTTAGGCGCCCTCCTCCATCTGGTGGCACTGATTAAGAGCCCGCGCGTCTCGAACTGTTTGCAGAGCACGCCTGAGACAGCCATGCGAGATCCCGGCCTGAATTGACTTGCTAAGGGTTTCTCACCTAGATGCACAATCTATGGTAATATCGCGAGGCGACCGGTGCCCCTTTCAAAAATCAACGGTAAGCTTCTGCATTTTGTCCATATCCCTAAGACGGGTGGATCGTGCATCACAAGCTATCTCCGGGCCAAAGGGCCGCTGGCTCTTTACAGTCGGGAGCCGGTTGAATGGTCTAAAACCACGCCTCAGCATATGGAAGCCGCAACGCAGCGTATAATCTTACCCGACGGGTTTTGCGATCATCGGTTCTGTATTCTGCGCGATCCGTTTGAGCGTTTGCTCAGCGAGTATCGCTACCGTGCAACCCGAAGGAATCCCGCTGAGGCGCTACCTGAGCACGTCGGGCCCGGCGACACCCTGACCGTGGAGCTTGATTGGGGGAAAGAGTTTTGCGGTACTTTTGATGCATGGGTTGCAAAGGTTTTTGCAGATCAGATTGATGATCCCTATCTGTCGGATAATCACATCCGACCTCAAGTAGAGTTTACCGGACCCGACGTAAAAATATTCCTCTTTGAAGAAGGCCTCGAACAGGTGCTCCGTTGGATTGACCATGTCACTCAAACCGACCGAGCCATCGTGCCTCTCGACCGCAACAGCAGCGTGAAGTTCTCTATACAAATGCTTGAGAGAACAAGGAAATCAATCGAAAATTTCTATCAAGAAGACCTGCGATTGATTCAAAAAATCAAAGCATCGAGGAGATCCGCGTTGCACGTACCGTACTGAGGCTAAGAGCACCACCGGCCCCTTACAGGTAGTCTTCGTGGCGGAACACTAGCCAGTGGCTGGCACGATCTCCCCCGTGCGATCCAAAACACGCGGTACCCATTATTGGCGCAGCACAGAAAATGGAACAGGGCTCTTCCCACCTCACGCACTTGATCACGTAAATCCTTCGCTTCGGGCAATGCACCAAATTTGAAGGTACCATAAAGTAGGGCCGCCCGAGGGCGGCCCTGTGATCCAACGTCCACTTGATTATCTCGCTCACGCGTTGACCTGTGAAAAGGCGGGGAGACGCTGTTGCAGCTGGTCCATCATCTCAAAAAGCAGTTTAGCAGAAACGATACCCGTCTCCAAAGCCTTGGTGAGCAATTCTGCGAATTGAATTGATCGATCTTACCGGCTGTCGTTGCCGGGACCGTAGCCACCGTAGATGTAACCTTCACCAGGGCTGCGTTCTGCGGAGCGGGTGCTCATGACCGTGTCAGCATCGAAGCTGTAATCAGCGGTGCTGTAGGTGATGTCATTCGCTTTGGTTGACTCGAGGGGGGCCAGCATGCGGGTTTCATCACCGTAAGTCTTCTCGGCACCGATCGCGGTGTTGAGGAAGAGGTCTTGACGATAGGTCGAACTATCAGCCAGGGCGGCAGTGGAAATCAGGGCGGCGGCGGCGGTTGTCATAACCAGTTTCATACTGTGATCCTTTGATCTTACGACTGTCGCGGGATTGCGACCTCATCGTTGCTGGGGAAGTAACGGGCCCAACACGATCAAAGTTTCCGCAGTGCAGCGCACACAGTTTGTGCATAACCGAACATCTTGATTGAATGCCATGGAAGGGCCCTCAGGCCCTTCTTTTGTCGATAATCTTGAACCGATGCTTCCATGCAGAAATCCATGCGTAAACACCCGCATTGATGCAATTGATGACTTGGGGGGCCTTACCTGCTTCTACGCCCGGCTTGATCCTGTGAAGGAGATCATCTGCACGCATGACGGATGATGCCAGATCTCGACGAGTATTAGATCGAAGTAGGCGCTTTGCGCGGATGCCGCGTAACTTGAGGCCAGCCTGTCCCGCATTTGCAGACTACGCGACGCTCGAACTCATGCTGCGTGATGCCCGGCAGAAACAGCTCGTCGGTCATCGAAGTTCGATGAGCTGCTCGATTTCATCATCTGAGCAGCCCGCTTCAGCGAGCCGAGCATACAAAGCAGGCCGCGCGGCCGCTCTCTGCTCCTCCGAAAAAGCAGCGGTGTCATATTGAAATTTCATGCCACGCAGAGACTGCGTTCGGTCAGCGCGGAACTCTCCATAAAGCGCTTGTAGGATAGCGAGAAACCTCTCTGCATATGCGCTAAAAGTAGCTTTGTCCTCCGCGTGAGCGAGGATGCGAGGGTTGATGCCCTCGAGGTCGACATAGACCAAACCTGCTGGCGCTGGATCAGTCAGCAGGACGAGCTTGATGTCAGCGCGCATTGCGGCGTGCCGGTCGGACATCTCAGACATCATCAAGCTCCTCAAACACATCAGTGACGTAATAATACTCTTGGCCGTCAATGACCGGCCGTTGGCGCGCCACCTGCACATCAACGCGCGCACGCAAGGGTGCTGACAACCGTTTTGGGTCTACGTATGAGCCCGCCCTGTAGCAGTCTCGGAGGTACGTCCGCTCATCTTCGGGCAGGTCAAATAACATCAGGCGCAGGTGGGGCAACACTGCAGCGACTTCTGCCTCTGTCTGCTCGTCCGTGTCACGCGGTAGGCGGAACCCACAGTCCAGCAGCGCTTTGTTGAAATCGCCATAATTGTCTACGCCGATGCCAGCCATGGCGACATCCCGCGTCACGCGGCTCTCGCTGTATGCTTTTAAAACTTCTGCAGGGGTGAGCAGTTTGGGATGCAACTTGCTGGCGTAGTCTTGCAAGGTCGCGTGATCCGAGTAATCCGGCGATACGGTATATACGTCATGCCCCCCGACCAGCTCGACATGAATACTAAGCTGTCGCAGCAGGCGCACTGCATCAGCCCTGATCGCCCTGCGGGTCACTGCATCCTCACATCCATAAACTTCGATATGTGCAATTTCATCGGGGCGGACGTAATGCACCTGAGCGACAAGCTCGATGGTCAGGTCAGGGTATTGCGCGGCAATCGTATCTTGCACGGCGGCTAATGCGATCGCTTGTGTCATGCCTACCTCCCAAGGGAATCATATGAGGGATGGTAGGAGTGGAGAGATTTGAACTCTCGCGCCGACAGTCATCTACTGTCCATAGGGTGTATAAAGCCCGTTGCCCACCAAGGCACTCCCCCGATTATATCTGGCTGGATCAGCTAGATATTCGGGGGTAGGGAATGTGGTTGGTGTGCAGATGCGAGCTCATACTCTCACAGTGCCGCAAAGTAAGACGGCTGGCAAGAGCGACCGCAGGTATCCCAAGTTACTTGGACTTACTTGAAGTTACTTGAGGTTACTTGGCTCCTGGGCCTCGCCCCCCCTTACCGGCTGTCCTCCGCGCCGATATTGAACGCCCTTTTGAGCTGTTTCAGCACAACACTTACTATAGCCCACCCCCCATAGCTCATTGCAGTCCACGACTGCGCCGCAGGGCGCCCCGCCGGGGGCATTCAAAGCCTTGGTATAGCGCTGCAAAGCGGCATCAATTTTTGCAAAAGCCTCAAAATTGCCACCAAGATCTGGTCGTTTTCGAACCGACATGCGAGAGCAACAAAGACTATCAAGGATCGGTTATGCGACTTAAGAATTTTCTGAACGCCATCTTAGCGGCTGCCCTACTCGCCCTTCCTACTATCGGGGCCGCGCAAACAATCTTGACGGTTTCGACCCCTGAGCAATCCGCAACCTATACGCTGGAAGAGCTGCTCGCGCTGCCTCAGACCACCGTTGTGACCACAAACGACTACGTAGATACCGCCACAACGTTCCAAGGGCCGCGTCTGCGCGCTGTGCTGGAACCCCTGAATATCGGGCCTGACGCGTCCCTGAAGATGGTCGCACTCAATGATTTTAGCTCAAATGTGCCGTCCGTAGATGCCTTCGATTACGACGTCATTCTGGCGGTGCTACGTGAGGGTGAGCCGATGTCAGTGCGGGATAAAGGACCTATATGGGTCATTTATCCAATGGACGACCATGCGGAGCTTCGAGACGACTCCTTTAATGGCAGACTGGTATGGCAGCTCAAAACTATAGCTATCGAGTGAACGGTAAAAGCAGGATCATTCGCGCGGTACTCCTCGTCGTTTTTGTCGGTGCCGTGCTCTTTGGTATCGGGGTCGTCTATAAGCTGAGCGATAGGGTCGACAATATCCAGACCGCGGAGCAAAGCGACCCCCTTTGGATCGGCTCGCAGCTTCAGTTCGAAGTGCTCAGGCTTGAGAAAGAACTCAGCGAAGTCGTGCTCGGCCTTAGACCCCCAACGGATGTGGCTTTGCGCTTTAACATTGCCTGGAGCCGGATCACGATCCTTCAGGAAGGTAAGCTTGCACGGCTCCTCAAGAGCTTTGGCATAGATCAAACAGTGCTTTCTGATCTGGAGCAGACCTTCCAGACCGTTGAGCCCGATATCGCTGAGTTCACGTCACAAGAGCTGACAAATGACGCGGCGCGTCAAAAAGCTGCAAAGATTCTTGCAGAACTCGAAGGTTACGACATCGCTTTGCGCAATCTGTTGGTGGCCCTTGCCCAGGCCAAAAACAGCACATTATCAGAGTTCCGAACTGGCTTATTGTCATTATCGCATGTCATTGCCTATCTCGGCACGACGCTTTTAATCCTCTTCGGCATCTTCGTTTCTCTGCTTCTGCTCGAGCTGCGCGCCGCCAAGAAAAGGGAAAGCAAAATGCGCATTCTGGCTGAAGAAGCAACTTCAGCTGCGCGCCTGAAAATGAACTTCATGAGTGTGGTCAGCCACGAGTTACGCACGCCACTGACGTCACTGCTAGGCGGGTTGTCCTTGCTGAAAGCCAGGGTCGGCACCACCCTGAAAGACCCAGCCGCCCTGAAACTGCTCGATGTCGCTGACCGCAACGGAAATCGGCTCCTGACACTCGTCAACGATATTTTGGACGCCCAGGCCTTGAGCGAAGGGAAAGTCTCCGTAAAGCGCGAGACGGTGGACCTCAATGACGTGGTCACAACTGCGGTTGAGAACTGCCAAGTCTACGCAGAAAAACTGGGCGTCAGCTACGCTGTCCACATTCCCCAAGACCCCATGATCGCCCTCACAGACGGCGCACGGGTGACGCAAATCTTGAACAACCTGATCTCCAATGCTGCCAAATTCACCTCCGCCGGGGATGTGGTTGAAGTTCGCTTGACGCGGGTCAGCGATAAAGCGCGGATTGAGGTTACCGATCATGGGATCGGCATCCCCGCAGACCTGCAGCCCGACATCTTTACCCCCTTTCATCAAATCAATCCTGGCACCACGGGCGGAAACAAAAGCAGTGGCTTGGGCCTGAGCATCACCAAACAATTGATAGACCTCCTCGGCGGAAAGGTGGGGTTTACCTCCGTCGAAGGAGATGGATCGGTGTTCTGGATTGAACTCGATCTGCTCTCGCAATCTCATCTGGCCAAGAGCGCGTAATTTGCCCCCTTCCCGCACAGCTTCCACCCAAGTTTAAAGTAGGCCGCGCATTGGCGCAGCCGCTAAGCTTTGCGCAGCTTATCCCTTCGTCGAGGAGCCCATACGCGCGCTCGGTGGCCCACAGGTAACTGGACAGCCAAGTTAGACATTATCCTCTCGGCCAAGATAATGAGCAGACTCTTACTGGCGTCATGTGGGCAACACTCACATCGCTCAGAACCAAGCTTTGACCATATCGAAACATTATACCGCAGGGATGAAGCCCGCTTAAAGCTCCAAGGGGTCTTTGGCAGCGGCTTCGTAGGGGCGGGAATCATGGAGTTGGATAACATTTGTCGCATGACTCTGAACGCCCCCGCGCCGAAAGCTGGAATAACTTCGGGCCGCGTGATGTAGCCCAAGGCCCAGGATGGACCCCAGCCCAATGCCTGCCAAATCCGCCATGAGATCAATAAAATCACCCGAACGTCCAACAAAGGGCTGTATGATCTCAATCAGAGCGCCATAGGCGGTGGCCCCCGGAACCATCCGCGTAAGCCCTTGAGGATAAAGAGTAGCACAGGGCAATACCAAGACTGCGAACGCCCATATATGGTGGTCCTTATCACGACCAGGCATATCGGAAAGCCCCAGAGGGAGAAGCATCAGCATACCGATGCAAATCATCAGGCCTACCGTGACCCACAAAACGATCATGCGGCGAGACGAAGTCTTCAAGTCAAACGCGCGCAAATTGGACATGAAAGCTCAACCTATCGTTCAAAGCTCCCGAGGCTAAGCACCCTCGGGCGGAGATGACGGCATTTATAGAGCGCTTTGACGGCTTTGTATTTATACCAAGGCGTTAAAATTTGCAGCCAGAGGATAGGCGATCAGAAATCGCGTACTGATCGCTCTCGCACCACCGCCCTGCTTACGCTAAGGATTAGGCACCCCATTAAGGGCTTCCTCAAAACGCTTCGCTGCCCCCATGGCCTCATTCATGAGCGCATCAAATGTCTTTGGTGGGTTACCTCCGTCCAGCATCCCTCTAAAAGTTGCATAGGGATCAGTCTTACGGCCATACGCCCGCAAGGTCTTCTCATCCCTCACCCATGCAAGCACGATAACCTTTGCAGTTTTTTTGGATCGCGTACTTTGCGCTCTTCGACCTACTCAATCAGCGCTTCGAGTTGGTCAAGAAAAACCGGGTGAGCATAGAACGACCATCTGTTACCGACGAGCAGCGCTTCCAGGTGCGCGGCACTGCCAGTCATTCGTCCTCGTCTGACAGTGGCGCGTCAAGAATAACATCGGCGTTTCCAACCAATGCTTTGAGCCGGTCATGCAAGCCACCGTTGAGTGCCTGCAGGCCTTCCGGATGCATCTTGATGTCAGCTTCGATAAAACCAAGGAACGCATCCAATGCGGGGTCTCCCTCTTCGGCAACCATGGCTTCAATATAGGTCCGACCGTACCGACCTCGCAGTCGACAGGATCGCATGCTACATCCCCCAGCCGGGCGCAATGACCCCTAAGGCATCAGTTCTTTTGCAAGGCACGTAGAACGCGGTCGAGCGCTTTGCCCTGTTTGGAATATTTGGGCGGCCCGTCTTTGACCAAGTTGTAATAGGACGTGACATCATAGAGTTGCACGGGGAGGCGCAAATCTTGCGCGGTGAGCTGTCCCGTGGCGGCCAAAACGGCATAGGCCGCAACATAGAGATTGGCGCGCGCAGTGACCCGCGTAGATTCCGCGTCCAACAATACCTGCTCGGCATCCAAAACATCCAAGGTGGTCCGGGCCCCCAGCTTTGCTTCCTCCCGCACCCCCTCAAAAGCGGCACGCGCGGCGCGGATCTGCCGATCTGAGGCTTCAAGTTGCGCCCGCGCCGAGGACAAAGACGCATAGGCATTGCCAACTTCTTGAGAGACCTCGCGGCTCACAACATGAAGATTGGCGCGCTGCGCATCGTGCTGGGCCATGGCCCGCCGCACAGCTGAAGACAGCGCCCCACCTTGATAGATTGTTTGACCTGCCTCCACCCCAATACTGCCACTGCGGCTATAGCGCTGACTGTCGAATGTTTCTGAAAGACCGTAGTTCCCTTGCAGCGTGACCCGAGGCTGCATCGCCGCCTCGTTTGAACTGACAGCCAACCGTGCGGCCGCGACCTGATGTTGTGCGGCCAAAACGGCGGGATGCGTCCGCACAGCCAGAGCCTTGGCCGCCTCTAAATTGCCACCCACGTTCGGCAGCTGAGGCGGGGGGCTGAGATTGCCGGGCTTGCGGCCAACGACATTGAGATACTCCTCCACGGCGCGCAGCAAGGCACCTTCTGCCCCCGCAAGCCCACTGCGGGCCTGTGCCAATTGCGCTTCAGCAAGAGCGACATCCGTGTTCGTCACCTCCCCCACATCAAAACGGTCGCGCGCGGCACGCAGCTCTTGGGTCAAAAGACGCAGGTTGTTGTTGCGCAGTGCGACGACGTCTGAAGCTTCAATGACCCCCATATAAGCGGAAACGGCGCGCAAGAGCACCCGCTGCTCAAGGTCGAGAAGCGTCTGGCGGGTGGCCAGTACCGTCTCCTTTGTCGCCTCAATCCGGTATTGGCTGGCGCCAAAATCATACAGCAGCAGCTCCCCGATCAGGTTGATCGACGCAGTCAGAGCTTCGGTGGATTGCGAGGGTGCGAGACTGGAGGCCCGCGTGGTGCCAAAGCTCTGCGTTAGCCCCCCAGCCCACCGCAAGACCGGTTTGAGCGCGGCCTTAGCACTGGCGACATCTTCATCCGCGGCGCGCAACAAGGCCCGGTTTTGATCCAAGAGCCCTGAATGCTCATAGGCCCCCACCAACGCGTCCGCCAATGTTTCGGACCACAAAGGGCGCGGCACCAACAACACCAGCGCGAGGGGCAAGGCAACGCCAGCCTGCCGCAGAGACTTTTTCAAACAGTTGATCTTCATTGCTCGTCTCGCTTTTTATATGCGCTCTCTCTTTGGCTTAAGCAGGATGGAGGCACGCTTCTTGCTCTGAGTGCTTAAAAGACAAGCCCCCAAGATCAGGCTTCCGCCATCCACCTACTGCCGCGCGTCTTCACAGCCCGAGCATAATGAAATGAGATATGACGTCAGAAACCTTGCGAGGGAGTGTGCCATATCCGAGAGCGATTTGCCATTTGATATCTCTTGCCGCGCGGCTCAATCATCTTTGTGGTTCAACACGGCCTCAACATCCTGCGCCACATCGTCCCATGTGCGCAGCGCACTTGTGCTGATCTTCTGTTCCAGAGCGCGCCGATGTTCAGGATCCGCAATCAGCCGGTGGCAGGCTTCATAGATGCTGCTGATGGAGTGGGCATCGCAATATTCCACCAAATCCCCACCGACCTCAGGCATGGAGGAATTATCTGCCACCACCGCGGTCTTGCCAAAAGACAGACTTTCACCGATCGGCAACCCCCAGCCTTCGTAGAAGCTCACGGTCGCTGTAAAAAGGCAGTTCTCATACAGAAACCCAAGTTCGGTATCGCTGGGGCGTTTGGCAAACTGCACCCAGCCTCCTAGGTTGCCCGTAGCTGACATCAACTCTTCAAAATCGCCGTTATACCAGCCCGGCTTGCCAGCAAAGACAAGCTTGGGCACCTCAAGTCCCGGGGTCTGAATAAGACGTTGCCAAGCTTGAGCAAGACTCCAAAGGTTCTTGCGCGATTCCATCGTGCCCACGACCAGAACAAAAGGCGTCTTGGTCAGGTTCAACACAGATTGCTGCAACCCCTGCAAACTGCTGAGACGCGATTTAAACGGCTTTGCAGGATCATTTACCCGGTTGGAGTGCACCACGTTGAACTTCTGTGCCAGCGGCACCACGTCGATGGGGCGCTGCTGCCCGACTTCGTCCATAAATCGCTGCAAATCCCGTGCGGTATTTTGAGAGTTTGCCATTAAGCGGTCGCAATAGTCCAAAGAGGACCGCAGCCAGTGATAAAATTCGCCCGAGAAATCCGCCGCAATATGCTCGGTCGCAATGATCGGGATCAGATCATGCACCAGCTGGTAGATCTCAAGGCTCTTGTCGTCTTTCAAACGCTGCAGAGCGGGCTCTAACCCATCGATGTTCCAGATCGCACCTAGAATGATCAGCTGATCACCTGGCTTCGCGGTTTCGCTCACAACCTCTCGGGAAAGCTCCTGCACCCCGCGCGCCTGAAGCGGTGCGCGCCGCGTCTTGAAGGCTTCCCATTCTTCAATGCTCGAGCCCATCTTGGCAAAATAGCGCTCATGTCCGCGCGCCGCGTGATACGCACGCACCTTATGATAAAACCAGTACTTCAGGGGTCTGTTGCGATAGCGCACCAATGTCGGTGCCGCATCATGTTGAGAGCGTGCCTTCTTGCCAAAGAACACCGCCCCCAAATCATCGGGAGAGAACTCTTCCATATCCCGCAAAAAACTGGACTCGATGGCGACATAGGCGCGTTGGCCCCGGTCCCAGTAACTCAGCCGAACATTCTCGGCCCCCAAGCGCGCGACCATACGGCGGATGACTTCGAAAGAGACCCTTTGAATACCCGATACAGTGGTTTCTTTTTCCACGTAGATTAGGATATCGGTCACGTCAAAATAGTACATGTCGGGTGCGGTTCCTTGAGTCTGGTGCACAATCCCCAAGAGGGATAGAACACCGCTTTGCGACGCTCAGTGAAGAACAATTTAAAGTTCCTCAACCCCAGAGACGATGTTAGGACGACTTATGAGCCCTATATATTTTGACCTTTCAGAACAATTTCTGTCTTCTGGGGTCAAGTTCAAATACTATGGCATCGCGCGCACCGTGATGGAGGTGGGCTATGAGCTCGCCCGCTCCTCGGCTGACGTCCGCTTCGTCGTATTCTCTCCTGCACATGATCGCTTTTTTGAGGTTGAGCCAAACATAGGATCTGCCTCCGAGACAGGTGTCTGCGACCCCAATATGCCGGTTGAAGCAAAGCCTATGCGCTTTCGCTATAGCTTTCCCGAACCTCATTGGCTGCGCGATGCACTCTACCCGCTTGTGAGCACAGTGATGAAACGTATTTGCCTACGCAGATGGCGCCGGGCAATCCCCGAAGGCAGTCTGCGCGAAGTTGATCTCTCAGGCCAAATCCTTGTCTCCCTCGGACGGCCCAAAATGATGGCAGATTACCTCGTCGCCTTGGATAAGCAGAACATCCGCACGCGGTTCTATCCGCTGGTCCACGACATGATCCCGCTGCATGAATTTGCACACCCCCGCCAAAGCATGTTTGCGCGCAATTTTGCCCACGACAATGGAATCGTCATCAGCCACGCCGAAAAAGTGATGACCAATTCCCATTTTACAAAAACAGAAGTCGAAAAGTTTTCTGCCTCCGGTCATTTACCCGACATCCCCCCCGTTGTGCCCGTCCCCCTGCCCCATGAGTTGCGCCCAACCGATGAGGCGGTCGATGTCGACATCCCCGATACACCCTATTTTCTGGGGGTTGGGGTGATGACCGGGCGCAAAAACCTTGAGTGCATTCTCCAAGCAATGCTGCATTTGCACGATACCGGCCGCCCTGTGCCGCTGTTTGTCTTGGCCGGCGCTCATAGAAAGAGAACTGTCGCGCATCTCGACAAGCCAGAGTTGGCGCCGATCAAAGACAAAGTGCGGCTCATTTTGAACCCCAATCAAGCGAGCTTGCGCCTGCTCTATCAAAAAGCCCGCGCCCTCATTATCCCAAGCCATATGGAAGGCTTCGGCCTACCTTTGGGTGAAGCTCTATGGCTGGGAACCCCCGGAATTTCCGCCTCGGCACCGGCTTTGCGCGAAGTAGGAAAGGATTTGGCGGAATACTTCGATCCAAACGAGCCTGGAGAGCTCGCAGCCCTTATCGACAAAATGCATACTGATCCCGCAGCCTATGAAGCTGCAAAAGACAAAATACGGCGCAACCATTCCTCACTCCGGACTTGGAAAGACGTTGCGACAGATATCATCGCCACGGTATCCGCCAGTTCCACGAAAGCCTGAAGCAGACCATGGCCAAGCAAGATCATACTGCAGCAGCAGAACCAGTAGACACGACAAACGCCGCACCGAAAGGCAAAAAACGTGCGCCGCTCTTCAATGACCAAGATAAGGACAACATCTCCTGGTTCTGGTCTACCTACTTGAAGCAACGCACGCCTTGGTTGGGCCTGGTGATGCTGATGATCCTGGTTCAGGGCTTTGCCTATCAACAGTTTATCGCCCTCACGGAAAGCGGGCTAAGGGTGATCTTCGACGAAGGCACGGTCACAGGGCTGGTAAAGGTCTGCGGCATGGTGCTGGCGATTTTTGCTTTGCGCGCGGTGATGTCTTACTGGGTTCCCAGGCTCTCGGCTTGGCTGGCCAGCGACGCGGTGTTCAAGATGCGGCGCGATCTGATTGATCACATGATGACATTGGATCTGGCGTTTTTTGAGCGGACAAAGTCGGGCGATATCATCCTGCGGCTGGTCAATCAGGCGCAGGATCTGTCGGGCTTCATTGGCCAGACCACGGTCAACGCGGTGCGCGATACCGTGACCATCATTGCCGTTTCGGGCTATCTGATCTGGAAAAATCCAGCCCTCTTCATGCTGGTGATCATCGTCATGCCCACGATCACGATCGTGGTCCGGCGGATCTCTCAAGGCATCAAAGGCACGCAGGCAAACGCCGAGAATGCCATGGGCAACTACATGTCCGGGATCGAAGAGATGACGAACGGCATGCGCACCGTCAAAATCTCCAACCAAGAGCCCGTGGAAAAAGCCCGCCTGAACAAAGCTACCGGTGAGATCAAAGACCTCTCTATTCGCCTGCAAAGACTGCAGGCGATGATGAGCCCTACCGTCGATGTGCTGGCCGCAATCATCTATGTTCTCATCATCGGGGTGGGAGGCTACATGGCCCTCAGCCCAGGGTTTGAGATGGATGGCGCCGGCATCATCGGCTTTATGATTGGCATGGCCCTGATCTTTGATCCTGCACGCCGCCTCACTGCCTTCTTTGTCAGCATGCAAGCCAGCTTGATCATCCTCGACAGTCTGCGCTCACTCTACCGCGAAGTCCCCAGCATCACCAATGCGCCGGACGCCAAAGAGACGTTCAACGCCACGGGCGACATCATTCTGGATGACGTCACCTTCCAGTATTCCGAGAAACACCCCCTGTTCCACAACGTGAACATGGTTTTTGAGGGTGGCAAGGTCACCGCCATCGTCGGGGCAACCGGGTCCGGTAAAACCTCCGTTCTCAGCCTCATCGCCCGGCTCTACGATGTCAGCGAAGGGGTTGTGACCATCGGCGGGACGCCCGTGAAAGAGCTGCGCGTCGACAAGCTGCGCCAATCTTTTTCCGTGGTCGCTCAAGACATCGTCATCTTCAACAGCTCGATCTACGAAAACATTCGCTATGTGCGCCCCGACGCCACTGAACAAGAAATCTGGCGCGCGGCTGAACTTGTAGGCATCGACCAATTGATGCGCGACCGCGGCGATGCGCCCCTGGGGCCAAAAGGCTCGCAACTCTCAGGCGGGCAGAAACAACGGATCGCCATCGCCCGGGCGTTCCTGCGGTCCGCCCCAATCTTGCTGCTCGATGAGGCCACATCTGCGCTCGATCAGCGTACCGAAGAGAAAGTGCGCGGCGCCATCCACGAGCTTTCCAAGGGCAAAACCACGATCCTGGTCGCTCACCGCCTGTCGACGGTAACCCACGCCGATAATATCTATGTCCTTGACGAGGGCCGGGTGGTTGAAGAGGGCACGCATACCGAGTTAATGGCCGAAGAAGGGCTCTATGCCGCTATGTTCAATGCGCAACGCAGCAGCTATGGTTGAGTGAGCTGCGTTTGCCTTCACATCTAAAGGAATAGATATGCCATCGCTCAAACTGCCCCTGTTCCTTTTGGCCAGCGCTGGTATCGCGCTTGCAGCCTGTACAGTACCTTCCATGCCAGAAGCACCTGATGGCGCTCAGTTCTACGCCAAAAACTGCGTTGCGTGCCATGGCGCATCAGGAAAAGGAGACGGCGTTCTAGCCGCAAACCTTGACCAAGCGCCGACAGACCTCACCCTGCTGGCCCGTAAGAACGACGGCACGTTCCCCCGCGCGCGGGCCCTCAGCTATATCTACGGGCATCCAGAGCAACGTAATATGGAACGCCCTATGCCGCAGTTTGGCGGGGCAATGGCACATGATACCGTGCCGGTTGAGATAAATGGCGTCCTCACCCCAACCCCACGTGAGTTGGCAGGCTTGCTGGTCTATCTCGAAAGCATTCAGCGATAAGGGCCTTCGTGTGTAAGGCATGAAGCTCCCTCATGCATCCCTTCGGGCTCGTTCACCAAAATGGCAATGAAACCTATCCATAAGCGGTGAGCGCTGGCATGGACAGCAGTCCATGGCAAAATGTGGATAAGCACTCTAGATGCCGCCCTTCTAGGGCTCTGGGTTGTTATAAGCGGTGCAAATTTTGATATGCACAGGCAGATCATTTTCACCGGATGATCTACTATCGCATATCATTATTGATGCCACGCCGCATACCTGATATATCATTGCATATCAGGAGTTGATTTTGATGTGCAAAGGCAGATCAAAAATGAGTTACGCTAGCGAAAACATCGCTGCTTCCCTGAAGCTGGCACGTGAAAACAAGGGATTAAGTCAAAGAGAGCTTAGCGCTCGCTCAGGCGTGCCACAGTCGCATATCTCAAAGATCGAGAGCAACGCAGTCGATCTGCGGCTCTCAAGTCTTGCTTCACTTGCCCATGCGCTTGACCTTGAACTGACGATGATACCGCGTAAATCGGTCCCAGCCGTCAGGTCGATTGTGCGCAGTACGGGCAGCCACAAACCTCATAGCAATAACGATGCACTACGTGAGCTCGCGCGCGCGCAGCGCGTCCTCGATACACTGTCGTCATCTCTCCATGAGAGTCTTGCGGCAAACGCGCTACAAAAGCATCTTCAAGAACTGAATGACTTCCACAACATCTGGCAGGAGACTGGCTCAATCAAGCGGATCCGCCAAGATATTGAAAGAATTAAAAGTTCTGGAGACCTTGAGAAACTCGAAAAAATTGCCAGAGAGACGCAGCGCCTGCGCAATATGCTAGCACATAATGTGCCGTCACGCATGATCAGCGAACCAACCAGCAGACCCGCCTACAGCCTGGACGAGGAGGGCAGTGATGGCTGATGTCTCTGTTTTAAATGTCGAGCTTTATGGAGAAGCTATCGGCACGCTGACACGCGTCCCGGGGGATCGCAGTCTGTTCGCGTTCAACGAAGATTATATCGAGAGCGCTGACCGCCCGACACTTGGCCTGTTCTTCAAAGATGAATTCGGCGACCTGCGTACGGAGTTTAAGCCAGTCCAAAAGCAGGTCATGCCGTTCTTCTCCAACCTCTTGCCGGAGGGGCACTTGCGCAAGTACCTCGCAGAGCAAGCAGGCGTGAATGCTGAGCGAGAATTCTTTTTGCTTTGGGCCCTAGGGCGTGACCTTCCCGGGGCGATTACGATCAAGCCTGCGGACGGCGAAATCTGGCCACCGGAGGCTGCGCATGTAACGGGCAAAGACGGACTGAACCCCAAAGATAACATGCTTCGGTTCTCTCTTGCAGGCGTTCAGCTGAAATTCTCCGCCATTGAGGCCGCAAGTGGTGGGCTGACTATTCCCGCGTCGGGCACCGGCGGCAACTGGATCGTTAAGCTGCCGTCACGGGACTACCTAGGCGTCCCTGAAAACGAATTCTCAATGATGCGGCTGGCCAGCATGCTCGGCATAGACGTACCTCGCATTAACCTCGTCGACATAGAGAGTATCGCCAATCTTCCAGTTGACACTGATCGCTTTGGCACAAAGGCCTTCGTTATCGAACGATTTGACCGGCGCTCCAGCGGCGACCGGGCGCATATCGAAGACTTCGCGCAAGTCTTTGGCGTCTATAGCGAAGACAAGTATAAAAAGGCGAGCATGCGCAATATTGCGACTGTCATTGGCGCAGAAGGATCGGATGAGGATATCCGCGAATTCTTACGCCGCCTGACGTTCAACACGCTGATTGGCAACGGGGATATGCATCTTAAGAACTGGTCGCTAATCTACCCTGATCGACGCACGGCCGCCCTGTCGCCAGCCTATGATTTTGTATCAACAATTCCCTACATTACGGGTGATAGCTTTGCATTGAACTACAGCCGCGTGCGAGACTTTGCTGCCTTTGATGAAGATGAAATCTCCCATCTCGCCGCGAAAGCCGCTTTACCTAGAAAAATGGTTCTGGACGTGGCACGAGAAACCGCGAGCGATTTTGCATCGCTCTGGAAGCGTGAAAAAGATGCCCTACCGATGCTCGAAGACGTTAGGGCGGCCATTGATGCACTACTGCCAACCCTTCCTTTGATGAAAGAACATCTTTAGAACATCGCCACCCCTTGGAATGACCCCGAAACCTATTTCCCTAGGATGTTCCGGTATCTTTCAAAAAAGATATCCATGAGCTACGCCTTCGGAAGCGAAGAGAATAGCGTCGTTCGGGGGCCTTCGAAGAGAATGGAAATGTTGATACCCAGGGCTTCGGCGGTCGCTAGGGATGAGCCAAGATAGCTGGCGCCCTTTCCCCGCTGCAGTCCGCTGATAAAGCGTCTGTTGGTTACGATCATGGAGGTGAGATCATCTTGGGATAGCCAAGCGTCTTGCGCCGGGCGCGGACGTACTCGCCAAACTGACGGGCCAGACGTTGTTCTGCGGGCTTCAATTGCATGGTAGCCCCTCTTGATACAGTTCGGCAACTTTGCTGCCGTCAAATGCACATTGCTACCGCCTTGTATCTTTCATGAAGGCTCTGAGAGAATGCTACAAGTGTGTATCATTGATCAATGAGGCTCTACGCGCGCGACCTTCGAAAGGCGGTGCTTAGGAGCGGTCGAGAATTCGCCGGGAGCATTGTCCACATCAGTATAAGGGGGGCATTTTTGGACGCCGATCACCCCCCTACAGGGCCAAGCTTCCAAGTCTGTTCACAGATGAACTTCCCGTCTCCCAGTTGTGCTCCTGCACTCACATCAAGTCTTTGACCGCCTGTCGATCCTTTCTATAGTTTTCGCCCGATAGTGCGTAGTCGTTCGCCAACTTCCATTTTGCGCGATATGCCTCAGGCGTCAGTCCACGCACTTGGCTTAGGTGGCGCCGCAGAAGGCTCATCTTTCCCCCATTCAAGGCAAGCGGAAAGATGAAAGTCACCCTCTTGGTCCTATTCATCGACTTCGCTGCAATACGCGCCAAGACTGGCAGGCAAAAATACGACAAAAGTCGTTCCTTCTCCTGGACGGCTGGATACTGAAATCTCGCCCCCCATCCGCTCAACTTCGCGGCGAACGATGCTCATACCCAACCCTGTACCTCCGCCTTGACGT
>Ga0213840_1001322_pt1 | contig 20570 bp, 15 predicted proteins | sample SWPATP22_FD_160132 | JGI IMG/M metagenome (GOLD analysis project Ga0213840, IMG submission 160132) | Coastal seawater microbial communities from Marineland, Florida, United States - SWPA TP2 #2 | ecosystem: Environmental > Aquatic > Marine > Coastal | place: USA: Florida | collected 2016-08-14 | reverse complement strand
AAAGATACGATTAATAAAGGCGTTGGTGAAATTGACTTATTTGCACCTCATTCTAGTAGTTACTTCAAAGACAGATTAACTGGGGCCATGCTTGAAGAATACAAGCAGCAAAATAGCAATGCTTTGGTATTTGCTGTGGATGTGAATGAAGCCGCTAATGGTACTGAGAAAGCAAGTACCCAAGGCGTCACCGTTGAAAGTGCAGTGCTTACATTTGATATGGGTTCTGAGGTTGTAACTTGTAATGTTTTCACAACTAATACAGGCGCTATGTTAGCAAAAGCAGGCACAACGACACGGCAAGAATACTACACCTTAATAGGTGCAACAGGAAGTAGCCATATTACTCCAAGTACTGACAGTGACATTTTTGGCAGTGATTTTGGCGGCACTATGCGTATGCCAATAGACGAGTCATCATGTACTGGTAGTAGCTTAGATTTAAGCAATGCCCAATCGGCGACTTTATCTATTCGCTTTCTTGAGGTGAATGAAAGCTTAGGCGACCCTGAGGCATTTTATGACTTTTCAAATGGCCCTGAAGATTTAGCAATCTTAAGTGCGAATGATGTTTCGTACTTAGAATATGCGCAACCGGGTGTTGACGAAGCTCCTTTAGTAATAGCACAAAGCCAAGTTGTTGAGCCGGTTGATAGTTGGTTGTTTTATCCAACCAGTGACAGCTTTTTCGTAGTGAGTTACGAGGACCAGTACCCTAATTTAGGCGATTATGACTTTAATGATCTTCTGGTGGGTTACAGAGTTGGCTTTGGTTTTACGAATAATGATGAAAGCGGGGCATTAGAGGTTGTATCAGTCATCGTCACAGGTTATATGATTGCCCGAGGTGCAAATTATGATCATGATTGGTACTTACATATTCCAATTAATGAATCGGTGTCAGGTAACCTAACTATGAACTTATTCAAAGAAGATAGTGTGGAACAAGTGACTGGATTTCCTGTCACCACTCAGGTTACCAATGCACTAGATGTTAAAGTGTTAGCTAACAGTAAGTCACTTATGCATATCAGCAATCAAGCCTTTGTGAATACTTTGAGTGATGTCGAGAAAATTAAAGGCAAGAAGTTTTCATTTACCTTTAATCTAGATACACCATTTCCTGCGAGTGCTTTAGGTCAACCACCTTATGACCCTTACCTACATGTGCTTAACACAGGCCAAGAAATTCACTTGCCAGGACAAGTAACGCGTATTGCAAGCTCTGCAAACTTTGGTGATACCAGTAACTTTAAAGATGAAAATAATTATCCATATGCACTAATTTTCCCAGATGACTTTTATCCGCCTTTAGAGGGCGTCGATATTGGTGATGCATATAATGATTATTTGAATTACACGCAAAACCCCAATCAAACAAACGAGACTTGGTACATGGCACCCGATACCAATAAGACAAAGAACATAGGAAAGGCATTCTGGAAGTGGTAGGTCAAGATACTATTTATAGTTCTAATTATTCAAGTGTGCTTTCGACTCATTGGAAATAACAGTTGAAATGAAAGCACGCTTAGCCGACGCTTGATGCTTTTTATCATGTTTTATGATGTTTTTTTAATCTTTTTAACAAGTTGTATTTTTTATTAACAAAAAAGCAGAAAGCCTTTACTAGCTTATTATTTGACCTAAACTGGTTATAACTCTAATTAATTATTTTAACTTGTTAAAAATGGTAATTTTTATAAGGGATAACTATGTTTAAACCAAAGAAATTAGCTGAAGCTATTTCGTGCTTACTTATTATTTCAACGCCCTTGGTTACTTTGGCTGATGACACAAAGAAAATAGAAACGATAGAAGTTACAGCTACTAAACGCTCGGTGAATATTCAAGAAGTACCAGTTGCAGTTTCAGCATTAAGTGGCGAGCAAATGAAGAATCTTGGTATCAGCAGCTTCCAAGATTATATTGAGTTCTTACCAAATGTTGTTTTTCAAGGAACTGGGCCAGGACAGAATGAAATTTATATAAGAGGAGCGGCTACTTCACAAACAGGCATTGCCGTGTCTTCAGTTCAAGCACTACAGCCCTCAGTTGCTCTATATCTTGATGAAGTGCCTGTATCAATGCAGGGTCGTAACTTAGACATTTATGCAACAGATATAGAGCGGGTTGAAGTTTTACCAGGTCCTCAAGGCACGTTATTTGGTGCAAGTTCTCAAGCAGGTACTGTGCGTATTATTTCTAAAAAACCAGATCATTCAGGCGTCGCCGCTGGTGTAGATATGAGTACAAGCTTCACAAAAGGTGGAGATATGAGTAACTCAGTCGAGGGGTACTTTAACCTTCCTATCACTGATGATTTTGCAGTACGCGTAGTAGGTTATTCAGATCATCAAGGAGGCTGGATTGATAACGTACAAAATGTAGCGGGAGAGGGCGGCTATATTGGCAGTGCAATTCATCTAGATCGTGTTTCACTTGGAAAGTTGGCTGATCCAAAAAATACACCTATAAAGTCACCAAGTAACTCAGATCTAGTTGAAGATAATTTTAATGATGCGACATATTCTGGGGTCAGAGTTGGCTTATCATACTTAATCAATGATGATTGGAAAATAGTTATTCAACATACGGCACAAACATTAGAAACCGAAGGTGTATTTGCTGTTGACCCATCCTATGATGATGATGAAAGCACCAGCCGTTTTGAACCTGAAACTAACCAAGATGTATTTGACTTGATGACTTGGACTTTGGAAGGGCGGTTAAATCAGTTGGATGTTGTATACGCTGGTGGCTATTTAGATCGTCAAATTGACGCTACCGTTGATTACATTGGCTATACCAACGGTGGTGCATTTGCGACGTATTATGCGTGTAGTTATGGTGGTGCTCCTGAAGAAGAGAAATGCTTTGATCCTTCAGGTTATTATAAAGAAGATACTCACTCATCACGCTTCACTCAGGAACTTCGTTTTAATACCTCGGTCGACAACCCATGGCGTGTTACAGCTGGTATTTATTATGATACGCAAGAGTTAGGTACTGTTGGTGAGTTTGAACTTGGTGCCAAAGGAAAGTTTCCAGATGGATTTAATCGTATAATCACTGGCGAAGGCACTAACAATGGCGGTCGTCCATTCGCACCAGAAGTTAGCTTTGTAAATGATGTAACACACGAAATTAATCAAATAGCTGTGTTTGGGCAGTTTGAATATGACTTAAGTGAGACGGTGACGGCAAGTATCGGTGCGAGGTGGTATGAGGTTGAAGACATTTATACAGGGGCGACCTCTTCAGCTAATGACGGTGGAGTAACAAAACGGATCCGTGCTTTTGGAGGTAGCGATCAAGATATACTGAGCTTCTTTGGTGACGAAGAGGGGCAGGCTATTTTAAGTGCTATCGATTCAGGTCAATTAGAGACTGATTTACTCGACAGTGATGGAGTATTAACAGTAGATGACACCATTTTTAGGCTTTCAATAGATTGGAAAGCAACAGACGATGTGATGTTCTTTGCTACATACTCAGAAGGGTTCAGACCCCCTGTGACAGCAAGAACAGGTGGTGCGTTGGCTAGTAATCAAACACCTGGTTCAGCTTTTGAAGGGTATCGCATACCAGTTTACTCGCTTACCGATACACTAGAAAATTACGAGTTGGGTATGAAAGGTGATTTTTTTGATGGTGTTGTACGCTTCAATGCGACCGCTTACACATCAGAAATCTCTGATTTACAGACTTCTCGATTTGATCCAACGAATATTGCATTCTTCTATTTTACTGATAACGTCGGCTCTGCAGATATAAGTGGTGTTGACGCCGACTTTACTTGGATGGCAACCGATAACCTGATGTTTTCTGGTGCATTTAGTATTCTTGATACAGAGATAACCTCACTTAATTCGACGATGCAAAATATTTCTGCACCAGTAGGAAGTTCGCTACCTTACTCAGCAGACTTTTCTGGCAACTTACAAGCTAGATATTTTTATGAGCTCGATAATGGTTGGGAAGGTTATGTAAATGGCGCGCTTTCTTATACAGGTGAAAGACTTTCAGGTATGTTTATGAACGCATATGTATCTGAAGACACCCATAAATTAGTATATGGAACTGGCACAGGTTTGAAGATACAACAGGAGGCTTCTGCTGGAGTTTACAAGGGGGTTGATTTTACTGACGGTCAAGGGAACCAATTTGCTGGTGGACGATACGTTGCTGACGCTTATATGCTTGCGAATTTAAGTTTTGGCGTTTCGAATGGTGATTGGAAAGCAGAACTGTTTATTGATAACTTATTCGATAAACACGCTGAATTGTATATTGATGAACAACAATTTACACCAAAAGTGGTCACTAACAGACCGAGAACAATAGGAATGCGTTTTTCATATCAATTTATGTAAATTAATTGAGTGTTTTAGGCGCCTTTAGTCAGTGTGTACTGAATGCTAGAAATGTCTTAAGAGGGGTAAGCTTTCAGTTTGCCCCTTTATTATGTATAGGAAATAATAATTATAATGACTATTCAAGAGCTAAAAATCTCTTTGCAAAAGGGGGATTTTGAAGGCGTTATCAGCGCTATAAATGACAAACTTTTAGTTAAAGAAACACTAAATAGTAATGACAAACATGAATTATATTATTTGAAAGCAGTCGGTCAAAGGTATTTGGGAGCATACCAAGAAGCAATACAAACAACTCAGCTATTGTTGAGTCTCACCCCTGGATATGGTCGAGGTTACCAAGAGTTGGGCTACAGCTTTCAAAAATTGTCAGAGGCAGAACATGCGATTGGCGCCTTCCAAAAAGCAGTTACACTTAATTCTGCATTGATCTCTTCTTGGCAGCAGTTAATAAATCTTTATGGAGCAACTAATCACTCTGGTTTAGCGGCCGCGCAGGAGCAATTGGCCAATATAACAAAACTGCCAAAAGCATTACTCAATGCAATGGACCTAATGTATGAGGGCAAACTATATAAAGCAGAGAAGTTATGTCGTAGTTTTCTGTCGAAACATAAACATCATCCCGATGGTATGTGTTTACTTGCTGAGATAGGTGCAAAACTAAAAGTATTTGATGATGCCGAGTTTTTGCTAGAAAGTTGTATTGAGCTATACCCGCATAATCAGCAAGCAATTGCTCAATATGTAAATTTGTTAAGTAGGCTTGGTAAGTTTACTGAGGTTAAGGCGCAAGCAACACAATTTTTAGAAAAGTTTAAGAAACCATCTGAAGGAAGATACTTGGTACAAGCTACTTTGGCGCATTGTTTAGTAAGCTTGGGTGAGGTTGAGGCGGGTATTGCTCTTTATTTAGAGATACTTGCGCAGCAACCTAACAGAGCTGGTATTTATGTGAGGCTGGGAGATGCGTATAAAACATGTGGTGACTTTGAGCAGGCTATCTCCTGTTATCAGCAGGCGCATATTTTAAGAAAGGATTATGGTGACGCGTATTGGAGTTTAGCAAATAGTAAAACTTACAGATTCACCAAAGAAGAGCTTGCAAATATGAAAGAGGCTTTAGATAACCAGTTTTTAGAAGAAGAAGATCGTATTCATATTTGTTTTGCATTAGGTAAAGCCTATGAAGATGCAAAACAGTATGCGCTTTCTTATCAGTATTATGCGCAGGGCAATGCGCTTAAACGCGAAAATATTGATTATCAAGCACAGCGTACTTCTGAGCTCATTGACCATCAAATTAAACATTGTAATAAAGCGCTATTTGAAACAAAAGCCAATAAAGGCCATTCTGATCCAGCTCCTATTTTTATAGTGGGTTTACCTAGAGCAGGTTCGACTTTACTTGAACAAATTTTAGCCTCTCATTCTCAGGTTGATGGTACGATGGAGCTTCATAACATCATGGGCATGGTATTAAAACTCAGAGGTAGAATAGCATCAGGGGAGCCATTATACCCGAAGAACTTGTCGCAACTAGACGCTAACCAATTAAAAGCTTTGGGAAAAAAATATATTGATGAGACGAGAAGTTATCGCCAAGGTGCGGCTTACTTTATTGACAAAATGCCTAATAACTTCATGCATATAGGTTTGATAAAGTTGATCTTGCCAAATGCAAAAATCATCGATGCTAGAAGAGACCCTATGGCATGCTGTTATAGTGGCTTTAAGCAGTTGTTTGGTGAAGGTCATGAATTCAGTTATAGCCAAACTGATATTGCTTTATATTACCGAGATTACGAACGTTTAATGACACATTGGGAAGAGGTATTACCGGGACAGATTTTAAGAGTACAGCATGAAGAGTTGGTTAATGACTTTGAAGCACAAGTCAGGAAGATCCTTGTATACTGTAATTTACCTTTTGAGCAGTCGTGTTTAGAGTTTTATAAAACTAAGAGAAATGTTCATACACCTAGTGCGCAGCAAGTAAGATCGCCCATTTCAAAGAAAGGTTTGTTACAGTGGAAAAACTATGAGCCATATTTAGGTGAGTTAAAAAAGGCTTTATAGTAAATTTTTAGAGAGTATAGTCTAAGAGTTGTTTTATTTTTTCAGTATTACAAGTGAGCAATCTCTTTTGCTAAGTACGTTGCTCTGAGTAAAGTCAACTGGATAAAAGTAAAACACTTCAATCAGCTAGGGATAATGAAAACTGTAAAGGGGGATTACAAAACACTCCTTACATTTTTAATTTTACGTGCATAATACACTTTGGCTTAAGAGCTTTTTAAGTCATCAATAGTGAGTTCGTTATGGGCAAAGGCATAAAGTAATTCATAACTCAGTGGTTTTATGGGTTTTCCCCTAAGCTCAGTGACAGTTTGCAATTGGGTTTTTTCATCGCAAGTTATAAGCCCCATGGCCCAGTCTCCGAAGTTTCGCTTGTCGATTGGGTTTTGTATTAGGGCTTCAATATTGTTATGTCTGGGATCTGATTTTATCAGTTCAAACAGTGCGAGCACTTTTTTTTCTTGGCCCTCTAACACTTGCATAAAATGCTTTCCATCATAGAGCAGCATACCGGTTATTTTTTCAATATGATTTCTCCGCTCGCATTCGTGCCTGAGAACTTCTAACTCTGTCCAAGAAAAAGGTTCTGACGCTGTACTGGTATAAATAAATTCGATGAGCATCTGAGTTAAGTTGTATGTTTACTTGCTATAAAATATAGAAGGTTTAATGCAGAAATAACAATGAAAATGCTGTTACTTTGTAAATCAACATCAGTATTTTGACAAACAGAGAAAAGGCGTTTGGAGTTAAGAACAAGACTAGCACGTGTTAGCCCTAGTCTTGTTGTCACTTAGTAGGCTAACTAAAGCAAAGATTTTAGAATTAAGAAATCATTGCTTACTTGAAGTACATAATTGTTGGCAGCTTTGATTAAGGGCTGACTTTGCTGAGGTAAAAGTTCAGTGATGGCTTTTTGAAAATCTACTGAGCGGCGATCGCCTCGCATATGCGCAAGTGCCAGCGCTTCACCACAGCTTAACGCATATTGAATAACCCCGCCTTTTTCGGCAGCTCTTTTACCCAACATAAAGTGTTCAGAATCTATACCTACGCGGGCATGGTGGCGAGAGCGAAGTAACCAATGTTTGTCTTGCCAAATAGTGTCATCAAGGATTAAATCAGGTCGGCGCTGCATTTTTCTTTGACAGTTTACCGTTAAATGCGCCGCCGAAAGCTGATTATTGACTGAGACGGTTGGAAAGTACTTAATGGGCGCCGCTTCTCTTTGCTGTTTTATTTCAACAATATGCGTTTTAGCAGCGTCATGGGGCTGACTTGGTCCGACTAAAACATAGTAGCGGCCTAAGTTATTTGAGCCTGTGCCCGCATTATGGCGCATGACGATATCGAGAATTTCATCGTCCATAAAGGGCCTGAATTGCACGTACAGATCTTCATATATGTCATCAGGCAGAGGAATAAACTTGTCAGGGTTTTGTTTAAATCGCCATTGCACTAAATCGACCTCTTTAGCCAAAGTGCTTTTAGTCATAAAGGCTTCGCCACCGACTACTCTAGTGAGTGCCTTTTGCCAGCGCTTATACAAAATATGACCTTTTGAGAACTCAGTGAGTGCGGTTTGACTGTTGTTTTTCTTTTGTAATGAGCGCTCACAAGTTTCTATATAGGCATTTAGAAAAGCTTGTTGCGCTGAATGAACTTGTTGCTCATCAGCAAGCGGTTTAGATTTAAGTTTTTCACAGCCAGACTCAACCTGAATTTGCTCAGCTTCTGCGCGTGCTAAAGGCAGGCTGACTAAAAATCGGAATAGATCCCAACTGGCGTGACCAAAACAGGCATCATCGAAGTCATTAGGTGAAAACACCACAGTTTCGCCATGGGAGCCTTCTTCGCTTAAAAACCCAAAGTTACTGGTGTGACAGTCACCCATAATGGTCGTGATAGGAATGTTCGATAAAGCTTCTGGAAGCTGAATAACTTGGCTTGCGATATCTCGATACATCAAAGGTGCTGAGCCGCGTAAAAACTGAAATGGGCTATTTGCCATTTTTTGGTGTTTCGCAAGCTCAGGTGTAGGGGCGGATCCGTCATGATCTATGAAATATTGAACCAGCGTTTCTTGTCTTTCCACGAGTATTCCTTTGATAAATGTTTACTCACAGTTCGAGATTATGCGAGCAATGAAATTATAGCCATTGTAACTATAAATACTTTGCTCGCAATAATAGAAATCAGCTCAATATTTTGTAGTGAAATTAAAAGATTGTGCTAGTCCTTACTCTGTTTGCTCAGCGAACTTTTACTGGGCGAGTAGGCCTTGCTTCAAAGCTGCCACCGCAGTTAGGACACACATTACGTAATTCTTTTTCCACACAGTGTCTACAAAAAGTGCATTCATAACTGCAGATCATCGCCTCAGTTGAATTGGCAGGTAAAGCTTTATTGCAGCATTCGCAATTGGGTTTTATTTCGAGCATGTGTTGTTCTCTATTTTTCGATTTCAGCCAGCACAGCCGATAGTACAGGGTCTTTACCTTGCTGATAATCTAGCCATGAAGTTTCAACGATTACATTGGGGTAGACAGCATCTGTATCGTCAAAAAGAAACGGGTAATAGCGTTTTGATACACTCAGTTTTCTTTTCGAGTTTGGCAAAACAAAGCGATGGCTTTCTGAGAATTGGTTTGGATCACCGCCAGTTGGTGTGCCAAAAATTCGCGCATTGAGAATTTGTTTAAACTGTACGGTGTTACTCATTGCTGCAGAGAATGTGTGCTCATCAGTGAGAACAAACACACCTGTTTTCCAATCAAATTGATCCATAGGTAACAGACAAGATGAAAAAGCCAACCCTGTGTAAAAACTGCCGCCGCCATTGCCTCTGAAATCGATAATCAGATACTTTGATTTCGCAGCCATTAATTGTTTTTGCAGTGCTTTACACTCAGCAATGACCTGTTCAAAGCTAGGGTAGGCGTTAAAATCAAAGTAAGCGACTTTGTTCTCTTTTAACAAGCTCAGAGTTATCCCCGGCATGGCAATATCTAGCTTATTTAATTTATCGGTGTGATTTTTAAAAGCGGAACTGAGTTTGGCAAATTCACTCATCGCAACTGGGGTTATTTGTTCGCTAAGCGTATTGCCCTCAAGCTCAAATACAAACTGTGCCGCAGCATTCTCTTTTACAAGACCTAGACCCAATAACAGCTTATGTAGGGTTAAATAAAGTTCAAAGCGGGTTTTGGCACTAAATTGGTTATCGACGCCAGGCAACAGAGGTGTGATTAACTCAAAGAGTGCCTCAACAGTTAAGCCATTGATGGTTTTGAGCTCAGCGCCGATAAGGTGCTGATATGGCTTAGTTGCATCAATGACACGAAGTTTTTTATTAAAGAACTTATACCTAAGCGGAAAGTGCTGGTGGGGCCCTGACATCATAAAATAGTTAGTGTGCCCGTCACCAATGGCTCCAGTTATCGCCATTAATCGCGCTTCTAACTGAGGCTCACTGAGTCGTGGTAAATCTTGTTTGAGTTCTTTTAAAAGTTTAACAAAGTCTCTTTCTGCAAGAGTATGAAATGGTTCAATATGCTTGGTTCTGACTTGGTTTTCATAAAAGTTAATGTCTTCTAGCCAAGCTTGTTGTTGCTCAGTCGAAAGGGTGTTCGCATAGGTGGCAAAGCTACACAAGGCGATTACGAGTGATTTAAAAACGAATTTCATGCGTGGGTGCCCTTAGCATACTGTGAAGGTGAGAGGCCAAATTGCTTTATGAAAGCACGGCGGAAACTGTCGTAATTGCTAAAACCTAATTTTTGCGAGATAAACTGCAGGCTGATGTTTTCTTCACATAATAGATCTCTGGCATGATTAAGTTTGAGTACTCGAAAATAATGACTAGGCGTGCAGTTAAGATGCTGTTTAAATAGTCGTGTGAGTTGTCGCTCGCTCAAGCTGCAAAACTCTGCCATCCGGGTGACGGTGACGGACTTATCTAATTGCGTGCTTAACCAATCAATTAATGGTGAAAGTTTTAAACTTTCACCGGACTGTAGCGCTAAAATATCTGAATATTGCTGCTGTGAGCCTGCTCGTTGTAGATACACCACTAAATCTTTAGCGACTTTGGCAGCCGTGCTATTGCCATAGTCTTCGCGAATAATTGCCAATGCTAAGTCAACACCAGACAGCACCCCTGCGGATGACCATATGTTTCCATCGCGAATAAAGAGTGGATCAGGCGTGACGGTTTTATTTGGATTCTGCTTCGCTAGGCTTTCACAATGGCGCCAATGTGTTGTAATCGTAAGGGCTTTATCATCAAAGAGTTTGGCGAGAATAAACGCCCCTGTGCAAATGCTAAAGACACGTTTTGCTTTTTTAGCTATGTCAGAAAGTGCATTGAGCTGTTTTGTAGTTAGTTGCAAGGTACGCATGCCTGTGCCTCCACAGATGATCAAATCGTCATACTCAAACTCGTCACTCAAACAGTAATCGACGGACAGGCTTTGTCCGTAAGCGGTTTGTACAGGCTGTTTGCTTATCCCTAACAACTTGCATTGATAGGCACTGGCTTGAATGCTGTTAGTTTCCATAAAGGCATCAAGCGGGCCAAATAGGTCAAGGGCTTGAAAGCCATCGGCGATGAAATAGACTTGTTTGATGGTCATATAAGTTGTTCTATAAAATTAGACTCTTTGATTAAGCCTATATTAACGTGACTAAATGTGTCGTTTAAAACATAAAAGCGACAAAAAATGACATTTTGTGAGTGTGAACGCCAAAGCAAATACGTTTTCTGCAGGAAAATCAGAGCGTGTTGGTCTTTGCTGTCTTTTCGTTTTAATCAAAAAAATGCCCCGACGGGCGGGGCGATTGGGGAAGTTATATTTCAATATTAGTATATGGTTATATATTTTCAGGTTGATTAAGAGTAAACCACATAAAAACAGGGTTAAGTATTACGAACAATAACAGTGAAGATATTTTGGTATTAGCAACAAGGTATTGCTTAATATTACTTAAAGGTAAAGTGTTTCTGCTTTGGAAATTGTCTATTCAATTTATTTACAGTGGAAATTTTTGTACTAATCTCAGTCTATAAGGGAAATTTATTATTGAGTTAAACCATGAAAAAACTGACTTTATACACACTTTGTTTATGTACTTTTCCTGCGCTAGCAGACACATCTGTTACAGTAACAGGAGTGTCTGATTATTTGTTCAATGGGGTAAGCCAAACTCAAGAAGACCCAGCCATTCAGGCTAGCTTTGATTGGTCGGGAGACACAGGGTGGTATGCAGGTGTCTGGGGTTCTAATGTAGATTTTGGCGAAGATACCAATATTGAGTTTGATGGTTATGTTGGCTATTACACAGCTTTAAGTGAAGTTCTTAACCTTGATGTTGGTATTGCGCAATACACTTATCACGGCGCAGATGTGAGCTCCAGTTACAATTATGCTGAGGCTTATGCCAAGTTTAACTATGGCAATACCAATCTTAACTTTTGGTATGCGTGGGACTACTTTGGTACTGGAGCGGGTCATAGCATTGTGATGCTGACTCATAACTTCCCTATTAACGAGTCATTCTCGATTGATGTAGGGATCGATTACTCCATGAGTATGGATGATGATAAATGGACCTGGGAAGGAACTGACGATGACTACGTACATTGGCGAGTGACAGGTAATTACTCTGTCAGTGGCTGGGACTTATCGTTAGGTTATGAAGACACAGACCTTGATACCTTTGGTGATTCAACCATTTTACTCACCGTTGGTCGTACTTTTAGTTTTTAAATCTCTCACTTCTGATGCCATTTTCAATATTCGAAATACATTTTGAAAATGGCAATTATCTTTTTTCTTTCTATGCTTTAGTTAGACACAAACTTGAAATATGAGTTTTTCATAATGTTATTTTTTATCTAAGGTGTTGTTTGATGGGTTTAAGATGTCTCGCTTTGCTACTGCTCTGCTGCTCAGCTCATAGCTTCTCATCAGAAAACATGCTGACCATCTACACTGAGGAGTTTCCTCCTTACAATTACATTTATAAGGGAAAGGTTGTTGGCGTGAATGCCGATATTGTTGCTATGGCTTGCGATATCGCCGATATAAAGTGTGAGTTTGCTTTATACCCATGGAACCGGGCAATGACATTGAGCCTTAAAGATGCAAAGAGTGGCTTGGTTTCGACTTCAAGATTACCCAGTCGAGAAGCAAAGTATCAATGGGTTGGTCCTCTTATCTCAAGTCCTGCCTGCTTTTATAAGCTTGCATCCCGAGATGATGTGCATATTTCAAATAAAGAAGAGCTGGCAAACTACACCGTGGGTTTACATAAAGGCGATGCTTATGAAGAAATCCTCAAGCATTGGGGATTCAAGGAGCATATAAACTACATTCCTTTTTCGGAAAAATTTGACGAAATAAGGGCCTTCACAGAAGGTAAGCTAGATTTATTTATTGCCTCGGCAAATAGCTTACGGTTTCATATTCAAAATTACCGATTGAGAGAAGATCAAGTGACTCCCGCATTTGTGATTAGCGATCCTCGTTTAGGGGGCAATTACTTGGCGTTAAATAAGGCCGTGTCTGAAGATATTGTTTTACGTTTACAAAATGCCATAGATGAAATTTATGCTAAAGAATTAGATTTACCCATTAAAGCCCGTTACCTCGAAACCATCACGCAAATTTCTGAGCAAGAGCTCACATTAGAAGCCCGTTGTACACATCAATAATATGCATTTAATGAATAGCGGCTATTTGCCTAAGAGATTGTTATTTTGCAACTTTAACTGCTTAAGTAAATGCTAATTAAATCTAAATTGGAACTAAACATGGCTGTTTTTACGACCCCCGATCTGTACGATGAATATGGTGATACCTTACAAGTTATGGAGCATGGCTTGTCACATTTCGGAAAGTCACGCTATATGAAAGGCCAAGCCGTTATTATTCGCTGCCCTGAAGATAACAGCCTAGTTGGCGAGCTTTTAAGGCAACCAGGCGACAATAAGGTTTTAATTGTTGATGCGCAAGGCTCTAAATCATTCGCTTTTCTTGGCGATAATCTGGCTATATCTGCCATTAAAAATCAATGGTCAGGCATTATCGTGAACGGCTGTGTTCGTGATGTAGAAATATTAAAAACATTGCCCTTTTGTGTCATGGCGCTGGGTCACGTTCCGCGTAAAACTAAAAAGCAAGGCTTAGGCAGTGTGTTAAGTTCGCTGACTTTACTCGGAGCAGTGGTGTCAGACGGTGATTGGGTGTATGCAGACGAGAATGGTGTAGTGATCAGTAAAACGGAGGTTTAGGGCTCGCAGTTTTGATGTTCTAAGCTGTTGCTCTGAGTTAGCTATCCATAATAGCCGTCATAAGCATTTTAATAACAGTATTAAAAACTTTACTTACATTTGATGAACTTGCCTTAAACGTTGAATGTCTTTTTGAGGCGGAAGACCAAACAAACGACTGTATTCCCGACTGAATTGTGAGGCGCTTTCATAGCCAACTAAATTGCTGGCTAACGTCGCATCCACACCGTTTACCAGCATTTGATCTCTGGCTTCTTGTAACCTTAGCGTTTTTAAATATTGTAGCGGGCTGGTGCCAGTTAACGCCTTGAAATGTTGTCTGAAAGTCGAAGCACTCATGTGCGCCTTTTCAGCTAAGTCATTCATATTAATAGCTTGGTCGAAATTCTGTTTTAGCCAAGTAATTGCATTTAATACATTGCCATTTGGGGAGCCTAATGCGGCCATATGGCGAAGGTGCATGCCATGAGGGCCATCAAGTAGGCGCACCACAATTTCTTTTTCGATAAGCGGTTGTAACCCTGTTTTCAGCGAGGGTTGTTTATCTAAAATGAGTAAGCGTTTTAAAGCATCTAAAAGACCCTCGTCGATTTGATAAGAGGATAACGCTTGAAACTTCATGTCTTTCGGTGGTTTTGAAAGTTTTAACTCCGCGCAAGCTTGCATGATCAGTGAGTAATCTAATTTTAATATCAGTGCAATAAAAGGAGCGTGTCGTGAAGCGCTAGCAACATGAGACACAACCGGTAAATCAAAGGTGGTGAGCATGGCTTGCCCCGCATGACAGTAAGTCACTTCATCATCTTGCAATAACTCTTTACTGCCTTGAAGAACAACTGCCAAACTGAGTGTGTATATACAATGCAAAGGCTCTGTGGGGGCATTGCGAACATGGATTGTCAAACCTTGAATACCCGAGTCAAAATCCCCTTCTTTACGAGTGTATTCGTTTACCAGCTCAACTAGTTCAGCATGTGCAGGCGTATTGTTATCAAGATCCATGGGGTACCTCTTGGTAGTTTTGATCGTAAACGTCGAGCATATCTTGCGTGGTAAGTTGATTGCCCATTCGGCCTCTGTTTATCGCCTGATGCGAAAACGAAATCGCGCCATTTTGTTTCACCAGCGATTTAAATTCATCAATAAAGTGTTGCTCAAATTTACTGTTATAGGTGTTAAATAACACCACATTTTTATTTGTAAACGTATTGCTCTTGGCAAACTGCCAAATCGGTGGGGCTGGGCTGTAAAGCCATATTGGCGACCCTAAATATACCGTATCGTATTGTTGTAAATCGAGTTGTTCTGGTGTGATAGACGCAACATGGCGTCGCGCATCATAGAGAGCCCTTATCCAACCGGGAATCCCTAACGCGTAATCTTCTGCGCTAATCACTTTCACATCGGCGTTATAACGTAGAGCAATATAGTTTGCCAGCACATGAGTATTGCCCGAGCGAGAAAAAACAATCACCACCGTTTTGCTATTGTGGCTATCAGCAGTTGGTTTATCACGCAGTAATTCGCTGTTGACCAAGTGCTGATTTTTTTCAGTTGCTGTAACAAATAAAGTAACGGCTAAGGCGCTGAAAAGTATTAAAAGTACTATGCCCAGCAGGGTGATTAAAGCCCATTTCATAACTGGTTGATCCTTGTGAACCAGTATGCCGTTCAAACCTACGCACGGCATACTCTAATTGTTTATTAGGTTAATCTCAGCTCCGTTTAAGCAGTTCCTTGAATCTCGTACGAATACGTAGCAAAACTTCGTTTTTGCGGGTGATTCATACGATATTGCTTATACAAAGTTCAGGTTACTTATTTAAAAGATGCTTTTCCAAAAATGGTAGAATTTGCGCCATCGCTAGCGCTACGGGCTCATCTTTGTCGTATAAATCGTAGTGAGAAATACTATCAAGCTCAACCAGTTGACGGTCTTTGCTGGCAACCGCTTTTCCATAAACCTCATGTCCATCGCGATATGCACCAAACGCACCGATATTTTTGCCTACAACTGTCATCACAGGTTGGGTGAGCAGTGTTTCGGTGAAAGCAAAGGCATCCCAACTGAGGATCCGCTGTGCATTGGAAAATAGCATTTTCGTGGCGCCGCCTTCGCTTTGGCCTCGCGCTGTTTTGTAATAATCCGTCGCTTCAAAAACGTCACGCTCAGTAAGACCAAGCTCAGTTGCCACATCAAGAGACGGCGGTAAAAGTTCATTCACTTGTAATGCTTCACCTTTGGCTTCTAAAGTGCGCTGCTCTGCCATCGCTGTTAATACGCCAAGTGGATTATATTCGCTAAAACCTTCGCGAAACAATCTACCTAAATTAACAGGGGTAATACCTACAACCGCTTTTAAGCGCTTTTCAGTTAACGCGGCATTGATGATGTAAGCCCCACCGCCGCACACACCTATTCCTGCAATGCAATTTGAATCGACAAAAGGCAGGGACACCGCATAATCAATCGCGCGACTGACATCTTCAACTCGTTGTGACGGATCTTCGAGATATCGTGGCATACCGCCTGACTCTCCTTGAAAGCTGGCATCAAAGGCAATGACCACATAACCCGCTTGTGCCAACGCTTTACCGTAAATTGCCCCAGAGGTTTGTTCTTTACAGCTACCAAAAGGGTGCACACTGATCACCGTTGGATAGCTTAACTGTTCGTCAAAATTATCGGGGTAAATAACCAATGCTGCCATCGGCCAGTTCATGTTGTGATTTTGAAAATTTACATTCTGACTGTTCATTTTATTATCCTATTAGCAGAGGCAAGCTACGCCTCTGCTAAATTAAAATTAAGCTAAAGTGCGGGCAAAGAAAGGTGCTAATACACTGGTTGCATTTGTGATTTCGGCTTCACCATCGTACAAATTCATGTGGTTGGCGCCATCAATAATATGCATAGTTTTATCTGTTGAGGCAGCACGCTCCATCAGGTCATCACTCATCCACTTACTGCCAGCATCACTGCCTACTACGGTTAATAAAGGTTGTGTAAAAAATGCTTCTGCTTTAAAGAACGCGTCGTAGCTGACCAATTGTGTTAAGCTGCGGGCAGTAGCAAAACCCGGTGCAGTGCAATAGGCCGCACGATCTGTATGGTAATATTCCCATGCCTGACGCAGTTCTTCGTTAGGTGCGTCTTCTTCTTTTAGCGGCGCCATCGGCATGATGGCAGTGTCATTACCACTGGCGTCTGAGGTCCTTGAGTCAGAACCCATTTGCAAATAAGGTAATGCATCACTGTCTTTTACGTTGTTGTCCCAACCATTTCTGAACATTTGACCTATGTTCACCATACTAACCGTACCAACGGCTTTGATGCGTCTGTCGTTAATTGCGGCATTAGCGGTATAGCCAGCACCTGCGCAAATACCCATAGCGCCAATACGATTGTTATCGACATAAGGCAAAGTAGTTAAATAATCGATGGCAGCGCTCACATCTTCGGTGCGTACATAAGGGTTTTCTAACTGACGAGGCGTACCTGTGCTCTCACCTTGATATGACGCATCGTAAGCAAGGGCAATAAAACCATTTTCTGCTAATTTCTCAGCATAGGTGCCCGCAGTTTGCTCTTTTACCCCGCCACCCGGATGAGAAACAACAACCGCAGGATAAGTGCTCGATGCATCAAAATCTTTCGGCAAGAAAATCAGTCCCGCCATCGTAATATCTAGGCCATTGGTATTTGGGAAGTTAACTTTATTCATGTAAAACGCTCCTAAGCTTAAATCTAATTCATCTGTTGATGCTTAACTGCTTTGCTGGTTCATCAGCATTTGCGATAGAAATAAGTATAGAAAGTGTTCGGTGGTAATGATTGCCTAAAATGACGAACTGATTGCCTGAAATGCCACTTTTAGCCAATGGAGTGAAAGATTGGTGAACTTTATAAGAGGGAGTTGAAAAAACATAATATGAGTTAAAAGCTTATAAGCCCACTTAATACAGTATACTTACCTAAGCTTTCAGGTTTTATTACTACAATTAAATTAGTTAAGCTAATTCAAACAAAGGTTTATCCAATTTAATGCTTTTTATGACTACTACTCACAAATCAAATTGTCGATAGAAAACGTGCGCTTGGTGTCTGAATCGCTTAAGAAGTCGGCAAAGTTGCAATGGTTAAAACGTTTTTGCTGCAATGCTGACATGAAGGCTTTATAGGATTTGATGTTACTGTGTTGAAAAATCGAATGCTCAACTCTTTCAGGTTGCCTTTTTCCTTCAGATAACTCTTTGATCATAACCATGGCATAAGCGCCTAGCGTGACATGACCGCCAACAGACACGGCTAATCTGCCTTCGGGAATGTCGTCATCCCAGTTTATGCCGCCAATTCGTATTGTTGGTAATAAGTTGTAACTCGCTACCGCAGAGGTTGCGCCACAGGCCATGGCATCATTGGCTGCCCAAATAATATCGACTTTTTGATGTTTTAAAATGCCTTTTACTTTTTCATAAGCATGCTGCTTTGACCAGTTTGCAACTGTGTTATCAATTAAGCGCACTCCGGGGTGCGAATTCAAGAAGCTATTAAGTCCTTCTGCTCGGGCAACAGAAGCAGGAGAGGTTGTGTCACCATGAAGAGCAAGTACATTGACCTTACCGTGTGTGGTTTTATTTGTAATTAATGAATCATGAAGTTGTTCGGCTAAAGAAAAGCCTGCATCAAAATTATTCGGGATCAGGCTGCCCGCGTAATATTGTCTTTGTTCTGCAGAAAGGGAGCTAAGCTCTTCATCTGATAGGTCATTGAGTAACATAAATACTTGAATTTTATGTTTGGTGATTTCTTCAACGAGTTGGATCGCCACCCCTTTTTCATTCACCAAAACCGCAAAGTCAGGCTTTTGCTTGATTACATCTTTAGCAAATGACTTCATGAGAATATGATTACGATTGGCATAAATGGTGGTTAGGTTGATGTCTAAATCGTCAGCAGCTTCTTGCATGAAATAGTTCACGTTAGGCCAAAAGTAACCCGTGGGATTATTTGAGGGATGGCCTGGATTTAAAAACATCACGTTGAGAGGGCGCAATTCACTGGCAATGGCTTGGGCATTTAAAATAAAGGTGATAATACAAAAACAAAAAAATCTGATCATAAATTTGTGTTGCCCAAAACAGAAATACAACTATAAAGCTGACAATGAATTAATTAAACACAGGATTAGATAGAATGTAAAATTAACTCAGCCTTAATCTTGATACTTTTTATGTTGTTCTTTTACCATGCCAATGGCGAGGTTTAGTTTATTAATAAAGTCGCTTTTGTAGGGAAAGTTACCATGAGGGCTGTTACTAAAGCCGATATGGGCAGTCTGTCGGCTGAGCTCGTCTTCTTCATTAAAATTACTTATATCCATTTCAGGGAATTTTGCTAAGTTGTGCTCTATTGCGCGACTATCATTTACATAGCAATCGATTTTGCCATCAATCAGCTTGTGTAAATTGGCATAAGTACTTTTGTTTTCCCAGACCTTAATTTTTTCTTCGGCAATGAGTTTTTTATATTTATCAGTAAACATAAGGTAGCCTGCGTTTATACCAATATTAAGTGGTTTGCTTTGCAGCGCGTTTTTGCCTTGAAAAAGCGACTTTAGCGAAATGTGCTTGTTACAAACAGCAACAACTCTTTCAGTTAACAATGACACTGAATAAGGGCCAATATAAGGTCTAGCCTGTCGATGGATATAAGGGGGGAGAATTGCAAAAGCATGACCTAGTTCTATTTCTTTGAGTGCGCGTTTCCATGGCATTGATTCGAATTCAATTTGGTATTCATCAATCAGTAATTGGCTCGCTTTTTTGATCATCTCAATATAAATCCCCCGGGGTTGGCCATTAATGGCGTAGCTGTAGGGTGGGTAGGCTTCATCGACAATAATTTTTACCTTTATTGGTGAATCAGAGGTGCCATGAACCTGCGCAGAAAAAATTGCACTGATCAAAAGTGCTATCACTAAGCGTAACTTATTCATCTAAAAACTTTACATAGTCATATCTAAAGCCAACAGAAATAGAATCAAACCCCGAATTATTGGCAAAGTCTTTGGTTAAATACTCTAAATGAAAGCGAAGTTTGTCAGCGGGCAGCCACTCAAGCGTGACGTTATACCCGTCAAAGCCATTTCCGCTGCTATCTTGGCCGTCGTCAAAATCAAAATAGCCGAGTTTCAATTTGTAGTGTTTGGTAATTGGGTAACCTAATGAGATATCGAATGTTGAGCCATCTCGGTCATTACTTGTGATGCGATCATAGCTTTTATCTTGATAACCAACGGCAAGGTACAGGTCGGATGGGAAAGTGTAGGCGCCTGAAAAGGCTAAAATGCTGTTTTCTCCTAAATGCGTTTCACCATCGTAAACCTGATTGCTTTGATAAGTCATCGCGACATGCAGGTTATCGACATCGTAACTTAGGCCTGCGTTAAATAAATCTGAGTAATTATCGCCATTTTCACCATCGTATTGTGCGCCTGCTTTAAAGGTAAAATCACCGAATTGTTTTGAGTAGGTGAGAAAGTTGTTTACGAAGAAAATGCTCTCGGGGTCGTAGGCAAAAGGGCTACTAGCATGATTAAAAATATCAATATACTCAGCAATATATAAGTATTGTGCGGGGCGTTGTTTACCTATGCCTACCTCACCAAGGGGCGTGTCGAGTGCAACATACACTTGCCTTGCTTTCCCAAAGTCACCGTTGTTAGATAAATCTATGCCCCATTCGCCATGTAGTGTGGCTTTAAATTCATTCGAGAATTGGTGGGTAGATTTAATGCCCATATGCGATAACGCATCTC
>Ga0213840_1001313_pt1 | contig 20758 bp, 18 predicted proteins | sample SWPATP22_FD_160132 | JGI IMG/M metagenome (GOLD analysis project Ga0213840, IMG submission 160132) | Coastal seawater microbial communities from Marineland, Florida, United States - SWPA TP2 #2 | ecosystem: Environmental > Aquatic > Marine > Coastal | place: USA: Florida | collected 2016-08-14 | reverse complement strand
AATCTTTACAAGACCCATTCTTGAACGCTTTGCGTAAGGAACGTATTCCAGTATCAATTTACTTGGTAAACGGTATTAAACTTCAGGGGCAGGTTGAATCGTTCGATCAGTTCGTCATCCTTCTGAAAAACACAGTAAGCCAAATGGTATACAAACATGCAATTTCAACAGTAGTGCCAGCACGTGCTATTACTATGCCGAGCACAGGAGATTCAGATAATAAAGGTGAATAGAATTAAAGGTAACGCGCTTGTTTGACCGTTATGAAGCCGGTGAACAGGCTGTACTTGTTCATGTAAATTTTTCCGATGAAAACAGCAAAGAAGACTTAAGTGAATTAGAGCTACTTGTGTCATCTGCAGGCGTAAATGCGGTGGAAGTTATCACCACTTCACGCAGTGCGCCCCATGCAAAGTTTTTTGTCGGTTCAGGTAAAGCAGAAGAAATCGCTGCCGCTGTAAAAGCGCACGACGCTAATGTAGTGATTTTCAATCACGCATTGTCTCCTTCGCAAGAGCGAAATTTAGAGGCAGCGTGTAAATGCAGAGTGTTAGACAGAACTGGGCTTATTCTTGATATTTTTGCGCAACGCGCAAGAACGCACGAGGGTAAGTTACAGGTCGAGTTGGCTCAGTTGAGACACATCTCAACACGCCTTATAAGAGGCTGGACCCACCTTGAGCGTCAGAAAGGGGGTATTGGTCTTCGTGGGCCTGGAGAAACTCAGCTAGAAACAGACCGTCGATTGTTACGTGGTCGTATAAAAGCTATTCTTCGTCGTTTGGAGAAGGTGCAAAAGCAGCGCGAGCAAGGTCGCCGCTCTCGTAAACGCGCAGAAATTCCAACGGTATCCTTAGTTGGCTATACGAACGCGGGTAAATCAACGCTGTTTAACACTATTACCGACTCTCACGTATATGCAGCCGATCAATTGTTTGCAACACTCGACCCCACACTACGCAAAATTGAATTAAAAGACGTTGGGCCTGCTATTTTAGCAGACACCGTTGGTTTTATACGTCACTTGCCTCATGACTTAGTGGCGGCGTTTAAAGCAACACTTCAAGAGACTCAAGAAGCAGACTTACTGTTACATGTTGTAGATATCGCTGATGCGAAATATCGAGAGACAATGGACGAAGTAAATGATGTACTTGAAGAAATTGAAGCGGGTGAAATTCAACAATTACTAATCTGTAATAAGATTGATAAACTAGACGATGTTAATCCGCGTATAGAAAGAAACGATGAAGGCGTGCCCGTGCGTGTGTGGCTATCTGCACAAACTGGCGAAGGAACGGAGTTGTTAAGCCAAGCGCTTACCGAGTGTTTAGGTAAGAGTATGGTGAACTACACATTAAAAATTCCGCCAGCGCACAGCAGACTTCGCGGCGTGCTTTACGAGCTAAATTGTATTGCTAATGAAGAATACGACAGTCATGGTGACTGGGTTGTTGACGTACGAATGCCCACTGCCGACTGGAATAGGCTTGAAAAACGGTTAGAAAACGGAATATCAGAGTATGTTGTGCGACATTAGTTGGCGTTAACGTCAGCGGTGCATGCTAATTTCAAAAAAATATAACAGTAATCTATGGAGTATCAGCATGGCTTGGAATGAGCCGGGTGGCAATAATAACGACCCGTGGAAAAATCGCGGTGGGAAAGAGCAAGGTCCCCCAGATTTAGACGATGTATTTAAGAACTTGTTTGGCAAGTTTGGTAAATCAGGCGGTAACGGTGGCGGCTCTGGCAAAAGCTTGGGTGGCATCGGTGCTGGTATACTTGTAGGCCTACTGGTTGCTATTTGGTTTATCAGCGGCTTTTACACTATCCGTGAAGCGGAACGCGGTGTAGTGTTGCGCTTTGGTGAATATCATCAACAAGTAGAACCGGGCTTACGTTGGGCACCTACCTTTATCGACACGGTTATTCCTGTTGACGTTCAATCTATCCGCGACCAGTCTTCATCGGGCTCTATGCTTACCGAAGATGAAAACGTGGTTAGCGTTCAAATGGAAATGCAGTTCAGAGTGGTTGATCCATACCGCTGGACATTTGCAGTTGAAAGCCCTGAGCAAAGCTTAAGCCAGTCGCTAGACAGTGCTATTCGCTACGTTGTTGGTCACTCAACAATGGACGATGTGCTTACCGACGGTCGTGAGGTTACACGCCAACGCGTTTGGGAAGAGCTTCAGTCGATTATCGAACCTTACAACATGGGCGTATCGATTATTGATATGAACTTCCGTGATGCTCGTCCACCTGAGCAAGTAAAAGACGCGTTCGATGACGCTATTGCTGCACAGGAAGACGAACAGCGTTTTATTCGTGAAGCTGAAGCCTATGCAAGAGAAATTGAACCACGCGCTCGTGGTCAAGTTAACCGTATGAATGAAGAAGCCCAAGCGTATAAAGAACGTGTAACGCTTGAAGCACAGGGTGAAGTAGCGCGCTTTAACGAGCTACTACCACAATACGAAAAAGCGCCGCAGGTAACACGTGAACGTATTTACCTTGAAACCATGGAAGAAGTATTGGGTAACACCAGTAAAATTATGGTGGATAGCAAAGGTGGCAATAACATGATGTATCTTCCATTAGATAAAATCATGGAGCGCCAGCAGTCTTCAAATACGCCGCGTTCGCGCAACACGCTAGAAGGTCTACAAGCGCCGGTAACTGATGCAAACGGGGCCAGCCGTAATTCATCACCGACATCAGGTCTTCGCGGTAATAGCTTCAGAGAGGGGAGATAATAGCTATGAAGAATTTATTTATTGCTGCTGCTGTCCTTCTTGTACTGCTAGCATCGGGCTCTTTGTTTGCCGTTAAAGAAGGTGAGCGAGCCATTGTAATTCAATTTGGTAAAGTTCAGCGCGATGACGCAACGGGCGATACGCGTGTATTCGAGCCTGGTTTGCACTTTAAACTGCCGTTCATCGACTCTGTTCGTCATCTTGATGCGCGTATTCAGACCCTTGATGGCACACCTGACCGCTTTGTAACGAGTGAAAAGAAAGATCTTATCGTCGATTCATACGTTAAATGGCGTATTGACGACTTCGCTCGCTACTATCTGTCTACAGGTGGCAACAAGCTACAAGCTGAAGCGCTATTGAAGCAGAAAGTGAACAATGGTCTACGTTCAGAGTTTGGTACACGTACCATTGCTCAAATCGTGTCGGGCGAGCGCTCTGCATTGATGAACCAAGCAATGGAGCAAGCTTCTACTTCATCTGACGAGCTAGGTATTGAAATTGTTGATGTTCGCGTTAAGCAAATTAACCTACCTACTGAAGTGAGTAATTCAATCTTCCAGCGTATGCGCGCAGAGCGTGCGGCAGTGGCAAGAGAACATCGTTCAGAAGGTCAAGAACAAGCTGAAGTGATTAAAGCAAACATCGACGCTAAAGTAACGGTAATGCTTGCTGATGCAGAGCGTAATGCACGACAGCTTCGCGGTGAAGGTGATGCATTAGCTGCTCAAATTTACGCAGACGCCTATTCGCAAAATGCTGACTTCTATAGCTTCTTGCGCAGTATGGATGCTTACAAGCAAAGCTTTAACAGCAAACAAGATGTAATGGTAATTGCGCCAGACAGCGACTTCTTCAAATACATGAACCAGTCGAAAGGCAACTAATTACATTTGCTAGGTAAACGATTAAAAAGCCAGTCAATTGACTGGCTTTTTTTATGCCGCTGTAAACCTTTAAACCCCTGTTTTTATGAACTAACCTTTAACTGTCTTTACATGGATGGTGGTGACGAGTTGCGCTGATTTACTGCTATCACTGCCAAAATCACAAGAGATCGGGTAAAATACCGCCGAATTATTAAAAAAAGCTGCACCACTCATTTGTACGACGCATTGCCGTCCCAGCGATGCTTTCGATAAGCAGGTGCGAATAAAACGACAGAGGGAACGTTTTGACAACCGAAAACACAAATACAGTTTCCGTCGATAATAACGACGGAAAGGGTGGTTTATTCTCGCGATTTCTTACCACCGTAGAATTTTTAGGTAACTTACTACCTCACCCAGTAACACTCTTCGCTTTGCTTTCGCTATTTATCGTAGTGTTAAGCGGCGTATTAGGGTACTTCGATATTGCCGTTGCTGATCCACGCCCAGAAGGTGCTAAAGGTCGCGAAGCTGACGGCATGATTGAAGTTATCTCGTTAATGAGTGCCGAAGGATTACAGCGCATCGTTACAGGCCTTGTAACGAACTTCACGGGCTTTGCTCCCCTTGGTACTGTGCTTGTTGCATTACTTGGCGTATCTGTAGCCGAGCATTCTGGTTTGCTGTCAGCGGCCATGCGTGCGCTTGTTATGAATGCATCAAAGCGCGCGGTAACCTTTGCCATTGTGTTTGCAGGCATCATCTCAAACACGGCATCGGAGTTAGGCTACGTTGTTCTAATCCCTCTTGCGGCAATGATATTCCATTCGTTAGGTCGCCATCCACTAGCTGGTCTTGCTGCGGCCTTTGCGGGTGTTTCAGCAGGTTATAGTGCAAACTTATTACTGGGTACTGTAGACCCATTATTATCTGGTATAACAGAAGCCGCGGCGCATATGATTGACCCCGACTACGCGGTTGGTCCAGAGGTGAACTGGTACTTTATGTTTATCAGTACTTTTGTTATCGCGACCATGGGTGCACTGGTAACAGAAAAGGTAGTAGAGCCTCGTTTAGGGAAATTCGATGAGTCTGAAGCCTCTATCGACTTAGGTAAGCAGTCTATGGATGCACCTACCGACATTGAGAAAAAAGGCCTGCGTTGGGCAGGTATTTCATTTGCTGTGGTATGTGCAATTTTGGCCCTTACGGTAGTCCCGGAGAACGGTATTTTACGTCATCCTGAGACGGGTGAAGTTGCTGGTTCGCCGTTTCTTAAAGGCATTGTAGCGTTTATATTTATTACCTTTGCGGTTCCCGGTTTTGTTTATGGCAAAGTAACGGGGTCGATGAAAAACGACAAGGATGTAATAGATGCTATGTCTAAAAGTATGGGCGCAATGGGTCTGTACATTACGCTTGTTTTCTTTGCCGCTCAATTTGTTGCATTTTTCAAATGGACAAACTTAGGAACGGTATTAGCGGTAAAAGGCGCGGCACTACTTCAAGCCGCTGGCCTTGATGGTCCGTCAGTATTTATTTTGTTTATTCTTATGTGTGGTGTGGTAAATCTGTCATTAGGCAGTGCGTCAGCACAGTGGGCAGTAACAGCGCCTATTTTTGTACCAATGCTAATGCTAATCGGATACGCGCCAGAGGTTATTCAGGCTGCATACCGTATTGGTGACTCGGTTACCAACGTTATAGCGCCGATGATGAGTTACTTTGGCTTAATATTGGCTATGGCAGCGCGCTACAAAAAGGATTTGGGCATGGGAACCTTGATTGCCATGATGCTACCTTATTCGATGGTGTTTATCGTTGGTTGGACTTTACTGTTCTACATTTGGGTATTCCTATTAGGCATGCCAGTAGGCCCAGGCGCAGCAACGTATTATCAGCCATAGATAAGGCTTTATCAGTAAAGCTCGAAAAGGCGGCATCCGGACAGGTGCCGCCTTTTTTGTATCCAAAATTCAGCCATTTATTCTGTGAGTTTTCGTCTGTGTTCAGATCAAAAAACACTAATATTCAGTATACTACTAGTATTAAATTGTAGTCGGCTTGTGAATGATAAATTCGCTTCAGCATAGCTTTGAAAGTTAACGCCGCTGAATAACATCGTCTTGCTGACAAAATATGCAGTACTTCTTGGAAAAACGGTAAATGAAATATAAATCGAATAAGGGTTTTACCCACGGACAAGCTGATAAAATTGGTGTGTTGGTTACAAACTTGGGTACGCCTGAAGCGCCAACGAAGCAAGCCTTACGCCCCTATTTGAAAGAGTTTCTGTCAGATCCACGGGTGGTAGAAGTGCCAAAAGCCATTTGGTGGTTTGTGCTTAACCTGATTATTCTGAACATTAGACCAAAGCGTTCAGCAGAGGCTTATTCAACGGTTTGGACCGAAGATGGATCGCCGTTGTTGTCTATTACCAAAGCGCAATCTGAAGCTATTGCAGAGCGTTGTAAAGCCGCTTATGGCGACGACGTGGTGGTTGATTTTGCTATGCGTTATGGCAATCCAGCTATATCAGACGTTATCGAGCGCATGTTATCTCAAGGCGTGCGCAAGCTTGTTGTGTTGCCGCTTTATCCTCAATACAGCGCCTCTACGACAGGCTCTACGTTCGACGCTATTGCCAAAGATTTTACGTCGCGCCGTTGGTTGCCAGAGCTTCGTTTTGTAAATAGCTATAACGACAGAGACGGCTTTATTACTGCATTAGCAAACAAGGTAAAAGCCCATTGGGAAAAGCACGGCAGGGCGGATAAGTTAATACTGTCTTATCACGGTATTCCAAAACGTTATCTTATGAATGGTGACCCATACCATTGTGAATGCCACAAAACCTCTCGCTTGCTTGCAGAAAAGTTAGGGCTTAGCAGCGACGAATACATGACCACATTTCAATCGCGTTTCGGTCGTGAAGAATGGTTAAAACCTTATACCGATGAAACGTTAAAATCGCTGCCGGGTAAAGGCGTCAAAGCAATTCAAATCATGTGTCCAGGCTTCTCTGCTGATTGTCTTGAAACTATCGAAGAGATAGGTGAAGAAAATCACGAATACTTTATGGAAGCAGGCGGTGAACGTTACGAATATATCGAGGCGTTAAATAGCGATGAAGAGCATATAGATGTGCTTTTCGATATCGTTAAGGAAAATCTGCACGGATGGACTGTTCAATCAGACAATGGCCTGCGAGCTGGTCTAGCTCGAGCGTTAGGTGCAGATAAATAGCCATAGGTAATCAGGCGTAAGTAAACCAGATAAGACAAGTAAAGATAGATAAAGGGGAGCGACATGGAAGTAAAAGCGCCAAGTGAACTGTTAAAAGCACAGAAGCTTGCCAACTTGCTAGATACGGCAGTTAAGCTTCCCATTATTCCTATAAGAATAGGTTTAGACTCGCTAATCGGCCTTATCCCCGGAGCGGGTGATGCGCTTATGCTGTTTATCTCGCTGCGCATCGTGTGGTTGGGTAAGTCACTTGGAATGCCTAAAGCACTTATAGCCCAAATGATAAAAAATTCTGTTATCGACTTTGCTTTGGGCTTTATTCCCTTCATTGGAGACATTGTCGATATTTTCTATAAAGCCAATCAAAAAAATGTGCGCATAATGGAACGCTGGTGGATATCACAGAACAAGGCTAATGTAGATAAGGCAACGCAGCAAGCGCTCGAAACATGGGCGGCGCAACAGGATGCGAACTAACTGTAGTGCATCTAGAGCGTGTTGACCTTTGCGGTACGTTTTTGCAGCAAAGTGTACCGAAAAGGTCAATGCGCTCTAAGTATTTAAAAATAAATCGTTTTTAAGGTTATACCCGTAGCAATGAACTAAACGCGTCAAATTTACCAACACTTTACAAGGAGTGTGCAGTACATGAAAGCGTCAGATTTATTCGTTAAAGCATTAGAAGCTGAAGGTGTTGAATACATATTTGGCATACCCGGTGAAGAAAACCTCGATTTACTAGAATCACTTCGAAATTCCTCAATAAAACTAGTCTTAACCCGTCACGAACAAGGTGCCGGCTTTATGGCTGCCACCTATGGTCGACTTACTGGAAAGGTAGGCGTTTGCTTATCAACGCTGGGCCCAGGTGCAACTAATTTGGTGACGCCAGCGGCATATGCCCAATTAGGTGCCATGCCCATATTGATGATAACCGGCCAGAAGCCTATTAAAACAAGCAAACAAGGGCGCTTTCAGGTTATTGATATTGTAGATATGATGCGTCCTATCACTAAATTCACTACGCAGATTGTTAGTGGCGATCGTATTCCCTCTACAGTTAGAGAAGCATTCAGACTCGCGCACGAAGAACGGCCAGGTGCAGTGCATATAGAATTGCCTGAAGACATTGCCGCCGAACAAACAACGGCAGAGTTGCTTGAGCCCAGTGTGTCTAGGAGACCTATCGCAGAATACAAAGCAATTTCACATGCAATAAGCATGATAGAAGAGGCGCACTCACCTTTATTGTTAATTGGCGCAGGTGCAAACCGAAAGCTTACAGCGAAAATGTTGCGCGAGTTTGTCGATAAAACCTGTATTCCTTTTGTTACTACGCAAATGGGCAAGGGTGTACTCAACGAAAGCGATTCTCGCTTTGCCGGAAATACTGCTCTCTCAGACGGCGATTTTGTGCATCGTGCTATTGAGCGTGCCGACTTAATAATTAATGTGGGTCACGACGTTGTAGAAAAGCCCCCCTTCTTTATGCATCACAACGACAAAAAAGTGATCCACGTAAATTTCGAGACAGCCGCGGTCGACCCCGTTTATTTTCCTCAGTTAGAGGTAGTGGGCGATATTGCCAATAGTATTTGGCAAATAAAAGAAGGCATTACCCCGCAAGACAATTGGAAACTCGACTTCTATCAAGACGTACATGACGCGTATGTGAAGCATCGGGCTGAGGCTGAGGATGATAATAGATTCCCAATTTTGCCCGAGCGGTTTGTAAGAGACATAAGAAAAGTGATGCCCGATAACGGCATTGTTACGCTAGATAATGGCGTATATAAAATTTGGTTTGCGCGCAATTATCCTGCCTATCACCCAAATACCTTACTGTTGGATAATGCGCTTGCCACAATGGGGGCAGGCCTTCCCTCGGCCATCGCTGCTAAAATAGTGAAGCCTGATGTTCCAGTGGTCAGTGTGTGTGGTGACGGCGGCTTTATGATGAATAGCCAAGAGATCGAGACAGCGGTTAGGCTGAAACTTGACCTTGTCGTTATCATTTTGCGCGACGATGCGTATGGCATGATCAAATGGAAGCAAGCCAATATGCAGTTCGACGAGTTTGGCTTAGATTACGGCAACCCGAATTTTGTTAAATATGCACAAAGCTATGGTGCCAAAGGGTGGCGAGTAGATGATACCGACGTACTTATTCCTATGGTTGAAACGTGTTTAAACACGCCGGGGGTGCATATTATCGACTGCCCTGTTGATTACAGTATGAATGACAAAACACTGAATCAAACCATAAAAGAATTAAGCGCGAAGCTATAACCGCTACGCCACAACCGTTAAGCCATAACCGCTAAGCGAAGGCAAACAGATAAGGAGTCAAGATATGTTAAAGGACAGTTATCCCTACTACCTTGCAAATAAAGCCTATTTTGCGAATACCGATTTAGATGTAACAAACAAATACACGGGTGACGTTGCCACCAGGGTGGCAATGGCTGATGCCACCGTAATAGATAAAGCCATAGCGGCGGCCGAAAAGGCGCAACCTGCTATGACAGCCATGGCACCCTACGAGCGTCAGGCAGTGTTAGAGCACTGCGTGAAACGCTTTACAGAGCGTGCCGATGAATTAGCGCAAGCTCTATGCATTGAAGCGGGTAAACCGATTAAAGATGCAAAAGGCGAAGTTACTCGTTTAATTGATACCTTTAAAATTGCTGCTGAAGAGTCAGTAAGAATAAATGGCGAAGTGGTGAACCTTGAAATATCGGCGCGTGCCAAAGGGTATCAAGGCATGACGAAAAAGGTACCTATTGGGCCGTGTTCGTTTATATCACCTTTTAATTTCCCACTTAACTTAGCTGCACACAAAGTAGCCCCAGCCATCGCCGCGGGCTGTACCTTCGTACTGAAGCCTGCGTCGCGCACACCTATTGGTGCGCTTATTATTGGCGAAGTGTTAGCAGAAACCGATTTACCCGAAGGCGCATTTTCTATTCTGCCGTGTAGCCGTGACGGTGCCGATTTATTTACAACCGATGAACGGCTTAAACTGCTTAGCTTTACAGGCTCGCCTGATGTGGGTTGGGCATTGAAGGCGAAAGCCGGTAAAAAACCTGTAGTGTTAGAACTTGGTGGAAATGCAGCATGCATTGTTGATGAAGACGCAGACATTGAAGATGCTATTGAGCGTGTCATCATTGGTGCTTATTACCAGTCTGGCCAAAGCTGTATTAGCGTGCAGCGGTTATTAGTGCACAGTAAGATTTATGAAGAGTTTAAAGAGCGCTATGTAAACAAAGTAAAGGCATTGGTGTCTGGCGACCCATCAAAAGAAGATACGTTTATCGGTCCAATGATTTCAGAAGGTGAAGCCGAGCGACTTCACGGATGGATTGAAGAAGCTAACTCAAAAGGGGCAACCATATTATGCGGCGGTACGCGTAATGGGGCTATGTTAGAGGCAACGGTAATGGAAAACGTGCCGAAGGACTGCGATGCAAGCGCCGAAGAAGCGTTTGGCCCGCTTTCCATTCTTATGCCATTCGACGACTACGATAGTGCATTAAACGAGGTAAACAATAGTCGCTATGGCTTACAAGCCGGTGTGTTTACGCGGGATATTTATAAAGCACATAAAGCGTGGGATGAATTAGACGTGGGCGGTGTGGTCATTGGCGATGTACCTAGCTGGCGTGTCGACAACATGCCTTATGGTGGTGTTAAAGACTCTGGCTTAGGGAGAGAAGGCATTCGCTATGCTATAGAGGATATGACGGAAACAAGACTTATGGTTATTCGTACGCCGTAGCCTCTGGATTTCGATGTTGTAACCCCCAAACCAACAAAAAACACAACTAGGCAAAAAGCGAACGAGATCGAAAAAGGCGCACTAAGCGCCTTTTTTACTTTCAAACATATTACGGCGTTAACCGTAAAAATTGTGTTCATTATGGCTTAGTCTGCCGCGTACTCTTCTAACAGCGCAAGTGGAATAACATCGAGCGCTTTTTCGTGGGTGGCTTCTAACCTTACTTTAGGTGCAACACCTGCCTCATAGGCTTGTAACCATCGTGCCGCACACAAACACCATCTGTCGCCGTCTAGTAAACCGGGAAACTCCATACTTGGCCATGGTGTAATAAGGTCATTTCCTTGACGAAGCGAGAACTGCAAAAATTCATCGGTCACAATAGCGCAAACACTGTGGTTGCCAACATCGGCACTAGGTACATAGCAAAACCCTTCACGGGTATACCCCGTATTACCGCAACATAACTGAAGTGGACGTCCATAGACATTTTTTGCGTTCGCCAAAATCAAATACCTCTTAAACTACGTATTATGTAATGTTGACTCACATTACGTTCGTGGGTTCCATGGGTCAACTATAAGCCAGAACTTGGGGTAATTCTGTTTCGATGATTATTCGTAAATCAGTACGTAAAAGACAGAAAACGGATGACACCGCTCTTCTCTGTGTTTCGAAGCCAAGAGTTTTGAGGTGCTGGGCTTCGAAAGACTGTGCTTTTAGACACTGTGCTACAAGAAGTAAAATAGTAGGTAAAGGGTAAGAATATATGCTGGATAAAAGCCAAAAGACAGGTAGCGTTAATTTTTCTAAAGAAGAGATTGAGAAGTTTGATGCATTGGCTGAAAGCTGGTGGAACCCTACGGGCAAATACAAAACCGCGCTTGAGTTTAATCAGGCTAGGCTGGAGGTAATCAAGTCTCAAATTAACCATCATTTTGGTATTCATCACAACAAAGAAGGCTACAGCACATTATCTATTATCGACATTGGTAGCGGCGGTGGTTTGATAAGTGAACCTTTAGCCAGTTTAGGGGCCAACGTCACGGGTATTGATGCCAGCGCGGTGAGTGTTGAAGTTGCTACGCGCCATGCCGCACAAAATAATGTCGATGTTACCTACAAACATATGCTTTCTAGCGAAATGGTGAAAGAAGGAAAGCAGTTTGATGTGGTGATAAATGCTGAGGTAGTCGAGCATGTGCCTGATCAACAGCAGCTTATTCAAGAATGTGCCAGTATGGTAAAACCTGGTGGCCTGCTTGTGCTGGCGACATTAAACAGAACGCTGAAAAGCTTGATTATTGCTATTGTTGGTGCGGAATACGTGATGCGTTATTTGCCCATTGGCACTCACGATTGGTGTAAATTTGTAAAACCGCAAGAGCTTGAAGCATGGGTAGGCACTAACTTTTCACTACAGCATCAAATAGGCATGAAGCTTAATCCTCTGAAGGGGGAATGGACAACCACGCCCAGCTTGAGTGTTAACTATATTCAAGCGTTTTCGAAACATGAATAGGGGTAATGCGTTTACATAAGTACTGTTTATTCACCGTATATAGTTTTTAAATAGTATGGAGTGGTATACGTTAAAAAAATGATAACACTATGTAATAAAGCGTTTTTATTTTTGCACCGTGGGCTTATTAGCTAAATTTTTACCTTAAGGCTGCATTAAAGTAATTTAATCAGGCTTGATCTTCACAATTGATTTACATGATAGTTACAAGGTCGGACCACCTGTCGTGTTCCGCGTAACTATTGTGAGACATACCGATGAAAATAATAAAAAGCGCTCTAACCGCCGCTTTACTAGTCACAACGCTTCTATCCGGGGGCGTTAGTGCTGGCACGTTTGCAAAAACAAAATATCCAATAGTTCTAGTACATGGTTTATTTGGATACGAAGATATCCTAGGCGCTGACTATTTTTATAAAATTCCACAACGTCTAACGCGTAATGGTGCAACGGTCTTCGTCGCCGAAGTTTCTCCCGCTAATTCTTCAGAAGTTCGCGGCGAGCAACTTCTAACCTATGTGAATGAAGTCCTCGCAATCACTGGAGCACAAAAAGTAAACCTGATCGGGCACAGCCATGGCAGTCCAACGTCGCGCTATGTAGCTAGCGTTGCGCCTGAAAAAGTGGCTTCGGTTACGTCTGTTGGCGGGGTAAATTGGGGAAGTAAAACGGCAGACCAACTTAGAGAAACGTTAACAGAAGGCAGTATAGGCGAGGGAGCTGCAGGGTTAGCGGTTAACGCGTTCGCAGAGCTTATTGAACTAGCATCTGGTTCAGATCCAAGAGACAAGCCCACAGACTCACTTGCAGCGTTAAATTCGCTTACGACCGAAGGGTCAATTGCGTTCAACGAGAAATACCCAGAAGGGGTACCGTCTGCATATTGCCGTAACGACGGTAAAAAGTATGCTGAAAATGGCGTAGTGTACTTCTCTTGGAGCGGTGGAGTAACACTAACTAATATCCTCGATCCTGTAGATGGTCCGCTGACAATCACAGGTTTAGAGTACGGTGAGCCAAACGACGGGTTGGTGGCTTCATGTAGTTCACACTTAGGGCAAGTGCTTAAAGACAACTACCGAATGAATCATATGGACGAGGTGAATCAAACGCTTGGTATCACTAGCTGGTTTGAAACAAGCCCTGTAGCTGTGTTTTTGAATCATGCACAAAGACTCAAAAGACACGGCCTGTAGTGAAGAAGTATTTGATTTTGATAGCAGGGCCTTTGGCCCTGTTATTATATTTATTCCTTGATGAAAGTGGCCGAGACTCAAACTTTGCTACTGACTCCAACGACTTGGCGCACAATTATGAGAGCGACATCGTCGCAACTTTTGATAACAACATGGGAGACATCTCACTACCTCTATTGTCTTCTCCTTCAACAAAGAGCGCATCGTTAATTGACTTCAAGCTACACTTCGGTCTTAAAGATGAATTTGACAGATTTATCTTGGAGCACGAGGGAGAAGAAGCAAGCACGGTCGTCATTAAATACAGCGAACACGCAAGCAGTCGTTTTAATCAATCATCTGTCGATTATGCAATAGCATTATTTAGTCGGTATATAGACTATAAAATCGCGCTTTCTTCCGAAGATGTTAACGTAGACTTAACCTCTCACGAATTATCGGATGTGTCGTATAAATTGGATTTTAGAGATGACCTTAGACACAGGTATTTTACGGCTGAAGAATATCATTATTTGTTCAGTGAAGACGCTTCTATTGATAGAGCAGCTTTAAAAAGACTGCAAATTTCAAAAGAGAAATCGCTCTCACGTGAACAACGAAAAGGCCTAATTATGGACTCGCTGAAGCATGCATCAGACAATGAGCGCCAGGCCTTTAAACCCACAGTAGATATGTATGAACTTAAAAAAATAAAAGAAAAACATCCCGATCTATCATCTCGCTACAATGCTGTAGCTGCTCAATTTGGTAATGATGTAGCAGACCGCTTAGTACAAACGTGGCGAGCACAAGAGGATTGGGATTCTCGCGTTAAGGCATATCAAAACTTCAAGCAACAACTCACAAAAGAGATTGGTGAAGGCGCTGAGCTTCAAGAAGCAGTTAGCCGCTATGAAAAGGAAAATTTTTCAGCCAATGAATTAAAGCGGTTGCGTGTTTTAACTCGCTAACGTTCATCTGAAGATTTGATTGAACTCACAGGTATAACCATAAAATTACTGAATAGTCATACCGTTATGTAGAGTGATTTGAATGATGTTCAGTGTGTTACTACTCTAGCTACATACGGTATGGATCTGGCGAGAGTAAAAATGAAAATATACGAAACAAAAACTGCTCCTAATCCGCGCAGGGTTCGCATGTTTCTGGCTGAAAAAGGCATTGATGTCGACTATGTTCAAGTTGATATTCAGAAAGGCGAAAACCTAACTGCGGAAATGCGCGCTAAAAATCCGTTAGGTAAAATTCCTATTTTAGAGCTTGAAGACGGAACCTGTATTGCAGAGACAGATGCTATCTGTACATATTTCGAAGCTCTTCATCCTGAGCCTTCACTCATGGGGACTACACCTATAGAGAAAGCCACAATATCGATGTGGCAACGACAGGTTGAGTTCGCTTTTATGATGCAAATTGGCATGTGCTTTCAGCACACCACGGGTTACTTCAAAGATCGCATGGTTCCCGTACCTGAATACGGTAAAGAAGCCGGCATTAATGCAGCAAAGTACCTCAATATTTTGGAGCGCAGGCTCGAAGTGAAGCCATTTATAGCGGGTGATAACTTTTCAATTGCAGATATAACGGCGTTATGTGCAATAGATTTTGCACGAGTAGTAAACATTCGCGTAGACGATAAACACGAAAACCTAAAACGCTGGTATGACAGTGTGAGCAACAGAGCGAGTGCAAAGGCCTAATGATAGATTTATATACAGCAGCTACGCCTAACGGATGGAAAGCGTCGGTAGCATTAGAAGAAATGGGGCTAGACTATACGGCGCACAGCGTAAACTTAATGAAGGGCGAACAGAAAACACCGTCTTTTTTAGCGATGAACCCGAACGGGCGTATTCCTGTTATCGTCGACCGAGAAGCCGATGGTCATGTAGTATTTGAGTCTGGCGCCATCATGATTTATTTGGCAGAAAAGACAGGTAAGTTTTTACCTTCTTCACCAAAACAAAAAAGCCAAGTTATTCAGTGGCTCATGTTTCAAATGGGGGGCGTTGGACCCATGATGGGACAGGCCAATGTATTCTATCGTTATTTGGAAGAAAAAATTCCTGTTGCTATCGACCGCTATCAAAATGAGGCGAGACGGTTGTTTACGGTGTTAGACACGCAGCTTGCCGACAATGAATACTTAGCTGGCGAATATAGCATTGCTGATATGGCCAACTGGTGTTGGGTGAGGACTTACGAATGGTCAGGTGTAAGTATTGATGGTTTAGATAATTTAATACGTTGGAAAAACAGTATAGAAGCTCGACCTGCGGCGCGCCGAGGTGTAGAGGTACCCAATAAAATAGACAAAGAGGCGCTGATCAAAGGAGCGAAAAATGTAGTTACGCGCTAGCGTTTTGAACCCTCTAAAGCACTTTTCTGCGTCATCCAAATCAGCCTCTTGTTTAGAGGCTTTTTTATTTTTTTAGCTTATTGAGCTCAGCAATATGCTCAGGCCCAATGCCGCAGCAGCCGCCGATGACAGAAGCCCCAGCGTCAACCCAGCGTTCGGCGAACGAACGATACTTATCAGGAGAGACATCTTTACGCAGGGTAGAGAGCATGGCATTAGCATCATGTTCCCTCTTAACCTCAGAAAAACTATTAGCATAAGCGCCTAGCGTAAGCGATGCATTGTGCTGGTGTGCAAGACGAATGGCATCTTCCATTTCCTCAGGCTGCGAGCAGTTAAACAGTAAGGCATCTAGCTGATTTACTATGGCTAATGCATCGGTAAGCAACTCACCGGAACGCAGTGTTACGGGAGCTGCAAAGTCATGTCGGTTCTGTAATGAGTAGGAAAGCCAAATAGGCTTGGTCGACTTAGCTTTAATGAGTTCAATAACGCAGTTCGCCTCTTCAATGGAGCTAACGGTTTCTACAAGCCAGAAGTCGATGTAGTTTTCTTGCGCGATGATCAAAGGCGAAAGGATACGCGCTAGCTGTTCGGCATCAAATAAGTCCGGGCGATATGAACCAAAAGCAGGTGGAATACAGCCTGCTACTCGTATTTCATTTGTCGTCGAAGTTTTGCTGTTGGCCTCTTCAGCACATTCTCGCGCAATGCGTGCAGCTTCATTTGCAAGTTCAAGAGCACGCTCTGAAAACACGGGTTCAGAGATATGGTAAGGCACTAACGCATAAGTGTTTGTGGTTAGTATGTCGGCGCCCGCATTAATAAAATGTTGATGAACTTGTTTTACATAGTTAGGCGCTTGCATAAGCGCCAGTGCAGACCATTGAGGCTGCTCGAAAGGCGCGCCAATGCGCTGTAACTCGCGCCCCATTCCACCGTCTAGAAGCTGAAAATGTAACGACTTCATTGCCCCGTACCTCGGCTTTGTTTAAAAATAATTTGCGCTTAGCGGAAAACTTGCACTACCAATTGATTGTGCTTTGACACCGACAACACCACTAGAAAACTGTGCTGGAGTAGTGCCTCTTGTATCTTGTTTTAGCATGGCCTGCTGCGTTGCTTCGAGTATGTGCAGTTTCACTGATGCAGGTATAGCGCCATCAATAATTACGCCGTCTAAATCTAAAAAGCAGGTGGCGCAATGGGCGGCAAAGGCAATGCTTTCACCTGTTTGCGAGCACCACTTTGAAAGTACTTCTTCACTGCACGACCAAAGGCTTGCATCATCGTATATGTGGTCTGAGTTTTCATTGTTATCTTTTAGCATTTGCGATAACACGTACAACGACCCTTTTGACATTAGCTGACCATTCGTAGCGCTGTCCAACAATGGCAGCGAGCCAATAGCGCCCCCATTTCCGGACTTTCCTTTGATTAGCGAGTTATTTATAACTACGCCGCCCCCAAGGAAAGTACCCACAAAAACGTATAAAAAGCTTTTGTATTGTGCTGTATTGCCAAAGCTTAACTCTGCATTGCAGGCTGCCGCAGCATCGTTAAGTATGAAAACCGGTAATGCGTATTGTGCAAATAATGCGTTTTGAAGGTCAAAATGCTCCCATTCTGCAAGCGCGTCCTGTGGTGCATTCACCTCTTTTGACCATTGCCAAATATGCGACGGCATAGCTACGCCTATACCCTGAATACGGTTCACGTAGCGCTCACCAATTTTATTTACAGCAATACGGTACACACGCGTTACAAACTCCAAAAAGGAATCGACCGTGGGGTAGCTTATCTTTTCATGCACCGATGCGCGAACCTGCCCGGCTAAGTCAAGAAGCGTCATATCATAGCTGCGCCGGCCTATTTTAAGACCAATACCAAAAGCACCGTTATTATTCAGTGAAAAAGGTACTTTAGGTTGCCCCTTTTTCTTAACAGGGGCTTCACTTTTTTCAGCCTTAAGTGCGGTGACCAGCTTGTCTTCTTCTAATTTCTTGATAATTACGCTAGCAGATTGTGCTGATAACCCCGTGTGTTGCGCTATATCAGACTTTGATAGCGAACCATGCTGGCGTATTAGCGACAAAACATGGCGTTCATTTGAAGAACGTGCATCTAGCAACGTATTAGCAGTGTCATCAGTAAGGTGGTGTGTATTCAAAGCGTTTGAATTCATCAGTGTCGTTCATGGTATTTGTTTGAAGACTAACACAATAGACTTCAATTAAGCCACGACTGGGGATGACTTAAAATCAGATTAAATCAACTAGGTTGAATTAATCTGATTTTTAAACAATACTGCCATCTTGAGATGGGTACGAACAACTCGGCGCTTTTGCATTGGGCGTGCGCGAACGTGTATTACTCAAAACGACTTTAACCCCTGTTTATGCTTATTAGCGAGGTGAATATGAAAGTATTGTGTTTAGGCGAAGTATTAATCGATATGCTTAGTCAGGGCGCGGCTACGCAAGACGGTGATATGCCTGCCATGAAGCCCTTTCAGCCCTATGCAGGGGGCGCGCCAGCTAATGTTGCAGTAGCTGTTGCAAAATTGGGTGGTCAGAGCGCCATGGTGTCGAAAGTAGGAAACGACACATTTGGAGAATTTCTAAGAAGCATGTTGGAACACTATAACGTTAACACCCAACATGTGTGGGGAACCGATGCGGGTAACACCGCATTGGCTTTTGTTAACTTAGACGAGAATGGCGAGCGCTCATTCGACTTTTATATCGATAACGCTGCACATAAGCACATATCAGAGAGTGATTTATCAACAATCCCCTGTAGTGACACCACTGTGCTTCACCTGTGTTCTGGTTCTGTTTCAGGCCCTGAATTGCTTCCTGGTACTACTTACATTCTCGAAAAAGCTAAGCAAAGCAACATGTTGGTGTGTTTAGATATAAACTACCGCCCTGCATTTTGGGATAACACTGCGAATGCGCCAGAGCGAATTGACAACATGGCTAAGCAGGTAAGCATTATTAAAGCTAGCCGTGAAGAGCTAATTGATTTGTATGGTGCACAACACGCTGACACGAAAGTTCAGCAGTGGTTAGAAAACGGCGTGAAGGTGGTGCTTGTCACCGATGGTGGTGAACCCATTCACTTTGTTACCCATGACTTTAACGGCACATTATCGTCACCAAAAGCAGATGTGAAAGATACAACGGCGGCAGGCGATTCTTTCATTGGTGGGTTCCTGCATTTTGTTACCACAAAAGTAAGTAACAGCAGTGAGTTTAATGAGTGGGTAAGTAATGTAGAAAATGTCACCGAAGCGACAGAGTTCGCCATACGCTGCGGCGCATACACGGTAACCCAGTACGGTGCGTTTGATGCCCTACCAACAAAAGCATGTTTGGTGTAGTGAAGGTATGAAAAATGCCGCAAGCGCCAAGTGATATGGCACTTGCGGTGAACGACTAGTGCTTGTCGGCTCTACTTTGAAACTTGCGTTCTTCAGTGTTTACTTTAATCCATTCACCTGTACTGATGTACTCGGGAACTTGCACCACTAAACCCGTTGAAAGTGTCGCGGGTTTAGTACGTGAAGTAGCTGAAGCACCCTTAATAGACGGGTCTGTCTCTACCACTTCAAGCTCTACGCTCATTGGCAAATCAAGTGCTACAGGGGCGTCGCTTACGATTAGAACTTGGATACCATCAGTTTCTTCGTTGATGAATAACGCTTCATTCTCAATGCTATCTTTGTTTAGGTGATAAGGAGTGTAGTCTTCCTTATCCATAAATACGTATTCGTCGCCATCAATGTAAGAGAACATAGCTGGGCGACGCGTAAGGTCTGCCATATCTAGCATGTCTGAGTCTTTAAACGTTTCATCGTACTTAGCGCCAGTTACTACGTCGTACATACGCATGCGATAGATACTGCCACCAGCTCGGCCTTGGGGTACAGAGCGTTCGATGTCGCGTACAATGCAGGTCTTACCGTCAAATACGATGGTGTTATTCTTTTTAATTTCACTCGCCTTTGGCATAACGAATTCCTATTGTTTGATAATTCAGGCGCATCAATGGCCTAGAGTCTGGAAGATTGTCCGTGATTTCTGAGCAGTTAGGAAGCTTTTGAATATTTATTTTTGTTTCTTATTCTTCAATAAGGGCTTTCACATTATCCAATGTATCGGCTTCTAGGGCAGGTTTATCCCAGCGAATACGATGTATACGCGGGAAGCGAAGTGCAACCCCTGACTTGTGACGGTTTGAAGGGTGCACGGCATCAAATGCCACCTCTAGCACCAGCGCTTTATTCACTTCACGCACTGGTCCAAATCGCCCAATTGCATTGCGCCTTACCCAGTTATCCAGCTTTTTTAACTCTTCATCAGTAAACCCCGAGTAGGCTTTGCCTATCGGCAGAAGCTGATCTCCTTGCCATGCACCAAAGGTGTAATCAGAGTAAAAGCTTGAGCGTTTGCCGTGGCCGCGCTGTGCATACATCATAACGGCATCTACCACTAGTGGGTCGCGCTTCCATTTAAACCATTGCCCTTTAGGCCGTCCAGGTACATACGTGCTATCGAGACGTTTTATCATTAGGCCTTCTACCGCCCGGTTTTCACATACCGCTTTATGTAGCTCTCGAAGTGAAGAAGGTGAAGAAGCCTGTAACGTGGTAGACAAAAACAACCGTGGCATTGCGTGTTTTAAAAACCAGTGTTCCAGTTTGGCTCGTCGCATTGCTAACGTCTGCTCGGTTAACGGTTCACCGTCTAGTACCAGTGCATCATACACAACAAGCCCCACCGGGTTAGACTGCATAAGTGCCTTTGCTGGCTTCTTTTTATTTAATCGCTGCTGCAAGGCATTGAACGTATCTACTTCTGGCTCGACAAGTGACTCTGAAGTTGCTGCATTAGCGTTATGAATAACTAATAGTTCGCCATCAAGAACCATATTTCCTGAAAGTGATTCTAGTAAGTCGGGAAACGAGTGACTTATATCATCACCGGTACGTGAATAAAGTGCAGCTTCTGGCTCGTCTTTT
>Ga0213840_1001309_pt1 | contig 20783 bp, 20 predicted proteins | sample SWPATP22_FD_160132 | JGI IMG/M metagenome (GOLD analysis project Ga0213840, IMG submission 160132) | Coastal seawater microbial communities from Marineland, Florida, United States - SWPA TP2 #2 | ecosystem: Environmental > Aquatic > Marine > Coastal | place: USA: Florida | collected 2016-08-14 | reverse complement strand
CGCAGTCCTGGAGCAGGCGGGCTGCGTCCGTTCCGAGGTCCTCCCCGCCCTGGACTTCGTCGCGGACCCGACCTTGCCACCCCAGGGCTACCGGCTGCAGCTGGGTGCCGAGCGCAGCCTGTTGTCCGCCTCCGACCGGGCCGGTGAACGCTACGGTCGCCAGACCCACGCGCAGCTCACCGATGACCGCCGCTGTCTCGTCATCGAGGACGCTCCGGCGCTCGCCCGGCGCTGGGTCCATGTGCAGCTTCCCGGGCGTTCCACCGGCGGTGAGCCTCTGTTCGAGCGCCAGAAGGCCAGGCTGCCGGCTCTGTCCACCTACGAAGGCACCGCCGACTACCTGCCCCTGCTCGACCACCTCCTCGACAGCGCCGTGGCCGCGCGCATCAATGGCATCGTGCTTGAGCTCAACGGCATGTGGACCTTTCCGTCGCATCCCGAGCTGGCCCTGCCCTGGGCCATCCCTCTGGATGCGCTGGCGCCGTGGCTGCAGCGCGCCCGTGAGCAGGGGGTGGAGGTGGTCCCGCTGCTGCCCTTGTTGACCCACCAAGAGCAACTTCTCGCCCCCGCCTACCCCGAGCTGATGCGGGCACCGATGGCACGGTATCCAAAGAAGCGCGGCCGGCCCCCAGACCCGGTGTTCTGGTGGAACCCCATCTCCGACCCGCGGCGGCCGGAGGTCCAGGCGCTGCACGTCGACCTGCTCACAGACGTGCTGACCTTGTTCCAACCCCGCCTCGTGCATGTCGGCCACGACGAAGCGGGTGCCCTGCGGTTCACCGACGGAGCCGACGCCCCCGCCCTGTTTGCAGACAGCGTGAAGGCTGCGCACGCCATCGTCCGCAGGGCCGGCGCGACCCTGGGAATCTGGGCCGACATGCTGCTGGACCACCACCGCATCGCGGGCACCGCCCATGGCAATGAGGCCGGCACGCCCACCTGGAAGGCGATCTCACAGCTTCCAGACGATGTGGTCTTGATGGACTGGCAGTACCATGGTGCAGCGGGACGATGGCCCGAGACCGGGCTGCTCGACGATGTTCCCAGCCTTCGATACCTCGCCGACTCCGGCCGTCCCGTGGTGGGCACCGCCCTTGGACGCCCCCTCGACCGCCTCCCCGTCCCGAAGAACCGCATCCGACACGTCGAGCAGAGTGCACGCATCGCCCGCACCCTCGTGGAGCTCCAGTCCCAGGGCGCCGACGTACACGCCCACCTCACCGCACACTTCGGGCTCACACCCGGCCGCCTCGCGCCGTGGCCGGGCACCGAGGTGGCGGGGTCGGTCTACATCGCAGGTCTACACGGCTGGACCGGCGGCCGGCAGCACCAGGTCTGGCCCGTCACCATCGACTGACGAAGATGCGCCGAGGACGCACACTCCGGTCCAGCCGACGCGCAATCAGGAGGGGGTCGACACCGCCGATCGATGCCACATCGATGCACCCACTACATGCTGCCTGAGGGCGCTCTGGGCGAAAAATCCCCACGGAGCGAGTTCGGGCTTGCCATCCAGGCCGGAGCGGTGCACGCAAGAGATGCAACGCGCAGGCATCCGTGCGCACACGCTCCGGAGCCATGTCGGCTCCTTCGCACCCTCCATCTTCGGGTCGCCTCCCCCCGGCGGCCCGGGTGGTGCCTCTCCACCACCCCACCGGTCCCGCGACGCGGGCTGGAGCTGAAATGCAAGTCACCGAGAACACCCGCATCCGGCGTCTCCTGCGCAGGTTCCCCTCTGTGGAGGACATGCTGGGCTGGTACGGCATCGAGGTCGACAACTTCGACTCCGAGACCACCGTGCGCGACGTGGCCTGGAGCCATCGACTCGAGCTCGACGACCTGCTGGGCGACCTTCAGGCGGGCGTCGACGACGAGCTGCGTGACCACGAGCCCGATCCCGACGAAGAAGACGTCGAGGACGACGACGACGACAACTACGACGACGATGCAGAGAGCGAGTTCGACGACGACGACGACCTCGACGACGACGACGACGACCTGTCCGACGACGACGACGACGAGTTCGACGACTGAGCAGGCAGACGGGCGGCCCGCGGGCGGCCGTCGACTTCAGGCCTCTCCGGCCGGCCGGATGCGTGCCTCGGGCGGGGCGGTCACATCGACCGTCTCGGCGTCTTCAAGAGCCTCCGCTTCGGCTCGCTCCCGGGCCATCTTCGACTCGCCCCGCTCCCGAAGGGCCGCGAAGACGTCGTGCTCCAGAGTGGCCAGCTGTCGGGCAGAAAGCCCGAGACGGTGGGCGTAGGCGCTGATGAGCCGGGCGTCTTCCACCGAGTAGGTGCCGTCGACCACCGCCACGGTGAGGCAGGCCGACAAGAACAGCTCGGCATGGGGGTACAGGGCGTCGAAGGGCGCCAGCTGTGCGCCGTCCACCGGTGCGATCAGCCGGTCCACCACGGCCGACCGGGTGGAGTCTCCTTCGTCTTCTTCGGGAAGGAAGCGCTCCAGGCTCTCCCGGAAGGTCCGGGCGACCGCGGGGGGCAGCTCGGCCTCGCGGATGCGTCTGCGAAGTCGGGGACGACGGGCCAACGGAACGCTCCTTTTGTCCTGCAAATCCGGTTGTCCTGCAAAACCGGCGATGCCGGGACAACCGAGGACGGGGGAAGCGGGGTCAGGGCACCGAGACCACCCCGCAACCGGGGAGATTCTGTCATAGACCGAGGCGCCGCGCATCTGTCGGGGACGACGCAGGCTCGGCCAGGGATGCAGGCGCCCCACCACGGCGCTATGGTCGGCCCGCTCCGGGTCGGTCTGCGTCCTGTTGACAATGGATTGACCCCACCGGCACGCCCTTCTGCCCGCATTCCCGTATGCTCGCGGGCCTCAACTGGGGACGTCCCAGCCTCTCCCTCGGAGCGACCCGATGTCTGCCCGCCTCCCGATCCAAGCCCGCAGCAGTGCGCTGCTGCTGGGCCTCGCGCTTGCCCTGCCCGCCACCACCGCAGGTCTCGCCGCTCCCACAGCCGCCCTGGCCCAGGCACCGGTCTTCGCCCAACCCGTGGTGGAGCTGGTTCCGGGTGGCGAGATCATCGCCGACGGCGCGACCGAGGTGAACCTCGTGTTCATCGCCTACGAGGCAGACGGCACGCCCATGCGCGGTCTCACAGGCAAGGTCTCCGGCGGCCTGGGATCCGGCAAGGTCTCCGAGCTGCGCCCGGGGGTCTACCAGGTCACCGTCAAGCCCGATGCGGTGGCTGCTCCCGGCGTCGCCAAGGTCATCCTCGGCGCCAAGACCGCCAGCCAGGCCACGGTGCAGAAGTCCTTCGACGTGCCCGTCGCGCCGTCCTCCAAGGCCAACCTCGTGGTCACCGCAGCCCCCGGTGAGGTCATTCTCGGCCGCGACCAGTCGGTGAGTGTGTCGATCATGCTGCAGGGCGCAGATGTCGACGGCGCAGATGTGGAGGTGCGCGCATCGGCCGGCACGGTGCAGAACGTCACTGCCATGGGCGGCGGCATGTTCGTCGCCCAGTACACCCCTCCGCCGCCCGACCGACACTTCCCCCAGCTCGCGCTGCTCACCGCCGTCGACCGCCGCAACCCCGGCCAGACCTATGGCCATGCCGTGGTGCCCCTGGTCGGCCAGGTCAACTTCCCGGTGCAGGGTGAGCCCAACAGCTCGCTCATCGTGCAGGTGGGCAAGCAGCCCTTCGGTCCCGTTCCCGCGGATGCCAGCGGCAAGGCGAAGATTCCAATCACGGTTCGCCCCGGCACCAACGATGCCAAGGTCATCAGCGTGGTGGGAGGCCGCCGGCTCGAAGACCCCCTCGACCTGAAGGTGCCCTCCAGCAAGCGGGTGGTGCTGTTCCCGGTCGGTGCTTCGGTTCCCGCCGACAACACAGTGGCCGTGCCCGTTCGCGCGCTGGTCACCCTGCCGGGCGGAAAGCCCGACACCCAGGCCACCGTGTCCTTCACCGCGGGTTCCGGCACCGTCTCGCCGGCGGTCCATGAAGGCAACGGCATCTACAGCGCCACCTGGTCGCCGGCATTCGGTTCGGCCGCCACCCGGGCCAGCATCCAGGTCAGCGTGGCCGACTCCAAGGGTCCCCAGAACGACTCCGTGGAGCTTCAGATGGTCCCCGGCCGGGCGACCAGCCTGGCGGTGGCCTCCGAGCCCCCCACACTCAGCTCCAGCACCAAGAACTTCAAGCTGTTCGTGAAGGCCAGCGGCGGCCCCTCGGGACTGTCCGGCCGCCAGCTCGTGGTCGATGCGGCCGGCGCCACCCAGAACGGCGCCCCCCGCGACCTCGGCAGCGGTGACTACGAGGTGCGCTTCGACGCCAGCGGCAACTCCAACGTCGACATCGCGGTGGGTGTCGCGAGCACCAACACCGGCAACCCCGTCGCCAAGGTGGTGGTGGTCCCCGCCGCAGACCAGGTCAACCCCGACGGTCGCTCGCTTCAGCGGGTCGCCGTCTACACCCTCGACGCCTACGGCTACCCGGTCGGCAACGTGCCGGTGGAGCTCAAGGTCACCAAGGGCGGCGGCACCCTGCCCGCCAGCCTCACCACCGGTCCCAACGGCCTCGCCTTCGCCACCTACACCGCCTCCAGCACCCCTGGCTACGCGGTCGTGCAGGCCACGGGTGCAGGCCGCACCGGTAGCGCGGGCTTCCTCCAGGCGCCCGCCAGCGTGAGCGTGGTCCCGGTGAAGGTCAGTGGCTCCGAGGCCTCCTCGAAGCTCATCGGTGCCTGGCGCCGGTCGGTCTCTCAGCTCGCCCTCCCCCGCGACGGCGGCGTCACCGCAGCCGCTCCGGTGGCCGCGGTCGGGCCGGCGGGTGCTCCCAGCGCGCTGTTGCTGGTCTCCGAGCCCGCCGAGGTCGCTCCCGGCGGCGCGTCGATGCTGAAGATCACGGCCACCGACGCCAACGGTCGCCCGGCCGAGGTGAACCCCGCGAACATCATGTTCCTCGCCAGCGCCGGCACGGTCAGCCCCGCCCAGGCGATGGGCAATGGCCAGTACCAGGCCATGCTCAGCGTTCCCGCAGATGCCACCGGCCAGATCAACGTCGCTGCCAGCATCAAGGGCACCACGGTGGGCGCGCCCATCATCGCCATTCCGTTGTCCGGAGCGGTGGCATCGGCCTGGGGTGCCGCCCCGCCCCCGGCCGCTGAGCCGCCCGCAGCCGACAAGCCCGAGAAGCCCGCCAAGCCCGAGAAGCCCCCGAAGCAGCCGCGGGAGCGCAAGCCCTCGAACACCGACCGCCCCTGGCTCCGTGCGGGTGGCGGCTACCTCGGCGGCTTCTACTCCTACGACGAGGCCTCGCAGCAGCAGGGCGGCATCATCTACGACGAGCCCATCACCGTGGGCTACGGCGAGACCAACGCCGCCGGCACCTACGGCTTCCAGCTCAACGGCAAGGTATGGCTGCCCTTCTTCGAGTACGTGGGCGCCGAGGCCAACTTCAGAGGCAGCCGGTGGCAGATCCAGCTCGATGAGGGCTTCAGCGAGCCCATCGCCGACGGCATCAACGCCCTCAACGTGCGCGCCCACGGCCGCTACCCGCTCGACGTGGGCCCCAACCGCTTCTCTTTCGGCGGCTTCCTGGGCTTCCACACGAGCGACTTCCTGTACTTCACCCAGGAAGAGCCGGCGGCAGGCGAGACCGACCCCACCATCGTCTACGACCAGCTCTGGACCGTGGGCAACTCCTACGGTGTGGAGCTCGGTGCGGAGCTCGGTCCGGCCTTCTTCGTGAACGGCCTGTATGAAATCGGCTTCACCGACTACTCGGCGGTCTTCTCCGACCTCATCGAGATGGAGGTCGGCTACAGCGTGATGGACAACATGTACATCTACGGCAACGCCGGTCGTCAGAACCGCTTCTCGAAGATCTACTACGAGGGCGACGGCTCCAAGGAGTACGTGGGCGACGTCGCCGACCGCTTCTGGATGTTCGGCCTCGGCCTCGGCTACCAGATGTAGCCTGGCCACTCGGTCAGAGCGCCGCCCGGCTCGCTTGTGCAGCTCGACTGCCTGCGAGACCGGGCGGTGGCTGTTCTTGGGGACGGCTTCAGAGTCCCTTCGCGGCCGCTCCCCGCAGGATGCGGACCTTTCGGACCACCACCGGCGTCTTCGGACGGTCGCCGGGCCCCTTGTCGGTGGTGGCGATGGTCTCGACCACATCGAGGTTCTGGCACTTGCCGAAGATGGTGTGCTTGCCGTCGAGGTGGTGGGGCGTGGCCCGGTCGGTGATGAAGAACTGGCTGCCGTTGGTGTCGGGCCCTGCATTGGCCATTGCGAGGATGCCCGGCTCGTCGAACTTCAGCCCGTTGTCCTCATCCGCGAAGCGGTAGCCGGGGCCCCCGCGACCTGTGCCGAGGGGGTCTCCGCCCTGAATCATGAACTTCGGAATGACCCGGTGGAAGACGGTGCCGTCGTAGAGCGGCTGGCGGGTCTCCTTTCGGCTGTTCGGGTCGGTCCAGGCCTTCGTACCCTCGGCGAGCTGCACGAAGTTGGCCACGGTGATGGGGGCCTTCTCGGGAAACAGGGCGCAGCTCACGTTTCCGAGCGAGGTCTCGAAGCGGACTCCCAGGGCATCGCCGGGCTGCACACCGATTCGGGCGAGGGCCACCTCCTGACGAGCGGTGGACAGCTCCCGCTCCAGGCTGCGAATCCGGGCCAGGGCGGTGTCCACCTCCTTCTCCAGCCGCTTGTTCCCGCCCTTCAGCTCGTCGACCTCCGACTTGAGGGCGTCGCGCTCGGCGACCAGCTCGGGCGGGGGACCGCACGCGACCGACAGGGCCAGGCTGGCGAAGACGACCCAATGGCCACGGGACGACACAGCATTCGACGAACGGGGGCTCGACAGCATCAGGGCACTCCAGATCAGTCTCCCCAAGGTCCACCTCGGGGAAGGGGCGACGGGACTATCCCGCCGAACGGCGGCACCGGAAAACGGGATACGCATCTGTCCGCCCTCGCCCAAGGCCGACCCATGAAGCAGATCACCGTCTTTCTGCGCGCGCCCCTCTTCGTTCCCCGCGAGGGAGCTGCAGCACCAGCTCGCGCGATGGTCCTCACTGGCAAGCTGGTCGATGGCGGTCCGTCCGGTGGTCTCACCATCGCCGTCGAAGGCTGGGCCGACCAGGATGGCAAGGCGCTGAAGGGCGCCCCCAAGACCCTCTTCGTCCCCAATGCCAAGGTCGACCACGCCGCCTTGGAGGCTTGATGCGCCGTCGTGTCGTCGGCCTGCGGGTCCCCTTGCTGCTCGGGCTGGTCACGGGCTGCGGGCAGATGGCCATCGATGGCGAGGTCGTGGATGCCCATGGACAGCCCATTCATGGCGCGATGATCACCGCGGCGGGCACGCTGTGCTCCACCCTCACCGACGAGACCGGCAAGTTCGCACTCGAGTGCGAGACGGGCACCTACGACGTGGTGGTGAGTGCCGCGGGCTTCACCAGCGAGCAGTTCCGTCAAGAGGCCCCGGAGATCGCGCGGTACGACTCGGGGCGGCACCTGCTCATCCGCATCCCCAAGGAAAAGGGGCTGCACCTGTTCGTGGACAAGGAGTACGTGGAGATGAAGCCCGCGCGGCTGACCCGCTCGCTCGAAGAGTCCAGGCGGGTCACCAACCGCAAGGTCTGCCTCGATCGCGACAAGTCCGAGCCCAACGTGGTCTCCGCCGGCACCCACGCGCTGTTCGACTACGAACACACCGGCTGGCGTCCTTTCCGGCTGGATGAAGAGGGCTGCGCCTACCGCGACCAGAAAGACGAGAAGCACCGCTGGACGGTCACCTACAAGGAGAAGCCGCCCTACGAGGTGCAGCAGTACAACACCGGCAAGTCGGTGGCTCTGATGCAGCTCACCCCAGGCCACTACTTCATCGCCGACTGGAAGGGCTTTTTCGTAGGCGCCGACGAACGCGAGGGCCGGCACAGCTACACCGGTCACTGGATTCAGGCGAAGTAGCCGTCCCCCCGGGTCCCCTGCCCTGCCTCCGCCAGCCCACGCAAGCTACGTGCTGTCACGTATTGACGCGGGGGCCGATTCGCGTATCATACCCGCGATTTTTCCGCTCGGGCGACGGTCTCGGGGACGACCTGCGCCGCAATGAGGTGGCGCCACCTGTCCCACCGTGGCTTCCGAGCGCCTCGGAGACGAAGAGCATGCAGTTCAAGGTCGGCGACAAGGCGGTGTACCCCGGGCGTGGGGTCGGCGTCATCAAGACCATCGAGACCAAGGACATCGAGGGCGACAAGCAGACCTACTACACCCTCAAGATCCTCGACAATGGCCTCACCATCTACGTCCCCGTGCAGAACGCGAGCGCCATCGGCATGCGCACCGTCATCTCCAAGGACCAGGTGGGCAAGATCTACGAGGTGCTGAAGGACCGCGACGTGCCGGCGGACAAGCAGACCTGGAACCGGCGCTACCGCGAGTACACCAACAAGATCTCCACCGGCGACCCCGTCGAGGTGGCAAAGGTGCTCCGCGACCTCGCCCTGCTGCGGAAGAACAAGAACCTCTCCTTCGGCGAACGCAAGATGTACGACCACGCGAGCTCCCTGCTCATCCAGGAGATCTCGGTGGCCGAAGACGCCGACGAGAAGAAGGTCCGTACGAAGATCGAGACCATCTTCAAGAGCTGAGCCCCGTCCTCGAGACGACCCGCGGTCCCCAACCAGAATCGGCCGACCCCATCACAGGGTCGGCCGACTTGCGTTCAGGTCAACCGAGGACCCGCATCGCTGTCACTGCACCAGAACAGCGGCGCAGGCGACCTTCTTCACGGGCTCCTTGCCGGCACAGCTCGTGTTGATCACGGCCTGCACGACGTTGCCGAGCGCGTTGGGGGACGGGTCGGCGAAGGTGTGGGCGTAGTGCCACTCGAGGCGCTTGTTGCCCTTGCCGTCGTCGGCTTCCTTGGGGGACTGGCCCATCGCCAGGGGCTTGCCGTCGGCCCAGATGTCGTACTTGTAGGTGCAGCCCTCGGTGGGGGCGAGGGCGTCGCCGGCCAGGTACCAGAAGTGGATCTCCTTGCCTGCGGTCTGCTTGGGCTGCGGACCGACGTTGGCGGGGTCTGCCGGGAAGTCACCCGAATTCAGCGGGATGAAGTCGGTGCGGTTCTGGCAGTGCTCCCAAAGGAGCGGACCCATCTCATTCTTCACGAAGGGGTTGGTGCCGACCGGGTTGGAGTCCTCGACCTTCTTCCCGTTGTACATGGTGAGGTAGTTGTCGGTGACCCGCAGCTGGCAACGCTTGGAGTCGAGCTTGGCGTAGATGATGCCGCGAAGCTTGTTGCCCAGGTTGTTGTTCTGGGCGACGAACTGCTTCCACTCGGGCTTGTCCTTGTACTTGTTGACGTTCTCCATGCCCTTCTTGATGCCGTCCTCGATTTCCTTGTCGGTGGCATCGGGGAGCACCTTCTTCAGCTCCTCGGCGGAGCAGTCCTTGCCGCCGGCGACGAGGGCCTGGCAGAAGTCCTTCACGCGCGGCTTCTCGCGGCAGGTGACGCGGTCGTCCTTGGTCTCGCAGCGGTAGGTGTACATGTCGGCGACCGACTGCACGTTGTACTTGGCCTTGAGCTTGCCGTCTTCCTTCACGAACTTGAGACGGGCGCTGTGGTCGGGCACCTCGGTCTTGTCGGGGTTGATCTTCAGGATGACCCACTCGCTGTCGGGCAGGGTGGCTTCGCTGAGGTCGCAGCCCGAGTGGCCGGGGTCGTTGAGGGACGGCCCATCCTTCTGCTCGTCGCAGCCGGCCATGACGGCCACCAGGGACAGACCGAGGGCGAGACCCGCGAAAGTGCCCATTGAAGTCGGGGTGCGTGCGATGGCCATCACTACTCCTTGATTCCGCGCTCGGCCCGATCCACCGGACGTTCTCGCGGTCTGAACTACAGTCGGCGGACCCTACCACAAGCGCGGATACGGCAGGCCCGGCCCACGGTCGTGTGCTAGGACGGCGGCGCTGTCGGTTCCCTCACCGTCCCATCCACCGGAGGACGCCATGCAGGTCGTGCTTGCCACCTGGAACAGCCACAAGGTCGAAGAGGTCACCCGAATCCTCCAAGATGCCGGCGCAGGCGTCGAAGTCGTGGGTCTCGACGCATTCGGCGACCTTCCGGAGGCTCCGGAAACGGGGGACACATTCGCCGAAAATGCCCTACAGAAGGCTCACTTCGTCGCCATCCGTGTGGGAGCGACCGACCACATCGTGGTGGCAGACGACTCCGGACTCGTGGTGGACGCCCTCGGCGGTGCTCCCGGGGTTCACTCCAAGCGCTTCACCCCCGAGGCCACCGCAGAGTCCAACAACCGACGCCTGTTGGCCGAGCTCGACGGACGCACCGACCGCAGCGCGCGCTTCGTCTGCGCGATGGCCGTGGTCAGCCCCCAAGGGGAACGGGTCGCCGAAGGGCGCTGCGAAGGCCACATCGCCGCGGTCCCCAGAGGTGAGGGCGGCTTTGGCTACGACCCCCTCTTCGTGCCAGAAGGATGGGGCGACCGCACCCTCGCGGAAGCCTCCGCAGCCGAGAAGAACGCCATCAGCCACCGCGGCCGCGCCTTCCGGCAGCTCCCCGACCTCCTGGCAGCACTCGCGCGCGGTTGACCGACGGGCATTTGGACAAGCTCGTCCGAAACCGAGTCCCGCCCCTGACATCGGGTCGCGCGGACCTGGCGTCGACCATTTCCCATCCCCAAGCTGAACCACCCCCCGCACCCCGCAGAGGCCCCAAATGCAGAAGCTCGCCCCCTGGACACTCATCGCCGCCCTCGCCGCACTCACCGCCTGTGGCAACAAGGGCGAAGACTCCGGAGGCGACGGCGGCAACGAGCTGTCGGCCGAGGACCAGGCCTACGCCGATGCACTGTGGGCCTCGATGTCCGGCTACGACACCTGGGCTCAGAGCGGCGAGTGGGTGGGTGTGCAGCCTTCGCTCGACGGCACCCACGGCGACTACGTCCAGATCTGGATCAACGCCGCGGGCGAGGCCACGCTCACCGCAGCAAGCGGCGGCGACATGGCGGAAGGCACCATCATCGCCAAGGAGGGCTACACCGACGAGGCCGGCGCCGACCTCCGCTTCATCGCCGTGATGCAGAAGATCACCGGCTACGACGCCGACAACGGCGACTGGTTCTACGCGGTCTACAATGCCGACGGCAGCGTCGTGAACGCCGGTCAGAACGCCGTGGGACAGTGCGTGGCCTGCCACTCGTCCGGCCAGGACTCGGTGCGCGCCTACACCTGGTAGGGCTGCCCAAGACGAGCTCGGGGGACCCCGCCGACACTGGCGAGGTCCCCCGGCCGCTTTGGAGAGGTGCGACTACCAGCGGTAGGCCACCCGGAAGCGCCCCGTGTAGAGGTAGCCGGGGTTGGTGTAGAACTCGCCTGCGAGATCGAGCTTCTTCACGCGCTTGAAGTCGACGCCCGCCGACAGGGCGGGGCCCAGGTAGGGGTCGGTGTTGTTGGTGACCACGGCGTCGTCGCCGATGTAGAAGAAGGTGGACGCGTCGAGCAGACCGATGGCGACGTAGGGCTCGAGGCCGTCGAAGTCCTTGCCGATGATGAAGTCCATGCCGAAGGTGGACCCCACGTAGAAGTCGTCGTGGGCCTCCTCGCCTTCATCGAAGGGGGTGGCGATCTCGGCGACGGTCTTCATCAGGGTGTGGTGGTAGCGCACACCCAGGGCCCAGTCGGTCTTGCCAAAGTGACGGCCGATGCCGGCTTCACCGCTGACGATGACGTTCTGGGTGCCGAAGATGCGCAGCGGCGGCGCATAGGCCAGGCCGCCGTAGGGGGTCCACTTGCCAATCTCGGGGAAGGCGAAGATGAGGCGGGGACGGGGGACGATGGGCGCCTTGTTGGTGTCCTCGGTCTTGGTGTAGTTGAGGACGAGGCGGCGCTCACAGCCCAGCGGCGGGATGATGCCGAGGTCGAGGCCCACGGATCCATGGCCACCCTTGTGGGGGACCGCGCCGTGCAGGGGCGACAGCGAGGTGGCCAGGGCGAAGTAGTTGAGCAGGTAGTTCTGCTGGTCTTCTTCGGAGTAGTCGGAGGGCGGGCCGGCGTCGGCGACTTCCTGACAGGCGGGGTCGACGTAGGCGTGGGCGGTCCCCAGCATCCCCATGAAAGCGAGCGTTGCAGCGAACATCACAGTTCCTCGGATTCGATTGACCAGTGGTCGGCGGGTGCGGGAAGGCTCAGGAGCCCCAGGTCTCGACGCAGTAGGCAGCGACAGCATCGGCTTCGTCGGTGTCGCTGAGGATGCCGGCCATGTTGCCACTGGCCGAGCCGTTGAGGGCGATGTCGGCCACTTCGGCCTCGGAGCGGCTGCCCACAGCGGTGTCCATCATGGGGCCGTAGCCACCTTCTCCGCTGGCACCGTGGCAGCCACTGCAGGAGTCGGCGTAGATCTGGGCACCATCGAGCGTGGAGCCGGAGTCGTCGCCGCCATCATCGCCACCGCCATCGTCACCGCCGCCGCCCCCATCACAGTCGGCCCCGGCCTCGATCCAGTCGCGCACGATGGCGATGTTGGCGTCGTCCATGAGCGCAGTGGGGGGCATGGGGCTGCTGTCGCTCTCGATGCGCTGTTGGAGGACGCTGCCATCCGCGTCACTTGGAACGACGAGGCGACCGTCGAGGACGTTGTCGCAGAAGACATCGGCGGACAGATCGAGCCCGGCGGAAGGCTCATCGCCGGAGTGACAGCTCACGCAGTTGCCATCCATGATGTCCAGCACGGCTTCGAGGCCTTCTCCGTCGACGGTGACGCTGTGAGACTCGAATTCATGATCATCGCAGGCGCTGAGCAGCACGAGCGCAAGCGCAAATCGAAGGGGGCGCATGGCGTTCTCCATTGGAGGCGGCGGACTGCCAGCCGAGGGGCCCGAACAGTACCCATGCTCCAGGTCAGCCGGCAACCGCGTAGACACTTCGTGATGCGAGCGGGGCGCTGGAGTTGCCGGGGAAGCATGAGTGTTCGCCACGCCGTGCGGGTGAGATTATGTGCGGGCGGTCTCGGGGAGTGGCGCAGTCTGGTAGCGCATCTGCTTTGGGAGCAGAGGGTCGCAGGTTCGAATCCTGTCTCCCCGACTTTGCGACAACACTGACCTCGCCGTTGTTTTGGCAGCGGCGAGGTCCTTCGTTGAGGGGCGTGTCACGGTCGACCGTGACAGATCATCGTGACAGTTGACCGTCACCCCAGCCGTCACACTGGCCGCATCGGCGACAGCTCCGAGCGCGGACTCGACCGCTGATGCAGCCGAGGCTGTCCGTGCCAGTGTCGCGGAGAGGTAGCGCTGTGTGGTCCGCAGGTCGGTGTGCCCCAGGGCGGCTTGCGTCGCGGCGGCGTCCCCAGTGCCTTGCGCAGACCAGGTCGCGTGGCAGTGGCGGAGGTCTCGGAGCGTGATGGTGTGCTCGTAGCCAATCGTCTTGCGCGCGTTCTTGAAGCGCTTCCGAAAGTCGCCCGCGAGGAGGGGCTTCGACCACTCACCGGTCGCCTGCAGCGCCTGGTTGAGCACGCGGAGCGCAGTGGGGGTCAAGCCCACCACGCGCTCGCGACGCGTCTTGGCTGCCTCGGCTGGGACACGGAGCATCGCTGGCACTCCCGCACCCTCAGGTGCGGACTCCACCCACTCCCAGGTGAGCGCCCGCAGCTCCTCCGCTCGCAGGCCAGTCCGGACGGCCACCTCCGCCTGACGCCAGGCTTCGGGGGACTCGAGCTCAAGCTGCGCCAGCCACCCGTGGATGACAGGCATCGGATGGAGCTTTCCCCTCTTCTTCCGGTCAGGCGTGTCGCGGCGAATGGTGGGCCACTCTTCGGGGAGCGACTCGACGCTACCCCGACGCCGCGCGATCTTGAGGCCCCGTTTGAGGGCTTGAACCTCCTTCGCGATGGACTGCCCCCGCGCTCCCTCCGCACGCCGAGTAGCGACATACTGGACCACGAGGTCGTACTTCACCTCAGCCGGGTCGGAGTCCGCGCCGATCAAGCGGCAGACGTGGTTCCAGCACCCCTGAATGGAGGTCTGCTGCCGGTCCCCCACTCCCCTCGCAACCGCTTCGTTCAGGTCGAGGCCTGCGAGGAGCGCGAGGTCGTCGCCTTCCCGCCGTCCAGGCCGACCAGCGGCGGTGACGGCTTCGTTGTAGAGCTGCCATGCTGCTTCCTCAGCTTCTCGGCGAAGGCGTTTCCGCGTGTTGAGGCGCCGGCGCTTCCCGCTGTAGTTGACGTCCGCCCACCAGAACGGCGAGTCGCCCTTTTCGTAGATCGCGAGGCCGCGGCGGAGCTTGTGGCGCTTGAGCTTGGGCACGGTCGGTTTCCTCTGGACGGCGTGCTGGGATGACGCCGGGAGTCGATCCAGGCGTCGAGATCAGAGATCAGGTAGCGAGGGGAGCGCCCGACCTTGACGTAGGCGGGACCACCCTTGTGAGGGGTGTGGATGGCGAGGTAGCTGACTGAACAGCCGAGGTACTCAGCGGCTTCCCTGCGGGTGAGCAGGTCGGGACGGCGGTTCATGCGAGCCCCTCCGGCGGAGTGGGGGGGCGGGACGACATCCGGACCCGGTGGTTGGGGAGCAGGCGAACCTCGCCGGCCTTCCCCAGGACCCGGAGGACCCTCCGGAAGAGGCGTCCCTGAGCCAGCACCTCCGCTCGGGGGCCGACACCGTTCCGGCGTTCCCACAGGCCCGACGCAGCTCGTCAAGCACCATCGCGCGCACCGTCGCACCCAGTGTGACCAGATCAATGCCTCGGTGTTCGGATGGGGATGCAGAGGAAGAACAGCGCAGGCTCAGGGGGGCGGCGCGGACGGGAACGAGCGGGTTCACGATGCCTCGAGGGTCAGGCGGGGAAGACGTACAGCAGCACCGACCCAGTCAGAGCCGGGGATTTCTCGAGCGAGGGCACTGTGGAGAGGGCGAGCACGGACACGGGCGCCACCTCGCTTCGTGGAGCCGAGCACCACGAGGCGTTCGCCAGCGAACAGCCAGTGTTCCCCCCTTCGAGGCCAGGTCGGCGGACGGCAGGTCGTGCAATAGACGCGTGGTCGCCCCGGTCGGCCGGCGGCTGGAGCCATCGGAGCGTCACATCGCCTGCAGCCAGCTGCGAAGGCACGGACAAGCACAACCTGGGCGCCATGCTCGGGCGTCACGTCGTGGGCTGGCACAGACCGGCACGGCCCGACCAGTGCCGCTGAGGCAAGCGGGGCACTCCGGGCGATGAGCTCGCTCACCCACCGCCAGCTCCGCCGCGCATTCGCCTCATCGCGGGTGACCGTTCCCGCCCAGGGGTGCCACCGGTCGGCAGGGTCCGCGAACCGAACCAGGACGGCCCAGCTCCCTGCGTGGTGTCGCATGAGCCCGAGAACAACTGCGCGCTCGGGGACCGAACCGACGGTGTCATGGACCATCACGTGGGTTGACGACGAGGAGCCTGCACGGATGGGCCGCACCGGCGAGCAGCGTGGGAGACGAGTAGACACGGAACCTCCAGGCTGTTTCCATTTCGGAAATAGCCCGCCCGTTACCCATGCGGCAACTTCCATTTTGACAAATGGAGGCCGACCCCGCGGCGCCGTGACTCAGATCAAGCGGACTGCCCAGCTTCCACAGTCGTCACCCCCCCCCTTGGGCATCCGTCATCTCCACCCAGATCTCAAACTGCTCCGCGAACATGCGGCGAACACGAAGGGGCATCCGATCCCAGACCGCCAGGAACTGCTGGAGCACCATGCGGTCGGGATCCCGAACCGCCTCCGGGCCACCGCCCTCCGAGCTGAGACAGACAGTCTGGCCACATGCCGCCATCCATCGGACAAAGAGGTCAACGCTCACCCCTCTCTTTCCAGTCTCGTGCCGAGACACCGACGGGATGGAAATCGAGAGGACCTCTGCCAGCTCGGCCTGTGAGAGACCGGCAGCTCTTCGAGCCTTGGCAAGGTGCGTCCACGCGGGCGTTTTCACATTCATGGGGACAACGTAGGACGACTTTGTGGTTGCGGGGAGTTTACCGGCATGGCAAATAGTTCCACGGTTGCCGGGATGGAAACAGTGAAATCTGACAACATGATTCGCCGCCTCCGCATCGCAAAGGGCCTCACCCAGCGCACCCTCGCGCGGCGACTGGACCTGTCGAAGGCCCAGGTCTCCCGAGTCGAGACCGGCACGCGTCGGCCCTCAGTAGAGGTGCTGAACCGGCTGCTGGTGGCCCTGGACGCCTCGCACCGCCAGCGTTCCATCGCACTTGCCGAGCTGGCCAATTCCGCCTCCTGCACGTCGTGTGAGTCTTGAGTTCCACGCCCACAACCAGGCGTCGGAGGTCACACGTCCCAGCCGCAGGTGACCTCAGCGCAGGCCCAGCACTCCCCAACATGGAGACACCCGGGGTCGTCGTCGGCCATGTTCCCCGAGAGTGCCTGGTCGACGCCGAGCAGAGTGGACTGTCGTGGACCCGCGAGGACCGCCATGCCGGGTAGTGTCCAGAAGACCTTCGTGGAGGTCCTCCTGGGCCTACCTGGGGTCCTCCAGCGGGATGTCGCCAACCGAATCGGAGTGGACCGGTCGATGGTGTCCAGGTGGCGCACCGGCGAACGCGGCCTCAACGTCGAGGACGCGCTCTACTTGGTGGAGCGCTTCGGTCCGAAGCCGCTCGTCGCTGCCGCACGAATGGTCGATGTCGAGCTGGTTGTCGCAGACCCGCTGGACACGCTGGAGGGGGACGCGCGGGACGTGATGGTCGGCGTGCTCGCGGCCCTCCTCCGGGAGTCCGTGTCCCTGACCGAGCGTCTCAAGGGAGTCCGCGAGTCGTCGCTGACAGACGGGGAGCGGATTGACCTGGTGCGTCGCCTGGCGGCCCTGGAGGGGATGTGCCGCGCTGCTCAAGCGGCGCTCCTGAGCGAGGCCCGTCGATGACCAAGAGCAACCGCAGGGGGCCTGGAGGCCTCATCCCCAGTGCGGTCGAGCACTCCCACCCGGCCTTGAGAGAGGCCCTCCGAACCCTGCCGAGGTGGTGCCCAACGGCACGCACCTACCTGTGGGCGTCTGCGCACAGACACCGACGCGTGGACCGACCGCGACGGTCCGCTGCACCTCCCCGCCCCGCTCATCGTCCCGCCGCGGATGGCGGGCTGACAGCTCCTCCCGCCCGACCGGGCTCCCCCCGCACCTGTGAGGCTCCATGAACAACCCGCAATCCAGCCAGACCATCCCCTCCGGGTTCGTCGTCGAGACCCGGACTCCGCTCGAAGTCACCGATGATGAGGGCATCTCTCGGGTGCCGAATGTCGTCCTTGAGAACGGACTGCTCCTCGCGCCGGACATGATTCCCCAGAAGCTCCTGGACCTGGCTGCGCAGGTCGATGAGTTCGTGCTGACCGCGCTCTGGTGGGACCAGTCCGGACGCCCCGAAGGCGACAGCGTGAAGGCAGGCACGCCCATCTGGGACGTGATGGAAAGGCTGGTCCTGGCCGCAAAGGCGGGCGGCGTGGCCGAGGGCAGCCGCCTGTTCTCCACGTTGCCTCCCAGGGGACACTGGTTCACCTACGACCCCGACAAGCTCTCGGCCGGGACTGGCTTCGACCGCGAAGAGCTCACCCATGTCGAAGCGGCCGGCGCCGTGCTCGACGAGCCTCGCCCGGTCGTCGGCTGACGACTGACAGAACTTCCGGGTCCGCCACGGCCCCACCCCACCCGTGCGCCTCGACCACCTCGATGACAGGGCCCGTGTCAAACACGGACCCGAGGCAATCCAAGTGACCGAAGACCAAGCCCTCGACCACTCCACTTCGGTGGACATGACCGCGCACGCCATCTCCGAACAAGTGGTCGCCGACCCGCGGGTCCGCCGCACCGTCACATCCGCGGCGCGCCGACTTGCGGGGGGAGGGATTCGACAAGACGAGCTGGTGCAGGAGATCTGGCTGGAGGTTCTCCAGCGGCTCAGACGCAACTACAAGCCGGGTCGAGGCGCCGCTCCCGAATTCGTGCTGGGCTCCCTCCACAAGTGGGCCCGAAGCGCCCGGCGCAGACTGGCACGGTGTGGGGCAGAGCTTCCGACAGAGGAGCCTCTCTCAGACATCGCAGTCGCGACATGCGAGCCGGTCGGCGAAGCCGCGGTGGACCTCCTCGACGACCTCCACCGCATCCTGCCCCGGCTCACCAGGTCGGACCAGCGCCTGCTTGAGCTCCGCCTCAATGGGTCAACCTGGCGCGAGACTGCGGTGGAGCTGGACACAACCGAGCGCCAGGCGCGGAGGCAGTGGGTGGCCCTCGTGGTTGAGGTGCGCGACCTCGGGTGCCACTCGTGACCGAGGATGTAGCGGTCGGTGCCGCAGATGCTGAGGTCCCCGGACTGCCGTCCCAGGCGGGCGTGGATGCGGTGCCCGACCGCTACGCCAACCACTACTCGGGCGGCAAGCGTCCGCAGCACAGAAAGCTCGTGGTCATCGAGAACAGCCCGCTATCGGTGGTGACCTGCTACCGCATGGTCGGACAGTGCAGCCTCAAGCCATCGCAGAAGGCGCTGATGGAGGCTCTCGCCACCGTGGCGGACGCAAAGACCCTGCGATGGCCACGCGAGCACTGCGGAATGGGCGGGTCAGCGGTGGAAGACCTTGCTGACATGGTGGGCGTCGGCCCAAGGCAGACTCGGCGGCTCCTTCGCCAGGTCGAAGACCTTGGCCTGCTGGTCACTCTGGACCGGCGACCGTTCCGCAGCGAGTACCAGATCATGCCAGCAGCCTTGGAGAAGATGTATGAGGCAGCCCGAGCTCGACACAAAGCGAAGCGGAACCGACGACGCATCGAGAGCGTCGCAGCAGCAGCAACTGCGGGTCTGATCATCGAGGGGGTGGCAGCAGACGAGCCAGACACGGTCTCGGATGAGCTCCGCGACAGCGGTGCACCCCTTCCAGCGGAAATCGATTCGGCAACCTCCGGAGGCCACTCGCCCGAGGTCGACGCCCTGTTGGAGGTCGAGGAGCTGGACTGCGGGCAGCCAGTCGGCGCACCCGACGGCCTGGCCACTGGCGAGCTGGCAACGACTGAACCGCACGAAGGCGCAGCAGAGTCCCGCAATGCGACCCCAACCAGCTCGACGGCCACCGAACCGGCGTCCGCCGTTGACCGAGCGCCCGAAGTCGACGTCCCCCGGGAGGCCGGGGTGCCAGACAGCGAGGCAGCGCTGCCACGCTGGGCCGTGATCACGGCGAGAAATCACCGCCTCCCCGCGGCCAAGGTCGCCGGTCTGGTCCGAGCCGCATGGCGGGCAGCTGGGGCGACAGGCAGCTGGACCAAGGAGGGTGCTGAGGCCCGCAATGTGGTGCGAGCGTGGCGGAACCTCAACGAGCCCTCGTTGAGGGAGTGGACAGCCCTCCTAGACGGACTGGCCACGGCAGCCAGCGCAGGCCGAATCCAGCTGCAGAAGGGCTGGAAGCTGGGGATTCCCGAGCTGTTGAAGCTCACGAGGAACAAGAACGCCCGCCGAGTCGCTCACGCCATGCCGGCCTCGGCCGCTCCCAGGAAGCAAGGCCGGGTTGCAGCCAACTGTCCACCAGTGCCGTCCACGGGCAACAGGCTCCTGCCGGGGCCTGCCCACCCCCGTGACCTTCCGACAGGAGACCCGGCGGAGTGGCAGAAGACGATGCGGCTCCTCCGCAACCATCTCGGCGCCATGTTCGACATCTGGATCGCCCCCTGCGAGCTTGACGGTGTGGATGACCAGGGGCGGGTGGTCGTGAAGGTGCCCAACCAGGTCTACGCTGACTGGATTGCAGACCACTACGCGGAGGTCTTCGTCCTGACCGCCCAAGCTGCTGTGCTTCTGACGTGGGGCGCCTGAGGCCGCCGCCGTTCACGCTCCGCGTGCTGGCCGAAGTGGTCGACGCCCCCGGTCTGCTGGACTCACGTCGCGTGGCGCTGCGCGTGGCAGAGGACCTGGCCCGGGTCGCGCCCAGGCCGTATGCGACCCACGCCGAGCGCACGGGCGAGCTGGCACGACGTGCCGCAGTGCAACGAGAGCGACAGGTCGCTCTGAATGAGTGGGAAGCTCGCGTACATGGGGCACTTGCACAGCTCCGGCGCCGCGGCCACATGGAGAAGGCCACGATGTGCCGCCTCGACCCGAGCACCGAGCGGGTGGTCCGCGAACGCGGAATCCAGTCCGTGCGGCGATTCTGGTGGCGGTCGACCTCGGAAGCGGACCATCGAAAGGGCATCGTGGATGCCCCGCCGCTGTCGGGGCACGCGCTCGCCATCGTGGAGGTACTGCTCAAGGGTCCCTGTCGCCCAGGAGAGCTCCGAGCCCGCACCAACGGACTGACGCCCTCAGGCAGCGAACGAGGCGCCTGGAGGCGAGCTTGGGACCGCCTGGTGGACGACGGAGTGGTGGTACCACTGCGTATGCGCTGGCCGACGGAAGCAGGACGGGCCCGAGTCGACCGAGCGCGTGAGCAAGGAGTCCTGCCGGTGAAGGACCTCGGGTAGCTCGCTCCTCGCTGTCCCCTCAGATGCCGACGTCTCCCCTGCGGAGGCGGCGGCATCGCCAATTTGGGCTCAGCCCGCGGCGACCTCTCAACCGGACGCCCATGCCCGGCTCAACCGGACACCCATGTCTGGTTGAACCGGACACCCTTGTCCGGCTCAACCGGACGCCCAGGTCCGGCCCAACCGGACACCCATGTCCGGTGAGACTGCCCTCATTACTGCCCTAGTACCGGTTCACAGGGATTTTGATCGATTCCGCGGACCTACTGGAGGTCCGGCAGGTCATCGCGGTTGAGTAGGATGCGCAGTGACCGCGGGGCCCCGCGCGT
>Ga0213840_1001303_pt1 | contig 20870 bp, 20 predicted proteins | sample SWPATP22_FD_160132 | JGI IMG/M metagenome (GOLD analysis project Ga0213840, IMG submission 160132) | Coastal seawater microbial communities from Marineland, Florida, United States - SWPA TP2 #2 | ecosystem: Environmental > Aquatic > Marine > Coastal | place: USA: Florida | collected 2016-08-14 | reverse complement strand
GATTGCCCTCATTTTTCCTCTTGCAACGAAGTAGTACCGCGCCGTGGTTTTGCGAAGTTAAGTTATTACAAGAGGTTACCCATTTAAAGCCGAAACTGCCAGCAAGACAATGGTCTTAATGGTTGACTCTTTCTCTATCAAGTTTTCCAGAAAAGGTAATAGTATTTATGTGTGATTTTAAATGTAGCCCCATCACTCATAATGGCATGTTGCTGATTCAGCCTTTGCTCTAGTTTCGTCACATGCTCTTCATTTACGGCAACCGAGCGGTTACAACGCTTGAAGCGTTGGTCGTCAAAACGTTTCAATAAATCATTCAACGTTGCTCGCACTATTATGTTTTCATTAAGCGTTTGAATACACATATAGTCACCAGCGGCTTCAATCCATTTAACGTCAATGGGGTTTAAACAGCACCACCCTTTCTCTGAGCGTACACCAACCATGCCTGGCTTTTTAGTTTGATCTAACTGCCTGCGTAGCTTAGCTAAAAGCGCAAGTTCTGAAACACCATATTGTTTACACAACCCGTTAACAAGTTGCTGAAACTGAGAAGTGCGTTCATAACAAATGTACTTCTGCTCGACGCACGCAATGGCATTTTCTATTTGTAAGCCATCGAATGGTGAAGCAATAAAGCCCGATGCGTTATGGTCGAAAGCCATTAGCGCCTCGCTATCTTTTTCACCTACTGCAATCCAATAACGCGATGCCAGATTTCGGCTAGATTTAGCAACAGAATAAAAACCAATTGAATCGGGGTGTTTTTCAGCCAAGGCTAGGCAATGCCCTGCTGATTGCGCTTCATAAATGGAGGAAAAAATGTTTAGGCGATGTAATAGTGCTATCAGCTGCTTTTGATGCGCTATCGACTGAAGAAATACAAGAGCAATCATTTGCTTTCCCTCGCACTATAAAAAATAGAAAACGCGTCCCTACTGCTAAAATTAAAAAGGGGCTACAGGCTGCGTAGCCCAATGGTTAGGGAGGCTAAAAAAGCGCATTAGCGTTTCGCAGTAAGCACAGTGTTTTGAGCGTTAATGTGCTTGGCAATAAGACTCTGTGTTTTCAATGCATTGTGCGTGGCTGCAAAAGAAAGCAAGTCTTCACCGTTGCAAACCAGTCCTTCGTGTAAGTCTCGAATATTTAACCCCGTTGCTTTAACTGCTCGATTTAACTTCAATTTGCTGTCACTTTTAACGGCGGCGCATACCGCAATAAGCTCGTTTTCAAGGTGAAGTGGATAGTCCTTTGCATTTGCTGCCGATGCTACTAATGAAAAAGTAATACCTGCTAATACTGCAGTAGTGTAGTGGCGCTGTTTAGTTTTAGAGCGTAAGTTCAACATAACAAGTCCTCTGATTGTGTTAGTTAACGCGGTGACGACCACTCCCTGCCCCGCATCCTTAAGTTAGTGAAACTTTGCCGTTGAAACGCTATAAAATCGTTAAACCCCCGCTATTTGCGATGTTGCGATAAGCACACAAATTGCGAGGTTAAATAATCGGTGTAAACTGTATTTAGTCGTATTTCGCACACACTTTGATACAAACAACACTTTTGGTGTGAAAACGCGAAGAGAAAATAAGAACAAGTCATTACGGCAACTACTTAGCGTTACCGAATAAAACATTAAGTCAGGGACGAGTTATGCTTCAGAGAAAAAGCTATCGACAAGTAAGAGAGTACATGCAACCTGGTGACGTTATTGCCTTTGGCGGGCAAAGCATATTTTCTCGTTGGGCAAAATTTACTACCGGTTCAGGTGTAACCCATGTCGCCATAGTCATGGAAAATCATCAAGACACTCACCCAAAAGACAATGTCTCTTTAAAAATAATGGAATCGGCATGGTTTCGACGCAAGCGCGGCGTTATGAAAAATTGCCTTCACAAAAAAGTAAGAACATATAAAGGCAACATGTGGTGGCTTCCTTTGTCAGCTGCTTCACGGGCTATTTTTGAGCAAAATCAAGATGCCTTTTTCGAGTTCATGCAACAGCAAGACGGCAAACCTTACGATATACAGCAACTATTTGGGGCGGCCATAGATGTCACCGACCAGCACCCTATTCTTTCACGCCTCACTTACAACCAAGAAAATTATAATCGATGGTTTTGCTCTGAGCTTGTAGCTGCTGCATTAAAATCTGCTGGAGTTGTTGATGGTGTAAACGCGTCTGAAACAACGCCAATTGATGTGTGTCGATTCGATATATTCGAAAATTGGTACGTTCAACTAAAGGGAAAGGACAAAATGATAAAAGGGTTTAATACCCAAAGTGCTGACAATTGGGGTCAAATTGCTTGACCCCACAACTCAATATTCGAATTGAGAACGGCTTAAAAGATACTGTCTTGGTGTATCTTGATAAACATACCCGTACCAATTTTCGAGTAGTCTACTTTATACTCTTTGCCGTTTAGGGTTTGCACGAATAAAAGCGTTTTTTCATCGCCAAACACGTCGCTAGTGGTTACATCGACTAGCTCCATATCCATCATCTTTGCATCGCGCTTATTTTCTGGCACTTGGCCTTCGTACTTTTTAATGCCTTTGTACGTTACAAGCACAGGCGGATGCTCATCACCATTGATAATCAATAGATCTAGTTTTCTTATTTTGTGAATGATGGTATTTCGACCACTAGTAATATAGGGTTTTTCTGTCATTCTCATCTCCGCGACCGCTCACCTGCTTATAATTGTTAACAAAAGAATGTAAGTCTTTGAGTTTATCACGATGTTAACTGTCAGCACATAAGCAATTTGTTGTAATTAGTGACTAAAGTATAAACACAAATAGTTCAAAACGAGTAAAAAATCACTCTTTTTTGTGCACTTTGTGTGTATCGATGAATTTATCGTCAGTTAAGCTATGTAAAAATGCAATCAACGCCGCCTGCTCGCTTTCAGTTAAGCGAAAACCTTTGATAAAAGGACTCCGGTAAGGGTTAATTTTATCTCGCTTGTTACCGCCACGGGCATAAAACGCCACTACGTCTTCCAATGTTTCAATACTACCGTCGTGCATATACGGTGCCGTTAAAGCGATATTACGAAGTGTAGGTGCTCGAAATTTACCCATATCGGCTTTATTATGGGTAACGCTGTAAAGGCCCATGTCTGACTTTGGATAGCTTCCCATACCATCTGTATTGTACATGCCAGTATTGTGAAAAGGCTGGTCTGCAAACGACTGAGAACTGTGTTTCGACGATTGCGTAAAATTAACTCCACCATGGCAGTGAAAACATTCTGTACGCTCCGAAAAGAATAAATTTAGTCCTCGTATTTGCTGAGGTGTAAGCGCATAGTCGTCACCAGCATAAGCGTATTTATCAAACGAACTATTAAACGACACCAAACTTCTTACATAGCTTGCAAGGGCGCGCACTACGTTATTCATATTTGGAGAGCTGTCGTTATACGCTGCTTTGAAGCCTTCTCGATACGCCGGAGTATTTAACCTCGACAATATCAACGATTCATTACCGGTAACACCCATTTCGACAGGGTGCTCATTGAATAAAGGAATGAGAATTTGTTTTTCAATACTGTCTAAATTGTTGTGGGCCCAAGTGAACGACGCGTTGTAGGCCACATTCACCAATGCCAAAGCATTTCGAGTTAACGCTTCGCCCCTAGCCCCGATTGAAACAGTACGAGGGTCGGCAAACGCATGTTCTGGTAAGTGGCAGCTGCTACAGGCAATACTTTCATTAACGCTTAGCGCTGTATCAAAAAAAAGTTTTTTACCTAAAGCCACACCCTCTTCAGTCATAGGATTATCATCCGGCACTTGAGGAGGCGGAACGTTATGCGGCAGGTTCCACGAATAAGGTGTTGGCGGCTTACTGCATGCAGCAAGCCCCACTATAAATATACTGAGTAAGAAAGATCTAAGCGTTATTGCCATTGCAGCCAAGGTCTGTGTGTAAGGTTGCGAAGAAGCTTATCGCATGGCTTGGTTTCAGGGCTGTCGAACATGCAGCTTGACGCCTCGTTAATGTTCACCTGTGTAACAATGTTCGAAACATGCACATCAATATCTAGCTGTGTATCAAGCTGTGTCATAGGTAAAATAAACTCCACGCGATTGGTAAAAGCGCACGATTTCTCGGGTGGGCGGACGGCCGAGTCAGATTCACAGCCAACGCTACCTAGATGATACGACCATTTCTTCTCTTCATTGCCCACTTTTGACACATCCATACGCAAAAACTTATGGCCATTCTGCCAGCTCCAGAACATTGAGCTATCGTTTAAGGGCGAAGGCTGCGTTAACGGGTTAGCGTGGTTGATATCAAAAGGAAGACTCATCTTAAAGCGAAGACTAGTCGATAGCTGCATTAACTCTTTCGAGGCCTCTAACACAATTCTGTCGTTAGCGTCTTGAGGGTTACTGCACAAAGAATGGAATTTTAACAGCGCGATATCTGTCGTTTGCCATTTCGTTTGTTTGAATTTAATCCGTTGCCATCTACCATCTATTCGCAATTCGGGCTCACTTAAATAAAAGCTGAAATAATCAATATTCCAACGGTCATTGCCAATACTCATAATCATTGGGCATGCCGCGGTATCTACTCCCACTAAATCAAAAGGGATTTCGCCCGGCTCCCTGCTGCTAAGCCCCAAAAAGTCACAACCTGCAAGCGAGAAAAGTAACGCTGAGATGACACCAATGCGATAAGGCATTTTCATTTGTTTATGTACTTCCTATAGATATCTGGTAGTTTTTTACACGACACATACGAATTGCACGGACGATAATATGAGAGTATTTCTTTTTTCACTAATAGTGCTGCTTTTGGCATTTACTAGTCAAGGCGCTTACGCACACATAGATCACGATAAAGCGCGCTTTGTTGCTGCGGATGGTATAGATGAAGGACAGTGCAACAACCGCTTTCGTCCGTGTAAAACATTAGCTTATGCCGCAAGACAAGCAAGTAAAGGTGACAGGCTACTGGTTGCGGAGGGCACGTACAAACTCGAAGATAATATTGAAAGCCTACTATTGAATGATAGCCTTATGCCGGTGTTGGGTGGATTTTCTCGTATCGATCATTTTCAAGTGCAAAACCCTACCGTAAACAATACCACTATTGTTAATACGCCAGCTTATTTGTCGGAATCACTTTACCTTAAGGGGTTTAATACAATATCAGACGGTAAAAGCGGCGAAGCCATTGCGCGTTTACCGCAGGATAGCGTTTCACAACAAAATCTCACCAACGTGGCATGTGAAAATGGTCTTGCTGACGGATACCCTTGCGAAAATGTGTCATTGTTAAGTCGAGTCACTATTAACCAACTATCCAACGTATCGAATGACGTGAATGACATTTGGGGCCATATTGATTTAAACACGCAACGTGAATATGCCATTGTAGGTATGAACTCAAGCGTTGTGGTAGTAGATATCACTACACCTACTTCACCTACTGTAGTGGGTGAAGTTTCCGGAAGAAGTACTGGCTGGCGTGATATTAAAGTACTGCAGTACTACGACCATACATCAAGTCGCTGGCGTGCTTTTGCTTATGCGAGTTCTGAAAGTGAAGGCTTCTCAATTATCGACCTGAATGACTTGCCAAATAGTGTTAGCTTATCTTCAAGAAACCGAGACGATAACAACGCTCACAATATTTATGTGTCTAACGTTAATTACACATTTAACACCACCATTAATAACGCCGCTGCTCAGCTACATTTAGTTGGCCAAGCCTCTAACGGCGGTGCATTTCGTTCTTACAACTTAGATACGCCACAAACACCTGCAGCAAGTTTTACGCCTAACGGGTTAACAAGGACAGATTATACACACGACATTTCATCGATGTTTGTTACCGATGGTCGTTCCCAAACCGACTGCGTTAACGGTAACACCAATGGCTGCACAGTCATGCTTGATTTTAACGAGTCGGAAATGCGCCTGTGGGATCATACCGTACAAAATAGCACGGTTGAGCTTAGCAGTATTAGTTACGACAACGTTGCCTACACACACAGTGGCTGGGTAACTGAAGACCAACGCTATGCTTTTGTTCACGATGAAATTGACGAACGCCAGTTCAGCTTGAACACCCGCGTAATGGTATTTGATATTTCATCGCTTACTAACCCTGTGTTGGCGGCAACGTGGGTAAGCGACAACACTACGGTGGATCACAACGGCTATGTACGTGGTAACCGCTACTATATTTCCAACTACGAGCGCGGACTAACCATACTGGATATTTCAGACCCGACAGCACCTGAACAAGTTGGTTTCTTCGACACTTACCCCGATTTTAACTCGAGCAACTTTAACGGCGCGTGGGGCGTTTACCCATTTCTGCCTAGCGGCAATATTATTGTGAGTGACAGGCAGCGAGGCCTGTTTGTACTTAAAGACAACACATTAAGCGGCACAACTACCGTTGGCTTTACGCAATCGACGTTAGAGACTGCGGCAAGCACAACACTTAACGTTCCCGTGAATAAAAGCGGTAACGACGCGCTAACGGTGAACTATGAAGTAATTCAAGGTTCGGCTGATGGCAGCGATGTTACTTTAGCTTCAGGTGAACTAGCATGGGGATTAGCTGAGACCGGTACAAAAAATATCGAGCTAAACATTGAAGCCAATGCAGACGATGAACCTAGTGAGTTGTTCTTTGTACGTCTTTTTAACCCACAGGGCGGTGGACTTGTGCCAGGGCTTGGAAGCAACATGGTGAAAATTCAAGGCGTTGCACAAGTGGGCAAAGCTGAACTAAGTACCACTGCAATTTCGGTGCTGGAAACCAATGGACAAGTTGACGTTGAAGTTACGCGTCAAGGCGGAAGCGAAAGCGAGCTTAATGTTAATTATGCGCTTGAAAGCGATACAGCCGTTGCAGGTGAAGACTTCGAAGCACTAACGGGTACATTAAGCTGGCAAGAAGGCGACACAAGCGCCAGAACAATTTCAGTAACGCTGCTAAACGATACGGCTAGCGAAGACACCGAACAATTTTCAATAGTACTTAGTGCTGACGATGCCAACCTATTGGGCAGCTTTACGCAAACAACGGTGTCGATTAAAGATGATGAAAGTAATCAGGCACCTATTGTGAATGCGGGTGACGACTTTACGGCCTTACTAAGAACTAGCCAGTCATTGGACGGCACAGCAGCAGATCCTGAGGGCGAATTAACCAGCACGCAATGGTCGCAAGTGTCTGGAGAGACTGTCACTATAATGAATGCCAGTTCGCTTTCAGCCAGTTTTACCACGCCAGATAATCCAACAACTCTAGAATTCCGCCTATCGGCCACCGATGAGTTTGGTGTAGTAAGTAGCGACACGGTTATTGTTGAAGTTGAAGAACCAGCATCATCAACACCTGTAGATCCACCTCCTGTTGAAACGCCTCCTGTAGAAGACGTTACACCACCAGCAAACAATGGCGGTGGCGGCGGTTCAACTGGCCTTTGGTTACTTGTTTCTTTAGCTGCATTTACTGTATACCGAAGACGTACTGAACAAAAATAAAGCAAACGCTCCATAAAGCCACTAGCGAGGCGTGACAAGGCAAATAAAACTGCTTATACTTGCGCTCGCTTGTGGTTGTTTTGGTTACGAAATACCACAACGCATCTTCAAATGGCCCTATAGCTCAGTTGGTTAGAGCATCCGACTCATAATCGGCAGGTCCCCTGTTCAAGTCAGGGTGGGGCCACCATTTTCCTAACTTCAAGCAATAGTAATTACCAACCATATTTTCCTGTGCTACATATGTGCTACAGAATTTAGTTTTGGTTTACAAATATTTGTTGCAGCTTCTTGAGCTAAATTGGTAGTACCTGTATACCCAAAAGAGAGTGATGAGTAGGTCCTTTGCTAGAGCTTCGGTCCTTATTTTATATTGCCACCTCTCATAGAGCAGGTATTTAGCTTTTATTCGTCTTGATTGCGGTGTTGACATGTAGGTTTATCGTTTCCCTACTAAGCTCAGCCAAGCTAAAAAACAATTTAGCCAATAAATCAAACCTTAAATGGCTGTTACAAAATCTCCCAAATTTATATCGATACTCTTCATTAGCTGGGCAGTCTTAAACAAAAAGAGAAAGCTCTTAGCTTTCTCTTTTTGTTTACTCGTATTGCGTTTCCGACCTTATTGTACCCTGCGCTGCTCATTGAGAAGTGTCCTACTCCTCCTCAAAATCGTCTCTAATTTCTGATTGCGGCCGCTGAAGCCGGCGTTGTCTTATCCCGACATAAAACTCTTTGAGCAAATAAAATGATGTGCTCAAAAACACCCTTGGATAAAAAACCATTATAGCCCAAAGCACCTTCCCTGATGCTCTCATAGGGGAAGCCGGAGCTTCCTCTATGAAAACAGGCAATAAATAGTCATTTACCAACTCCTTTAACCTTGTATCTTTTCCTCCTTCTACATACCTGGTGAGTAATTTGTGAAACCAGCCGAACTGTAAAGTATCACGCTCTTGCATAACTGTTTCTCCGTCATGATTTGCACTAACTGTACCCCCAACTCGAGGGGATATCAGCCGTCTTATCTATAAGCCGTTGATAGCTTTCTCTAGAACTTACTAAAGCTCGTTTACCCTTTTCTGTAACGTAATAGTGATATTTGCCGTCTGCCTCCTTTACCTTGTCTACTAAATGTTGTTTGACTAGCCTATTGAGACCGGTGTACACCGCCCCACTAGAATAGTCACGTTGGGTCCTCTCTTGGATTTCTTTCCAAATGGTCGCTCCAAAAGCATTTTCTTTGCACACCCTTACTGCATCCATTAATGCAAACTCCATAGGCGCCAGTTTGTCAGTTGAATCTTGTGTCATTGTGTTTTTCATAGCGGCCTCCGAGTGAATCTATGGTTATTGATTTCCAGAGGAATCCTGCCTTTTTGATAAATAAAATAAAATATTGTTAAAGTGCCAAAAACTTCATTCATAAGTCATTTCTCCTAAAACCGAAGAATGCATCTCATCGGGAAAAAATCGATAAGTTGCTATCCATCTTTTTGAATAAGCTTTGGCAAAAAAATTTTCAAGTTCTGCGATGTTTTCATGTTTAAGTCCTCTTTAAGATTTGAATAATTATATAAATTAAGTACAAAATAAAATTTAATACATGCGTTGCATGCATGATTAATATTAGAACAAAATACATACATTGCAAGCATTTTTACATGCAATGTATGCAAAAATGCAAAAATAAAATATAAACCAATGTTTTTTTTCATTTTTTACAAAGAATTCTTCGAGGAAGTTACGCTTTATCTTTTGTTGTTCGACCTTCGGTCGCACATCTCAGGTCGGTAAGCATTCGGGGTAGCAATTACCAGCATCTATCACAGAAACACTCAAGGCCCCCATGTCGTTGCCTGACTGAAGTAAATGAATTTGCCTCATGAAAAAACATTGCTTTTGTAATGAAACAGGAAGCTCAACCTTACTTTTGTCTATAGTCCTGCTGAAAATTTGTGAGGAAATATATGGATGTGTAGACTTGAGGGAAATGATGAAGATATCTTAACTCTCAGCTGAACGAATTCATGACAAGTATAGTGCTGTGCAGGTAATTTTTCGTAAAAGCCTCAAGAGCTCGACGACCCGACGCTTGAATCGTCTAGTAACCAATTCAAGCCGGATTAATAGAGGGATGTAAGTTTATATTACGTATAAAGGATATAAAGGGAGTTAATCACATTGGCAAACACTATTGTTTTATATTCCCTATTAGGGATAACCATATCAGTATTAATCATTCTTGCTAAACTTCTTAGCCAAAGAAGTTTAAAAATTGAGTTATCTCTAAAAGAATTAACTATAAGAGCACTGACGTGGAGCATATCTTGGCCAATCGTTATTTTTTACACTTTACCCAAGCTTGGTCTGCACACGCTATTTGAAGTTCATGAAAGCTTCGACTTTAAGATGTCTATTGAGGATCGAGAAAAAAGTTTAATGGCTCTTTGGCAACACCCGCCCGAATGCACCAATAAGATTTTCACTTTTGGCTATGACGAATCTGATTACGCGCGACTAAATACCAGACTCTATTTTGATGCTAGCGATGTTGAAGAGTATTTAGAGAACTTGTTACCTGGCAATGAATTTTCAGTTTTCGATGAAGATGCAATATTATTGCGCTGGGTTAAAAATAGGAATAAAGATGATGATTCAGATTGCCAACCACCTGAGGAATTGGGAAGCTTTAACAGCACAGCTAATTCCATTTTATCAAGTGGTAAAGGCAAGGTTCTTTGCGGTACCTGCAATAGAGAATACTCAGCAAGTGAGCTTTTAAACGAACCAGAAACACTATCACCTGGTTGGAACTATAGTAAATTGTGTTGTCCTCACAAGCATCCAATTAGTGTTTCTAAATCAATGCATTTAATGGTTTGACGTGATCAATTTACCTATATCCGCTAAAAACATACTTAAAATTTAACGCCTGTATCGAGGGAAAATTACGAAGTTGCCTTAAAAAAAGCGCGAGAAATAGTAATAAAACGGCGCTGTAAGCTCAACAAAACTAGTGCTAGCGCTCTGTTTTTTGTTGATATACGTTGTTCAACCAATCACGAGCTTCGTCGAAATCGGTAAAAAACAAATATTCCATCTCTTTAAGTTTAGGAATACGCTGAAACATGATGCCTTTAATCACTAAGCCTTCATGAACATACGCCTTTGCGCACAACCCCATGTTGGGCAGTTTCCCAATTATTTCACTCAAGATATCAAACGCATCGGGTGTTGCCCCCTGTACATCACGAATATCGGCTAACAACGCAAAGGGCTTTCCATTTAGCTCTCTTACTAAGCCAAAAAGCTTTTTGCTGTAGTCATGAGCGCTTTGCTCATTGAATAAACCATGCAGCGTTGCTGTTACAATACCGTCGTCATACTGCACAGACGTTGTACTTAGTTTCTTTGGCATACCTTCTTTAAACTTCTCTGTATCACCTTTTAATAATAGATGATAATTGGTTGGCCGCTAATTCAAAGCACCAAATGTGTCACATTATGTTTGTCAGCTAGAGATTTAAAATCGCTATTGTCAGGAAACTGTTTGAGAGCTTGAGTGAGCATGGCATTGGCACGCTGACTATTTCCGAGTTTATAAAGCACTACAATATAGTTGTGTACATAAGGCGCTTGGTACTGCCCTGCACTAAAACCTTTCTCAAACCAATACTGCGATTTTTCAGCGTCATTCTTCAAATAGTGGTTAGCCAGCAAAAAGTAACCAAGCCACTCGTTTGGCCACCGCTGTGTCGCCGTTTCCAAAAAGGCAATGGCTTTGTCTTTATCTCCCACTTTAAGCATGTCGTATGCGGCTTGGGTATAATTAAAGGGCGCCATTTCGGTCGATGTTACCCCAGGTGGAACCGGCGTCATATACCAATAATTGCCCCTACCCCAAGTGCGCTCGAAAAGTTCGAAAGACATTTCGTGGCTTTCTGTCACTCCTGTATGAAGAGTGATTGTGCCTTTTTCGCTATCAAATCCAATGACTACAGCGTAGTGCCATTGAGGTAAAAGCTGAATAGACAGGTTTTGAAAAACGATTACAGGAACATCATCGCTTACCATTGCCATAATCGATTTTAAGGTGCCGCGCTCGGTATAAGGTAAAAAACCATACTGCCGGGTAGCACTTACCATCTCTAGCTGAAGACTGCCCTCTTTATCTGGAATAAAGAGCTTTGGAGCAATATCGTCAGGCGATACATTTACGCCATAAAATCCGAACACTTCGGAAAGTGTTGTAGGACCACAGTAATATTGCTGTTGAGGGTAAAAAGGTACCGAGGAAATGGTATGCGGTGGTGGCAGGTTCGCCAGCCCTTGCTGACGCAGCTGGTCAGTTTGAGGCGTACCTTGGCAACCCATCAACAATAAAAAGCCTGCAAACAGGCAGGCTCTTTGAATTAATTTATCAACCATTTTAGCTGCTAATAGGACGAATGAATGGATACACGTCGGTAACACCAGCAAGATCTAAGATGGCAATTACTGCAAGAACCGTTAACACAGCGCCAACAATACCACCCGCTGGCGCTTGATTAATTTCGTCATTCAACTGTGCAATTTCACTGTCTGTCATAGCATTAATACGAGCGATGGCATCGTTCGTATCTACACCCAAACCAACAAGTTTGCTTTGCACGTCTGCACGATTCACCATAGCAACTAACTGCTGTTTGTTGTAGTTAGCCGTTTGCGCTTGCATAACTGTATCTGAACTTATTGCTTCAGCGTGTACGCTGCCTGCCGTTAACACTGTTGCGGTAAAACAACCCACTACTATCGACTTAAGTGCTTTCATAATGCTTCCTTCTTGCTAATGGCAATGGTTTTCGTAAAAACTAATGGGTGATACGGTCAAATCGTATTTCTTAAGACCCGACTGTACTTCACAACATTTGCATTGTACGTTTGTACTGCATGTTACATTCATGCGTAGTAACAGTACTAAAAGCTACCATTACCAACTTTAATGGTTTTTGCGTATGTGTTTTCACAACGCTACTATTACAAACTCAAATACTGCAACGATGAGGCCAACATGACATTGGGAGTGTGGTTCAGCGTAAAAAACAGTATTACAGAACGACAATAATACTCATGAAAAGGGTATAAGCACTTTTTGCTGCACTAACAAAAACAAAGGCTGAAAACAGGTGCATAATTTTTATTGTAGTGTTTTTTTACTCATCATTGTTAGCTTAACTAGCGCTTGTTCATCTAACGATTTTTATCGAGAAAATAACAACACCACCTCCCTTACACCCAGCTACGGATATGGCTTTCTTCCCGATTTATCGTTGATAAATACCAATGGTCTTTTTAAGCGCTGCCAAACCCAAACTATGACAAATTCTTTGGATATCGCACTTACCCTGCACTGCACAACGGCGCTACTTTCTAGACAAGACATAACCGATAAACAAAAACGCAAAGCTTTAGAAAAATATAATAACGCTACCAGCATCTTATTCAGTCATCGCGATAAAAGTGACAACCTGATTCAGGTAAAATATACCGGCCCAAGTAATATTTTCTTAGTTGATGATATGTCCCCAACCGATGAACGGCTATCACCGAAGATATTTGGCGAAATAGGCGTTGCTGCGGTAGTTAGAGAAACTAACCAGCGGGAAGACGGTACTAGTATTGATGACAACTATCCGCTTGAAGGAAGGTTTTCGGCGCTATCGATTTATCCAACCAACATCTCACTTAGCGGTTTGCGTATCCACATAGAATTAACGGCAAAACCTGTCAGTAATGCGCAACACATTCAAATGGGATCTCAACAGTATGCATTGCGCTATTCACCTTCTGCGGCCTATTTGGCGCTTTTACAAAACGCCGACATTCACAACTTTAGCTGGCTAGGGTTTACAACCCCTCAAGAGGCAGAAAGCAGAATGGGCGTATTTAGTATTGGCCCGCTATCGGCAGACAAAACGCCTATTATCATGACTCACGGGCTTAATTCCGACCCACTCATTTGGCGCCACCTTACCATGGCAATATTAAACACACCTAGTCTGTATAGTCGCTATCAAATATGGCATGTTTACTACCCATCTGGCCCGCCACCATTTTACAACGCCATGCGTGTTAGAACTAAGCTTAGCAACTTGAAGCTACGCCTTGAAATGGAAACAGGGAATACTTTTGAAGATGCTGTTTTTATTGGCCATAGCATGGGCGGCATTATTTCTAAATTACTCACTACCCATTCAGACCAAAAGCTGTGGGATGCTACGTTTACTGCTCCTCCTGATGAACTGCTTGGCAGTGAAGACGCGACCTTGGCCGACGTATTTTTGTTTACGCCCGTTTTTTACAACAATACTGTTTTCTTTTTAGATACCCCTCACAGAGGGTCTGATGTGGCAAATAGTATCATTGGCACTATTGGATCTGCCCTTATAAGCCTGCCGTATAATTTTAAAACCCTTTTCAAACAGTTTATCGACAAAGTTGGCGTAGACCGATTAACTGTAGCCATGCTGCCTTTTTTACAGAACTACGGGCCAGATAGTGTGCAAGTACTAAGGCCCAACCACCCACTAATGAATGCCTTAGACACTATTTCCGTGCAAGGCGAAAGCTATTCAATTATTGGCTCTACTGGCGCCCTTACATGCAGTGGCAGCATACAATGCAATGCTATATCAGATTCAGTGGTTAGCTACGCCAGTGCGTATATTGCAGACGCAGAAGAAACGCGTATTGTGCGTTCTTCACATAACTCGTTTCAAAACTCCACGGCCATTGAATTTATCGTCGATAAGCTATCAAAACGGCATTGAGGCTACTGCGCTGGTTAAAATTCCCTCGACATAGTCGGCACAATTCTCTATAGTGCGCGCGCTTTTATATATTGGTGATCTACACCACCAATATCTCTTCTTTTGTTTTACCCCCTTGGATACCTGTTTTGATTACTACCGCAAATATCACAATGCAATTTGGCTCTAAGCCATTATTTGAAAATATTTCTGCTAAATTCGGTAACGGTAACCGTTATGGCCTTATTGGTGCGAACGGTTGCGGCAAGTCGACGTTTATGAAAATTTTGAGCGGTAAGCTCACTCCAAGTTCAGGTAATGTGTCGATGGCGCCAGGTACAAAGCTAGGCATACTAAGCCAGGACCAGTTCGCCTTTGAAGAATTTAGCGTTGTAGACGCGGTAATTATGGGCGATCGCGAACTGTGGGCGGTTAAACAAGAACGCGACGAAATTTACAGCAAAGCAGAAATGAGTGAAGAAGACGGCATGCGCGTTGCCGACCTTGAAACTCAGTTCGCCGAAATGGATGGCTACACCGCAGAAGCACGTGCAGGTGAAATTCTTACCTCTGCGGGTATCGACGAAAGCTACCACTTTGGCTTAATGAAAGAAGTCGCGCCGGGTAAAAAAGTACGTGTACTTTTAGCCCAAGCGCTATTTGCTGAGCCAGACATTCTGCTTTTAGATGAGCCAACCAACAACTTGGACATTTACACTATTAGCTGGCTTGCAGATGAATTAAATAAGCGCAAATCAACCATGCTTATTATTTCGCACGACAGACACTTTCTTAACTCTGTGTGCACACACATGGCCGACATTGATTACGGCGAACTGCGTATTTACCCAGGTAATTACGACGACTACATTCAAGCCGCTATGTTAGTACAAGAGCAGCTACATGCTGAAAATGCGAAAAAGTCGGCAGAAATTGAAGAGCTGCAAAACTTCGTTGCGCGCTTCTCCGCAAATGCGTCGAAGGCGAAGCAAGCTACATCACGAGCACGTCGTTTAGAAAAAATTGAATTGGCGGAAGTTAAAGCGTCTAGCCGACGTAAGCCATACATTGTCTTTAAACAGCACAAAAAGCTTCATCGCTTAGCCATAACCTTGGAAGAGCTAGGCCATAGCTACCCTGAACTACCGCTTTTTGATAACGCAAACCTGTTATTAGAAGCAGGCCAACGCCTTGCCATTATCGGCGAAAATGGCGCTGGCAAAACCACCCTACTTAAGTGTTTGGTAAACGATATAGAGCCAACAGCAGGTAGCTACAAGTGGGCTGAAAACGCAGCGATTGGCTACATTCCGCAAGATAACGCCAAATACTTTGCTGAAGACATCACTATGTTCGAGTGGATGAGCCAATGGCGAAGCCCTAAGCACGATGACTTGCATATTAAAGGCATGCTAGGACGACTTTTATTTACATCAGACGACTTCAACAAGCGTGTTCAGGTTTGCTCGGGTGGTGAGAAGAACCGCTTATTGTTTGGAAAGCTGATGCTTGAAGACATTAACGTACTGCTAATGGACGAACCTACCAACCACATGGATATGGAATCCATTGAAGCGTTAAACAATGCGCTTTATAAATTCGACGGCACCGTTATTTTCGTAAGCCACGACCGAGAGTTTGTATCTTCACTAGCCACGCAAATTATTGAAATTAAAGATAAGAAATTAAACCACTTTGACGGCAATTACGAAGAGTTTCTTGCACACAAAGAAAACGCCTGAGCTGACAACAGGTAAGAGAAAATAAGTTAAAGGCCATATGCCCACAGGGCTTTTGGCCTTTAACGTGTCGCTATAATACTTTGCGCCCGCTACTCCATACCTGAAGCAACGCCTGACTGTTATCAAGTAAAACAAAGTCGGCCTGTTTACCCACTTCAATACTGCCAATTTCATGCTGCAAGTTCATAAACGTTGCTGGCGTGATACTTGCCATTTTACTGGCAGACTCAAGTGATATTCCGCAATCGCTGTAAGTATTAACAAGTGCACTGTGCATGTCCAAGCAAGACCCCGCTAACGTACCTTCAGGCGTGGTCAATTTATTGCCGCTGCGTATAATTTCAGTATTAAAAAAGGGTAAACGAGACATATCGCTGCCCACATGTGCCATCGCATCGGTTACTAACATTGCACGGTCTTCACCCTTTATTTTAAGCGCAATTTCCGCACTTTTAGGGTGTAAGTGATGGTGGTCGATAATAAAGCCACTGTACGTTTGCGCATTGCTTAACGCGGCTCCAACAGCGCCAGGCTCTCGAGAAGTGAGCGCTGACATTGCATTGTATAGATGTGTAAAGCCTTTAGCCCCAGCATCAATGGCGCGCTGTACTTGTTCAAAGGTAGCGTTAGTATGCCCAATGGATACCACTACCCCTTCACTCACCAACTCTTCTATAAACGTAGAGCTAACACTTTCTGGCGCAATGGTTACTAATACGGCACCGAGATCGCTGCGTGTAATAGTAGCTATTTCAGAGTCTGACGGCACTCGAATAAATCTATCGTCGTGTACGCCTTTTTTCGCAGTACTTAAAAAAGGTCCTTCAAAATGAATGCCCTTAATAAGCGTTTTTATATACTCAGGCCCAGCCGCTAATACTTCTGCTATCGCATCTGCAGCACGTGTCATGGTGTCGGCGTTGTCTGTGATTATTGTTGGCAGCATTGATGTTGTGCCAAAACGCAAATGTGCCAATGCCATTGTCTCTATTGCAGCAGCAGAAGGCTTCGCATTAAATAGCACGCCACCACCGCCATTTACTTGCACATCTACATAGCCCGGCAATAAACGGCCGTTAACATTCAACGCTTTTTCTCTTTCAGTCGCGCTACGAATATTAACTATGCGTCCATTTTCAATTTCAAGTGTTTGGTGATAATGCCAACCAGAGGGCAATAAGGCGTTGGTTACTGTGATGCACTGCATAGTAACTGTCTTTCATCGTTAGAAAAAAATATAGCGCCGTGCTGTGCATCAAATTTCGGGCTTACTAGCTGTTCTTTCAAATTTTGTTCAATAAAAGGTAAATACACAGGTGCCATTCCTCCTACAATACAAAGAGGTAACGTCTTATTTGTAGATGCCAATAAAGATTTTGTGAGCGAGTTAAGGTAAGCAGCTCCCTCAGCAATAAGGCCGTGACTGATATCGCAACCATTATCCAATGCCTCTACCGCAATAGGCGCTAACTTGCCAAAGGCATCTGGCGTGTACGTCGATACGGCTTGAACAAGCTGTAATGGCGTTGTCACCTCAAGATAATCAATTACATGCGAAGATAGCTCACTACGCTTTTGTACATCATCAAACGCCAGCAGCGCATGCTGTACGCTTTTTTGGCCCAGCCATGCTGCGCTTGCCTGGTCACCTATATTAAACCCGTAGCCGCCTTTATCGGTAAACGCACCATCAAAGTAAGCCGTTCCCGAAGAGCCAGTACCGCAAATGATAAGTACACCTTCGCTACCGCCATGTGCGCCCAAGCAAGCGGCATGTGCATCGCTGGTAACGGTTAATTCAGCAAATGGGTGCTCAAGAGTAAGAAAATGCGATTTTGCGTCGGGTACATTTGCTCCCGCAACGCCAGCACACACAGATACATCATCTAATGATATGGGCAATGAAGTTTGCGCAATAACAGATTTACATGCAGTAACTATAGATGACATTGCCTGCTGAGCATCGCTCATAATATTAGCTGGCCCTGCTTCAGCACGACCTAACTCGTTACCGTTTATATCCTGTAATAATGCACGGCAACGCGTTCCTCCGCCATCGATGCCAATGACAAACTGTTGTCTCACGTAATTTCCAAATATTCTAATTAGTGGCTCAGATTACCACAGCGCGTAAAATCTTCTAATAGCCAAGTATATCTATTACTGGGCATCGTCTAAATAAACATTATGCAATCTAAACTGATCGAAGCACAACAGCGCTATGTATAGTCAATAAAAAAGGAAATACTTTGATGACAAAACTTGTTCACCGTCTTCTTTCATCTGTAGGCTTAACCATCGCTTTTTCTTCCCCTGCTCTCGCACAAGCTCCTCAGCAGCCACAAGGCTGGATGTATGGTTTCGGTATTAACGCCGCGCAAGATGTTTACACTGATTTTGATAACCGTATTATCCCAATCCCTATTATTGGCTATGTAGGTGAACGCCTGCGTATTTACGGGCCTTTTGTTAGTTATCAACTGTTGCAAAAACGGCAGCTGACTATTGAAGCGCAGCTGGTGCCAGTATTTGCTGGGTATGAGCAAGATGACAGTCCGGTTTTTGAAGGCATGGAGGATAGAGACTTCAGCTATGCAGCCGGATTGGGTGTAAACTACAACGTCGATAGCTGGGTATTTTCAGTGTCAGGTAACGCGGATATTTTGGGCAGGTTCGACGGTTATCAAATGACGGGCAGCGCTGGAAAAACCTTCAGAATTCAGGGCTTCATGATAGAGCCTACTATTGGCGTTACCTATCAAGACAGCAACTATGTAGATTACTACTATGGTGTAAGAACTGAGGAAACAACGCTTACGCGAGCTGCATATCAGGGTGATAGTGCCATCAACACAGAAGTGTCATTAGCCGTATCAACACGGCGCTTTTTAGGTGGAATGACTCGTTTCGAGATTGGCGCAACATTTTTCGATGACAGTATAAGCGACAGTCCAATTACCGACGACGATATGGCAATGAACGCCATGCTTATTTACACACGCTTCTTTTAAATAATGCGCACGGCTTTGCACTTTTTTATAACCATAAAGGCTAAGCCGTGCACCTCTGGCTAATTTCCTGCAGGCTGCATATTGGTAAATGCCTGAGTCTCCCACAACGGCACGGTAGATAAGCTGTGTTTGTAGCTTCCCGACGTTTCTTTTGTACTGTAAGACAAATAAATCAATGTTTTTGCCTTTTCATCGTAGATGCGACGAAGCTTCATATTCTTGAAAAATACACTTTTGGACTTCTTAAAAATGACTTCGCCAGAGTCTGATTTATCAATTGCTGCAAGCATAGGCGCAGTGATTGGTCCGGTTTGTCTGCATGCTATTGCGCTATCTGAAGGGTCTGATAAATCCAAGTCAGCTTCGATACTAGAAATGTGACAGGTAACGCCGGTTACGATAGGGTCTTGAAGCGCGTCTATTTTAATGTCTTTCGTCGTAAAAAGCCCTAGTGACACGTCGCCTACTTCACTGTCACTGCAGCCGCTTAGCCCAATAACTGCAGTGCTAATAACGCCCAAGAAAAAGCATAGTTTGCTACTTGCTTTCATAGTTATCCCCTCGTATTTCCAAATTTTAAAAACGTTGAATACGTTTTATGTTAGCGCTCATTGTGCAAAGTATGAACGTGCGAATCAACATACCTCAGTAGACACGCACGATAATAAAAGCAGTGTTAAATGACAGTAGCTGTCAATATGCGATTGCTAAAAAACTTCGCATTACGTATACCTCGCCATTCCCGCTATTAATTTAATACAAATTTAATAAAACAGAAAAAACAATAAAATTTAGCAACATACTATAGGGGGATCATCGTCTCTCTAGCACACTGCGTTTAATTGAATATACCTTTGTATAGTTAACGAACTTAGCAACTCGGTATTAGCGTATACACTTCACTTAACTACGATCTCAAATGAAGGCATTCACTATGGCGACAATCACGGCGAAAACGACATTGCTAACCGCGAGCACCCTTCTCGTGTTGAGCGTTCCTCATGCTGCAAACTCTGCGCAAGGTCCAAAACTTAAAGAAGGCACAGTCATTTATAAGGTTGCTGCTAACACATCTAGTGACAAGCTAAAGCAGCTAAATGCGCTTTTAAACTCTCAAGGTCTTATTAGCGCGACAACGACCAATGGTAGTCAGTTAACCACTGCGATATTTAAGTCACGCGGTCGCGAGAAAGCCATAGCAACCATATTGCAAAAAAGCGGATACGTAGAATTTGCGCAACCCGATTTTATCGTTGAGCCTTCGCTTCAGCCAAACGACCCAAGTTTTTCCAACCAATGGCATCATAACAATATTAACAGTCAGCAGGCATGGGACATTACAACCGGTAGCAATGTATTAGTCGCTGTTTGTGACTCGGGGTTTGACGCAAACCATCCTGACTTAGCAGCTAACTTAAGAACAGATTTAGCGTTTAATGCACAAGACGGAAGCAACTATATATTCGACGCCGATGGTCACGGAACAGGAACCGCAGGCTCATTAGGTGCTGTGGGTAATAATGCAACTGGGGTTGCGGGTGTTAATTGGAACGTAGATATTATTCCGGTGCGTGTTGCCATCAGCGACACCAATAGTTCTGCCTACATATCTACCATGGCGAAATGTATTGAATATGCGGCAGATAATGGAGCAAGAGTTGTTAACCTTAGTTATGGCGGCATTCAGTACGCGGCTATCGACTCGGCTGCACAATACTTAAGAAGCAAAGGCGGTCTATTATTTATGTCTGCCGGAAATGACGGACAAGAGTTTGCTTCTTATCCGGACTACGTAAGCTTTA
>Ga0213840_1001299_pt1 | contig 20908 bp, 15 predicted proteins | sample SWPATP22_FD_160132 | JGI IMG/M metagenome (GOLD analysis project Ga0213840, IMG submission 160132) | Coastal seawater microbial communities from Marineland, Florida, United States - SWPA TP2 #2 | ecosystem: Environmental > Aquatic > Marine > Coastal | place: USA: Florida | collected 2016-08-14 | reverse complement strand
CTCATTATGTGTGTCTGGGTATTCATCTGAAACCGGGTGCAGAAACACCGATACGCATCTATGAGCGCTATGATACCCGGTACAATGCGAGTGTGACACAGATGGACATGCGCGATTATGCGGCAGAATATGATGCAGATTTTCGTCAGCGTGCGACATTGTTCACAATGATACTCTCAGGGCAAAGAAAAATGCCACTCTTGAAGGAGTGACATCAACTCTGAGCAATCTTGAACATAGTCATTCACACATATGTTCTGTGCTCGAGCGTAGTCGATTTTGACCGATTTTTGCAGGACATTTTCTTTATATACTAAAGGGGTAAAGATATAACTATGCGAAACTCTCTATCTGTTCTTCGAGGTTATATTCCTCTATGACGACCTTAAATTCGGGATTATCGTTTTTCATTTTCTGAATCATTGTTGCTACGTCGGGAAACTGATTTAGCTTTAAACCTAATAGTTGCCCGACAACTTTAGCCACAAAACCTGAAACACTGCTATTTTGTATCCCATATATCCTTAATTTTGAGTTACGAATAGCTGATAGGGCTTTTCGTATCGAGGATATATCAGTGACAGTTTCAGCATGGGGAGGCATGAAGGATATAATACCGTAATCCGTATTATCTGCTGCCCACTTCGCTAATAGTTCGCCTGTTTTTATTAATTCCTCATTTGTTATATTGTCGCTAAAATGGATAATCTTTACTGCTCCATAATCATGTGCATCCATATGTCTCTCCTTTTCTTTTAATATTGCAGTTAGTTACGATGATATACTTATTTTACTTTCTAAATCTCTATTTTTTCCTTAAGATATAGACTTACTTGTCCACGTATCTCTTTAGGAAGGTAAATTTCGTTTCATGGCAGCATCTAATTTGGCTCTATCATCCCGTCGATCATACTTAGCGGTTGTTCCCGTATCGGCATGACCAACAATCTTTGAGACTGTCACGACATCAACTCCCGCATTAAGCAGATCACTGATTGTGGTCCTTCTGAAATCATGTGGAGAGAAACTATCTAAACCTGCCTGTTTGCCGCGACGTGTAAGAATATCGTAGATAGTCTGACCTGATTGAATCTCATTTTCGGTGGGGATTCCCTGTTGATCGACTGAGACGAAAAGCGCTTCACTCTTTGTATAGTGATTTTTGTGTTCTATCCATTTGACAACACGTCCCAGCGCTGTGTCTGTAACATATGCGATACGCTCCTTGTTGCCTTTCCCGTGCAAAATCTGAAGCTCGCCAGTACTCAGATTCAAGTCAGTTTGCCGCAATTTGATGATTTCATTGCGTCTTAGACCCGCTGCCCACAAAAGCGCTATAATCGCCGCATCGCGCAATCCTGTGCTTTTACCGCGAGCTGTATCTAAGTCACAGACCTGAAGGAGCTTTTTGATTTCCTCATCCTCTATCATACGACCTTTGATGATCGTTTCCCCTTTGATATTTTGAATGTCTGTTGCCTGATAAGGTCAATGAATAGCAAAAGGACGAGAACGGGCGGTAAGGTGCCTCCAGACTTCGCCGAAGCAAATAGGATTTTTGTTAGCATAGGGGAATAGATATGCTGACATCGTATTGTACTCACTGATATGTGGTTGCCAGATGCCGAGTTCGTTACATAATTCAAGCAACCTGGCTTCGACCTCTTCAGCATGAGGGTTGATTACTGGATTTTCAGTAGGAGGTAATAGCTGTTCTAGTGAAATGACCTTGACCATATTTCCCTCTTTTTACTGTTTACGTGCTCTCCAGTTTACAGGGTGTGTAACAAAAGTGTGTCAATTGTTATGTTAATTGGTTATTATTATGAGTTTTTATATCTGGAACGTATTTGTATTTCAATTAATGCACACTTTTTATCATTTCATGTGCATTCACATATAATTTCCCCTTTTGTTTTATTCTTACAGTTATTTGTAGGTAATCTGTCCGGTTACCTGCAATCGTCGACCAGCTACGCAAAACTTGCAAGTTGTTTCTTTAGATCACTTTTCTCTATGCTCGTCTCAGCTTCAGGATAATCTTTTTTTATTTGCTCTAGCATTGTTGTATAATCAGGAAATTGCTTGACCTTTAGTCCCAATAATTCACCTATAATTTTTGCTAAGTAGTCAGTTGTTTGATTAGTTTCTATTCCATAAATATTTAATCCTGTATTCTTGATCACTGATAAAGCCCTTTTTATTGTCGGAATATCAGTGATCGTTCTGGCTCCCTTTGACATGTGTGATATGATGGCATAATTCCGTCCATCTGTTTTCCATTGTGCTAATAATTCACCTGTTTCTTCCAATTCTTCATTTGTTATATCGTGGCTAAACTGTAGGATTTTTATGGATCCGTAATCATATGCGTTCATTTGGTCTCCCTTTCTTTAAATCTTACATTTTTTTTGCTTCTTTTATTCTACTACGATTTATTTTTGATTCCCTTAAGGTTTATATTTATTTTGCGTAGGTAATTACATAAATTTAATATATAGGAGTTTTATAATTTTCCTCGAAGATAACTCTTCAGGAATATTTATATGGTTCGTATACCTTGGTTTACACGAAGCTATTTGTATTGAGTAGAAAATTTCACCTTTGATACCCTTCACCGGTTTTGCTGTTTCGCTATGCAGTTACTCAGAAAGTGCCATAGTGGCTCAATTAACCCGATTAGGTAACAACAATCGGGGGAGATTATCTCAGCGAAGTATACTGATCACGATTCTGGCTGTACACACCGTAATTCAGTTCGCGGTTTTATTCTTGTGGTGATTATTTAACCGTACATACCAGCGACTTTTTATGCTCAGAACGAGGTTATGTTAGAGGAACTGGCTGGGAATCTGGTTTATGTGTCGACTCTAGCGATGATGTTGTTGCCGCTTGCGGAGGCTCAGTTATTTTTTATTTAGTAGACACTGGAGCTATCTACAGGTTCTTGTAACCCACTCTCACAATGTCCTGATTCGCGGTCAGTAAATGACTGCTTAGTTTGATTTTGCTTGCTTAAAATCACAAAAGTAGTCGGCACAGATATTCTCAAAATTCATTGTAACTTCCCCCATCCATAAGTGGACTCTAAATTCTACTATCGTTTCAATCAGGGTTATACACAGACACTTCCATTCCGTATGCTATACAAATTAATCTGATTTTGTATTAGGTAAGGTAATGGTAAAAGTGGTACCCAGATCAACTTCGCTGATGAAATTAATTTCACCTCCATGTATATCTACAGCCTGCTTAACAATAGACAAGCCTAATCCTGTGCCCTTAATTTGACCGACATTGGTTCCTCGTTCAAATGCCTCAAAAAGTACATCGTGATTGGCTTCAGGAATACCTAAGCCCTCGTCTTTAACAATGATTTGAATAGCATCCAGGGCTTCCATCAGACTGACTGTAACTTTACCCCCTTGAGGCGAATATTTAGTAGCATTGGATAACAGGTTATCAACTATCTGCCTGACGAGACGCGCATCAAGCAAGTGTTGTCCGTTAAAGTTGCTTGTGAACTCGATTATGTGGGTTTCATAATATATAGATTGAAAATTCTTCACCGTATCTTCAACAAGTGTCGTCAGATTGAGTAACTCAGGTTTGAATTGTAGATGCCCGCCTTCCATCTCCGCAATTAATAACATTTCATCCAGCATGTTTATCAATCTAGAAACAGATCCTTCTATTTGTTGCAATTTGGCAGATTGTTTTTCTTCCGTCATTTTTTCGCTGTAGCTTTGCAAGATATTGACTGAGGACATGATTACAGCGAGCGGGTTGCGAAAATCATGGGCAAACATGCTGACCAGACGTGATTTCAATACCTGTTTGGTACGTTCTTCATCCAGCGCACTGGCAAAGTAGTCCACTTTTTGGTTGAAGCTAGCTTCCATTTGAGCTTTTTTTTCTAAGCGCGACTTTATGGAATCAAGGAGTTGTAAACGGGTAAAAGGCTTGGTGATGTAGTCGTCAGCTCCGAGACTCATACCATATCGAATATCCTCTGTATCAGCTCTAGCTGTTACGAAAATAAACGGAATAGTCGCTGTTTCAGGGTGAGATTGGAGTTCCAATAATACATTGTGCCCATTCATACGTGGCATCGCAATATCACATATGATTAGATCCGGGCGATGTTTATAAGCCAGTTCAATGCCCGCTACACCATCCTGTGCATCAAAAACCTCGTAGTCTTCCAACATCAACCATTCACATACTTCTTCACGAAGTGTCGTTTCGTCGTCAATTACGAGTATCCGGGTCATCTACTTGCTCCTTTCTTTAACAGGTAAGGTGACAATAAAAGTCGTACCAGAATCAACAGTGCTTTCGACATTTATTGTACCGCCATGCAATTCTACAGCTTCTTTTGTAATGACTAATCCTAATCCTGTTCCTTTAATTTGACCCACATTATTGGCTCGATGGAATGGTTCAAATAGGTGTTTTAAATCTTCTTCCGGTATACCAATCCCCTTATCCTGTACTGTCAGAACGATTGTATTTTCTTCTTGTTCAATTGTTATTATGATTTGCTCTTCAGATGGTGAATATTTAATAGCATTTGAAAGTAGGTTTGTGATGATTTGACGGATCAGTTTCCTGTCGAGATAAACCTCGGATAATTGGTCATCATAGATATATTTAAATCGGGTTGCTGGTACTGATTGAATTTGGAATTCTTCTAAAACGCTCCGGGAGACTGCATTGAGGTTAAGCCATACAGGGTTGAAGGAGAGGCGTCTTTCCTGCATACGGGCAAGTAGCAAAACATCTTCCATGATTTCTGTGAGAAAAGCAACATGCCCTTTTATTTTCTGGAATCGTTTCGTAACTTGCTCATCCGATAGCTTATGACGATAAGCATCCAGTGTTTCAACAACTGCAAGGATCGATGCTAGAGGAGTACGAAATTCATGGGATGCCATCGATACAAATCGGGACTTTAATTCGTTGAGTTCACGCTCTTTTTCAAGCGCAGATGCCATAGTTTCTTCAGCCTGTTTTTGCTGTGTGATATTGCGCATTACAGTCAAGAGATGGGGTTGACTCTGGATGGTTATAGGATGTGTTACTAACCCAATTGTCAATGGTGTCCCATCCATACGCTTAATCATGTATTCAGAGGTCACTGATTCTCCGGATGATGTACGCTGGAAATTTGATCGCGCTTTTTCCATGTCAAAATCAAAAAGAGGTAGAATTTCAAACACATTCTTGTGCATAATCTGTTCACTGGAAATACCAAGCATATCCAGACCAGCAGAATTAATGCTTTGTATCTCTCCCTGTTTTGACAACAGAACAACGCCATCTGGTATGTTTTCGAAGAGGATGCGTAGTCTTTCTTCATTTTCTTGGATAATTCGCTCTTGTTTTCTTTCCTCTGTAATATCCCGAATTACAACCAGACCCCCGATCACAGTCTCTTTATTGTTATTGAAGATAGGAACAAACTGACCATCAAATATTCTGTCAAATCTATGACGTATTTGACGGCTGTATTCGCCATTTAAGGTAGCTTCATAAATTGGCAATAATGCTTCCAGAGCATCAGAATCAAGAAATTCTTGTACAGTTTTTCCTTCTGCGGCTTTACCAGGGAAATAGGGTTCTGAGCCTTCCACAATCTGATAGCGATAATCACGATCAAAAAGCATGACAGTCGTTTGGGGAATATGGCTTGCGAGAACACGATACCAGCGTTCCCGCTTTTGCAATTCCAATTCGGCTTGCTTGCGTTCTGTAATGTCGCGAACAACACATACCATCTGGATATCATCAGATGTAATGTTTCTCGCTCTAGCAATACTTAGCTCAGCATCAAAGCGACTACGATTCGGACTTTGCATATGTAATTCAACGCCATCAACATAAGAAATCATTGCAGTTTCAATCGCAGAATCTAAAATCCGGTGATCCTCTGAAGTTATGAAATTATGTAGAGGTTGGTTCAGATATGTTTCATCCGAACAATTAATAACTCTCGCAAAAGCAGGGTTAACTTGTTGAATACCGTTTGTAAGACTAAATAATATAATACCATCGGTACTGCTATTGAGGATTGCGCTGATTCTGTTGTTGCGGGTCTGCAATGATAAATATAGTTCCACTCGATTTATTGCGACAGCAACCCGCGTTGCAAATTGTTGCAGTACATTAATTTCATCTGCCGGATACTCTCGCGAGTATTTATCCAATACATAAAGAACACCTATCGCCTCATCATTTTGGAGTAAAGGTACTCCCGCATAGGCTTTTACCCCATATGCTTCAATCATAGAATTAGCCCCAAACGGATCGTCTGCCGTATCGGTTACAATAATGGGTTCACGGTGATTAATCACCCATCTGGTTGCCCCTCCACGCCTTCGAACATTTCTGGCTGTGCTGTCGGGTTCTTGTTTGGGAACATTAGAAGCACTGATATTAAACGCCTGCTCTTCCATATCCCACAATACAATGCTACATCCGATCGTGATTTCCAGAACATCACGTACAATATCTACTGTTTTTGTTAGCATCATTTGTAGCTCGTGTTGTTCATTTATAGCAAGTTCGATCGTAGCAAGTCCTGCACGTCGTTTATATTCTTTCTGTAATTCTTTTGTTCGCTCTTGAACTTTTGTCTCTAGCACAAATGCGTAGGTTTCAATCTGTTGATAGAGTTGAGCATTTTTTATTGCCACAGCAGCATGTGTAGTAAGCGATTCGAGCAGATTCTTGTGCGCTTCAGTAAAATAACCTGGTTCTCTTTTTTCGGCGGAATATATACCCAACACCTCACCACCGGCAATTAGTGGTATGCCAAGCCAGCTACGAAAATGGGCAAAAACAGGCTTGTTCCAGTGAGGTAATACAGATATATCATCAACAACAATCGATAGTTGATTTAATAGGATTTCTTGCAGTTCAGGGAAATCTTGAATGTTGAAGGTTAAGCCTATAAACGGCTCGGTACTATTAGCACTATGTCCTGCATAAATCTTTAATCTATCAATGTCATGCATAAGTAGGATAGAACCGGAATCAAAGGGAACCAATTCATTTGCATGATGCAACAACTTCTCAAAAATAACATCAAGGTGTAGCGATTCAGTCAGGGTAGCGTTCGCTTTTGCCAGTATTTTCTTGGTGTATTCTTCCTGTTTGCGTTGCGTAATATCCAGTACACTTAAGGCTACGCCTGTCACCTCAGCATCAACATGTACCGGGTTATAGTTTATATCAAACCATCTTTCTTGATTTGCTACCGTAATGTGACTTTCAACACTTATACTCTCGCCCATCAAAACTTGTTCCACTGCCTCGTCGAACGCCTTGATGTTAAATCCTGAAAATAAGGTGTCTGCTTTATCCCCTGGCTCAAGCGGTTTACCGAGTATTGCCATTGCCCATTGTTGTGCCATCCTATTGACAATTTGTACATTTTGGTCGCGATCAAATAAGACAAATGCTTGTAACGTATTATCGAAAATTGCGCGCATATTGGATTCTGAACGAGCAAGCGCCTCTTCAGCTTTGTGCCGTTCAGTAATATCAATCATGGTACCAATCAGTGCTGACCGACTGAGATAATGTGTTCTGGAACTAAATACTTCAATAAATACAACTTTCTCATCTTTTGTGATACCTTTAAAAGTATAGCTGACATGCAACTCCCCATTGCTCAGTCGTGGTTCTATCAATCGAGCTACACGTTCTCTATCGTCAGGATGAACAAAATCCATCGGGCTGAGTTTTCCAATTACTTCACTTTCCTCATAACTAAATGTGGCTAAAAGTGCTGGATTTGCGTATTGAACCAGTTGATCCTGGATAATATAAGTACCTGCGATATTCGCTTCTGACATGATACGAAAACGTTCTTCACTATCTCGTAGTTCTCGCTCAACTTGCTTACGGTGGCTGACATTTCTTATAATGGCTTGAGTAGCTTCTTCTCCTTTGAAGATCATGTGTGAACTAGAAATTTCCAGATCCAGAATCTCCCCATTTTTAAGATGCAATCTCAGTTCACCCGCATGCTGAAAATCCCGAAAATGACTTGTTTGTTGTATCAGTTGAGCAAGATCCTCGTGCTTATTCATGTCCAAAAATTCAAAGATGCTTTTATCAACAATATCTTCAGCACTTACGTTAAATAGCCGTATCCCTGCTGGATTGATAAAACGGATCGTAGCATCTGTGTATACAATAACTGCATCTGGCGAGGAATCAATCAGAGTACGGTGCATTTGCTCGCTTTCGTGCAAGCGATTTTCTATGGCTTTAATTCTGGTAATATCACGGGCTAAAACCAGCCTTAACGTTTGTCCATCAACGTCTATGGTACTAGCACGGATTTCCACATCGATTACAGTGCCATTTTTAGTCAGATGTTTCCACACCTTAGGTTGATTAGTTTGTGTAGAAACATCACTAATCATTTCAGGTATCTCTGATTCCGGGCGAATATCTTTCAATGTCATGTGTAGAAATTCAACTCTGGAATATCCGTAATGTTGAATAGCTACTTCGTTTACTGCAACAAACGCAAGGGTCTCAGGGTCATACACCCACATAGGTTGAGGATTAGCTTCAAACACCTGTTGATATTGTTGCTCTCGCTTCGATAATTCTTGCTGAGCATTGCTAAGAGCGACTATATGTTTCCTAGTCAGTATATAAAGTAAAAATGCTGTGACCAGTACGAACCCCCAGCCCTTGATAGTTTGCACTATGGAAAGGAGTTTTGGATCTATAAATAGCAGTTCAACTAATCTATCTGAGAATGTTATCCAAAGTACCGACACAATCAGGTATATAAGGCTAATGCGGGTCGGAAACTCTACATTCGGGACTTTGATCTGGAATAACTTGTTCATACAAGCACCTGTATTCAAACGTCATCTGAACCGTATGATGAATAATGCCAATCTTATTATACCGCTAAGCTATGAGAGGCAACATCAGGCATGGATTAATGAGAGCAGCCACAAACTGGAGTAAACACACGGAAGGCATTACGAAAGAACCCATCATCAGCACATAGAGGTATATAAATGGAATTATACACATCTATTTATTGAGCAAGATAATTTTGTGTGATCTATAGAATAATTTCTTAAACTTCAAAAAGCTTTTAAGAACCTAATGAGTTGATAGCTCTGACGATATTATCGGAAATTGCCCGCGACCCAATGAAGTCACAGACGCTGAAAATGGCGGGATTGCCCTGAATCCCAATATAGTGATTTAACCAATAAAGTCACTCTTGACTCTATAGCTACAACAGACTGTATGCTCTAACTGTCAACGAAATAACAGTGAAAGGGCAGGCATGTTTAAGATTGGAGATTTTTCAAGAATTGGCCAAGTTACAATACAGGCGTTAAGGCACTATGATGAGATTGGTCTATTAAAACCTAATGATATCGATACGAATACAGGCTACAGATATTATTCATTAGAATCTTTACCTCGACTTAACCGAATTTTAGCCCTTAAGAGCTTGGGACTATCTCTTGAAGATATCAAATCAATTCTAGAAAGCGATGTATCATTCCATGAGTTAAATGCTAAACTCGAAATGAAGCTCCAAGAACTCAGGCAACAGCAGCAGGATACAGAAGCACAAATTATACGAGTAAGAACACGGTTGAATTGGATTGAAAAGGAACATGAAATGTCAAATAAAGAAGTGGTAATAAAGAGTACAGACACTATATTTGTTTTATCAATTCGTCAACAGGTTCTTACCTGGGAAGATATCCCAGGATTTTTCGAAGAAATAACAAATGCTGTTTCGGAACATGAGATAGTTAGTACAGGGGCCTGGATTGCCATTTACCACGATACACAATGGGTAGCAAACAACATAGATATTGAGATTGCAATACCAATCAAGAAGCACAATGAAACAAATCTACCAACTGTATTTGGTCAGCCTATGCAAACCACATATTTACCCCAAAATGACACTATTGCAAGTATACTCCATCATGGTCCATACGACTCAAAAGGCGAGTCTATGATATTGTTAGGGCATTGGATTGAAGCAAATAACTATCAGTTCTCTGGAGCTGTGCGGGAGATATACCTGCGAGGACCGTTAGATACAATAGATCCTAGCATGTACTTAACAGAATTACAAATACCTATTACACGTAGTATGAATAGTTAAACAGAGAAAAACTAGAGGCGACTTGACAAAACGGGGTTAATTACATGTTCTCCCAATTTCCTCTACAGGAGTAAGTCTCATAGGGCTAGGGCAGAAACAAGACAAAGGTCTTGAATGAGATATGAAATTATTGTGCAATAGAAGGATGAGAGCCATATATGCAAGAGAATTGCCAGAAGAAGAACGAACGCAGCTGCGTCGAAGTCTGAAATCGGGTAATGGTTTCACAGTCTGTCGCGCTCAAATGATCCTGAAAAGTGCAGATGAGGGTCTGAAAGTGGACGAAATAGGAAAGCGGTTGGGATGCACGGGTCAGACAGTGCGTGAAGCCATCCATGCATTTGATCGGGAAGGATTAAATTGCCTTGAAGCAAAGAAAATCGCCGGATGGTGCGAAACACATTATATTGATATTGCCATTCATAATCCGATAGGTCCGGTTGCGACTTCTGCATTTTTACATCTTTGCCTCTCCTGCCCGAACTTTGCTGTTCAGGAACTCCCAAGTCGTCCCGGAGAAAGTCTGCCGGATGTCGTCACACATCAACCTGTCTGGAAAGAAGGCTATCTCCTTCCACCAAATAAACCGGGCTTAGGAATAGAGTTCAATTCTGAAGCACTAAGAAAATACAGGCAATTCCATGTTCGGATTCATTGCGAATCAGGAGAAATGAGATGATGGGACTTATCTCTTGTTCTGATTTTGCCCCTGCTTTTTGACAGACTCAATCTAGCATGTCTGGCAAAAACGAGAGCAGTAATAGGATACAACCGTGGAATCAATTCAATGAAAGCTCACACGATGGGCGTATAGTTACAAGCTTGCCCGTTCGCACGGATAGCCAAACAGTTTGCAGAGATGATGTTGCCTAATATCAAGCTGAAAACACCTGTACTGGCAGTTGCACAATAATCGGGTGACTCTCATTAAAACTACAAATCAAGCGTCCAGTTGAGCTGGTCGCTCTTTTTGCTTGCACTACATACATTCCGATAATTTTAAATAGCAAATTAGGTGCTTGACTTTTTACCCCATTGGTGTCTTTACCCCTAGTTTGACTCAACCGCAGACTAGTCAAGACCACTTGCTACACCTTAAGGTGTGTTCAAGCCGATGCACCGATTACCTGGCTAACCTGTAAACGGGTCTTCATACTCTTTTGTGCTGATTCGATCCATCATCTGATCGTGCTTCTTTTGCTCTCCCACATACTTTGCTATTGTTGCCTCATTCAGTCCCACGGTACTCACATAGTAACCTCTTGACCAAAAGTGCCGGTTGCCATACTTATATTTTAGATTCGCATGGCGATCAAACATCATCATGGCACTCTTACCCTTCAGATACCCCATAAACCCTGACACACTGTACTTCGAGGGGATTTCTAAGTGCAGATGAATATGGTCGATTCGCGCATTGCCTTCTATGATCTCCACACCTTTCCATTTGCATAAATCTCTCAGAATTTCTACGACGCTTGTTTTGTACTTGTTGTAGATTATCTTGCGGCGATACTTCGGGGTAAACACGATGTGATACTTACACATCCATTTCGCGTGTGATAGACTTTTTGCCATGATTTCACTCCTTTTTAGGTTCGCGGCTTGAACACCTGCCATCCTATCGGGAGTGTTTTCTTTTGCCTATAAGGGTTTTCCTCCACCCGCTATGCGGGTGGTTTTTTGTTTCGTGCTGGGGGACTCAACTCGCTAAAGCTCGTAACAGTCAGAGCTTGTCTTAGATGGGGCAAGCTCTGACTATCTATCGATTTCGCCCTAATTATGTACGGCATTCCCACGAATTAAAATAATCTCGCACACTATTATAAGCTGGATTAACCGCTTGACACAGAGCAAGAGCAGACACAGCGTCAGGAGCAAGTATGAAATCTGACCACAGTATGTCATAGGGAATAGTGCAATCAGAATCGCTGTATAACTGTGAACCTTGAGGGAGAACATCATTAATCCACTCGCCATAAAGCCAATATATTTGACCACAACCACTAAAACGATTTACTACCGTCACATTAATAGTTTCAGACTCAGGCAAAGCTGGCAAAAGTGAGTCACAGAATGCCGGGATTTCATCGCGACTGTAGATGCCAGAATCAAGACGAATGATATACCATCCACAAACCCATTCCCAATTTGTGTCGCATTTATCTTCCATACTGCCCCCCTCATAACAAGCATTGGCACGGTTATTGTTCGTGGGGTCGTTTGGATTTCCCTGGTCATCTGTTCCCTCAGCTACAACGAGCACGGCGCTCAAGCAAATTGTTAAAACAACAATTAGAATGAATGAAATCTTTGCTTTCATTATCAACCCTTCAATATCTTCAATATACCATTAGTTTACAGCAAGAATAATACCTCGCTGAGATAATCTCCCCGATTGTTGTTACCTAATCGGGTTAATTGAGCCACTATGGCACTTTCTGAGTAACTGCATAGCGAAGCAGCAAAACCGGTGAAGGGTATCAAAGGTGAAATTTTCTACTCAATACAAATAGCTTCGTGTAGGACAAGATATACGAAAGTAATTTTCGTGAAATCCAGCTTCTCTTCAATCTTTACCGAAGCTATTCCTTGATTCCGGGCTAATTTTCAAGTCACCGACAACAATCGGGGTGTGCGACATGAAGTCACTTATTGATATGTCGAAAGGTAAATAATCTCGACCCTGTATTCTGCTACAGGTCTCCTACCCAGACATGGGATTGAGGCTACGGTCTTCTTCTTGTGAAGCTCTGGGGACAATGTAACCACACGCACAAGCGTGCTTCTGCATCTGTGAAGAACAGAGGAAATCGCTAGCTTCAAGCGGTTGCGGTGCTAGGACACAATAGCAAGGGCAACGTATGTGAATGACTGATAAACGTCGTTATGTTGAACAAGCCAAAGGAAGCTGACAGGCTTGGACTAAAAAGTGAGTGGGATGGTGTTGGATTTACCCCGTATCGACACGCAGACGACATGCCCACCGGCGGATAGGTCAGCCCTAAATTATCGAAAATGGTCAATAAGTGGAACATGGTAAACCTGTTATGTCCCCATTTTGGGAAGACGAACTGTAAAGCGAGTTGATGGCGTAGCAGGCAGAAGAAGATGGAAAAAGCGAATGGGTTGCCGTAATGGCAATCATAGGGATTGCGCGATAAGCAACATCATCCCATGCGAAAGCAAGCAGACTTCCATCAGGTCTTTCTTGACGAGAGAGTTTGACAAATCGGTTTAGGAGGCAAAGCAGATGACGGCAACTCAAGCTGGTGCGGTTTCCCGCCCGACCGTGAATTGGAACGCTATTGACTGGCAATCCGTTCATGAAACGGTGCGCCGACTTCAAGCACGTATCGTCAAGGCAACACAGGCAGGCAAGTGGGGCAAAGTGAAAGCCTTACAACACTTGCTGACCCACTCGTTTAGTGGCAAAGCACTCGCTGTCAAACGAGTGACGGAGAATCAAGGCAAACGGACACCAGGCGTGGATGGTGACATCTGGGATAGTCCTGCTAAAAAAGCAGAGGCAATTACCCGCATGAAACAACATGGCTATCGTCCCGCACCGCTACGACGTATCTACATTCCAAAGTCAAATGGCAAGCGTCGCCCACTCAGTATTCCGACGATGTTAGATAGAGCCATGCAGGCACTCTATTTGCTGGCACTCGACCCTGTGGTTGAAACGCTGGCAGATAACCGATCCTACGGTTTTAGAAAATCACGATCCTGCGCGGATGCTATCGAACAAGTTCATACAGTTCTCTCACAACGTACCAGCGCCCAATGGATACTTGAAGCAGACATCGCAGCTTGCTTCGACACGATTGACCATAACTGGTTACTCGCCCATGCACCAATGGATAAAACCATCCTTCAGCAGTGGCTCAAAGCAGGGTTCATCGAACAGGAGGTCTTTCACACAAGCGATGAAGGTACACCACAAGGTGGCATCATCTCCCCTGCACTAGCTAACTTCGCGCTGGATGGGTTAGAAGCTAAACTCCGTGAAAAGTACCCCAAAAAGGGCTATAAACGGAAAAACCAGAAAGTCAATCTGGTGCGCTACGCCGACGACTTCATCATCACAGGGGCAAGTAAAGAGCTACTTGAAAACGAAGTCCGCCCACTGGTACAAGCGTTTCTCAAGGAACGAGGCTTAAGGTTATCTGATGAGAAAACAACCATCACTCACATCACAGAAGGCTTTGATTTCTTAGGGCAAAACATTCGCAAATATAGCAATGGCAAGCTCTTGATTAAACCTTCTCGCCAAAACGTGAAAACCTTTCTTGATGACATCCGCCACATCATCAAATCCAATGCACAAATCACGGCGGCTGACTTGATTAAACGGCTTAATCCCAAAATCAAAGGGTGGACAATGTATCATCGGCATATTTCAAGTTCCAAAACGTTTAACTACATTGACTATGCCATCTTTCAAGCGCTCTGGCGCTGGGCAGTACGACGACATCCGAAGAAAGGTAAGCATTGGGTCAAGCAAAAATACTTTCATACAACTGACGCACGTCGTTGGGTGTTTTCAGGCGATCTACGTGGTGAAACAAAACAGCTTCGCTTTGCTCGTGATACACGGATTGTACGTCACCGCAAAATCAAAGGCGAAGCCAACCCCTATGACCCACAATGGGAACTCTACTTTGAACAACGACTAGGACAGAAAATGTTGGATACCCTGCGAGGAAAACGACAATTGCGACGACTTTGGATTGAGCAAGATGGACTGTGTCCTGTTTGCCAACAGAAAATCACCGAACTCACAGGCTGGCATAATCACCATATCGTGTGGCGCTCTCACGGCGGTACCGATACGATTGATAATCGGGTGCTACTGCATCCCACCTGCCACCGACAAGTTCACACACAAGGATTATCCGTTGTGAAACTGCGTTCGGCAACGAGCGTTTGAAAGGCTTGAGCGGTATGAAGGGAAACTTTCACGTACCGTTCTTAGGGGGCTTCGAGGCAGTAATGCCTCGCGGCTACCCGATAAAATGTTCCAGCGCGGTATATGAGACTAAAAACGATTGCAAATTATCATCACCTGTAAACCCTTGTATCTATTGATTTTCATTGATGTAAATATGTCTATGAGGTTTTTCAGGGGAATATGCAAAAACCCCCTATATCCTGATACTCTCGAAACTTTCTTTTATGGTTGTACTTAGCAAGTATTAATAGTAATTGATAGAATAGGTAAGTAGTGCTCATGGTGAAATAGCAAATTTTGAGGAAAACTGATGTTTTTACCCAAAGTGGGTGATATGTGTGATGAAGCCCGCGAGGAAGCAGCCGGGTTTGTACAGTCTGCTCTGAATGCGTTAAGCGCCCATGTGGCTATTTTGGATAATCAGGGAAATGTTACCAGTGTTAATCGAGCCTGGAAGCGATTTGCACAAAATAATGGTTTGCCCGACCAGGCACATGGTCTGGGAATGAACTATCTAGCCGTCTGTGATCGGTCCGCCCGATTGAATTCACCGGGAGCAGCTGAGGTTGCCCGGGGTATTCGAGATGTGATGAATTTAAGACAGGATGAATTCTCTCTTGAATATCCCTGTCATGGTCCAAAATCTAAGCTTTGGTTTGTGGTACATGTTAGTCGGTTTGAATGGTTTAAGCAGCCTCTGTATATCGTTGCCCACCAGAATGTTACCGAACTTAAACAAGTCCAGATCGAATTAGGAGAGAGCCAACAGCGCCTCCAGGTGGTTTTTGATACAGTTGCGAATGGGATCGTGATATTGGATACACAGAGCCGAATCGAGACGGTAAACCCGGCAGCGGCTCAGATATTTGGTTACACAATGGAGAACATGATTGGTCAGAACTTTGATACTTTCCTGCAGACTCCATTTTTAATAGCTGATCTTCAAGCCGGGCAGGGTTACGAGAAAGCGGGCAAGCGTCAGGATGGATCAACCTTCCCAATGTATATAGCCAGCGCTCAGACCCGGTTGGGTGGTGGATTTCTATTCACCGTTGTCATTCAAGATATCACCGACCAGAAACGTATGGAGGCTGAGTTGGTGGAGAAGGAAAAGTTGCAAGTTGCTTTGGAAAAAGAGCGGGAACTACGCGAATTCAGAAGTCGATTTATGTCAATGGTTTCTCATGAACTCCGTACACCTCTATCTGTCATTCGGTTATCTTATGACATGATCACGACCTACGCAGATCGTGCATCAGAATCCGAGAAAGCTGAAGCATTCACCAGTATCAAAAGTCAGGTGGATTATCTAACCGACCTGGTCAAGGATGTGATGACGATTAGCAAAGCTGAAAGCCAGCAATTAGAGTTCAATCCTCAAAAGCGTGACCTGCTCACTTATTGTCGCGGGGTGGTGGAAGATTTTCAACTTGCGTATCATAGAACATATCTCATTCACTTTGATACTAATTGCATCCGCCTCGAAGCTATGTTTGATGCCAAGCTGTTCAGACAAGTGTTGAATAACCTGCTGTCCAATGCAATTAAATATTCACCGGGCGGAGGGGAGGTCCGGTTTGAACTACATTGTGAGGATCAGCAAGCGACGATACGGGTATCTGATCAAGGTATCGGCGTACCACCAGAAGACTTAGTGGCTTTATTCGAACCCTTCCGACGTGCTTCTAATGTGGGGGAGCTTCCAGGTAGTGGCCTGGGGCTGGCGATAGCTCGTGAAGCAATCGAATTGCATAGCGGAACTATCCAGGTAGAGAGTAAGATCGGTGTAGGCACGACTTTCATAATTGTTCTACCCATCCTTCACTTCGAAATCTTGATTGACGGAAGCGATCGGTGGGAATAATTTGCAATTATCCCCAGTTTGCCAAAATCATGATGGCACAATTCGGTCTCAGCATTGAGCCTGTTGCTGTAACAGCTTAAGGCTAACAAACGCAAGCTAATTCTCTAAACGAAGCGTCCATGCCTGGTCGCTCTCTTTGCATTCCTTCTTCTCAATGACCAATAATCCACTTGAAATTGCAGGATACTATTTGCTTGACTTTTTTCCTCATTGGTGTAGTGATGCCTATTTGAATCTCAACCGAAACTGATACACTACCTTAATTACGGATTACTTGAAAACAATGACCTAGAAAATCTAATAAAGGGATAACAATTCATGCCAAAACATTTACTTATCACAATCCTAATTATAGTGACGAGCAGTTCATTGACACTTGCTGAAACAGGTTTTGATGACCAAGATAACATTAATGATCCTACTGTCAATGAACGAGCTAATGCCTGTTACGAAGGTGGTAGTATGGCAGGGAAATGTGACTCGCAAGTTGAATGGGATGCTGGTTGGTTTCTCATCCGTTATGAATTGGGTTTACTGACTCGTGAAGAAATTCCAGCCGGGTTTATCTGGGTACTCCCACCGGAAGTTGTTCCAGAATCATTGGCTATTGTTAGTGTTGTCCCTAATACCTGTATAATGGTTGGTGCGGGAAGTTATATGGACTTTAGTAGCGGTAATTTCCTCACAGGTTTTATCCCTATTTATGACGATGCTAATTGTACAACAACGAGTCGTGTTGAGTCTTCAAATGCTTTTGTATATGCCGCAGACTTAGCAAGTGCAAATACAATTTGTATCAATAATGGTCAACCAGGAGTAGGTGGTGCAAACGGCGACGCTTTCTGGTGTAACTAACCTCCAGGGACACAAATAACAAACGCTTTATGGGGTAAAGTCAACATACATGCAAAACTAGCCCAAGTTGGAGTTTTTTGCATACTCCACCGAAAAACCCCACAGAAGTTGTTGAATGGACCTCACTGAGATAGCGATAGAGTGTGGCTTTTGAGATGTCATAATCTGCCATGAGATGTTTTACCAAATCCCCATTTTTTTGCTGCCTTTTGAGTTCAATGACTTGCTCATCAGAGAGTTTTCGTTCGCGTCCAAAGTGAACACCTCGTGCTTTAGCTTTGAGGATGCCATCCATCTGACGTTCAGCGCGAATCTCCGTTTCAAACTGACCAATCGCGCCCAACATATTAAAGCGATGGATGGCACATTCGGTTTTAAGAGCGGTAAAGAAACTCTTCATCATGGCATTATCGTAACAGTCACCTGCGCCACTCATACTGACCTCAATTTGGGGATTTTGGTCAAGTGATATTAAATCAGTGAAAAGCATCGGTAGTGTGCTTCGTTCAAGAGCTCATCTGTGAAGGAAACCGAATGAATTGAGCAAAATTCATGCTGATAAATCAGCACGAACAGTTGTTTAACTGCCTCAAAATTCTTCACGAAAGATGGCGTGTTGATAAATCCATATGATTCTGAACAGTTTGCTTTACAGTAGTTTTGGAAAAGTGAGGACACTACCGCCCGTTTTCGTCCATTTGCTATCACTTAGCTCATGACCGCATTTTGACGGTGTAAATCATCTCCAGGGTTTTTCGGGGCATTATGCAAAAACCTCCAAATTGACAGTGAATCATGGCTTATGCTATGCTATGTACATAGCAGATTAATACACATATCTGCTATGTAGAGCGGGATTTTTTAAGGGCACAGATGAAGGATTCAATCACGATGAGCGAGACGAATTTACCGCTGCAACAATCGCAGTCAACAGATTTAGCAAACATCTTCCGGCAGCATTCGGGTAATGAGATGCTTCTTCAGGGTGTCAGCGATAAGTCGTATCTCAGCCGTTTGTCGCTTTATGTGGATTGGTTGAACGCAACCGGCAGGCACTGGACGCGCCCGGCTCTCGATCGCTACGGAAACTTCCTGCTGTCGGATGCGCGTCTGATTGAACATCAGGGTAAAATCTCCGGTGCATTAAAACCGTCCAGCGCGAAAATCCATTTAAGCACCATCCGCAGCCGTTACCGTGAGATCATCCAGCATCCTGATTTCAAACAGCTCATGCGGCAGGTGGCGCTTGCGGGTCAGCCGGATGCCGCGCCCTCGGATATCCGGGCGCTGGTGCTGGATATGCGCGATGATCTACAGGATGCGCTCAATCCGAAACTGACGAATTTTGTGAAGCCCAAAAAGAAGCAGGATAGCATCGACAGCCAGCAATTGCGTCTGACGGAAGCGCAGGCACAGGCGCTGGTCGATAGCCCGGGCATTGAGACGCTGATCGGTTTGCGTGATACCGCATTGCTCTATTTCATGTTTTCGACGGGTTTAAGAGAACAGGAGATCTGCAATCTGGATGTGATCGACCTGCGGCAAACGGTGAATGGTGAATTGGGGGTCCACGTCCGCGATGGCAAGGGGGCAAAAGAACGCTTTGTGCCCTATGGCGATAACGTCGATTGTCTGATGTACATTGATGCCTGGCTGGTACAATGCAATATCTCTGAAGGGGCTGTGTTCCGGGGTTTCAAGGACAGGCACACCCCGGTATATGCACCGGGTGACAAATCTCCGACGATGGTCTACGGACGCTTAACGGAACGCTTGCATGTGCGCTCGGTTAATCACATCCTGAAACAGTATCCGGTGATGATCGAGGGGACAATGCGAACGATTAATCCGCATGATACGCGCCGGACCTATGCTAAATTGCAGTATAACAATGGCAATGGTCTGGATATGCTGGCTATCCGGGACAATTTAGGGCATGAGGATGTGAAGACGACGCAGGGCTACATCGGGGATGTCGATATGGATAAGCGCCGGGGCAAGCGCATGATTAAGACGAAGCACGACAAACGCCGCTTGCAGCAACTGGGCACGGTTGAGACGTGGAATTAATCGAGAACATGAACCCGCAACAGGAGCGGGTTTTTGTTTTCAGGCAACTCCTGAGTGGTTACGAAAATGTCTCTTTACATACCCACTCTAACAACAAAAATCACGCATTAACAGCCCCGCTTTCCAACAGCAGTACCCCGCAGGGTGTAGGTAGTCCTCAGACAAGATGATGTTGTAGACTCTGTCGATTATGACAGTGTTTCAGTACCCCGTAGGGTGTAGGTAGTCCTCAGACAGAGACCTATCACAACGCAACGGAGGGAGTATTTTTTGTTTCAGTACCCCGTAGGGTGTAGGTAGTCCTCAGACGATGATTGGCATCCAGATTTGGTCAGTAAGGTAATGTTTCAGTACCCCGTAGGGTGTAGGTAGTCCTCAGACAACAGAAGTACCAGCACGCATCGATGCGATGAGTGGTTTCAGTACCCCGTAGGGTGTAGGTAGTCCTCAGACGTAGTTTATGACGTCAGGAACCTTCGGGAACCTGCGTTTCAGTACCCCGTAGGGTGTAGGTAGTCCTCAGACGGTCTTAGTCAAGAGATGGAAGATTGGTACAATAGAGTTTCAGTACCCCGTAGGGTGTAGGTAGTCCTCAGACGGTCTTAGTCAAGAGATGGAAGATTGGTACAATAGAGTTTCAGTACCCCGTAGGGTGTAGGTAGTCCTCAGACCTTTAACCTTCTGGTGGGATCTAGCGCCTAGTGACGTTTCAGTACCCCGTAGGGTGTAGGTAGTCCTCAGACGTAGTTTATGACGTCAGGAACCTTCGGGAACCTGCGTTTCAGTACCCCGTAGGGTGTAGGTAGTCCTCAGACCGGGTGTAACTGTGTATACCTCCTCAGCGTATGAGAAGTTTCAGTCCCCCGTAGGGCTGAGTTGCTAGTAAAAGCATCCATGAAAATACCTTAGAATGAAAGTTACCACAACTTAATCCGAAAGGCAAATCATGGACGCACTCTACATTATAAGCACTTATGTCTTGATTGAC
>Ga0213840_1001292_pt1 | contig 21034 bp, 20 predicted proteins | sample SWPATP22_FD_160132 | JGI IMG/M metagenome (GOLD analysis project Ga0213840, IMG submission 160132) | Coastal seawater microbial communities from Marineland, Florida, United States - SWPA TP2 #2 | ecosystem: Environmental > Aquatic > Marine > Coastal | place: USA: Florida | collected 2016-08-14 | reverse complement strand
TTCGCTCGCTAGGAATATGATACAGACTAATATCTCGGTCGGTATGACCTGGGCTATGCAGTGCTTGCCAATCGCCAAAGCCCGGTAGGGTTGCATCTGTGGCAAGGTAATAATCTGCATCTAAATGGCGGCTGTACCAAAGATTGTGGCGTTTTTTATTTAACCTACCTGCGACCCACCAAGCCAAAGCGATATCGGTTAAATGCATTAAGAAACCATCAATGCCTCTATACCATTGACCTGGAGCGTTCGACGTAGCTATTTTGCCGCCACTTAACTTTCTTAGTGCATGCGCTCCACCGGCATGATCTGGGTGCATATGGGTGACTACAATCAGTTTTAAGTCAGTGATGGGGCGCTTTAGTTGTTCGGTAATATAGTCAAATACTGTATCAACATCAGCACGGCAACACCCATCAAGCAGCATCAATTTATCTGGATATTCAACTAAATAGATATTTTGAATATAACCTTCGAGCGTGTGAATGTGCAAATCAATTGACCCCTAAACTAAATCAGCAAATGTTGTTATATCATGTCTGACCAGTTTTAGTAAGTTAAGCTAATTGGATTGCGTGCCTCGCTCTTTGAGCTGCTTTTTGTTTTCTTCTAACTGTGCTACCTGTTTTTCGAGGATGCTGATTTGGCTCTTATAGTAAGCGTTAATACGCTCACTTTGTTTACTGATAGCATCATCAATAGACGCTGCGCCTAATCTGTTTGCGGCATCTTGCGTCATATTATTGAGTTTATCGATGCGCTCACTTTGTTGTTTTTGTAGTTCTTTAATTTCTAGCTGAAGGCGGTCTATTTCACGATCGGCTTTTTGAATTTTTAAATAATCTTCAACACTTAAGTCGGCAGGCTTTTGTGGTTTTTGCGGCTGCTCTGTAGCTGGTGTTTGGCTACTTGCCGATGGCGGTGCAATTTTCACGATTACCGCGTCTTTTCCACAAGGTTTCTCTGTAAAAGTGGCAACCCCGTCAATCATGCACTTATAAATAGTGGCTTGACTGTTGGCGCTGGCAAATAGGGCAAGAGTAAAAAATGCAAAACGAAACATAGCATCACTTTGTGTAGCAAATAGATACTTAGCATGCATGAAATATAATGAAGTGTGCAAGTTTTCGGGCATAAAAAAACCGCTAAAAAGCGGTTTTTAACAATAAAATGGTGGAGAAGGAGGGATTCGAACCCTCGATAGAGCTACAAACCCTATACTCCCTTAGCAGGGGAGCGCCTTCGGCCACTCGGCCACCTCTCCAGCGCATAATTCTGATTGTAATTTGCTGAAATAAATCAACAAATAAAAATAAGTGGTGGAGAGATAGGGATTTGAACCCTAGAGGGGCTACAAACCCCTGCCGGTTTTCAAGACCGGTGCATTCGACCACTCTGCCATCTCTCCACATCGTGATGCGAGAATAATACTTAGCTGAATCGGCTGTGTAAATAGGAAAAAGTTTGTTTGCTTGTTTTTTGAGCGTAAAGAGGGTGTTTTTTGTAAAAAGGTTTAATTATTTGCTGTTTTTAACTTAAAAGAAGGGGGGTTGGGGCAGTAAACGGAGGAGCTAAAGAAGGATCTTCGTTAGTGGTTGGGTGTTTACTGCACCGATAAAGTAACCATGGTTGGGGATTACTTGTGTTGTACTGCGCCGCCAAGAGCTAACTTTTTGCCGTAGCGATTTAGTTTTGCCAACATTTTTGCTTTGCGGTTTGTTGGTTTTACGGCAACATGAGTTGCAGCGTTTTGGTTTAATGTATTAATTGGGTTCATTACTTTGCTCCGGGTTGTGTTTGGTTGAAAACGTGAGTATTTTGCAATCAAACTGAACAAAAATAAAACGATAAAAATTGAGTCTTTCGGATAACTTTTTCTAATCCGAAGGTCTTTTATTAACATGGGGTTAAGTTTTTAAATACACATTGCGCTGCATGCTTATGCAATTGTGTTTGCGTTGAAGTATAAGTAAATAAAGGTTTTTAGCTTTTGGTGTTTTTATTTATGCGTTTTTAGAGTGAGAAAGTGACTAATTATTCAGATTAATATAATTTGAACGAGCGTGGTGTTTTTGCCATGTAAGAAAAGAAGTAACCGTTGATGTTGATAATAATAAAGCCAAGTGACAAAAAAAATCATAAAAACAGTGTTGATTGGCTACTAAAAGAATGTAAAAAAAGACAGATTGAGCCTGAATTGTATTTAACCACAGGCAAGTTTGAGAATGATTGCGCTGATATTACGCATTTGGCTAAAAACCAGAGTCAAGTTGTGGTGATTGGTGGTGATGGGACGCTGCATTTAGCTGTTAATGCATTAATGTCGAGTCGCTGTTCTATCGCGTTAATTCCAGCAGGCACAGGAAATGATTTTGCGCGTGGCTTTACGTGTAAAAAACAGGCTTGGTATGAGGCTGTTTTTAATAGCCGTACAGAATTAATCGATGTTGGACAAATCAATCAGCGCTATTTTATTAATGTGGCGGGAATAGGGTTTGACGCTGAAGTCGTGACGCAACTAAATAAAGCCGGAAGTTTCAGCTCGTTTGGCTACACTTGGCAGGGCATCAAACAGCTATTTTCATTTCGGGCACGCTCACTTAAGGGGGAGTTTAATGGTAAAGCACTCAACTACAGTAATTTAGCGACGATTTTTGCTAATCATCATTACTTTGGTGGTGGCTTAAAAATTGCCCCTCGGGCAAAGTTAAATGATGGTCAGCTTGATTGCTACTGCATGCCAGCTGGCGGTTTATTGAAAAACCTGATCAGCTTTTTGTATTTACTGCTCGTAAAGCATCATAGTTTGCACGCGCTGGAATATACCCAGTTAACGACTGCCGAGATCACCACGAAAGGACTGGCTATAGAAGCCGATGGTGAGCTCGTTGGTTTTACTCCGGCTAAAGTTAAGATTCACAAACAAGCACTTCGTTTTCATGTGCCATAAAAAAGCGCCGGCAAAATTTGCCAGCGCTTGGTGTTAGAGGCGACATAGTCACTTCTAACTGGGGACGGAGCTTTTTTGCTGCAGATTACGTGCAGCAAAAAATGCTTTAATTTGTCGAGTTGGAGTCAGCACGATAGAATTACCGAATAACACTAGGCTAAAACCCATAAAGGTATTTGCTTGCCATTCAAACCCTTCAAATAAAGTACTTAAGACCACTGCAACCAGTGGGAATAATACGATTACATAGCTTGCTCGCTCAGGGCCGATATTTTTAAGTAGCGCGAAGTAACAAGCAAATGCGATTACGGTACCAAATACTGCTAAATAGAAGAGCGATACCCAATAGCTGGTTGGGGCATTCAATGTCAGCTCAACGTTGCTTACTAAAACATAAGCTGCTAGCCCTAAAGCGCTGTATAACATACCCCAGGCATTGCCTTGAAGTACGCCAATATTACGCTGAGAGTTTCGAACACTGACCATATTCCCCAATGAAGCCACAAAGGTCCCAGACAGCGCAAGTAGTAACCCGACCAACGCACCATTACTCAAGTCGAATTGCTGAATTTGTGGCCAAAACAAGCTGGCAATACCCATTACACCGAGTAAAGCACCAAAGTAAATTCGTTTCGCAATTGGTTTTGCGAAGAACAAGCGGGTGTTAATAATGTTCATTAATAGCAACATCGAAAAGGCAATTGAGGCCATTGCTGAGGTGAGATAGTTCTGCGCCCAATACAGCACTAAATAATTTAAACCAAAGTTAAATAAAGCCAATAATGCAAAAAATCCGTGATCGCGCAGTGAATATTGCATAGGGAGTTTTTTTACCAGCACAAAGGCCCACATTAAAATGGCTGCAATGGCAAAGCGATAAAATAAAGAGACCTCAACAGCAACATCACCCAGTTGAAACTCAATAGCTAGCCAAGTCGATCCCCAGATCAGTACTGTAGCAAGGTAGAGAGCGGCGCTTTTCATAGTTAGTACCCAAAAATTGAAAGTATGTTCATTTTAATCCTCTTCTGTATACTTAACATATACAGAAAACTAGAAATGCAACCTATACAGTTTGGTGGGCTATGTCACAAGTTATCAGTCGTAGTAACAGTGAGTTCTTATATCAACAAGTTATTCAGCTAGTTAGAGATCTTTGCTTGCAAGGTTCGTTATTACCGGGTGAAAAGTTACCTTCGCTCAGAAAAATGGCAGACAAGCTCAACATCAGTATTCCTACTGTAAAGCAAGCGTATCAATTACTTGAAGGGCAAGGGCTGATCGAAGCCAGAGAAAAGTCAGGGTACTTTTTAAAGTCATCACAGTTAAATCAGTCTCGACCAAAGCGAGTTAGGCTCAGTCGAGAGCCTACCACAGTCAATAAGCAAGGCTTGATTGAGCAAGTCTACAGCGCTATCCACAAAGCTAATGTGGTGCCATTTGGTATCGCCAACCCTGTGGCTGCTGCACCGACAGATAAAGCACTGGCACGAACAATACGCCGAGTCATGACATTAGCTGGCGCATCGGCAATTAATTACGGGCCGATGGATGGCTTTGCGCCACTTAAAAAACAACTCATTCATCGCTATCTGGACTTTGGTATTGGGGTTGATAGCGATGAATTAGTGATCACCAATGGTGCTCAAGAGGCGCTGGCGATTGCCCTTAAGTGTGTCGCTAAACCCGGTGATGTTATTGCTATCGAGTCGCCTTGTTATTTTGGCATTATCGAATTAATTGAAAGCTTAGGTTTAAAGGCACTGGAAATACCGCTGTGTCCTGATGAAGGAATATGGCTAGATGACTTGGCTCAAGCACTCGATGAACATGATATAAAAGCCTGTGTGTTTTCAACCTCATTAAATAACCCTGTTGGCAGTTTTATGCCTGATGCCAAGCGTGAGCAATTAGTGGCACTTTTAGAGCAGCGTGACGTGGTGCTTATTGAGGATGATGTTTATGGCGACTTACATTTTACGGCAAAGCCTGCACAGGCCTATTCAAAAAAGGGCTTAGTGATCACCTGCGCGTCGTTTTCAAAAACAGCCGCACCTAGTTACCGCATTGGTTGGATCATTGCCGGTAAGTTTGCAGAGCAAGCAAGGCGACATAAACGCGCGCTTAGTTGCTCTGCGCCACTTATAAACCAGTGGACCTTGTATGAGTTTATAGCCAGCGGTGAGTACGACCGTAACATTCGTTTGCTTAGACAGCGCTTAAGTACCAACAAAGAGCGTATGATTTGGTGCCTGCAGCAATATATGCCAAGTTGTGCGCGTATAAGTAACCCGCAAGGGGGCTGTGTTATCTGGGTTGACCTTGGTAGCCAATATGATGCGGTAAAGTTATTCCATTTGGCACTTGAGGCGGGGATCAGTATTACTCCTGGGTTGATATTCTCAGCGGGTAAAAAGTACCGTAGCTGTTTTCGCTTAAGTTATGGCTTGCCTTGGTCTGAGAATTTAGAGCAGGCGATTAAAACGTTATCGCAACTGACTGTGCTGGCCAAAAAATAAAAAAGCGCAGAGCAAGCTCTGCGCGAAAGGACCAAGTGTTTTGGTTCAGGGATGTTAATTAGTCAATTACTCTGCATTCTGTTTGAAAGTAAATAGTTGATACTCTTTTAGCTCTGGTACTAGAACCACTAGCTCTTGCTCTTTATGAGCGATATCAGCAAAGCTGCCGCATAATGCATCTGCACGCTCTTCAAGTTGAGCTGCCTGTGTTTCTACACGCGCTTCGATTTGTGCGCCCATGTTTTCCATACGTTGCTCAAACTCATCCATGTCGCCACCTGAACCTAAAAGTTCAGAGCCTAGCGCCACTAAAATACTGCCCATCGATTGCATCATGGCTGACTCGACAGCCGATTCGATTTGCTCATCGAATTGGTCTTCAAAGTTTTGGCCAAATTTTTCGAAATTTTGCTGACCCATGGTAAACGCACCTTGCTGATAGAAGGCGTTTTGCACTTCTACACTGATATCGTCCATTAATTCTGAAATGTCGCTTAGGCCATCAATATTGAAAGCATTTGATACTTCTTCGATGGCCACACCTGCTATTTTTACGCCATCAAGTGCGATATTTGCTACTTCAGGAAGTTGGCTGCGTAAGCTGTCTGAGTAATCTGCAATTGCTTGCTGTTGTGAAGCATCAAGCGACACGCTTTGACCATCGATATATAAAGTGTGTTGATCGATGATTTTCATAGTACGATTATCGGCTGTGTAGACTTCTAACTCGCTTGGTGTGATGCGTACATCATTTATAAATTCAACATCACACTGCTCACCGCTGAATGAAATATTTGTATCATTATCGTTATGAGCCATTGCGCTGGTAGCGATAAATAAAGAACTTACTAACAATAACTTTTTCATTTTTTTCTTTCCTGTTTGAAATGACACAAATACATAATCAAATTGAATGCCATAATTTATAAGTTCAATTAATTCAATGGTTTGATGTGTTTTTATGATTTTTTGAAAATTGCGGTCAATAATTTTTTAACCACTTTTTAGTCAAATTAACTAAAAAACACACATGCATAAATGACTCTTATCGAAACGATAAAAAACTCTCACTTTTCAGAAATCAAATTTAGCGCTATTTATTCACAATATTGACATATGACCTATTTAGCATGGGTGTATGGCTTTATTTTGGTGGTTTTTTAGATACTAAATTACTACTGAGCTTTTTAATCTTTGCCAATTCATCGAGCAAATTTTAATCTCAAGAATTGGTCTCAAACACTTTATGGAGTGGGTTGTGGGTAAGACATTTAGTTATGACGCGCTAGATGACGATTTTGTTGAAGACGAGTACGAAATGGTCGGGCGTAATCAACACGACAAGAAAAAGCAACGCGTTAAGAAGAAGTTGGAAGACTATCTTGAACAAAAACGCTTGCGTAGAAACTTAGGCGATGACGACTTTGACGAGTACTTGAACGACTAAGCATAAATTTAGATAAAGAGGCAATTTGCCTCTTTATTGCTTTTAGACTTTGTTATTTGCCCAGTGCAGCTGCGATGTCTGATTCGAGCTGTTCAGGCTTTGTGAGTGGCGCATATCGCTTAATTGCTTTGCCATCTTTACCAATTAAAAATTTGGTGAAGTTCCATTTTATTTTGCGGGTGATAAACCCCGGTAACTCTGATTTTAGGTATCTAAAAACAGGGTGAGCATGTTCGCCATTCACATCGACTTTGCTCATCATTAAAAAGCTAACGCCGTAGTTAATGAGGCAGCCTTCTTTAATTTCCTTCGCGTCCCCAGGCTCTTGTTTACCAAATTGGTTACAAGGAAAACCAATTATTACTAAGCCTTGCTCATGATACTTTTCATGCAGTGCTTGTAAGCCTTCATATTGTGGAGTGAAGCCACATTTGCTTGCAGTGTTTACAACAAGTACGACCTTGTTTTCAAAATCAGAAAAGTCAACGGTTTGGCCTTGTAGGCTGGTAGCTGAGAGTTGGTGAAATTCGCTCATAGTGATAACTTTTTATTATTGTTGCATTGATTCTAACTTGCTTGGCATTTTTCTAAAAGGGTAAATTTTAATCAGCGGCTTTTCTTACTTGGGGATAAGCATCGCAGCTAACTTAAAATTATAAATAATCCCATTCCTGCCAGTGTTGTGTAGTATATGTTATGTGTTTTATAGGCCACGATAACAGACACAACAGCAGCACTTAGGTAAGGATTTTGCCAATCTAGATTTATCCCTTCGTCATTAATAAACACAATGGGCACCCAAATTGCGGTGAGTACGGCAGGGGCGCTAAAACTTAAAAATTGCTGCATTTTCGGGCCAACTTTAAATGGTAATGCGCGGTGTAAAAATAAGTAACGTGTGAAGAAGGTGATACACGCCATTAATAAAATGGTGATCATCATTGTGTATGCTCCTCTTTTGCTTGCCAGCGACTAATTAGATAACCCACTGTCATAGCGATAAGAGCCGCGGTGACAAGCCAAAGTTGAAAGCCCTGACTTTTTAATAGCGTTGCAACAACGCCTGCGGTGATCACAGTAGCCAGTGTTGCAAAGTTCTTTACACCCGGAATAACTAAAGCAATAAACGTGGCAGCGATGGCAAAATCAAGACCTAGGTGTGTTAAATCGGGAAGGAGGCTTCCTGCGACAATACCTAGCAAGGTCCAGATATTCCATGCAATATAAAAATTAAAACCGGCACTGAGTGCATAAATAAGGCGTACTTTCGTTCGGTACGCTTTGCGATGGTGCGAAAAAGCAAATAATTCATCGGTTAGTACAAAACTCACTGGCAGTCGCCAACGAAAGGGTTGATCTATGACTTTGTGGCGAATAGCTAAACCATATAAAAAGTGCCGTGAGCTAATAATGAGTGTGGTAAATAAAATAGTTAAAAGCGGCGTATTGCCTGCCATTAATTCAATCGCAACGAGCTGTGCTGAACCTGCAAATACCAACAACGACATAGCTTGTGTTTCTAGGGCACTGAAGCCATTTTGAACAGCTAACGAGCCACATAAAATTCCCCAAGGTAACACCGCAAGGCATAAGGGGAGCATGTCGAAAAATCCTTTTAGCAAGGCTCTTATTGTTGATTTATGCATCTTATCGCTCATGTTTGTTGTTATGGCTCAGATCAAAACAGCTGAAATAGAGGTGTGTCAAAATAACTGAAGTTTGCAATAATGTATAGCCGAGCCTGTTGCTGAAATCATTAGCATCTTTTAAAGGGAAAGTTACAATGTCAAAAGTTAAAGTATGGGATGGCTTTATAAGAAGCTTCCATTGGTTATTAGTTGCCGCCATCGCAACACTCTATTTTAGTGCTGAAGAAGGTATGTTGGAGCTGCATTTTACTGCAGGCTACTTCACTCTAGCGCTTATTATTACACGTCTTGTTTGGGGCATTATTGGTAGTAAAACGGCAAAGCTCTCTGCACTTATTCACTCTCCTGTTGCTGCAATTAAGTCATTTACAAGCAATGAACATAAAGCGGGTCATGGCGCAGCGGGTAGTTATATGGTGATAGCCTTTTTTGCGCTACTCATCGTACAGTTAACCTCAGGCTTAATGACCAGTGACGATATTTTAACGGATGGCCCGCTGGTGGCGCATGTATCCTCAGATACCGTAGAGTTTGCCGGTTGGCTCCATCATTTAAACTTTGACATCTTGTTGTATGCCATTGTGTTGCATGTATTAGCGATTGTGATTTACCGCATTAAGGGAAAAAACTTAGTGAAACCTATGCTAACGGGTAATAGTGAGCAAGTTGCGGTTACTGAGCCTGTTACTAAATCACCGTTGATAGCTTTTGTTATTTTTGCAGTGTGCTTAGTGGTGCTATTTACGACTTGGGGTGCAGAGCCGCTCAGCTATTTGCTTGGCTAGGTAATCTAATACCAATCCGCAATAATACTTAATCATTTTGAGGGATAAAACCTGTCGCTACCTGCGTTAAAAATTTCTGATTTAGAACAAACTAAATAACGAAATTTTTGCCTTGCTATCAACGAGGTTCTATTGCCTCAAAATAGACCACTTAATTAAGCGAATTGGTATAAGACATTAAAAAAGGCGCTAATAAGCGCCTTTTTAGTTTAAGTTTTTAACTAGTCTTTGAAAGACTTATGGCAATCTTTACAGCCTTTAGCCCAAGCGCCAAATGCTTTGCCGATTACTTTCTTATCGCCACTTTGTGCTGCAACTGCTAGCTCATCAGCATATTGTTGGAAAGCAACTGCTTTTTTCATAAAGGTTTCGTTGTCGCTCCATACAGCTGCAAGTGCAGATGTATCACCCTTATCAGAACCCGCTACGAAAGCTTCCCAAGGCATTTTAGATAATGCCGCTGCATTGTTAGCACGCTTTTGAAAACGTTCTGCATCAAAAGGTACTTTTCCTTTTAGCATATCGCCCATGTCACCAATTTGTACGCGGATCATTGAAAATGCTGCCTGACGATACTCGATTGCATCGCTTGGCTCTTCAAATACAGAATTTGCTGAAGCGCCTAGTGCCATTGTTGAAAGCATTGCACCCACTACTAATTGTTTTAATTTCATTCCTTTTGCCCCTTAAGATGTCATAAAAGTAAACTAACTGAGTTTTATCTTAGCTCAATATAATATTCAAGTGTATTGCGGTTAATCTTAACTTAAGTTTAATTTAATCATTTATATCAATATCAGCGAAGATCATGCCGCGGCGCATGCTTCTTGTTGCTAAGAAAACCTCGCATAGTAAAGATAAAAATCCACATATCAGCAGCGCCATAGCGGCCACAAAGCAGCTAGCAATTGTCACGCTTAAGTTGATCGATTGAATATGCGATAAAAATAGACACATAACCACAGCACATACTAATAAGGCACTGAGTACACTTAGACTAAATGCAATATGGATGCAGCGAGAGCGTTTCAACAGTGCCCTTAGCTCCGTTGTTAATGACTTATTGAAGTCTTCATCCGTACTGACTTTAAGCTTGCGTTCTAACTGTCGCGCTCGATCGGTAATACGCGCCAAGCGGTTGGAAAGCACGCCTAATGTTGCTGCAATACCGGTAATTAAAAAGACGGGTGCAACAGCCGTTTGAATTACTTTTGCCATGGTAAGAATGTTGATAACTTCTGAATTCATCAGTCTCTCCGCTCATTGTTATATTTTATTTACAGTGGTTTACAATTTAAGTTTGACATTTAACCCATTTAAATCAGTGTGTTACAGTTTCTTTTCGGCAGAGGGATCACTTTGTTGTAACCAAGCTGTTGCTAGTTTGTGTTTTTGAGCTTTATAGTCGTCGAACAATTCTAATATCATTGAATTGAGTAAATACAATAATATAAAACTCATCCGAGGGAAAATGATGTCTCCAAGTAAAATGAAGCGAACCGCTCTATCATCGGCTATTGGGTTAGCAATGATGTCTTATGGTGTTACAGCAGCAACACTTGATCTTAACAAGGGCTATGTTCCTGAAATATCTAATGTAAAAAGTTACTCTCAAGATAAAACAATTAACAATAAAACTCGCTATATTATTCAACTCGAGGATGAACCTCTTGCAACTTATAAAGGCGGAATCATCGGCCTACAGGCTACCTCTGCAGAGGTAACTGGGGAGAGTAAGCTAAATCTTTCTTCAAACCAAGCGTTAAAGTACAGCAGTTACTTAAAAGCTAAGCAAAAGAGCGTAGCTCGTGACGCTGTATCTATAAGTGGTGGAGCTGTTTCTCATACGTTTAGCACTTTATTCAATGGTGTTGTTATTGAGGGCGCTGAAGGTCAAAGAGAAGCTCTGGCTAGACTACCAGGCGTTAAAAAAGTATTCCTAGACACTGAATATCATACAGTAATGGACGCATCAATTGATGTAATCAAAGGTGTTGAAGCGTGGCAAGCATTAGGTGGTCAATCTGAAGCTGGTAAAGGTGTTAAGGTTGCGATTATTGACTCAGGTATTCGCCCTGAAAATCCTATGTTTTCAGATGTAGGTTTTACGGCTCCAGAGTTCAGTGAAGAAGAAGCTGCTTACTTAGCAACAAATCCTGATTATTGTCGAATGGATGGTGGTGAAGCTGACTTTTGTAATAACAAGTTAATTGTTGCACGTGCTTTTGGTCCAACTCCTTCTAGTGTTCATCCAGATGAGTATATTGGCTCTCCTTTAGGTTATGATGGTCACGGGACGCACGTAGCTGGTACTGCGGTTGGTAACCCAATGGAAATCACCTACCAGGGTAACAATGTGTCTATTTCTGGTGTAGCTCCTGCAGCTCAACTGATGGCATATAAAGCACTATGGCATACAGCTGATGGTCGCGGCAGTGGTACTACAACCGCGCTTATGTCTGCATTAGAAGCCGCAATTAAAGACGGCGCAGATGTTATTAATAACTCATGGGGTGGTGGTGCAGGAGCAAACCCTGCATCAAGTGCTTACAGCGACTTATTTACAGCAGCAGAAGAAGCAGGTGTTGTTGTTGTTACTGCAGCAGGTAATGATGGTAATGGACCACAAACAATTGGCTGTCCAGGATGTATCGAGTCTGGTTTAACAGTTGCAAATACCCAAACAGGCCGATTTTTTTCGCAGCAAATTGAGGTTGATGGCGAAAGCTATTTAAGTATTGAGGGTAGTAATGGCCTATTAAAAGAAACGCTTTCTTTACCGGTTATCTCTGCACAAGTTATCGCACCAGATAACTTTGAGGGTTGCGAAGAGTTTGCGGAAGGAATTAGTTTTGCTGATTCTGTTGCGTTAATCTCTCGTGGTGCTTGTGCTTTTAGTGTTAAAGCTGAAAATGCAGCTAAAGCAGGTGCTTCTGCAGTGATTATTCACAATAATGCTGCTGGTGGTGCGATGGGGATGTCTATGGATGATGCTCCAATCCCAGCTTCAGCTATTAGCCAAGAAGATGGTTTAAGCTTAGTTGAGTTATTGAAAGAAGCAGAAGAGCCTGTTATCGCGACTCTTGATCCAAGTGTGCAAAGAACTATCGTAGCTAAGTTCACTGATGCAGTTAATTCTTCGAGTTCACGAGGACCAAACGGTGAACCAAGCTTCCTAAAACCTGATATTGCTGCTCCAGGTACAGACATCCTGTCTGCATACTCTCCAGATGAGGGAAATGGATTAACATTCACGGCAATCTCTGGTACTAGTATGGCTAGCCCTCATGTTGCGGGTGCAGCTGCACTTATTAAGCAAGCACACCCAGAATGGGATGCTGTACAGATCAAAACCGCTTTAATGAGTACATCGAAGATGGATGGACTTCATAAAGAAGATCTTGTCACTAAAGCAGATGCTTTTGATGTTGGTGCTGGTCGCCTAGATGTACCTAGTGCATTAAATGCGTCGCTTACATTTAGTCACGGTTCTTATGCTGATCCTAGCTGTCTAAGCGTATGTAGCTTCAAAAATACTGTGCAAAATATGAGTGACACCTCGGGAGAGTGGACAGCTAAAGTAGTTACAGACATGGATGGTGCAGAAATCTCTATATCGCCTAGCACTATCACTCTAGAAGCGAATGGTTCTGTGACGACTGGAGAAGATAATACTGAGACACGCACCGATATTGCAGAGTTTAATTTAGATATTGACTCAACATACAATAGTGTTAAAGGTTGGAATTTTGGTCATGTTGTATGGACGCACTCTGAAACAGGTCAGGTAGCTCACCTTCCATTTGCTATATACGATAATGAAGAAACAAATGCGAGTTTCTTCACCGCTAATGTTGATGCTGATTCTTTAAACTCATCAACACCTGCGAAAGTAGGCGTTAAATTTGCTAATTCTGGCTTTGAAAACGAATTAACCGTTAATGTTAAGCTTGATGAAAATGCAGAGCTACTTAAAGGCACTTCACCTTTAGTGGAAGTTGCACGTGGAGCCGGTGAAGTAACTGTTAGTGAAGATAATAAAGAACTAACATGGACTGGTAAGTTAGACCCTAAAGTTATGACTCTTTCTGATGATAACTTGTTAGGTACGTTCTCTTTAGCAGAAGCTGGAGCAACAGCTGTTGCGTGCCCAAATGGTTGTGATGAATTTACGGTAACCGTTGATGCTGACTTTATCTATGATGGAAAAGAATATTCAGCATTTACAGTTTCTGATAATGGTTTCGTTGCTGTTGGTAGTGATGTGAACGTCAGTGGTGCGTGGTCTCCGCGTGCATTCCCTAATACTCGTACGCCAAATGGTGTTATTGCACCTTTATGGGCCGATTATGACTTAGCGGGTGGTGCAACTGGCGGTGGTGAGCTGTATATAGCAACACTTGAAAGTGGTCACATTGTTATTGAGTGGCATGATGTTGAAGAATACGCTAGCACTTCAGGTGATAAGTACACTTTCCAAGTTATTTTGAAAGAAGGTACGGATGAAGTACGTATTAATTACATAGATGTTCCAGCGTTACCTTCTGCTTATTCGGCTGGCGCTGAATCTGCTGATGGTGGTGTCGGTGTTGCACTAAGTACAGTTCCAACAGGGACAGCTCTTGGTCAAGGTTATATGGTTGAGCAAACCCAAGGTGGTACAGTTGAAATTCAGTATCAAGCATTTGCGAAAGACCGTAGCAACTATACTTCGGCAGATTCTGTAGTTACTGATGAAGAGCAAACTATCAATATCAATGTATTAGAAAATGATATGGGTGAATCTCGATTCACGTTTGATGGTAAGGCTGCTTCGGAATTAGATAATGCAGAGTTCCTTGTCCACAAAGGTGTGAAAGTTAAGGGTAGCCTTGAGTCTTCAACAGTTAAAGTTGTTTCTGCACCAAGCAACGGTACAGCAACAGTGAAAGAAGATGGTACCATAGACTATAAACCTAATGCTCAGTTCGCAGGTGAAGATAGCTTTACTTATACTGTACGTGAGAGCTCAGGTATGGAATCAGAAGAAACAAGTGTTTCTATTGTTGTAAATGATACAATTGCTGATCCAGCTCCTGTCGTTGAAGAACCGAAGAAAAAATCTTCTTCAGGTTCACTAGCGTGGTTAACATTACTTGCTGCACCGTTCGCATTCATGCGTCGTCGTAAGCAAAAGTAATTATTTGAAAAATAAGTGACAAAAGGGAGCTTCGGCTCCCTTTTTACATTGCTTCACAAAGGCTACTTATAAATTCACGGTTAATTACTTATATTAGGGACTTAATAATAAAAATTAATTTAGGATCCCTATGAAAGTTGGCCACTCACTTTGTCTCGCGGCACTCTCTTTAGCTATTTTAACTGCCTGTAATAAAGCTCCTGATGACTCAAATGAAAAAGATACAATAAAACAATCGGCTGCAACTGAGTCGATTCAAATAGCAGCTCCCGTTGCTAAAAAAATACCTCATGAAATGACCATTCATGGTGACACACGTATCGATAACTACTACTGGATGCGTGATGATGAGCGCAAAGATGCCGCTGTTATTGCTCATTTAAATGCTGAAAATGCGTATGTTGAAAGCAAATTGGCACATACTCAAACGCTACAAAACACCCTTTTCGAAGAGCTTAAAGGACGTATTGAAAAGGATGACGATACCGTACCGACAAAAAAAGGGGATTATTATTATTTCTCACAAACGCGTGGTGATGATGAATACCCAGTTTATGTTCGTAGCCAAGATAGTCAAGGAGAGGGTAAGCAAGTTATTTTAAATGTAAATGAGCTTGCTAAAAATCATGATTACTTTGCTGTCACTGGTTTAGCTGTGAGTCCAAATGGCAATTTACTTGCTTACGGTGAAGATACAGTTAGTCGTCGCATTTACACAATTAAAGTAAAAGATTTAACCACAGGTAAAATGCTCACAGAGAGCCTTGAAGGCACGGAAGGTGATGTCGTGTGGGCTAATGACAACAAAACCTTTTACTATATCAAAAAAGACTTACAGACGCTGTTAGGCTACCAAGTATATCGCCATACGCTAGGCACCCCGCAAGCCGACGACGAACTCGTTTACGAAGAGACAAACACTAGTTATTACACCGGTATCTACAAGAGTAAAGACCAACAAGATATTTATATTAGTCATGGCAGCACTAGTGCGTCGGGTGTCTCGGTTATTGATGCTAATGATGTCAAAGCAATGCCAAAACGTTTTATTGAACGTGAAGCTGGGCTTGAATATGATATTCAAAAATTAGGTGATTGGTATTACATCGTTACCAATTTAAATGCGGTTAACTTCCAACTGATGAAAGTGCACCGTGATAAAGCCCATGATAAAACCAATTGGCAAACGGTTATTGCTGGTCGCGATAAGGTTAAATTTGAGGGTATTGAGTTATTTAACAATCACTTGGTTTATGAAGAACGTGAAATGGGGCAAACCCGTATCACTATTCGTGACCTTCGCAACCAACAAGAGCAAATAGTTGCGTTTAATGATCCAACGTATATGGTTTTTAGCTATGGTAATAGTGAGTTAGATAACCCTAATTTACGTGTTTACTATTCAAGTATGACAACCCCAGGCAGTAGCTACGATATCAACCTCGAAAGTGGCGAAAAAACACTGCTTAAACAGCGTACAGTATTGGGTGATTTCAACCCGAGCAATTACACATCTGAACGCATATATGTAACTGCGCGAGATGGTGTTGATGTTCCAGTGAGCCTTGTTTATCGAAAAGATAAGTTTAAAAAAGATGGCTCTAATCCGCTTATGCAATATGGCTATGGTTCGTATGGTGCGACCATGGATCCAAGCTTTTCTAGTTCACGATTAAGCTTACTCGATCGTGGTTTTGTATTTGCAATTGCACATATCCGTGGCTCGCAGATGTTGGGTCGCCCTTGGTACGAAGACGGCAAGTTACTTCATAAACAAAACACCTTTAATGACTTTGTTGATGTGACTAAATCATTGGCAGCTCAAAAATATGCAGATAAAGATAATATTTTTGCCATGGGTGGCAGTGCGGGTGGCTTACTAATGGGGGCTGTTGTAAATCAAGCGCCTGAACTTTATAAAGGAGTGATTGCGGCAGTGCCTTTTGTTGATGTGGTCACGACTATGCTAGATGCCAGCTTACCACTAACAACGAATGAGTATGACGAATGGGGTAACCCGAACGATAAAGTCTATTACGATTATATGCTGTCGTATTCGCCGTACGACAAAGTTAAGAAGCAGGCTTACCCAAATATGTTAGTCACCACCGGCTTGCATGACTCTCAAGTTCAGTATTTTGAGCCAGCAAAATGGGTTGCTAAGCTGCGTGAATATAAAACCGATGATAACCTATTGCTTTTTAAAACTGACATGGAAGCAGGTCATGGCGGTGCTTCTGGGCGCTTTAAGAGCTTACAAGACACCGCTTTATATTATGCATTTATGCTAGATTTAGCGGGTATCGAAAAATAATAACAACGCAGGCATCCGTGATTAAGCGGGTGCCTGCATTGCTAAATTAAAACGAAACTCACTGCCTTTTCCTAAGGTACTGCTGACGTTTATTTCACTATCCATTAGGGTGAGCAATTGCTTGCAAATAGCCAGTCCTAAGCCTGTTGAGCCTCGTTTTATGCTATTACGGGCCTGATAATGAGGTTCAAAAATAGCATTGAGTTCATCCTCATGAATACCAACCCCGGTATCAGATACTGCCACGTATAACTGATCACTTTGTTGGCTAACCTTAACGGCAATTTCACCGCCACTTGGGGTGTGTCGAATAGCATTCTCAATTAAGTTTGTTAGTACCCGCTCTAATTTTGCAATGTCTGTCGTTACGGTAAAGTCGCAAATTTCTGGGATAACCCTGAGTGAAATTCCTGCGGATTGTGCAGTGAGTGCAAGCTTTGCCACGCAATCATAAATCAACTCGCCTAAATTAAAGGTCTCTGATTGAATTTTTACTTGGCCGCACTCTAAATTAGCAAGCTCAAAAATTTGTTCGATCAGATGTTTTAATTGCTGGCAGTTATCCATTGCAAGGTTGAGGTAATGACGTTGCTCAGGCTCGTTTAAGTGGCTATCCGGTTTATTGATCACCTCAAGAAAGCCGTGCAGTGAAGATAGCGGCGTACGTAAATCATGTGATAAATGCGTAAGTAACTCACGGCGTTGTTTATCGGCTTGCTGTAATGACTGAAACTGCTCATCAATACGTGCGAGCATGGCATTGACGCCTTTGCTTAAATTGCCAATTTCATCATCAGCAGTGTAGCTAGAGTCCAATGACATTTTGGTTAGGCTGTAGTTAGCCGCTTCTATTTTATTAAGCTCTTTATTGAGTTTTTTGAGCGGTAAGGTGAAAAAACGAAATAACAGCAACATCGCAATAAAGAGAGCGAGTAAGGCAGCTATAAACCACATGGCAGCAAGCCAAAGGTTATCATTGGCTTTAATGTTTTTAAGGGTTGTATCGTAAGCTTGCCCGCCAATAATTACGTATAGATAGCCTTGCAGCTGTTGCTGATTATAAACTGGCGCGGTCGAAAATATTTTTACGCCATCGTTGCTACGCGGATCATCACCATAAATCGGCGTGGCAGTGGGGTTGTCAATCAGCTGCTGTATCGGGGTTAAGTTTATTTGTTTCCTTACGACTTGCCCCGGTTTGGCTGAATAAGTCAGTAAATGACCTTCTGGGTCTACAAAATAAAACTCAAAAGCCGGACCAAGTATCATCAGCGTGTGAAATAAGTTTTCTAGTGCATCATAGTCATACACACCTTGCTGGATCAGTGGGTTATCATGCACTAAATGTTCGGCTAATTGAAGGTGCAAGTTTTGCTGAGCATGGTGTACAGAGCTTTGCTCTAGCTGCTTACTCCAATTTAAAACCAGTGCACACAACAGGCTAAAAATAAGCACCAATGACCAAGCCAATTTTTGATAAAGCGTCATTGATTTCATTAGTTTACACTCAATTGGCTAGGGTTTAATTTATAGCCTACGCCCCAGACTGTTTCGATAAAGGTTGCTGGATGATACTGCTCAAACTTACTGCGTAAACGGTTTATATGGGAATTAACCGTATGCTCGTAGCCGCTGTGTTGGTAACCCCACACTTGGTCTAGTAACTGTTGGCGGCTAAAAACATGGTTTGGGTGTTTAGCAAAATAGACTAGTAAATCGAATTCGGTGGCGGTTAAGTTAATTGCTTGGTCAGCTAAAAATGCTTGGTGGCTGGCAAATTCAATATGGAGTTCACCAAGTTGAATGACTGCTTGAGCGCTATCTTCATGATGTGAATGGGCTGCCATAAGTTGTGACCTATGCCGTAATTGTGTTTTTATTCGTGCTTGTAACTCTCTGGCGAAGAACGGCTTGCAAATGTAATCATCAGCGCCCATTTCCAGACCAATCACTCTGTCCATATCGCTACTGAGTGCAGTTAGTAAAATAACGGCAATGCTTGGGTAGTGCTCTTTAATTTTGCGGCATAAACTCAAGCCATCCATTTGTGGTAGATTGATATCGAGTAGCACCAAGCCGTAACTTGAGCTGGCAAGCTTCTTTATTGCAGCTTCAGCGCTCGAGGCTTCATCAATATGTAGGTTTAGGCAGTGTAATTGTGTGCTGATAAGTTGGCGTATTGCTCTATCATCTTCGACGATTAATAATTTTTCTTGGCGCATTGCTCACTCCAAATCACAGAGGCACATCCTTATGACCTCGGTGTAAGGAGTGCGATTATTATTGCGTCCGCGTTATGGTGATCCGAGCAACCGGGTTATCAAACTTATGCTGGCTGGTGAGCACTGAGTTTGTCAGGCCATCATCTTGACTAACCACACCTGGGTGCATTGCAACACGGTTAATATCGTCACGCATTTCGTTGTAGCCTTCGCCTGAGTCGGCAGGGCCTGGGATCGTGCCTAGTGCTTCAGAGTTAGCCTCTGTGCCTGCATCATAGGCAAAACTAGTGCGAGACAGTGACTCATTAACCGCTAACGAAGACACGTCTATTGCATTAAGACCGGTAAACGCGTCATTTGTATTCACCAACATGGTCGCTAAGCTGATTTTTAATGAATCAAGCTGCTCAGTACTCAGCATTAAAGTGACTTGCTCACCTGGAGGGAGTGGACTCTCAGCTGAGCTTGAGGCCATAGCAAAATCAGTTACTAATAATTCACTGTTATCTCCTCCTTCAGCCATTAATTCGAGCGCAGCTGAAGCTGGTTCACCTATTTGCCAAAGCATACCCTCAGAGTGAGCAATGGCTGCAATCGGTGACAATGGTTGGGCATTGGTTAAATTCGTAACTTGTACTGTAAATTCATAGCTCATAACGGGCATTACAGGATCTGTTACTTCCACCTCGTTATTATCTGAATCCCCACAGGCCGCAAGGCCGGCACTTAATGCGAGGATAATTAAGCTTTTTGAAAAGCGCATGATAACCTCCTATTTAACCGTAACTGTTAGCAACGCAACTGGGTTTAGCCATCTGTGCACGGTGTTATCAAGGTCACTCATACCTGCCTCTAAATCGTCGTCACCTAAATTACCCGGATGAATATGCACCATCATATTTGTTTCGCTGCTGGTGACGCCGCTGCCATTCATTCCTGCATTGCCACCCGGTGCGGCTGGAATACCTGGCGTGCCCGGCATGCCTGAACCCTCAACAACAAGCTCATCATTAGCTTCGGTGCCTGCATCATAGGCATTGAGATAAACAGTGTAGGTGCCAGCTTCTGTTGGGATCATCCAACTATCTAAACCCACAAAGCCATCATTGGTAGGCAGCAGCATGGCTGTGAGCGATAAGTAATTATTGCCATCGCTGGTAGATAAGCTCGCCATCGTTGAACTTGCTGGCGCCAATAGGCCTTCAGCTGGGTTAGCAACCATGTCACTGTTTGCAGCTGTGGCTTCACTCATTAATGGCTCGAGATTACCACCCTCAGCCATTGTCTGTAGGGCTGTAGAAGCAGGCATAGCAACGCTAAAGAGTTTACTGTCACTGTTGTGAGCCGTAATGAGAATAGGGGTAAAGTGTAAACCTTGCGTGAGGTTAGTCAGTTTTATATCAAGCTCAGCTGCTTGGCTTGCAAGGCTAGTTACTGCGCATGCAGCGAACAAAGTTAATGGTAAAGCTTTCATGTGAGATTCCTGTTTTTGATGATTCAAAATCAGTATCGAATAGCAATATCCAAAAACCTTCACGAAGTTATCACATTTTTATCACAGCATTGATTACAGCCTTTTTTGCTGGTTGAGAGTTTTAAATTTAATCAATTTAGCTAGGGTAAAATGCTATTAAGGTTTATAGTAAAGAGACAAATAGACCCATAACAAGGAATTTAAAATGGATGATAATCAAAAAGTTGAAATAATTGTGGCAGATAAAGACCAGCGCACTTGGGCAATGTTTTGTCACTTAAGTGCCTTAGCTGGTTTACTTTTTCCGTTTGGCTCAGTGATTGGGCCTTTGATTGTTTGGCTTGTAAAAAAAGAAGAAATGCCGCTCGTTGCTGAGCATGGTCGCAAGTCATTAAACTTTCAATTAACCATGATGATTGCTTACATTGTCTGCTTTATGCTGATGTTTGTTGTCGTTGGTGTCATTCTGCTGCCATTGGTTGCGCTATTCTCATT
>Ga0213840_1001289_pt1 | contig 21085 bp, 22 predicted proteins | sample SWPATP22_FD_160132 | JGI IMG/M metagenome (GOLD analysis project Ga0213840, IMG submission 160132) | Coastal seawater microbial communities from Marineland, Florida, United States - SWPA TP2 #2 | ecosystem: Environmental > Aquatic > Marine > Coastal | place: USA: Florida | collected 2016-08-14 | reverse complement strand
TTTCGGCGCAGGAGGACGCCAACAAGGCCCTGGCTCAGATCCGACTGCAGGAGAAGGATCTCCAGGCCCGGGTGGACGCCAGCAAGGACGGCCGGACGCTGCCCCCGGCCAGCGTCGCGCCGCCGAGCCCGTCCACCTGGACGGGCAACGAGCAGATGGACACCGCTGCCAAGCTCATCGTCGGTGTAGGCCTGCTCGCCGCGCTCGGTGGCGCTGCAGCGTGGATGCTCGGTGGCGCGCGGGGGCGTCTGTGATGTCCCGTATCGCCAGTGCGCTTTTCTGCCTGATGGCCTTTGGCTTGGTGGGGGGAAACCCCGTATGGACCGGTGCTCGCCGTCCTCCGGTGCTCCCTCCGTCCCACGTGTCGCCGGGACAGGAGTATCGGACGGCCGGCACTCTCTCGCTGACCGGTACCGGTTCGGACCTCGCCCTCGAGGAGGACTGGCCCTCCGCCTGCTGGTCCGGCGCGGGAGACGGCCGACGGTGCCTGGCGGGTGACATCCTGGTGTCTGGGGACTGGTCGGGTCGGGTCGGTACGATTCCGGTTGCGCAAACTGCGTATGCCGGGGTACCGGGTCGTGCGCGCCGTCGGTCCGCCTCCTACAAGTCCCCCCCCTTTGCATACGTGGGAGAGCAAGAGACGGACGGCGCGCCTTTCTTCATGTCCGGTCGCTCCGACGTGGTCCGGGGGCGTTTCTGATGTCCCGCAGTGCGTTGGCACTGTTTGGGCTGGTGGCCCTTGCCGGGGTTGCCGGGGGCACTGTATGGGCGGCGACTCGTCGTCCCCCGGTGCTTCCCCCGCCTTCCCGGCCGGGTCGCAAAGAGGCACGGGGCGGCGGCGTGCATCCCCTTCATCGCGACCGCCTCGAGCGGACCGCCTTGCTTCTCGCTGATTCGGTCGAGGGTGCCCTGTACTCTTGGGGTGGTGGTCGGGCCGACAAGGGCTGGCCGCAAGGCTGGGCCGGGGTCAACGGCGGTGTGGGCTGGGACTGTGGTGGGCTGACGCTGGCCGCCGCCGCCCTGTTCCTGCGCCGTCGGTGGGACGCGCCCGACCTGTCGGCTGCGGGCATCGCTGGGATCTGCCGCGAGGTCGACCTCGGGAAGCAGCAGCCCGGCGACGTCGCGGTCTACCGTAACCGCCACATCACCTTCGTGCTCACCTGGCCCGATGCTGCCGGCCACTCGAAGGTGCTGTCGGCATCCGGTGGCGGTCGGAACACCAACGGCGACGACCCGCGTGCGAGGGTGCGCGTGCAGGACCGTGGCGACTACCGCTCCGACTTCGTCACCTACATGCGCCTGCCTCCCGTGGAGGTCTCCACTGAGCAGGCCGTGACCTGCATGGCGGTTCATCGCCTGCTTGCCGGCGAGGCGGTCCCCGAAGACTCGCGCCTTCCGTCCGAAGCGCTCGGGCGCGAGCTCGCCCACCGGTACGCCGGGCTCGAGGCGGTGTCGCGTTGGCTCGAAACCTCTGGTGCGTTGCGTTCCGGTCCCGTCTCGGGGCAGGGGTTGGTTTGGAACGGCAACGGGACGCAACGCGCCACTTTTCCACTGAAGGGGGCGTGATGTACAAGCAACGCGGACCTTGGATTCAGCCTGCACCCGGTGCGTTCCACACCTGGGACGAGCTTCTGGTCACCGGTCACATGGACAAGCAGACGCAGCCGTGGCGCACGCCGCAGCGACGCCTGGTTCTGGTGATGGAACACGTCGTCGACCCGCTGTGCCGCCACTTCGGCCAGCCTGCCCGCATCACGTCGGCCTGGCGCAGCACGGGCGTCAACCGCGCCATCAACGGGGCTCGCCGTAGCCTGCACACCTTCGGTATGGCCGTGGACCTCGGCTTCGAAGGGCTGACCTCCTTCGACATCGTTGCGGCCATGGTCGAGCTGGGCATCGACTACGACAAGGTCATCGCCTACCACCCCGAAGTGGGTGGGCACGTGCACGCCTCCTACAAGGGGCCGCGGAGCAACCGTGGGCGCATGCTCGAGTGCCTTCGGGGTGCCAACGGCAGCAAGGTCTACCGGGTGTACCGCCCATGAGCCTCGACTGTCGCCACTACCAGTCCGTGGGGCCCGCGGGCGAGGTCTGGGCCACACCGAAGCCCATCCGGCGGACGTCGGGCCATGCCACCGCATCGGTCGGTGCCTGGTGCTCGGACGTCGTCGAGGACACCGAGGTCGTGCTCGAGGGCACGGTCGTGCATCCCGACGCACCGTCCGGGGCCTGGTCGCAGGTCTGGACCGCCACGCTGTCGACGGACTCGCCGGTGGCCTCGAGTGGCACCTCTCCTCTCTACATTGGCTGCTTTCGCTTCCTGCGTTGGCGGCTGACCACCTCGGCGACGCCCAATGAAGGGTCTGTCGTCCACCTCGCCTTCGATGGCGACTTCTCGGAGTGAATCACCATGGGTGCTCTCGTCGAATTCCTTCAGCAGACCCTCTCGCCCTTCTTCAAGGTGGGCGTGGGTGCCAACGGCATCACCGTCAACGCCAACAGCGGTGTCGCCGAGATCAAGAACAACGCCAACGATGGCCTCGCGCAGCTCAGTGCCGCCGACCCGTCTACTTCGACCCACGTGGCCACCAAGGGCTGGGCCGAGGCCAACCTGGGTGCAGCCAACGCGGTGCGTGAAACCAAGCTCACCATCGGCTTCGGCGACCTGGCCGACACCGGTGAGGTCACCATCGACTCGTCCAACCTTCCGTCGGGCGCCATCATCAAGAGCATCGATGTCGATGTCGCCACCGACTTCGATGGGGGCGCCAGCTTCATTGCCGGCACCGCGGCCGACGACGACGCCTTCATCGCTTCCGGCGAGATGGACCTCACTTTCACCGGCGGTCCGCAGTCCAAGAACTTCCGGTCGGCAGCCTTCGGTACCGCAGCGCCCGTGAAGTTCAAGTGCACCACGACCGGCACGCCCAGTCAGGGCAGCCTCGACGCCTTCATCACCTACTCCGTCCCGGCCTGATTTCTCGGGCGGTGACGCCCAGCTCCTCTTCAGCCGTCCTCCTCCGCCCAACCGAGGTCCTCGATGCCCGCTCCTTCCGCTCGCCCCGTGCGTCCCGTCCATCCGTCCGCCCGCGACGGGGCCTCGGCTGTTGCCCGTTCCGCTGCACCCACTCCTCGTGCAACGGAAGGAGGGCCCGGCAAACGCAAGCTCGTGGAGCGGCTTCGCGACATCGAGTGGGGCTCGGTCATCGAGTACCTCGTGCAGGCGGGGGAGGACGGTGTCTCTCGCGAGGAGGCCATCGAGGCGGCGGCCATCATCCTCGACGAGGTGACCGACTGGGAGGAACGCATCGACGGGCGGCTCGGCCGCCAGCTCGAGCGCATCGACCGGATGGTCTACCGCCGCATGCTTGGCCTTGCCTGGGACCTCATCGAGCGTCGAAAGCGCGACTGAGCCCCACCTCGAGGTGACCGGGCTTCGGCCCGGCGCCCCCTCCACCACCCTGGTGGAACCGAACCTCCCCCGCCCTCCTCCCTCCCCGACCGGAGCCCACCATGGGCAAGCGACCCACCCCTCTTCGCATCACGAACCCCGCCGAGGACGTGCCTCGGTTGATCCAGGGAAGCGGGAAGACCCCCGCGGGCGGCACCTGGGGATTTGCGCTCGCCCCCCACGAGTCCACCGGAATCTTGCTGCTGGCCCCGAAGGGTGGCGGTGTGTTCCGGTGGGATGCGAGCAAGCGGGGCGGCGACGCCCCCGCCAAGCCCGCCAAGGCCGTGGAGGACCTCAAGTCGGCGGCGGCCGAGCTTCGGGCCATGGCCAAGGGGCCGTCATCCGAGCTGACGCCCATCACGCTGAACGGCGTCTGGAAGGGGCACATGCAGTGCACCCCACAAGGCCCGCGTGTGGTGCTTTCTCGGCCCATCAACAGCTACACCACCCTCGTCCTCGAGTCCCACAGCGAACGGGGGTTGTGGCGGTGGACGCTGCAGCGCGAGGCCCGATGGTTCGCCAAGAAGGGCAAGGACGGCGGATTCCACGCCACCCTTCGCGGTGCCATCGGCAAGGCCCTCGCCATGGCCGAGGGCGTCGTCGGACCGGCCTGCACCATCAAGGAGACCCGGCGCCGGGGCTCGCAGGACGCGGGCTACACCGGTCGCCGAGGGGCCGTGAAGACGGCCAGGGAGAGTGGACGCTCGGCTACGCAGGTCGAGGTCAAGCAGAGGAAGGCCAGAGCAGGCCGAAAGCCCGTACCCTGGCGCGGATTCCCATTCCACACCATCCCCACCATCGAGGTCTTCTCCAAGCCCAACCAACGCCAGCTCAAGGCGCTCGAGCGGGGTGGATTCCAGCTGCGAGGCTCCGGAGAGGTCTTCGGTCGTCTGGCCGAGCCCTTCGAAGGGCTGCCCGGGGGCTCGTTGGTCTACGCCGTCCAGGGTGACCCCGAGTTCCATGTGGGACCCGTGGTGAAGGGGGGGCGCATCGACAAGTCGAAGACAGCGCGTGCTGGTGGTTCTTCGTCGACCAGCAGTAAGCCGAAGCCGGCTGCAGCGCCGAAGCCGGCTGCAGCGCCGAAGCCGGCGGCGAAGAAGCCCGCCACCCCTGCGACTTCGCCGAAGACCTGGCGCGACGTCGTCGACATCATCGAAGGCGTCTTCACCGAGGGTGGGCTCGCCGAGCAACTTCCCGGTTGGTCGCGTCGGAACATGGCCATCGACATCGCGAAGGCGCTCCGGAGCGGCACCCGCCACGACCTCATCCGCCCCGCCGAGAAGCTGACGGTGAAGGCGGTCTCCAAGGTGCTCGGGCTCAAGGGCAAGGCCCGGCCGCGCTCCGAGCGTGCATGGGACCGGCTCTTCATGGGCGACAACCTCCTGCCCGACGTCACCGGACGGATGCCTGCCATGTCGAAGTCCACCGCCAGCCCACCCCCCGCTCGGGCCCCCGCTCGGGCCCCCGCTCGGGCCCCCGGCCTGGCCCCCGCCGCGAAGCCCGCCGCCAGGAAGGCCTCGAGCACTCGGAAGCGGCCGACGCCCAAGCGGACGTCCAAGCCCAAGTCGAAGGCCGACAAGGACGCCGCCATCCGCCAGGCGGTCACCTCCGGAGTCGGTGACCAACTCCAGATGCTGTTCGGAGCACCCTGATGATCACCGAGGATGCACCCGCCATCCGGGGTGCGTCCCCGGTCGATTCCCTTGGCCCACTGCTCGGTCCCATCCGTGGATTCGCAGCACGGCTCACGCTGGGCGCGCTGCAGGCCGTCGAGGCGAGCCCGCCCGACGGGGTGACTGCGGCCGACGTGGCCGACTTCACCGAGCGCAACCTCGACCCGATGGTCGACGAGATTGCGGCTCTGATGGCTCCGGGTGCGATGAAGCTCATCGACCTCGCGGGCCGCAAGGGGCACACCTACGCCGAGGCCGAAATCCGTGAGGTGGGTGCCCGGCTCTTCCGGTCCACGCTCGACGAGCTCGTCGAGGACCTCGTCGCCGGTCGGGGCTGGGATTCGGCGCCTGCTGCAGTCCTCGACCTCGCCGCGGGTCAGGGCAAGGCCCTTCGCGCTCTGCGCTCCCACATCGTCGGGCAGGCCAAGACCGCCGTGGAGACCAGTGGCTTCGCCGGCCTTTCCGGTGCCGACCTCGACGGCGCGATGTCGTTTCAGGCGCGCAACCGCTACGCCGCCAGCGTCATCCAGTCTCGGCGTCGGTCTCTCCTCGAGGCCCTGTCGGCGGTGGCGGGAGACAGCTCGAGGAGTGCCTCGAGGCTCCGTGTCGTCCACCTGGCGGACGAGGAGTTCCGCAAGCAAGGCCAGCCCACGGCCAGCTCGGCGAAGCGGTGGGTGCGGGCTGCGGTCCTCGAGACCCGACCGGCGGCGCGAATCACCAAGCTGCGGGCCACGACTCGGAAGGATGCAGCCGGCCAGCGCCACGCTGCCGTCGAGGTGGAGGTCGACCGAGACGCGGAGGCCATCCGCGAGGCGCTCTTCGCCGACCACCCGGCCTACATCTCCATCACGGTCCTCGAGGGGAAGCCCCCGAAGGGCCGCGGCCCCTCTCGAGCACGGTCGAAGCCCGTAGCCGAGGTCCGCAAGGCCCGTGACCGGGTGGCGGCCAACCTCGAGGCCATGCGCGTGCTTGCCGGCTTCCGGGTGGGCGAGTCCCCAACCCCGGCCGAGAGAGAGGCCCTCGCTGGCTACTCGGGCTGGGGTGGCCTGTCATTGGCTGCTGCCAAGGGGCCACTTCGCCAGTTCAAGGGTCGCCTCCCCATCCCCGAAGAGCGCGGGCTCATCCACGAGTACTACACGCCGGCCGCGGTCTGCCGTGAGGTCGTCCGGGTGCTGCAGCCCTTCGTGGGCACCCTCCCTCGAACCGAGGACGGTCGCCTTCTGGGCCTCGAGCCCAGTGCGGGCATCGGCCGCTTCGTGGAGGCGGCTGCCACCCTCGAGGCCGACTGGACGGCGGTGGAGTACTCGGCGTTGTCGGCCCGCCTGCTGCGGGCCCGGTTCCCCGGCGTGACCGTCTTCGAAGGCCCCTTCGAGCGGTGGGTACGGGACGCCAAGCACGGATTCAGCCTGGTCCTTTGCAACCCGCCCTACGGGGCCCGTGGTGCCTCGGTGACCGAGGACCCGGTCCGGGCCTACCGAGAGTCCAAGGCATACGCCTACTTCCTGCGGCGCGCCGGCGACTTGCTGGCACCCGGTGGTGTGGGCGCCTTCCTCATCCCGTCGGGCCTCATGTCGGGCCAGACCGCCGAGCTTCGGCGCATTCGGGACATCTTGCTCCGGGGTCACCACCTGATGGGGGCCTACCGCCTGCCCAGTGGCCTGTTCCCGGGAGCCATGCTGGTCACCGACCTGGTCTTCATCCGGCGACGCTCCGAGGCGCTGTCGGAGGTCCACGCCGACGACCAGGCCATCGCCGAAGGCAAGTACTTCGCCACCCACCCCGAGATGGTGCTCGGGACCGAGGTGGGCAAGCCCGGGGACGACGACGACCAGACTGCCAAGCCGCGGTGGGGCTACCAGGTGAAGGGCACCTTCAAGGGCCTGCCCGACCTGGTGGAACGCCCGCACTGCGACGCTTGCTCGGTGCCGGTGGCCGCTCCCATCGAGCTGCCCAACACCTCTGACGATGCCGAGGCCGGCACCCTCGACCACGCCGTCCAGCGCGCGAAGTCTCTTGGTTCGCGGGTCTCGCGCTACCTCCGGAGGCTCGCCGAGGGCGAGGACATGCGCGCGGTCTGGCCAGGGCTGCACGCTGACCTGATGGCCTGGCGCAATGGGCTCACCGGCGAGGTGGCCGGCCTGCTTCAGGACCAGCTCGCCCGCGACACGAGCGACAAGGCCCTCGGCTCTCTGCTTTCGGTCTTCCAATCCGACGGCGACCTCATCGAGGGCATGGCCAAGGCGCCCACCTACACCCCACCCTTCCCAGGGTCGCGTGACGATATCGCTGCCCTGGCCGATTGGATCTACCGCCTCGACGGCAAGGTGGACCTTGACGCGCTGGCCCGGTGGCATGCCAGCGTGGAGGTCGACGACTTCCGGACCCGCGGAGCGCGGGCGACGGCCGTGAAGTGGGTGCGGGCCCAGCTGCCCACCCTGTGGGCGGCCGACTGGTTCATCCAGACCGACCTGTCGCACCACATGCCCGGTCGCGACTACCTGTCGGGGCTTCTGTGGCCACGGGTCGACGCCATCGACCGCGCGCGCGCCGGCAAGCTGTCGAAGGCGATGTCCAGCCAGCTCGAGGCGCAGCGCGACAGGCTCATGGAGGCCATCGCACCCGTCCAGTACGGCGACATCGACCTGGTGGCGCCCAACTTGCGGTACGTGCCCGTGGGCTTGCTCGAGGAGTGGGTCAACGAGGGCCGCAGTGAGCGGTCCGACCGACTGCAGCTCGAGCGCAAGCACGGATTCCTGCTGCCCAAGGGCACGACCTACGAGGACTACAGCGACGTCTCGATGCCTCATCGTGCCGAGCTGTTCCTGGGCTGGGTGAACAACGACCGGCAGCTGTTCAAGCCAGGCAAGAACGACTCCGACGAGTCCATCGCCCAAGCCCGCCGACGGTGGGCGGAGGACATCTCCACGGAGTTCGTGGCTTGGGTGAACCTGGAGACCGACCGTCAGGACCGCTACACGGCCGCCTACAACCGAGCCCTTCGGGGATTCGTGGAGCCCGTCTACAGCGCCGAGCCCCTCGCCATCGAGCGGTGGTCCGACGCCATCACGCCACGTCCCCACCAGACGGCCGGTGCACGCCGGGTTCTCGCAAACCGTCGGGGCATGCTGGCATTCGGGGTGGGAGTCGGGAAGACCTTCACCGGGCTGCTGGTCCTCGCTCGAGCACGGCAGGAGGGATGGGCACGCAGGCCCATCGTCCTCGTGCCCAACTCGCTCGCATGGAAGTGGTACAAGGACTTCGCGAAGGTGCTGCCCGACTACCGGGTGGCTGTTGTGGGATCGAGTCTCACCCACCGCCACCGTCCGTTCCGATTCGGTCGGGTACGCGCCAACGCTGGCACCGATGCCTGGATTGCGGCCAACAAGCGCTCGAAGGTTCGGGTGCAGGTGGCACGGGCGATTTCCACCGAGTGGACCCCCATCGAACGCCTCCTCGAGGGCGACCCGCGGCGGGCGGCCCACCTGCGGTCCCTGATCAAGGAAGGCGCGCTCGACCACGACCCCGGGGCCCTGGTGCCACGGGCCCGGACCGACACCCCCGAGGAGCGCGCCGAGAAGTGGCGTCGCTTCCAGGCCGGTGAGGTGGATGCCGTCATCCTCACCTACTCGGCGCTCGGTCGGACCCGTCTCGACGCCGACAAAATCCGCGAGTACGCCAAGCGCCGGCCGTCCATCCGCCGCCAGATGGACATCGACCAGCGCAACGCCCGCGATTCGGTGGAGCGTCGGGGCACCAGCCTCGTCGAGATCACCGATGCGATGACCGACAAGGAACGCAAGGCGGCCGAGAAGCGCAACAAGCAGACCGAGCGGCAGAAGGCGGTCGCCAAGGAAGCAGCAGCTGCGTGGGTGGCCGAGCTGCTCGAGCTGCCCGAGGGCCAGAAGTACGACCCCGGGATCACGTGGGAGGACATCGGTTGTGACCTGCTCATCGTCGATGAGGCCCAGAACTTCAAGAACCTCTACACCCCCGAGCGTCGCGACGGCGGTGTGCCCAAGTTCATGGGTGGCAACCAGTCCAGCACCCGGGCCTGGCAGCTCGACTTCCGGGCCGCTTCCGTTCGTTCGCGTTCCAACGGTCGGGGGATTTGTCTCCTGAGTGCAACGCCCGCGAAGAACAGTCCCCTCGAGTTCTACTCGCTGCTGTCGTTGCTGGGCGAAGACGTCTGGGGTGATGTCGGTGTCGACACCGTCGAAGCCTTCATCGCCACCTTCATCCGCATCGAGCAGCGGATGGTCGTCAACCACCGCATGGTCGCCGAGGAGCGCGATGCGGTGACCGGCTTCACCAACCTCGACGTCCTGCGCGACATCATCTTCCGGTACTCGGAGTTCAAGTCGCCCGAGGACGTGGGGCTGAAGCTGCCCGAGGTGACTGCGACCCCTGTGTGGGTGGACCTCAACACCAAGCAAGACGCGTTGTACGAGGAGAAGGCCGCTGAGATCGAGGAGCTGCTGCAGGCGACCAACGACCCGAAGAAGCAGGGTGAAATCCTCGGCCTGATGATGCGTCTGGCCATGATCACTCTGCACCCGGGCCTCGACGAGACCTGGAAGTGGACAGCGGTGAAGAAGGCCAAGGTGGAGCCCACCGCGCCCAAGATCGACGCGATGGTGGCCCGTGTCCGGCAGAATCCGGGCTGCGGCCACATCGTCTTCGCCGAGCCCGTGGCCTCACACTGGTGGATGCTGCAGGCGCTTGTGGCGGCGGGCATACCCAAGAGCCGCATCGCCATCCTCAACGGTTCGACCGCCAAGGACACCGCCCTTCGTCAGTCCATCGCCGAGCGCTTCAACGGGGACCCCGACAACGACATCGAGCCCGAGTTCGACGTCGTCATCGCCAACTCCATCGCCTACGAAGGGGTCGACCTTCAGACCCGCACCTGCGCCATCCACCACATGGACCTGCCGTGGGAGCCTGCGACCATCGAGCAGCGCAACGGGCGTGGGGTGCGGCAGGGCAACACGCTGGCGACCATCGGGATCTACTTCTACCTGGCCCGCAACAGCATGGACGGGGCCCGGTACTCGCTCATCCAGGGCAAGCACGGGTGGATGCGGTCGTTGCTGAACGCCCAGATCAAGGAGACGAGCAACCCCCTCGCCTCAAGCGAAGTGGGCCGCGAAGAGCTGCTGCTGATGCTCAGTCGCGACCCCGAAGAGACCCGGAAGACCCTTGCGGCGATTCGCGAGCGCGAGGAGAAGAAGGAACGGCGGCGCACCGTGACCCGTGCCGTGCGGCGGGCACGCGCGGTGGAGGCACGATTCCGGCAGGCCCGTCGCCTGGCCAGCTCCCACCCGCAGCGAGCTCGCAAGCTGCGGGCCGAGGCCGAGGCGATGCTCCGACGCGTGCTCGAGGTGGACCCGTCGGTGTGGCCCTGGGTCACCCAAGTTGCCCATGCCCGGTCCACCGACGTGCACTTTCCCGATTGGAAGCCCGTGGATGGGGCTGTGGAGACCGTCCCGGTCCTGCCCGTTGGGCACTGCATTGTCCTACGAGACCCCGATGGCGAGGACAAGGGCCAGGAGGTCCGCATCGGCCACATCGACCCCACCAGCCGCCGCAGGGTGGGCATGACCGAGGTGGGCGAGTTGGTGTGGTCGCCCACTGCCGCCAGCACCGATGCCGTGGATGCCTCGAGGTGGGACCTGGCGCGGTCGGTCGACCTGCCGCTGTCCCACTTCTCGCACAAGCGGGTCCGTGAGCTGTGCCGCCTTCCGGTCTCCTCCGAGGCCGCGATCGACCGTTTCCGTCGCAAGATCCGCGAGGGATGGAGCAAGGCCGGGTGGTACCTCGCCGACGATGTGTGGCGGGAGCTGATGTGGCCGCGTGTCCTTGACATCGTCTACGAAGACCTCGGGACCCGTGCCTACTCCTCTCGGGGCTCGGGCCGGTCCTTCGAGGTGCCTGCCTTCGCCAACGGCAAGCTGCAGGTGCTGTCCAGCTCCTACCGCTTGCGACGCGACCGGCCCGCACTCATTCCGCCGACAGACTCTGGCTGGGAGCAGTTCATCGCCATGGCTCCGGACTCGAGTCTTCGGTGGACGGACCTGAACCGGGTCGCCCAGTACTGGTGGCAGCGGCAAATCCCCCGAGACCTGCTGTCGAAGGCGCGTAAGTGACCGCCTTCGACGACCAAGGGGCAACGCACCGCTCCCGGTTCAGGCCAAGCGCCCTGGACACCTTGCAAGACGCCGCGAAGACGCGCTGTGAGGGACTATGACCGACACTGCACCACCGGAGCCGACCATCCCGGTCGGTCTGGCCCGAGACCTCATGGACCAGGCGGTCCAGGGGCTTGTGACAAGCGCGCAGGTGGCCCACGAGCTGGGTGGGATCCTGCGTGAAGCCCAGCAGCGGGGCGAGGAGAGTGACTCGAAGACGGCAGAACGTCTCGACCAGGTCGGCGACCAGCTCGACGACATCCTCGGCGAGATGCGCGCCCACAGGGAGTCCACCGACGCCTTCGTCGAGGTCCTCGGCCGCTTCGTCGAGCGCCTGGCCGTCCAGCAGGAGCTGGAACGGGAAGCCCGGACTCGGGCCGAGAAGGCGGCCGACCGACGCGCCAACTTCTGGTCGAACGTGATTGGCCGCAACGCTGCCGAGCAGCTCACGCGGGTGGTCCTCGCCATCCTCGGTGCTGGTGGCATCGTGAAGGTGGCAGCAGACAACGGGCTCATTGGTGGCCCCTGACGAATCGAACCACGAGTGAGGATTCCCATGGTTACACAGCTCGTTCTCTCCGGAGACCGAATCCAGGAGTGCCAGCGGGCGGGCTGTCGGGCTGCTCGAGCTGCTGCTGCCGGCGTGAGCCTTCTCACCCAGCTTGGAGCAGTCGATGTGGCCCGCGACCGGGCAAGACTAGTTCGTGAGGTGGTCGAAGCCAGAGTCGAAACCTGCGACCGCGAAACACGCGGCCAAATCTGTCCTCTAAGGACAGCATTGAAAGAGCTCCCTCCGACCACGGAGGTCCCCGATGCCCGGTACAGATGGCGACGGGCGTCACCGACAACGCCCGTCAGTGGATCCAAGTCACCTTAGGAATCGACACGGCCACCTCGACGCGAGACAAGAAGGCATGCACGCCCTCCCACCCGCAGTTCAGTCCCTCCTGGACGGGCTTCGCAGACCGTGAGGCGCTCAGACGTCAGCTGGAGGCGCAGAGTCGTGCGCTGGAGGAGCAGAGTCGACAGTTGGCCAAGCTGGACGACGAGGTCTCGAACCTGACGAAGATGCTGCGCCGACGAAGCCCAGAACAAGCGGCTGGAACGAGAAAACCGGAAACTTCGGCGCCAGCTGGGACCTGAAGAGCCCACCCCAGGCCGTGGTCAGCACAAGGCGTGGGACGGATACCTCGAGGTCCACACCCGCGGGGAACTCTCCGTCTTTCGCTACGACGGGACCAAGCACGCCGACGGCCTGGCAAGCCGCCTCGAAGGCTACGACGGTACCGTGCTGTGCGATGCCGAGAGTCGGAATATAGCGGCAATCGCGGGCCCCAGTCGCACACTGTTGGGCATCCGCTTCGCAAGCTGCGGGATGCCGTGGTCGTCGTGCACCCAGCGGGCTCCGGAGGTCATGGCGTTCATCGGGTCGCTGTATGACAACGAGGACGAGGCACGCATCTACGGACTGTCCGGAACCGACCTGGTCGACATCCGAAAGCGCCGTCAGCGACCGGTTCTGGCTGAAGGCGTGGCTCGATGCCTACGACGCACGGGGCCACACCGTCAGACGCGATGACGAAGGTGGCCAACTACCAGCCCTTGCTACCCTCGCCGATGCGTGAGGTGACGGACACAACGACAACGGACCAAGAGCTTCATACACCATACGCTGGGACTCAGCTCGCTCGTAGTGGCATGGAACTGGTTCTTGGCCAGCCCACGGTATCAACTCTTTAGTTCCTGCGGATTACATGTAGCAGGTCGCCCACGCCGACGGGCTTCAGAAAAACCATGTCGCCAGGCCCCAGTTTCTCATACTCAACTGCCTCAATCCGCCGTTTCGAGATGAGGACCAAACGGGTGGTAGGGCACCCCGCCGATCGGCTCGCTGCAAGGCGCCACCAATGCCCGTCAGGCAAGTCAGCCTCGGATACTACCACATCTGGTCGGATCTCGCGCCAAGCGTGTTCGGCCGTTTTCAACGTCGTTGTGAACCGGGCGTCGAGTTTTGCTCGCCAAGCAACCTGCTCGTAGAAGCGTAGCATGAGCGGATGGTCTTCCACGAAGAGCACCCGGAGCCTGGTGGTGCCACGGCTGGATTTGGTGAGTGGCTCCACCGGCTGCCCAAGTGGGCATTCCTTGCTCAGGTGAAGGGGAGCAGTGTCGATTCGCATGTCCTCACCGAATCCACAGGGTGCCTTGACGACACAGGTTTGTGACTTGTTGGTGGAGCTGAGATTCGGACGCCGAATGCGAGATGCCGCATCACGTGCCACCCCCAGGTCCTATCGGAACCCGTGCATGGTGCCAGCCGCATAGGCACGAGGTATAGAGACTATGGGCGTCTACCATATAGGCGACGAACGGTGGCAGCTTCACATCAATTTGGCAAAATTGACACCGGAATCGGGCCATGACATTCTCGGTGGAATCGGGCCATTGCGCCCTGGGAGTGCCACACTCAGTGACCCGCCAAATTGGAGGCATTCTGATGTCCGATACAGCCGACCCTGCGTTTCCGGGACCGGTTCCCGATCTTGAACGGGTACGAGTTCCCGAAGTCGCTGGCGAAATGGTTGAACCAAGGTGGGAACACGGCGGGCGGATTCTGTTGCTGGGTGACACCGTGCTACGCTCCGGAGACCGCATTGCTCTTCATCGACGCGGCGCGTGGCACGGCGCGGAGGTAGTTGAAGACGAGCAAGGGCAGCACACGGTAGTTGTCCAGTCCAACGCCTGGCCAGAGGCCCCCGTTGCACTGCCTCGGGACGCTCTCGAATTGATCTTCGCGAAGTGGTGGAATGAGTGAACGTCACTGTTGAAGGCCCACCGAGTATCTGGGTGTTCTGCGTCGGTAGGGTACACCAGCCGCTGGCTATCGGAAGGCCCCTACCTGCATTGAAGATGTCGGCTCTTGCCCTGCACCTGGACGAGGCCATCCAAGGAGCCGAAGCTAGCATGCCCAATGCACAACATTCGAATGGCCAACTGCGCTGTCTGGACGCTGCACGATGCGTAGGGACGCTCCCTGCAATCTGTTCGGTACGCATGGATTCCGACAGAGGGCAAGAGCGGCTGCATCGACGTTCTGGGCAACGACCTGCGCAGCCTCCACCGCGTCCGGCCAGACCTCCAGATCGTCACCTTGGCCGATGGGGCTCCCGAGATGAAGTACATCCTCGACCAGGCGGTCGAAGGCCTCCCTGTCACCGCTCAGCTGGTCGACTACTGGCATCTCGTGGAGAAGCTCGGCGCTGCCGTCAAGGCGATGAAGACAGAGGAGACTGGCCTTCTCTCGCGCTGGAAAAGTCGCTTGCTCAAGGCCGACAAGGCCACCGACGAGATCGAAGCGGAGTTCATGGTGTGGAAGGTCAACTGCCCCGGCCCACTTCCCGAAGGGCTCCACAACGCCCTCACCTAACATCGAGAATCAGCGCGAACGGCCCCGGCACGCGGCAGCCAGGGCAGCCAAGCTACCCATCGGAAGCGGTCATGTGGAGGCGACCTACAAGACCATCGTCACGACGCGGATGAAGCGACCGGGTGCCCGATGGAAGGCAGTTGGCCCTGGACACCCCCAGGGGCATGGCCTAAACAGGCCATTCACGAGTTGGTGACACTTCCACGCTCAACCAGGACGTCGGCCTTCCGAAGAGTGGCCACACGGGAGTCCGTTATGGAAGGTCAAGGAGTCAACACTGCTGCATCCCTCGAAGCGCGCCTCCAAGACCGCATGGAGTTCAGTGGCATCGAGGGATTGCACCGCGAGCAGCTCCAGGCCCTCAAGGCCGAAGTCCTCCCTGAGCTGCCGCGAAACGTCGCATCGATGTACCAGCGCCTGCGCACGGTACCCGAGCTGTCCGAGAAGCTCGGCTCGGCCGAGAACGAACGCCGCGTGAGCCGCCTGTTCCAGGGCTACGTGGAGCAGATGTTCGAAGGTGTGCACGATGTGCACTACCTACAGACCCGCATGCGCATCGGTGTGGCCCACGACCGCATCGGGCTGGGACCGCATTGGTTCCTAGGCGCGTACGGCCACCTGTTCCGGGGTCTGATCGAGCAGACGCTCCGGCACCGTGCCGGCGACGTCGATGCACAGATGGCGGTGCTCGACACCCTGTTCCGCACGATGTTCTTCGACCTGGGCTTGGTGCTTGAGACCTACGAAGCGACCGGCACCGCACGTCGCCAGGCGATGGTAGACCGCTTCGTCACCGGCCTCACCGGCACCACGGAGTCGCTCACCACCACTACCGAAGCCGTCGAGACGGTCGTGCAGGACCAGCAGAAGTCGGTCGCTGAGACTGCCGCTGCTGTCGCCGAGGTGACCAGCTCACTGTCCGAGCTGCGCCAGACGTCCAGCCAGTCCCTTGAGCATGCCACCGAGCTGATGGAAGTGGTCGAGACCGCATCGTCGTCCGTCCGCACTGGCACCGAGGCCGCGCAGGCGTCCACGACCGGTCTGCGGGCCATCTGCGAGCAAGTGGAGTCCATCCAAGACACCATCCAGGCGCTGGTTGAGCACACCAACCAGATCGGCGACATCATCACCACCGTCAACGAAATCGCCGAGCAGTCCAAGCTCCTCGCGCTCAACGCATCCATCGAGGCCGCCCGCGCTGGTGAGTACGGCCGCAGCTTCAGCGTCGTCGCCAACGAAATGCGCGACCTCGCCGAGCAGTCCAAGCAGGCCACCCGCCAAGTCCGCACCCTACTTTCCGACATTTCCAATGCCACGGCGTCAGCGGTCTTGGCTACCGAAGGCGGTCTCCAGTATGCACGGGACGGCGAGACTCTGGCGGACCAAGTGGTCGCCATGCTCGAAGAGATCGAAGGCGCGGTCCAGCGCACCGAAGATGCCAGCCGTCTGATTGCCAGCGCGAGCCGTCAGCAGCAGGCGGGGGTCTCCCAGGTGGCCGATGCCATGGTCCACATCGACCAGACAACCCGTGCCACCGCGGTCGCCATGGACCAGCTCACTGATGCCGTGTCGGTCACCACCGCCTCTCAACACGACATCAGTGCCATGATCGGAGAGTTCGGCGGCTGAATCGGTCGGTTGAGCCGCTCATCCTACCGAACCATGAAGCATGCAACCCGCTTCTTGACTCCCTCTGGGGCCTCCTTAACGATGTGTGGGCCGGTCTACCGGCGGCGCTTGCCGGCCTTGCGCCGGGGTCCAGATCGTCCAGAGCTGGACTTCTTCGGGGACGCAGCCTTTGGTGCGGCGTGGGGCTCGGCAGGCGGGGCGGCGACGGCCGGGCTGGTGTCGTAGCTGCTCCAGGTGTAGGAGGTGATGCCGTGGGCTTCGGTAGACGTGTAGTCCTTGCCGCCGGGGGCGATGGTCGCGACCAGGATGCCACCCGAGGTGGTGATGACGCCGGCATGGACCGCGGAGGTGCAGATGCTGGAGTCGCGGGTGTAGGGACCAGACCCCAGTCCCCACCGGCGGTGCAGCTTGATGGGGAGCTGACGTAGAAGCTGTCGTCCACGGCGCCTTCGAGGTGCTTGCCGTTGTGACTGCAGTTGGCTTGGTAGGGCTACATCTTCGTGCCGGAACCCGTCCAGGTGGGAGCAGGGACTGGGGTGGTGGCTGTACCACTTCGGACCGGACCGTTGGGCCAGGGTTACACAGCACAGCCGCTTTGAGACCCGTAGGTGACCGAATTCGACGGTGACCGGAGCGAGTCCGCATTGGGGCTGTCGCCCCACCGAAGGCCCCGGAAGTGCGCCGAAACCATCTGGTATTGGCGCACCTTTTGGCGAGGGGTTTTGGCGCACGGATTCGTAGGGTGAGCGGGCGTCCCTCGAGGAGGGGTTTTGGCGCACTTCGGATGCCACCGCGATGTGCTCGTCAACAGTCCTCCGACTGGAAGTCACGCGGAACGGTTCGAGGGGAGCGCGGCCCTCCGATTGGAGCCGCATGAACCTCAGGAGTCGTCGGTACGGAGTTCGGGGCTCGAGGTCAGGCACTGGTGCCACCTGGTCGTTGGGAGGTGGAGAGGGAGCCTTGGTTCTTCTTCAGGTGACGACGCAGTGTGGACTCCGCCAGCCCGAGCGCCCGCGCGGTCTCCCGCACACTGTGACCCTGGTCGAGCATCGCAAGAGCTGGTCTGAGGTCGAGTGTGCGCCGTGGGCGGCCGCAGTGCTTCCCGGCGGCCTTTGCCCTCGCCACCCCGGCCCGGACACGCTCGACGGTATTGGCTCGCTCCAGCTCGGCGAATGCCGCCAGCATGGTCAGCGCGAAACGCCCCATGGGAGTTGTGGTGTCGATGGTGTCCCGGGGAGAGACGGCGTCGACGGAGTACGCTCGGAATGTGTCGAACAGCTCGAGGGCGTGGCGTGCGTCCCGAGACAGCCGGTCGAGTTTCCAGAATGCGACGACGTCCACCTGACCGTCCCTGACGGCCTTCAGCATTCGGTCGAGCTGTGGCCGACGACGCTTGGACCCGCTCACGCCGTCGTCGACATACTCCTCCACCACCTTCCAGCCGCGGGTTCTGGCGAGCCCCCGTAGCTCCTCGAGCTGTAGGCCGACATCCTGTCCATGCCCGACTGTCGATACCCGTGCGTACAGTGCTACTCGCCTTGTCATGAGATTCCTCCCGGTTCAAGGCCTTCCACGAGCTGATCGATGTCGTAGAACGCCGACATCACGCGGAGACGCACCCGAGTCAGCAACCGATCGACCTCCGGAACCAAGTTCAGTTCTCGAGACCGGGGACGGCTGAAGATTGTGTCGGACCGAACAGTGCCCACACCTGTGCACACTGCAACCACCAGGTCGATGGAGGAGTCGCCCCACTCCCGGCCGATGGCTTCCAGTTCGATGCTCACATGTCGGAGGCCGACGGACCGTCTCGACCATCCCGGCCGGGTCAGCTTCAGGACCGAAATCACACAGAGTCCGTGCTCGCGGGTTCGCTCCTTCCACTCGGAGCAGGTCCATCCCGCATCCTCGAAGGCACGCTTCTGCCGTGCGAGCTCGTCGCGAGGTGGCCGACATGGTCGGTACCCGTTGCGCAGCATGAGCCGCGCACCTCTCGCTGAAGACGCCAGTTTTGAAGGGGATCTACCCATTGAGCCACCTCGGAATCGACCTGTTGAAGGGGTGAAGTGCCACACCGTAGCGAACCAGCCGAGGCGCCAAACCGCCATGAATACGCGATGGACGATCGCCTACGGGATTCTGTTGAAAGACACAGCAAGACAACTGGCCCTCACACGCCTCGCTCCGCCACTGCGGAACCGCTGTCTCGTCCGGATGTCTACGTCGTCTATGACCTCTTCCAGATTCGAGCGTCACCGTCGGTTCGCCATCAGAGCAGTCAGTCCATGGCCATTCTTCAGCCTCACCGCGGGATGGGCGGCGATGCGATTCACTGTCCCCAGTGACCACCGCACCCGCAGACCTGGTACCGGGAAGTGCAAGGCAGTTTCTGCACAGAACCCATGCGTACAGCCCACCACTGACCGGGATGTCCTTGTGCCTCAAACCCGTAGGCACTTGAGGGTCTGCAGAATGGGTGCTACCTCTTGCCAACCCCCACGGTAGGGGAGTGGCCCCGGGAGAGCTGGCACCTCCCCCAGGGCCTGCCAACCACATCGGAGTATTCGGATGAAAGACGACGTAGTCGACAGGGATGAGTGTATCCCGAAATGGGCGACGCCTGGGCCAGGACTGACACTGAGACAGTTCCGGGACAGGTTGAACCCCAGAGAACTGCGCGAGAAATCGGTTTCTGTGGGGATGTTCACCAGTCGCGTTGGCTACGAGATTCCTGTTGCAGAACTCCGCGGTCGGAGTCCGGCTGGTGTGCTGAGGTACCTCAAGGTGGTGCCGTCGACCAACACGAACGTAGGACGGGGATTCGTTCCCTCCTCCAGTTGAACGGCAACCTCCTGAGCTGCTGTCCGTCACGTCAGCATTCTGACCACCGCCCAGTCCAGCGAGAGTGGCAGCTACTCCTCTATGGAAGTCTCCGCTGCGTCGAACACCTGATCGCTGGTCCACCCTAGCCACTTCGCGAGTTTGCGAGCGGTTGTGGCGCTGGGAGGATGCCTGCCAACCTCGAGGTCCGACCAGGTGGCGCGTGAGATTCCCGCTTCCTTCGCGGCATCTGCCTGCAAGCGCTCCCCACGTAGGTCGGCCATGGCCTGGCCAAGGCGAGTTGGTGGGCGGAAACCGGAGGATCGTCGAGGCATTGGATTCCTGAAGAAGATAGTTTGAATGCTGGTCGGCCAGAATACGACCAGGGTGGGTGTCCGGAGCTGGAACCTCCGGGCACCCTGTCAACAACAACGGAGCACGACAATGCACATTGGTGAAGACGGGCGGGAGTGTATCTCGACCCAGGTAGTGGAATTCGAAGGAAAGTACCTCGCGATCTTGGAAATCGGAGGTCGACGCGCGTGGGTCGCGCGAGAGCTGGGAGAAGCTCTTGGCTACGCCAATGAAGGCAAGCGGTTCGTCACCATGCTGAAGGACCAGTGGAGCGATGAACTGGAAGAAGGAACAGACTACGCACTTCTGTCTGCAACCCTCCTGAACAATGCACGCCTTAGTTCCCGCGCGCGGACCTCTTTCCGCGGGCGGGTGCAGGTGCTCTTCGAGTCCGGCCTCCATCTCGCACTTCTCAAGACCAACAAGGAAGCAGGAAAGAGGCTCCGTCGATTCCTCGCTCGCGAGGTTCTGCCCAACATCTCGCGGTCTGGTGGCATCGCTCATGGGCAAACGCCTGCACTCGACCTGGCATCCGCCGTGCAGAACCTTCCGTGCGAACTGCAACAGGCTGGGGCTCTCGGCGTGGTGGAGCTGGTCGCCGCCGAACAGGCGATGGGTCGCGAGCTGCCTGCTCTGCGTCATGCCGTCGCGAGTGCCGCCGCCGTTGGGGGTGCCACCACTCCACCGCCGAGGAAGGCCGCACCGATTCCGGTCGAGCTGAACGGAATGCGGCCCGAGCTGATTCCGCTTCGGCTGGTGGAGGGCAATGCCTGGCAGACCACAGCCAGGCAACTGGCTTCGGCTGTCATCCCAGGGGCCGCTGGTCGATTCGAGGGAATGAGGAGGGACGAGTTCGTCCAGGTCCACCTTGTTCCAGCTCTCAGCATGTTCTGGAACACCGCCGCTCTCGCCGCTCTGACGCACTTCATGGTCAAGTACGGGCTCGACAAGACACACTTGCATCTTGCTGCCACCCGAGGCGCCAAACTGCGCAAGCGAGTCTCGAAGAACTGACTCGAGTCGCTCTGTGGCGCCTGTCATCCCGCACCACCCTGCTCGGACTCGCTCAGAATCCTGTTGAGGTGGTCGCGGGTGGCAATCAGGAGGCGAGCCTGCCTCGGGTCGAGACGCGGGTGCTTCGCCTGCCTGACCCACTGCTCGAACTGCTCGATTGTGAGTGCGTGGTGCCCGGTCTCACGACCTACAATCTCCCAGATTCGTGCTGCACGTTGGCGCCACTTCCGTTGTGCGGGGCTGACTTGTTCCTCGAGGTGGGCGATGCGTTTGGCCTGCTGCCGTAGCCGGCGTTCGGTATCCACTGCGACGGCCTTCTGCCCCAATCGGAGCAGGTCACGGTAGCGAATGGTACGCCCCATCAGCTTCCATGCCACGGGGTCGTGTGCCTCATCGGCGCAGCGTTGCTCAGCGACAACTAAACCTCCCCATCGGCGACAACTACTCCTCCCCACCGCTGCCCCCATCTGACACGCGCCCGCTACCCGTCCTGCCTTCGCAGGGAGCCCGGCGTGGTGACAGACCAGCAGGT
>Ga0213840_1001287_pt1 | contig 21114 bp, 20 predicted proteins | sample SWPATP22_FD_160132 | JGI IMG/M metagenome (GOLD analysis project Ga0213840, IMG submission 160132) | Coastal seawater microbial communities from Marineland, Florida, United States - SWPA TP2 #2 | ecosystem: Environmental > Aquatic > Marine > Coastal | place: USA: Florida | collected 2016-08-14 | reverse complement strand
TTTAGTGGCTACGAGTGTCTCACAATACGCCTTCAGCGGTGGTAATTCGTCCAGCACCTTAGATTCGTATTCCGATTCAATCTGCTCGCGAGCGATATCTTGCTTTCTTCGCTCATTCTTAGGTAGCTGTTGCCTTGCTTCTAAAATCGCAAAACCGCTTACCTCTGTGAATAGTGCATGAATGTTGGGATACTGCGCTTTAAAATCAGGCGGAGTACTTATTGGAAGCGCGTTAAGCAAGTTCACGATGCGAATTACGCCTTCTGACAAATCACATTGCTGCTGCTCCATCGCCTTAGCTATTACTATAATACTGTCGGTTATAGTGGCTACGCGCGACTGCCTTGCCGCTTCTTGTCGCTCTTTTTGTTGTTTTAACATAAACAGCAGTTTGCCTGCGTAAAAACCTAGCGCAAGAATAATTAGTAGCGCGATGCCTGAAAGTACTGCCCAAAGCATGACTCTTTCCCGTTTTTTATTAGTGCTTAAAGTCGTCGATATTAATAGCGTCTAAATCATTAAACGGATCCATATCGTCGTCTTCATCATCCTCTTCTACTATTCCTAATAGGTCACAAAGAATGCGGTGGCGTGCCATCTTCTCGTCGACATAAGCTTGTTGCTCACGGGTGAGCGGTTTATCGTCGTCAAGTTTGTCGAGTAAATCTGACAAGCGTTGATCTGCTTCAAGCGCTGCCAGTTCTTGGGCTGGTGTGGCGTACTTTTTCTTTTGAGCAGGGGTGGGCGTCACTGCTTTTACAAGCTGAATAGGCTTTTTACTGCCGTGGCGCGGATCTTTATTCTCAGCACTCTTTTTGCCCGTCACTTTTTTCTGTTCAACATTGTGGCGATTACCAGCGGGCTTACCTTTATGCTTTTTAGGGCGAGGCGAGTCTGATTTACGGTTTTCGCTTGGTTTAAAGTCAGGATCTTTACGAACGCCGATTAGGCCGACTTTACGTGATTTCTTTGAACGTGCCATAATTTCCAAATAACAAAGAGAGTGAAAAAACAGCGCTATTATAGCGCGAATTAGTGTCTACGTATTGATCTTTGGGTATGCAGTGCAAAATCAATACGGGGAACATAAAGTATTACGGGAATTTGTTTCAGCGCTTTCTCAATAGAGCGACATCGCTGGCAGGAAAAGTGACATCATAGCCATCTCGTTGTGCCAAATATTGAAAGGTTGCTTCGCTGAAAAAGCTAACGTGGGTGACGTCGTTTTTATAGTGCCAATTTGCAAACCTGGCTTTATCAAGTACGCGCTTGGTCATGATGGCAAGAACGCCACCAGAAGCTACAAGTTTGTTAAAAAGCGCCCATTCCACATGAGGGGCGTGAAAGTGTTCTATAGCCTCTGTACATGTCACTATGTCATAGCTTTGCTCAAGTACCGATAAGTTGTGTGCATAGAAGGGATCGTACATATTCATCCTAACGCCTTCTTCTTCCAGCATACTTGCTAAAACAGGCGCAGGGCCACAGCCAAAGTCTAGTCCTCGGAGTTCACCAAATTTCATGTCTTTTATAAAAGGTGTAAGTGGCGTTAAAACCTTTCCTAAAAACTTTCGATACCCTTCGTCTTCAAAGCTATTCTCGTGAAGGTCATACTCCTGCTTTTCTACTTCTTTAGATGGCAAGAATTCAGGAGAAACATAAACGAGTTTGCATTGATTGCATTGGAGGTAATCGCGCTTTTTATCTGAGTGATAGTGAGATGGCGCGTTAGCGCTTTTGCATAAAGGACAGTACATAGGAAAGTGAACAATAATAAGGGGCTTAAAAAAGAAAAAGGTGATGGTTCTCACCATCACCTTACATTGTATGAGTGTCAGATGACACCTCTCCCGTTATACACTTCTATGTGTATTTTGCTTCCCTAGCCGTGCTCCCCTTATTTTTATTGTTAGCAGAGCTGTATTGTTGTTTTTGGCCCTCGTGGCTCTTTATCCCGTCTTCCATGCTGCATTTTTATTATTATTCTTGTTATTTAGCTTGTAGCTTTTCAAAGGCACCTACAAACTACGCCGTTAGATTACACGAATAATTTCAAAATACAACTTTTTCGGTAACAAATTTTTAACAACAATGTGCAAAAACGGTAATGCTTAGTGTAAGCCCGCGATATAGTTAGATAAAATCTCAATATCTTCGTCGGTTAATTTCATCGCAATATCACGCATCATGCCATTCATGTCATTGTGACGTTGGCCTGAACGGAATGCTTTCAATTGAGCTGCAGTGTAAGTTGCATGTTGACCGCTGATATCAGGGAAACCTGCTAAGCCCATGCCGTTGCCCTTAGGACCGTGACACGCGATACATGCAGTTACGCCTCGAGACTCGTCGCCACCTTGGTACAATGCACGGCCAGCTTCAACGTATTGCTCTGGTGTTTCACCCGCCTTTGGCTCTTGGCTTGAGAAATAAGCGGCTAGGTCTTTCATGTCTTGCTCTGAAAGTGGGGCAGCCATGCCGTTCATCACAGCATTGTTACGACCTTCCTCGCCACCTGTTTGAGAGGCAAGTTTAAATTCGGTTAATTGCTTAACAATGTACTTCTCATGCTGGCCAGCAATCTTTGGGTTCATGTCAATCATGCTGTTGCCATCAGGGCCATGACAGGCTGCACATACTGCAGATTTCGCTTTACCTGCCTCGGCGTCGCCTTCTGCCATAGCAGTTGCGCTTAAACCTAAAGACATACATACCAACAAACACAGTTTTTTCATAATAAATCTCTTAAATGGATCCAACGGCTCGCGTGATATACGTGATATCATGCGTATTTTACACATTTAACGCGTCAGAAAAACCTATTCCATGATAAAACTATGGTTTTTAGCTGGTTTATTCATTAAAAAACTGTAAACCCTAGGTTGTGACGCATATGGGAAATAGTCTAGATGTCGTATTACACCAAAGCAAAATTCTTTACTAGTGCACCTGATATTCGCCACTTAAAGAATGATACAGGGATAGAAGTGGCGTTTGCTGGCCGTTCTAACGCAGGGAAGTCGAGCGCGTTAAACACATTAACGCGTCAAAAGAATTTGGCACGCACCAGTAAAACACCAGGTCGTACTCAGCTTATTAATGTGTTTGAGTTAGAAGAAGATCTACGTTTAGTTGATTTGCCTGGTTATGGCTTTGCAAAAGTGCCTGTGGCCATGAAGAAAAAATGGCAAGCCTCGCTAGGTGAGTACCTTCAAAAGCGTAAATCACTTAAAGGGCTAGTGGTGCTTATGGATATTCGTCATCCATTTAAAGATCTAGATCAAGATCTTATCCATTGGGCAGTCGACTCTAATATCCCAGTTCTAGCGTTATTAACGAAAGCCGATAAGCTTAAAAGTGGAAAACGAAAAGCACAGTTACTGATGGCAAGAGAGGCTGCTTTAGCGTTTATGGGCGACGTAACGGTACAAACCTTTTCTTCGCTGAATAAACATGGTTTGCCAGAGCTTGAACATATTCTCAATGAATGGTTTGGCTTAAATAAGCCAGATGAAGAGATTGAAGCTGACGACGAGCAATAACGTTTTATACGGCTGTTATTGGGGTTCAGATAAAAGAACGCCCCGCGTAATGCGAGGCGTGAAATGAGAGAAAACACATAAAAACCGTAAATATAGAGTGTAGGTAAATAAGAAAGTTCACAAAAAAAGAGAAATATTTTAAAAAACTGAAAATCTCGCTTTATAAGCCTCGCTTCCATCTCCTTTTACTTTTCTTCAGGCATAAAAAAACCCCGACAAATCTGTCGGGGTTAAAGCAAAGGTTTGAAAACAGCTTTCTCACCTCTGTACCCTACATGCGTAATTTTACAACATAGCATGTAAAAGGCAAGAGAGGTTTGTAATTTAATTACCAAATTTAATGGTTTTAGCGTGCTGTTTTACTTAAAGCTGTAATCTAATTACTTAATTTGAACGCCTAAACAAAGTAATTAAGGCACGCTTTTACATTAATGTGCTTCGTCCCAGTTCTCACCAATACCGGCCTCAACAACTAAAGGCACATTAAGGGTTGCTGCAGTTTCCATTAACGTAGTTATCGTTGCTACGTATTCATCTACCTTGTCTTCTTTTATTTCAAATACAAGCTCATCGTGCACTTGCATCATCATGGTGACATCGCCAGAGGCATTGTTTGCAATCCAGTCGTCTACCTTTATCATCGCCATTTTAATGATGTCAGCCGCGGTACCTTGCATTGGTGCATTTATCGCAGCGCGCTCAGCGCCTTTGCGTCGCGCACCATTGCTTGCTTTTATATCAGGTAAGTATAAACGGCGGCCAAATACGGTTTCTACATAGCCCTTTTCTTTGGCACCTTCACGTGTTGAGTCCATGTATTCTAATACGCCAGGATAGCGTTCAAAATAGAGGTCCATATACTTCTGTGCTTCATTACGAGGAATGTTGAGTTGCTTTGATAGACCAAATGCACTCATGCCGTATATCAAACCAAAGTTGATGGCTTTAGCGCTGCGACGTTGCTCGGTAGTTACGTCATCAAGGTTAACACCAAACACCTCTGCGGCAGTGGCTTTATGGATGTCCTTCCCGTGTGCAAACGCGTCAAGTAACCCTTTATCACCCGATAAATGCGCCATAATTCGAAGCTCAATTTGCGAGTAGTCGGCAGCAACAATTTTATTGCCTTCACGGGGTACAAACGCCTGACGTACACGACGACCTTCTTCGTTTCGAATCGGAATATTTTGTAAATTAGGATCGGTAGAAGATAGTCTACCTGTTGCCGTAACCGCTTGATGATAAGACGTGTGAACACGGCCCGTACGGTGGTTAATCATTTTCGGTAACTTATCGGTATAAGTATTTTTCAGCTTGGTTAACCCGCGATATTCCATAATTTTTTGAGGAAGAGGGTATTCCAGTGCTAATTCTTGTAAAACGTCTTCTGAAGTAGACGGTGCGCCTTTCGGTGTTTTTTTAATGACCGGCAGCGACATTTTCTCGAACAAAATATGCTGAAGCTGTTTTGTAGAGCCCAAATTGAAGGGTTCGCCTGCTTCTTCGTGCACGTCTTTTTCAAGTTCTGCTATACGTGTTGCAAGGTCTTGGCTTTGCTGGCGAAGCTTCTGACTGTCGATAAGTACACCTTGTTGTTCCATACGCGACAGAACACAAGCAAGCGGCACTTCAATATCAATAAGAAGTTGTTTTAATTCATCGATGCCGCTTAGTTTTTCCCAAATTGTGTGGTGTAAACGCAACGTAATATCGGCGTCTTCAGCTGCATAAGGGCCCGCTTGCTCAAGAGGGATCTGATTAAACGTAAGCTGTTTTGCGCCTTTACCTGCAATTTCTTCAAAGTGAATGGTTTTATGACCTAAATAGGCAAGGGCCAATGAATCCATATCATGTCGTTGAGCCGTGCTATTGAGCACATAACTTTCTAACATGGTGTCAAACCCAATACCGTTTAAAGTAATGTCGTAGTTTGCCAGTACATTCTTATCATATTTAATATGCTGACCTACTTTGATGATGTCATTCGACTCTAAAATAGGCTTTAAGGCGCTAAGAACGTCGTCGCGTGAAAGCTGCGTTGGGGCATCTGGATAATCGTGCGCTACTGGCACGTATGCCGCTTTACCTGGCTCAATACAAAATGAAACGCCTACTAGTTCGGCGTCCATGTAGTTTAAGCTTGTTGTCTCTGTATCGAATGCAAAAAGCTCTGCTTTTTCAAGTAACGTTACCCACTCTTTAAAACGTGCTTCTTCAAGTACGGTTTCATATTGTGAATGATCTAGCTCAACGGTGGAATTAGAGGAGGCTGCGTCTTTGCCTTCACCGTCATTTGCAGTGGTGTTTTCTGCACTATCGCTTGATGTAGGCGCTTCGCCTGTCAAAAGTGCGCTTACTTCCGCATGCCAACGTTTAAATTCATATTCTGCAAATAAATCGCGCAGTTGCTCGTTATCTGCTTGCTCAGGCGTTAGTGTTTCAACATCGTAAGGCAGGTCGAGGTCGACACTAATGGTTGCAAGTGTATAAGAGAGACGAGCCTGCTCTTCATATTCTTGCATCTTAGCTGCCATGGTTTTACTGCCTCTAAACGACAGGTCGGCAATTTTATCGAGGTTTTCGTAAATAGCGTCAATACCACCAATACCGTTAAGAAGTGCTTGTGCGCTTTTATCGCCTACACCGGGTACGCCAGGAATGTTATCTACCTTATCGCCTTTAAGCGCTAAGAAATCGATAACTAATTCAGGTGGAATACCAAATTTTGTATTTACGCCTTCCACATCCATAGCCTGATTAGTCATGGTGTTAATCAACGTCACATGCTGATTTACCAGCTGTGCCATATCCTTATCACCAGTACTAATAACGGTGTCGATGCCTTTTTCTGTGGCGTGTTTGGCAAGTGTGCCTATAACATCGTCGGCCTCAACGCCTGACTCAACAATCACAGGCAAACCCATCGCTTTAATAATGGCGTGAAGTGGCTCAATTTGACTACGAAGTTCGTCCGGCATAGGCGGGCGATTTGCTTTGTACTCTTTATATATGTCATCTCGAAATGTTTTGCCCTTAGCATCAAAAATAACCGCCATGTGCGTAGGGTTATATTGCTTGATCAGGCTTTTCAGCATATTCACAACGCCATAAATGGCGCCCGTATCTTGTCCTTTTGAGTTGGTCAACGGCGGTAAGCCGTGAAACGCTCTAAAGAGATAAGATGATCCATCAACTAAGACAAATGGAGGCTTTTTCGAATCAGACATAAAAGGCGGATTTCCGTTATAGATTATGAGCGCAAGAATGCCACAGCCACGCTCAGATCGCCATATTGTGGAAGAACATTAACAGAGTGTGATCAAGGGTGCTGTGTTGTGGATAACTTTGTGATCTAAAGTGTCGTGCACACTGATCCGGATGATCTTTAGCTTTGTAAAGATCATCGCTAGATACAAGTAAAATAAGGGAATGAGACTAAGGTGTGAAAAAAGCGTACCTGCTACAAACCATTCCATGTTTTGTGGATAACTTGGTGAATTTGTTTTTTGGTTTAACCAAGTTGGTGGAATAATGTAGCATAACCATTTGCAAAGTATACACGTATTACTAAGAACTTTTTTTGAACAGTTGGCTGTTTAATAGCCAAAATTTGAATAAGTAGACAGAACAAGGGTTGGAAGACAATATGAAGCAAGTAGCAGTTATTCTAAGCGGTAGTGGTGTTTTTGACGGTGCAGAGCTGCACGAAGCAGTATTAACCTTATTGGCCATTGAATTAGAGGGCGCTACGTACCAATGTTTTGCTCCAGATGTAGAGCAGCTTCACGTGGTTAACCATTTAACTGGTGATGTCGCTGAAGGTGAGTCGCGCAATGTATTGGTTGAGTCAGCGCGCATTGCTCGCGGTGATATAAAGCCGGTTTCTGAGTGTGACGTAAATGCCTTTGATACCCTTATTTTGCCAGGTGGTTTTGGTGCGGCTAAAAACTTATGCACGTTTGCGGTTGACGGTGATGCATGTACTTTTAATGAAGATGTACTTGAAGTATGCCGTGCGTTTGCTTCGGCGAAAAAGCCCGCTGCTTACGCTTGTATAGCACCTGCACTTGCAGCAAAAGTGTATGGCAATAACGTGAAGCTTACTATTGGTAACGACGAGTCTACGGCAAGCGGACTAAATGCGTTGGGTGCAATGCACGTAAACTGTAATGTAGATGAAGTCGTTATCGACAACGAAGCGAAGTTGGTTACTACACCTGCTTACATGTTGGCGCAGTCAATTACAGAAGCACATAGAAGCATAAGCAAAATGGTAAAAACCGTGCTGAGTATGAAGTAGAACTGTATTTAGTTAGATGTTTAGGTATTGCGAATTGATAGGGGGAAACAAAGGTTTCCCCTTATTGTTTAACGTCCTATAATCAAAGCCTTGTTACTGAGAACATGACGTTTCCCTTACAGTACACAGTGAATAACGTCGCGCTTTTCATCTTATCGCCACTAATAAAAATAAAGGCATAATACACTATGCACTACCGTGCCATCATACGAATACTGGGGCTTCTTATTGCGCTATTCAGCGTTACTATGATCCCGCCTGCAATTGTGTCGTTGATATATCAAGACGGTAGTGGTCTACCTTTTACTTTGGCATTCATAATCTGTGTGCTAGGTGGTATGGCGCTATGGTATCCAAACCGTCAGCAAAAGAACGATTTACGCGCTAGAGAAGGCTTTCTAATTGTGGCGCTTTTCTGGTCTGTACTGGCAAGTGTAGGTGCCATTCCTTTGATACTGTTGGAACAGCCCAGCATGACAGTAACAGATGCGTTCTTCGAGTCGTTCTCTGGTTTAACCACAACTGGTGCGACAGTAATAGAAGGTATCGATTTTCTTCCGCATTCTGTGCAGTTTTATCGCCAGCAGCTGCAGTGGCTTGGCGGTATGGGTATCATCGTTCTCGCCGTTGCTATTTTACCTATCCTTGGAGTTGGTGGTATGCAGCTCTATCGCGCAGAGACACCGGGTCCGGTGAAAGACAACAAGATGACGCCGCGTATTGCCGATACAGCAAAGCATCTTTGGTATATTTATTTATCTATTACTATCGCTTGTGCTGCGTCTTATTGGTTAGCAGGTATGAATGTGTTCGACGCTATTTGTCATTCATTTTCTACTGTTGCAATAGGTGGTTTCTCGAACCACGACGCAAGCTTAGGTTATTTTAATAGCCCTATGGTAAACATTGTTTGTACGGTATTTTTGCTAATCGCGGCGTTAAATTTTTCCCTACATTACGCGGCGGTAAGCTCACGTTCAGTGCGTGGTTACTTTAAAGATCCAGAATTTAAAGCATTCTTTATAATTCAAGCATTTTTAATAGGTATTTGTTTCTTCGTACTTACACTGTCTGGCTACTACAGTTCTGCTGAGCAGGCGTTAGATCAGGCAATGATTCAAGCTGTATCTATCAGCACTACCGCAGGATTTGCTACTACAGATTTTTCAGTGTGGCCAACGTTTCTGCCAATTCTGCTTATTTTTTCTAGTTTTATTGGCGGTTGTGCAAGCTCAACGGGTGGAGGCCTTAAAGTAGTCAGGGTGTGCTTGTTGTTCCTTCAAGGTAAACGTGAAGTAGACCGTCTAATTCATCCCAAAGCGGTATACAGCGTAAAGTTTGGCGACCGCGCTATGCCAGACAAAGTTGTCGAGGCTGTATGGGGCTTCTTTTCTGCATACGCCGTAGTGTTTGTCATAATTATGATAGGACTCATTGCGACAGGGCTTGATAACCTAAGTGCATTTACTGCAACCACCGCCATGTTAAATAACTTGGGGCCGGGTTTAGGGAGTGTGGCCGCAAACTATGCTGATGTAACAGACGCAGGAAAATGGATTTTAGTAGTGGCGATGGTATTTGGTCGTCTTGAAGTGTTTTCACTTCTTGTGCTGTTTTCACCAACATTCTGGCGTAGCTAAAGCGCTGAGATAACCTGATATCCAACTAGCAAAAAGCCGAGCAACTAGAAGCAGTTTCTCGGCTTTTTCATTTTGTTTTTTTTGGCTTTTCTATTAACGCGAGTTGTTAGGCTAGCCGAAGAAAAATGCACTTGGCTGGAAAAGCTTCTCTACGTCATTGATGTATTTCTTGTCGACAAGGAACAAAATAACGTGGTCGTTGGCTTCAACTTTGGTGTCGCTGTGAGCAATGATAACTTGGTCGTCTCGCACTATGGCGCCTATGGTGGTGCCCGGAGGTAGCTTTATATCACCAATTTGTTTGCCCACTACCTTTGACGTGTTTTCATCGCCGTGTGCAATAGCTTCAATGGCTTCTGCTGCGCCTCGGCGAAGTGAGTATACATTCACAATATCACCGCGCCTTACGTGAGTTAACAATGCCGAGATTGTGGCTTGCTGTGGAGAGAATGCAATATCAATTTCGCCACCTTGCACAAGGTCAACATAGGCACTGCGTTGTATCAGTACCATGGCTTTTTGTGCGCCCATTCGCTTGGCCAGCATGGCAGACATAATATTGGCTTCATCGTCGTTGGTAACGGCAATAAAGGCATCTACCTGTTCAACATTTTCTTCACTTAAAAGCTCTGGATCTGACGCGTCGCCACTGAACACTATGGTTTTATCTAAGTGTGCAGATAAGTACTTAGCGCGCTCAGGATTAAACTCAATCAGCTTTACATTGTGATTATGTTCTAGCTTTTTGGCGAGACCTGCACCTATAAGGCCACCGCCTGCAATCATAATGCGCTTATAGCTAGATTCTAGCTTTTGCAGTTCGCTCATTACTGCTCGAATGTGCTTTGTTGCCGCAATAAAGAATACTTCGTCGTCGGCTTCAATCACTGTTGTACCAAGTGGACGAATAGGGCGGCCTCGTCGATATATCGCAGCTACACGCGTTTCAACGTTTGGCATATGATCTTTAAGTGCAGACAGAGCATGCCCAACAAGTAATCCGCCGTAGTAAGCTTTTACCGCTACTAAACTGGCTTTTCCATCTGCAAATTCAACTACCTGAAGTGCACCGGGATAGTCAATTAAGCGCTTGATGGCTTTGGTCACAAGCTGTTCTGGCGCAATAATGTGGTCTACTGGAATATCTTGCTGCTTGTAAAGCTGTTCTTGGTAAATGATGTACTGTTCTGAACGAACGCGGGCAATTTTAGTAGGCGTTTTGAATAGGCTGTATGCAACCTGACACGCCAACATATTACTTTCATCACTGTTGGTTACGGCAATTAGCATGTCGGCATCTTCCGCACCTGCTTTGCGTAACACATCAGGGTGCGAACCTACGCCGGTAACTACCTGTAAATCAAGTCGGTCTTGCAGGGAACGAAGAATCGTAGGATCGGAGTCAATAACGGTAATTTCGTTATTCTCGCCTACCAAATTTTCTGCAAGTGTTCCGCCTACTTGGCCTGCACCCAAAATGATGATTTTCATCGTTATTACTTTGCCTTGCTAACTGTATGTGATGACAATTATGCAACCGTTACTGCGTTAAAATAAGTAAGGGTTATTGGCTCGACTTTACCAGCCTCGCATAATAGAAACCATCCATTTGTTGTTCACCGGGAAGAATTTGTCTACCAGGCCTTTCACGCGTTTCTATTTTTGTCACGGGCGATAACTGAGCGTCAGGTGTCTGCGCCAAAAACTGCTGAATTTGCTGCGTGTTCTCTTGTGGAAGAATAGAGCAGGTGGCGTAGAGCATTGTGCCGCCGGGCTTTAACAATGCCCAAAGCGTATCTAAAATTTGGCGCTGCAACGCGGCAAGGTTGTCTATGTCGCTTGACTTTCGAAGCCAGCGTATATCGGGGTGCCTTCTAATAACACCTGTTGCAGAGCAGGGGGCATCTAGCAATATACGGTCAAACAATTCACCGTCCCACCATGTATCCGGTGCTGTTGCATCACCTTGCTTAATGTCTACCGTATGCTGCAGGCGAGTCATATTTTCTTCCACTCGCTTTAGACGTGTAGCATCTGCATCAAGGGCAAGTAAATAGCCAACGTCAGGCGTATTTTCAGCAATATGACCGGTTTTACCACCTGGTGCGGCACAGCAATCTAAAATGCGCTCACCTGCTTTTGCTTGTAAATAATATGCAGCAAGTTGAGCTGCACCATCTTGAACAGCAAAGTGGCCGTCGTTAAAGCCAGGGAGCGCCGTAATGTCTTCTCGCTTTTGCAAAATAACGGCGTCGCCGTGTTCTTCACTTGTTGTGTATGCAACATTTATATTATCAAGCGCAGCACTGAACGCGGTTAACGATGTTTTTTGTTTGTTTACGCGAAGCCAAATAGGTGCCATTGCATTCGTTGCTTCACGCACGCGGCTGGCGTCTTCGCCATAGGCATTTTCAATAGCTTTAAATAACCACTTAGGTAGCCCGCTTTCAATTATGGGGTTCTCGATAGGTTTATCGCCAAGGCTTTCACGCTGAAAATTACGTAGTACTGCGTTTACCAAACCCTTAAGACTCGTTGCGCCTAAATACGATGCAGCGGCAACCGTCTCACCTACAGCAGCATGGCTGCTAACACGTGAATAGTGAAGTTGATAAAGTCCAAGAAGAATAAGGTGCTCTACAACTTTCTTGTTGCCTTTCAGCGGTCTATTAAGCAGACCTCGAAGCCAATGTTGTAGTATGGGCAGACGACGCATAACACCAAGCGACATCTCCTGAAGCCATGCATTGTCGCGTACATTGTGTCGACGCTGAACACGCTCTAAGCATTCTCTTGAAGACTTACCATGCTCTAAAATTTGATAGATAACCCACGCACAGTCCGCGCGCAGGTTCTTTTGTTTTGGAAGTGGGATAGGCTTCACAGAGACTCTTCTTGAGATAAATTGCGACCAATTTCAAACCATGACTGGCGCGCATTAATTACATCTGCGGCTGGTAATGCCTTTTTACCAGGTATTTGCAAAGACGTAATACACAGGGCTTCGTTGCCTGTTGCTATTGTAATGCCTTCTTTGTTGGCACTTAGAACCGTACCTGGCGCAGCCGCTTTTTCTGCTTTAACAACACGGGCAGACCATACTTTTACGTTCTGATCTTCTACTTTCATCCATGCCACTGGCCAAGGATTAAAAGCTCGTATATTGCGCTCAATTTGAGCAGCATCGTGGTGCCAGTTAATCAACGCCTCTTCTTTTGACAACTTCTTAGCATACGTTGCTTGTGTATCATCTTGTTTTACTGGCGTGTAGCTTTCGAAGCTATCAACAACCTCAACCAATGCTTTTGGCCCAAGCTCGGCGAGTTTATCGTACATGGTAGCGCTGGTGTCTGAAGGCGCTACGGGAAGCTTAGCGATATGTAGCATATCGCCTGTATCTAACCCTTCGTCCATTTGCATAATGGTAACGCCTGTTTCTGCATCACCTGCCCAAATAGCGCGCTGTATAGGCGCAGCACCGCGCCATTTAGGCAGTATGGAGCCATGCACATTAATACAACCTAGCTTAGGTGCATCAAGTATCACTTTTGGCAACAATAAGCCGTAAGCCACTACCACCATGAGGTCGGCGTTCAATGAAGAAAGCGTTTTCTGAGCGTCTTCGCTTTTAAGTGACGGCGGTTGAAATACGTCTATAGCATGCTCTTCTGCTAATACTTTTACCGGGCTTGCTGTGAGTTTCTTACCACGTCCGGCAGGGCGGTCTGGTTGCGTGTAAACCGCAACAACCTCATGCTGACTGTCGATAAGTGCAGATAAGTGTTTAGCAGCGAAATCCGGAGTACCGGCAAAAATTATTTTCAATGGTGATGTCACAAATTGTCCTATGCTTTCGCTGCTAGTCGCGCTTCTTTTTCAAGCTTCTTGCGGATTCGCTGACGCTTCAGAGGTGATAGATAATCGATAAAAAGCTTACCTTTTAAGTGGTCAAGCTCGTGCTGGATACAAATAGCCAGCAGACCGTCTGCTTCCAGCTCGAATGTTTCACCGTTTTGATCAAGTGCTTTTACCGTAATAGATTCAGCCCGCTCTACTTTTGCATAATTGCCAGGTACAGATAAACAGCCTTCCTCGCTAATGGTCATGCCATCTTTACGAGTAATTTCAGGGTTTATAAACACACGAGGTTCGTTTTGGTCTTCTGATACGTCCATAACAACGACTTGTACGTGGCGATTTACCTGTGTAGCGGCAAGGCCAATACCATTTTCATCCTTCATGGTTTCGAACATATCCGATACCAATTGTTTGATTTCGTCGTTAACTTCTTCGACCGGTTTAGCTACCGTGCGAAGTCGTTCGTCAGGAAAACTTAATACGTCTAATATTGCCATGTCTCGCTTACTTCACCTATTGCTGTATAAATTCATATACGATCTAATTGCCAGCACACTTTACAGTGCTTATTAAGTTACTATTCTAACGTATATCACGGCTTTCGTGCAGTTTTTTGCCAAAGCCCTATTAGTATAGTGATTTAGGTCGATATAGTGTTATTGTCTGAAAAAGCAACAATAAGCGACAGTGAATAATTTGCGGGTGATTAATTTGAAAAAGCGATTAAGTAAAATAGTTCAAGCAGCAGCGTTAACCTTTTGTGCGCTAGTTACTTTACCTGCACTCGCCTTGCAACTTAAAGAAGGTGCACCCAAAACATACACAGTGAAACGTGGCGATACGCTATGGGGCATTGCCAACGTGTTTCTAAACGAGCCTTGGCTTTGGCCTGAACTGTGGCGCACCAACACACAAATTAACAACCCTCACCTTATTTACCCGGGTGACATCATTACTGTTGGATACGAGGATGGACAGCCGGTGTTAATCGTCAAGCGAGAAAAGCTTGCAATGACACTATCACCTGAAACAAATAAACGTATAAAACCAGCACCCATCGATTTACTTGCTTGGGAGGCAATAGCGCCATTTATAAAGCAGCACACATTCGTTGATGAAGACAGATATAACATGCTGCCCAAAGTGCTCGGTAATCAAGACGGTAACATACGCTTTGCCTCAGACGACTTTGTATTAGGTCAACAGCAATTCAGTGCCAACGATCAGTATCGTGTAGTGCGCAAGCACGCTACCATCGAAAGTCTTCAAGGTGAGACATTAGGTATACAAGTCACGCACGTATCTACCGCATCAGTCATTCCAGAAGGAAATACTGATGACACTATGCTGCTGTTTATCGATGATGCTTATCAAGAGGCTAAGCGCGGCGATAAGCTGTTGGAAGGTGGGTTTGAAAACCCCGATAGCATTGAACTAGTTGCAGCAACCTCGCAGCGTGGTGCAGTAGTGGGCGATTTGCATGACCACGATTTACTGGGTAAATACGACGTGGTTATTCTTGATTTAGGGAATATGGACGTTAAGCCCGGAATGGTAATGGGGTTATATGTTCAAGGCCCTGCAATTGTAGATGACGAAACCCCTCGCTATGTCGATGAACCTGGTGCTAATAGCGGTGGCGAATGGTTTATCGACACGTTAACTCAACCTGCAATGAAAGTAGGTGAAGTTATCGTGTTTAAAACGTTTGATAACGTTAGTTATGGCTTGATTACCCGTGCAAGCAAAAGCATAAAACGCGGCTTTATCGTCGCCAAGCCTTAGCTAACCCCACTAAGCTACTTTTAATCTGCCGCTTAACATTAAGGAGCGGCAGTGTCTCAATATTCTCTTCAAGCACAATTAAAAACACTCTCACAGGCAAAGTCGCAACAACCAAACGCAAGAGCAGCGTCTTCATTAACACAATTTGAGCTTGCGTATCTTCGTATGGCTTCGGCACAGGGCATTGCTAGCAAACACTGGCTAGAAATACTATCACGTACAGCTCTTTCCCCGCATGAGTTACTCACAGCTGAAAATGACTTACACGCTGCCGATATTGATAAATTAAAAACGCAAACTTCAGACAAACTTACGTCTTTAGCCATAGCGTGGGAAAAGGAATGCGCAAATCATCATATTGTTTCGTACGACTCATCAAACTACCCCTGTTCGTTGAAGCAGCTCGACTCGCCGCCGCTAGTTCTGTTCGTGGTGGGAGAGCCACAGTGCTTAGTTAAACCACAAGTGGCAGTTGTAGGCAGCAGACGTGCAAGTGTACAAGGTAAGCAAATAGCAAAAACTCTAGCCAGTGACCTGTCGAACAATGGCATTACGGTAACCAGTGGTTTAGCTATGGGCATAGACAGTGCCGCACATCATGGTGGGTTGGTAAATACAGGCAAAACAATTGCGGTAATGGGTACAGGGCCCGACATTGTTTATCCTGCTAAGAACAAGTCACTATTCGACGCTATTGTTAGTGGAAAAGGAGCTTGCATTACTGAATTCTTTCCGGGGCAGGGACCGAAACCTTGGCACTTTCCAAGGCGAAATAGAATTATTGCGGCGTTAACGTTAGGCACTTTGGTTGTAGAAGCGAAAATTAAGAGTGGCACCTTGATTACTGCCAATTTGGCCGCAGATCTAGGAAGAGAAGTGTTTGCGGTGCCGGGAAATATTTACCACGCATACGCACAAGGTTGCCATTGGTTAATCCAACAGGGTGCTAAACTAGTAACCAACGTGAACGACATTATTGATGAAATAGATGTTGAGCCTTTACAGCTAAGCATTCCCGTTGACATTGAAAACGAAAAAAGTGAAGTGAATAGCTTGGCAACTGATAAATTATTAGCTAGTGTGGATTATGACATCACCGCTATTGATGTTATAGCCCAGCGCAATGCCGTTACTGTGTCAGATGTAATGGCGTCATTATTAGAATATGAATTGCGTGGTTTAGTGGCCGCTGTCCCTGGTGGCTACATTAAATTGAGGGGAAAATAAAATGTTCGATATCCTCATGTATCTGTTCGAAAACTTCATCCACAGTGAGACTGAGATCCGCGTAGACCAAGACGAGCTTACAGAAGAGTTGGTTCGCGCAGGCTTTCATCATGATGAAATATACAAAGCCCTCGCATGGTTAGAAAAACTTGCCGCGCTGCAAGAAACCGACATTAAGCCGTATTTTTGTAAAGGCATTAGTACTGGTTTAAGTCGTATTTATACGCACGAAGAGCAAATGCGCCTTGATGTAGAATGTCGTGGTTTTTTGATGTTCTTAGAGCAAGTTAATGTGCTTGATGCATCTACCAGAGAGATGGTTATTGACCGCGTAATGGAAATTGATTCCAACGAATTCTGCTTAGAAGATTTGAAGTGGGTAGTATTGATGGTGCTGTTCAACGTACCAGGTAAAGAAAATGCTTACGCTCAAATGGAAGACCTACTGTTTGAAGAGCCAGATGGTGCACTTCATTAATGCGTGTTTTACTCAGCACTAACTGCTTTATACGCACTGCCAAAGTGCAGTGCGTGATCGTATGCCATGTCTAAAATAGACCACTCGTTATTTTCAGCAAACGAGCATGCCTTAGAAGATAACTTCGGCGATTGTCCAGAATGTGGCAAAGCCCTTCATATTAAAAACAGTAAATCTGGTCCTTTTCTAGGTTGTACTGGTTATCCAGAATGTAGCTTCAGTAAACCGCTACACGACAAACAAACGACATTACTTAAAACTCTTGATGGCGTTTCTTGCCCAGAATGCAGTTCAGAATTAGCAATAAAGAAAGGCCGGTTTGGTATGTTCATCGGTTGTACCAACTTCCCCGATTGCCACTACATTGCGCCTATCAAACAGCAAGAAGAAACCTCCGTTGATTGTCCGAAATGTAAAAAAGGACAGCTGATTTCGCGCACCAACAAATACGGTAAACAGTTTTTTGCATGTAACCATTATCCGAAGTGTCGTTATGTGCTAAATTTCACCCCAGTCAACGAAGCATGTCCAGCATGCGGGTGGGCAGTGCTTATCGATAAAAAAGGGCAGCTGCAATGCCCACAGCCAGCGTGCGGTTATAAGAAATAAACCTTGTTTTAGAGAATGAAAAATGTCTGATTTTCAAAATGGGGACGTGAATACGTTTAATCCTGTTGAAGCCAACGTTACAGAAAAAGATCCTATAGTTAGTGCATTTGAGGAAGGTAAGTTGTTGGTGTATCCCACCGAAGCGGTTATGGGCATAGGATGTGATCCAGATAACGAAGCGGCAGTGCATGCCCTATTAGAAGTGAAACAGCGCCCAGTAGAAAAAGGCGTCATTCTTATTGCTGCCAATTACAGTCAACTCTTACCTTATGTTGATGACAATGCTATTCGTCCAGACCGTCGTACCGACATTTTTTCTAGCTGGCCTGGGCCAAATACGTGGCTATTACCTAAATCTTCTTCTGCGCCAAGTTGGATTTCAGGGAAGCACCCGAAAATTGCTGTTCGAGTAACTAACCATCCTGTGGTGGTAGAATTGTGCAACAAGCTTGGTAAGCCGCTAGTGTCAACTAGTGCCAATTTAACAGGTCAACCGCCGGCAATAACCATTGATGAAGCAAAGGCTGTTTTTGCCGATTCAGTTGTGTATGTTGATGGTGAAGTAGGTGGAGCAACAAAACCGAGTACCATTCGCGATGGCGATACTGCCGAGGTAGTAAGAGCATGATAGGGTCTACGCAACTTGATGGGAAAGATGCAGCAGAAATTATAGAGCAAGTAAAATCGTACCTTCTCAATCTGCAGGATACCATCTGTCAAACGTTGGAGTTAGCCGATGGTAAAGGCCAATTTGTCGAAGACAGTTGGCAGCGAGAAGAGGGCGGTGGAGGCCGTTCACGCGTGCTCAAGAACGGTGCTGTTATTGAGCAAGGTGGCGTAAACTTTTCACACGTATTTGGCAGTCAGATGCCGGCCTCGGCTACTGCCAATCGGCCTGAATTAGCAGGCAGAAACTTTCAAGCTATGGGCGTGTCGCTGGTTATACATCCTCACAACCCATACATTCCTACATCACATGCTAATGTTCGCTTTTTCATTGCAGAGAAAGAAGGCGAAGCGCCTATTTGGTGGTTCGGTGGTGGTTTCGATTTAACGCCTTTCTATCCGTTTAAGGACGACGTAATACATTGGCATGAGACAGCGAAGAAGCTGTGTAAGCCTTACGGTGAAAATGTATACGCTAAGTACAAGAAATGGTGCGATGACTATTTTTACCTTAAGCATCGTAACGAGACCCGCGGTGTTGGTGGTTTATTTTTCGACGATCTAAACGAGTGGGGTTTTGATACTTCGTTTGCTTTCATGCAGGCGGTAGGCAATGGTTACATCGATGCCTATGTACCTATTATGGAGCGTCGTAAACAAGTGCCATATGGCGAACGAGAGAGAGATTTTCAGCTTTATCGTCGTGGCCGCTACGTTGAATTTAACTTGGTCTTCGACCGTGGAACCTTATTCGGTCTTCAAACGGGTGGCCGCACTGAATCTATCTTGATGTCTATGCCGCCGCTTGCGAGGTGGGAGTATTGTTATACGCCTGCACCTGGTAGTGCCGAGGCGAAGCTTATTGACTGGCTTAAGCCCACCGATTGGTAATTAATGCCATAATATAAAGCGCCGCTACATCCATAGCGGCGCGTGATTTTGATCTACATCAATACTCATATCTACCAAGGTTTTCGTTACCTAATAAACTTGCGCTGGATCAACATCTTCTTTTTCTAAATACGTACAGTGGCCTCATTGAAGTAAATCACTTATGAGAGCACATTATGCGTACATCAACTCTTTCAGCAATTTGTCTAGCGCTAGCAGCGCTTTCTCCAGCGGTTCACGCGCATCAACAAGGCGACTGGTTAGTTCGTGGCGGTCTAACAACAGTAGCGCCGGATGAATCTTCATCAAATATTGTTGCTGGTGGCTCGGACTTAGGCGTAGCGCTTACAATCGGTAATGATACTCAGCTAGGAATTAACGTCGCCTATTTCATTACAGACAATATCAATATAGAGCTTCTAGCTGCCACACCGTTTAAACACGATGTGTCTTTTTCAGTACCAGACCCATTAGGAACTGGCAATCAGTTAGGTGAAGTAACGCATTTACCACCAACGCTTACTGCCAACTATTACTTTAATGATGCAAGCTCGCCGTTCCAGCCCTACATTGGCGCAGGCGTCAACTACACCTTTATTTACGATGAGCAATTTACTGGTGCAAACGAAAGTGCCGGTTTAAATGATTTGTCGTTAGATAATTCTTTTGGTTTATCTGCTCAAGTAGGAATGGACTATCACATGGATGAAACGTGGCATGTGAATGCGTCGGTGCGCTTCATTGATATAGATACAGACGCCACCTTTAAAGTGGGCGATGCCGAAGGCAGTGTGGGCGACATAGAAATAGACCCATGGGTTTATACACTATCTGTAGGCTATACATTTTAACGTCTTTCAATGCGCTGCTATAAGTTAGTTCCCTCATCTTATAGCGGTGCCTTATTGAACTTCCATTGCACTACTTATGCGCCATTAAGAGCGTTTAGAGTAACAGGGGGTTGCGTGCGATTGGCTTTTTGCTTACTCGCACGCTTTTTTATTTTGTGTTTATCATATGTTCGGCAAGTTGATCTAGCGCCGTCAGAAGCTTTTGCGCTAATGCTAAATCGTCTACGGTTTTAAACATTGCTTTTCGCATACAGTACATCCACTGGTCTTTAAGTTCTGGTGAGACAGTGAATGGCAAGTGGCGAGCACGAAGGCGAGGGTGTCCGAACTGCTGTTGAAAATCATCTGGTCCGCCAAGCCACATCGTCAAATACAAAAAGAAGACATGTCTTATTCTATCTAATGGCTGCGGATGTATTGCCAGTAGTTCAGCTGCTAACGGATCGGTTTCCATAATATCATAGAACGAATTTGCCAATTCTCGCACTTTCATCTCTCCGCCAATTCGATAGTATGGCGTATTGTGTGAGGCGTTTTCTTCGCTTTTCTTTTTACCTTTAAATAAATCGCGTATACCCATGAAAAAATTCGCTGTATTTGGTAACCCTATTGCCCAGAGTTTATCACCAACTATCCATCAAATGTTTGCTGAACAAACGGGTGAAGTCATTTCTTATGAAAAAATACTTGCACCAGAAAATGGTTTTACTGACGCAGCAAAAGCATTTTTAGCGCAAGAAAACGCAGTGGGATGCAACGTTACTATGCCTTTTAAGTTAGATGCGTTTCATCTAGCCAAGGTTGATGACCAAGCAGCTAAAGATGCACAAGCGGTTAATACGCTTATGAATACCAATAATGGTGAAGTGCTGGGATATAACACCGATGGTGTGGGGCTGGTAAATGATTTGCTGAATAATCACGTTGAAATTAAAGATAAGCGCGTATTACTTATAGGCGCTGGTGGCGCAGCCCGAGGTGTCATATCGCCACTATTACATGCTGGGGCAGCTTCATTAACCATTGCCAATAGAACGAAAGCAAAGGCTGAGGACGTAGCAAACGGCGCTTCAAGTCAAAAAGTTCAAGCGGTCGCGCTTGAAGATATCGCAGATGTTGCGCCTCATATTATCATTAATTCAACAGCCGCCAGTTTAAGCAACGAATTACCGTGTAGGTTAGAAGATGGTGTTTTAAATAACTGTGACGTGGTTTACGACATGGTTTATAAAAACTCACCCACTTTATTTATGCGAGATGCGGCGAC
>Ga0213840_1001284_pt1 | contig 21206 bp, 19 predicted proteins | sample SWPATP22_FD_160132 | JGI IMG/M metagenome (GOLD analysis project Ga0213840, IMG submission 160132) | Coastal seawater microbial communities from Marineland, Florida, United States - SWPA TP2 #2 | ecosystem: Environmental > Aquatic > Marine > Coastal | place: USA: Florida | collected 2016-08-14 | reverse complement strand
GCACACTAAGTACAACCGCTGCCTAGACAGCGGATGCGTATTCTAGCGATAAACGCGTTGGTGTCAACCTTTTAATCGCGTTGCTTCACCAACTAATTTAGGGAAGTACTCAAGCGGTAAGTATTGGCTAAGCGCCATTAGCTTTTCGCCTAGGCTTTCATAGCTATTAGTCGTGACGTTAATATGCCCCATCTTGCGTTTTTCGCGCACCGATTTGCCGTACCAGTGAAGGTGACTGCCATCGATACTCAGTAAATCGCGAGAGAAGCTACTGCAACCAATAACATTTACCATTGCACTTGGACCGATTGCGCTAGTGTCGCCAAGCGGCAATCCACACACAGCGCGCAAATGGTTTTCAAATTGGCTAGTAACGGCGCCAGACTGACTCCAGTGCCCCGAATTATGAACACGAGGTGCTAACTCATTAACCAGCAGCTTATCGCCAACTTGGAATAACTCAACGGCTAACACGCCAACATAGTCCATACCTTCGGCAAGTTTTGAAAAAATGTCGTGGGCTTGAGCCTGCAATGCATCGTCAACGTTAGTTGCAGGTGCCACCGACACGTGCAGCTGTCCTTGATGATGCAAGTTTTCTGCAAGCGGATAGGTGCGAATATCGCCTTTGGCGTTGCGTACACCAATAAGTGATAGCTCTCTATCGAAAGCCACCATTTTCTCAACCACTAGCGGTACGTTTTCAAGATCTAACCCTGTTAACGCATTTTTAAGCTCTGGTAGGTCGCCTTCGTCGGCCAAACGCCACTGACCGTAGCCATCGTAACCATCGCGGCTAGCTTTCAAAATAAGCTTACTTCCCAATGCAGTTACGCAATCGTCAAGCTGGTCTAAATGCGTAACAATGCGATGGTCGCAATTCGCTACGCCCATCTTTTCAAGCAGCTTTTTCTCTCTAACGCGGTCAGCACCTACTAAGATACTATCGATGTTAGGCATTAGCTTATTGGTTTGCGCCGCCTGCTCGAGCAGACGCTCAGGCACGTGTTCAAACTCAACGGTTAATGCATCAGCCGCTTCAAGCGCTTGCTCCAGCGTTGTGTCTAACGGTGTTTTGCTGACGGGATGGACAACGGTGTCGTTGTTTACGTCAACAGCTTGTACGTCTATACCAAGTGGGCTACCCGCGAGGTACATCATTTGTGCAAGTTGGCCTGCGCCGTAAACTACTACTCTCATTCATCTAGCTCCAACGTGTTGCTTGAGGCCAAAACCGTGTCGGTTTGAGACTGTCTAAATGCAATAACAGCGTTGCGAACACTTTCATCTTGTAGCGCAACAACCTGCGCAGCAAGAAGACCTGCATTTGCTGCACCAGCCTCACCAATAGCTAACGTACCAACAGCTACGCCTTTTGGCATTTGTACGATAGACAACAGTGAATCTAAACCATTTAACGCTTTGGATTTAACCGGGCAACCGAACACTGGTAGGTGTGTGTGGGCTGCAATCATTCCTGGCAAATGCGCTGCGCCGCCGGCACCTGCAATAATGGCGCTAAAGCCTTCATCTGCGGCTTGCTCGGCAAACTCTACTAGCAAGTTAGGTGTGCGGTGTGCCGACACCACCTTCGCTTCAAATTCAACACCAAACGACTTCAGCATTTTCGCGGCCTGCTGCATGGTAGGCCAGTCTGAAGTTGAACCCATTACAATCGCGACTTTTGCCATCTAGAGATCCTCGGGGTAGGTAAAGTGGACAACCTTGGAAAGGCCGCGATTGTAGCCTAAAACAGTTTAAAATCCCACCGCAAAACCCACTTAAATACCCCTTTCAGCCAATATACCGCTTATGCCTTAATGTGATCTTCGACTCGCAAAACAGCCGTATGAACTAAAATTAATAAACTATTTTTATGAAGATGCAGTGCCTTCGATTCAGCCTTTAAATATTTTATCGCAAGGTAATAAGGACACATAAATAATGAATGTAACGCCGCCATGGAGAACGGCTTTTTTATAACGGACGCAGGAGAATAACCATGACGCACAAGCACGAACCCGATGTCATCGATGACGTGATTGAAGAGGTTCATGATGTTGTTTCAGACTTTCTCAATCGCCAAGCGGCCCCCGGCATTTTGTTGATGTTAGCGACCGTGCTGGCACTTATTATTGCAAATTCACCGCTTGATACCGTTTACGACCAGCTTATTACTATGCCGGTACAAATTTCCGCTGGCTCTTGGGCAATTGATAAACCGCTTTTGCTTTGGATTAACGATGGTCTAATGGCGATTTTCTTTTTTCACGTAGGACTAGAGTTGAAACGTGAAATTTGCGAAGGCGAGTTATCAAACCCACTTAATATTGTACTGCCCACTGGCGGGGCCATTGGCGGCATGGTAGTCCCTGCGCTTATTTACGTAAGTATTAATTGGGACAACCCCGTGGCAGTGGCTGGCTGGGCTATTCCCGCGGCAACCGACATTGCCTTTGCACTTGGTGTGCTTGCACTGTTAGGCAGCCGTGTGCCCACGAGCTTGAAGGTGTTCCTTGTTACCCTTGCCATTATCGACGATATCGGCGCTATTGTAATTATTGCGCTGTTTTATACGGATAACATCACAGCTGGTGCGCTTTACATAGCTGCTGCATGCTTACTGCTGTTATGGCAAATGAATAAACGCAATGTAGTAGATATACCTGCTTACGTACTTGTGGGCGTAGTATTATGGGTAGCCATGCTGAAATCGGGTGTGCATGCAACGTTAGCCGGCGTTGTTTTAGCGGCATTTATACCCATGCGTGACCCTAACGATACGACTTATTCCCCCGTCACCCGATTAGAGCACAGTCTAAATGGGTCGGTGAGCTTTGCCATTTTGCCGTTGTTTGCCTTTGCAAATGCCGGTATTAGCTTTGGCAATATCAGCCCAGAGGGTATTTTTCATCCAGTGACCTTTGGTATCTTTTTAGGCCTTGTCGTAGGTAAACAGCTGGGCGTATTTGGCTGTTGTTTACTAATGGTAAAACTGAAACTAGCCTCGTTACCTCATGACCTAAACTTAAAGCACATTTATGGCTGTGCCCTGTTATGCGGTGTAGGGTTTACCATGAGTTTATTCATAGGTGGTCTGGCATTCGAACAAACGGGCATTAATCAGATATTTGATGAGCGAGTGGGTATTTTAGCAGGCTCGTTAGTGTCGGCCTGCCTAGGTTATCTGGTGCTGCGTATTGTAAGTGACGGTAAGAATAATGATAAAGGCGTTGCACTAAACGCGACTAAGTTCACGGGCAATACTGTCAAATAACACTTTTTTGCGAATAGGCTTACTTAAATGCGCATTCATGCCTGCTTCTATGCAGGCATTTTTGTCTTCGGTAAACGCGTTAGCCGTTAACGCAATTATTTTAATGTTCTGTTTATTTCTGCCTTCTTTGCGAATAATCGACGCGGCAGTAAACCCGTCTATCACCGGCATTTGACAGTCCATCAAAATAATATCGAAATCGTAACGTTTCTCGGCTTCAACGGTATCTTTACCGTTTTTAGTGCGAATACATGTAATGTCCTCTGAAGCAAACATATCAATAACGATTTCAGCGTTTATATCGTTATCTTCTGCCAACAGCACACGTAATTTGTCAGGCAATGCCACTATGGTGTCATCACCATTGGCGGTATCGTTATCGCCAACTGTGCACGGAATATAGAAACGGAACGTTGTGCCCTGCCCCACTTCACTTTCAACATGCAGTTCGCCGCCCATTAGCTCTACTAACCCTTTAGAGATAGCTAACCCTAATCCCGTGCCGCCGAAGTGGCGCGTTGTAGACGCATCTGCTTGCTCAAACTTTTCGAAAATTCTGCCAAGTTTGTCTTCTTCAATACCTATACCTGTATCTACGACCGACACAGTAAGCGCACTGCCGTCGTAGTCTGTAAGTACTTGAACGTTACCTTCATTGGTAAATTTAATGGCATTGCTGATTAGGTTATTCACTATCTGACTTATCTTGCCTGCGTCTACGTACAGGTGCGTAGGCAGGTTGTCAGACATCTTAGTAATAATTTCAATGCCCTTTGCTTCACTGATATAGCGGTAAAGTTCGCAAGATGCGTCAATTAACTCGCTTACATCGGTGTTATGGGTATCGACAAGCATTTTACCCGACTCAATTTTAGACCAGTCGAGAATACTATCTAGGATCATTAGTAAGTTAGTGGCCGACCTAGAAATGGTTTTAGCACGTGCTTCTATGTGTGATGGTAGCTTATTCTCTAGCATAAGCTCGCATGACCCTATGATGCCATTCATCGGCGTGCGAATTTCGTGGCTCATATTCGCTAAGAACTGCGTTTTTGCTATGTTTGCAGCTTCCGCTTCTTTTAACGCGCTTGCAAGGTGATGCGTTTTTTCTTCTATACGATGTTCAAGCGACTGGTTCAAATCGCTCAGCTCTACGTTCAAGCTTTGCTCGGTTTCACGAGCGGCTTCTAAGTCGTCAAACGCCTTCATTAAACGGCGCTCAAGGCTCATGAATTCATCGCTTAGTGATGACAACTCTTGGATATGTAACGTGCGCTGAGAAAGCTTGGCAGTGTCTTTCTGTTTGGGGTCAAACTCTGCAATATAACGCACGAGTCTACGTATTGGAGCTCCCACCATTTTAGCTACTACATAACCTGTAAAACTACCAAACAAAGACAAGACCAAAAGCAAAAGCAGATCTTTAAGCAAGTAGCTGCTCATCAACACCATGACTAGGCGTTTGTCGAAGTAATAGCTCACTGTCCAGTTGGCAAAGGATAAAGGCTCTGCAAACCGCAGCCACGTTCTATCATCGTTAACATCTTGTACTTCTATAGGACAGGTAGGCTCACATCCATAAAAGGGCGCTTTTGTTAACGGTTGCATTTGAAGACGCTCTGACGCGTAGATTACCTCGCCTTTCTGATCTTCTATCAGCATCGAGAAGCCGCCTAAGCTCAAGTTATCGACTGCGGCAAAACTTTTTAAAGACAGTGACCCTTCCACAATACCAATGGGCACGCCGTTGACGTCTACAATTGGTGCCGATAACGCAATAATTGGATCATTTCCAAACCCTCTACCTTGAAACACGTTCGACAAGAAAGGCTGACCGCTTTGCATTACTTCATAAAAGTACGGGCGGTAGGCAACATTGGGCATACCGCTTTCCCGCGCTTTTTCCAGCATGGTGGGTGGGTATGCTTGTTTTATCTCGCCTTGTTTGTCGGCCACAAGAAAGGTTAAAAATTCGGGGTAACGCGTAGCCAGTATTGTTAACTGTGTATTTGCAGCGGCATCTTTGTTGTCTTTTACCACGTCACTTGAAAGCATTTGAGCAGCGCCTGCTATGGCATTTTGATGTCGGCGAATAAAGTCGGAAAGCTGGAATTCAAGTACTTTCACCCGCTGCTTCATGTAGCTGTGAATTTGGCGCTCTTGCTGCTGCTGAAACAGGCTTATTGACAAATAAATAACCGCCATAGACGCTACGAAAAAGCAGCCCGAAAAGAAATAGCCAAACAAGAAATGCAGCGAGATGCGCTCTGACTTAGACGATGCCTGGCGTCTTAGGCCGTGAACTGCAAGATAGGCAAAGTGCCCAGTGACCAAGCCAAACACACCGCTTACCCAGGTTACCAACACACCTGAAAACACCATATTGATGTTATCGCTATTATCTAAAGAGTGCTCCAGCAGCAATATAGGTAGGAAAACAATTGACCAAAAGCCCGCACCAACTTTAATCACTTGCTTAAGCGATTTTTGATAACCAAAAAGGCTTAATACAATAGGCAACAAAGTGAGGCTTTCTTTACCAACAATACTGCCTTCGTTTAACCAAAGCGGAACACTAATAATAAGCGCAATAGGGATAGCAATAACAGGATGAAAGCGCATGGCCGCGTAAACAGCCGCGCTTACGCCGAAAATAGCAATACCGGAGCTATCAAAGGGTGCTTCAAGCGCGTTAAGCCCCACGCCGAGCAAGCACGTAAGAATGGCTTGAAAAACCAAGGCCCATGATAGCGAAATAGTAGTACTGCCTAATTTCAAAATAGTTACCTAGCCCTTTTCATAACTAACGGGCTTGCTGTTTAGCCTAAGGTTGCGCTTAATGTTGAGCCATGTAGTCGAGCGTAAAGTTGGTAAGAAGCTTAACGCCGAGTTTCATACCCGCATCATCAACGTAAAATTCAGGCGTATGGTGAGCAGGGCTATCTTCTTCACTCACATCAAGTGGCTTGCCACCTACCCATACATAAAGACCAGGTACTTTTTCCTGAAAGAACGAAAAGTCCTCGGCACCGGTTACTGGCTTAGATAATAAGGTTTTATCAGCACCTGCGGTACGCTGCATGGTGGGTAGCATAGCTTGTGTAAGCGCTGGGTCGTTATAGGTAATAGGGTAATAGTAATCAAGTGGAAGCGTAAGTTCGGCCTCGGCGCCCATGCTTTCAGCGATGGCCTTTACCTTACGTGGCAACGCTTCATAGATATGCTCTCGTGCTGCCTTGTTTAAGGTGCGAATGGTACCCACCATTTCCACCTCATTAGGAATAATGTTTGAACGATTACCGCCATGGATTGAGCCAATTGAAACCACCGCCGCGTCGTCAATAAGTTTAAGCTCGCGACTAACGATAGTTTGTATAGACATGATCATTTGTGCAGCAGTAACTACGGGGTCTACGCTTTTCCATGGGTAGGCACCATGGGCTTGTTTACCGTGTATCACTATTTTAAACGGGTCTACCGCTGCCATTGTGCCCCCTGCATTGTAGCGAACAGAACCCACATCAGTATTGGCATTAATGTGCAAACCGAAAATAGCATCTACGTCAGGGTTCTTTAAAACGCCTTCCTGTACCATAACTTCAGCGCCACCTTTTTCACCCGCCGGAGCGCCCTCTTCAGCGGGCTGAAAGATAAACTTAACTTTGCCTTTCAGCTCACTTTTTATCTCGGTTAGTATGGTTGCAGCACCCATCAACATAGCCATGTGCGTGTCGTGACCACAGGCGTGCATAACAGGCACTTCATTGCCGTTGTATTCACCCATTTGTGTTGAGCGATACGGTAAATCGTTTTGTTCTTTTACCGGTAAGCCGTCCATATCAGCGCGAAGTGCTACTACGGGACCAGGTTTACCTGAGTCAAGTATGGCAACTACACCCGTTTTAGCTACGCCTGTTTGCACCTCAAGCCCTAGGCTTTTTAGATAATTTGCAACGTATTCGGCGGTCTTAAACTCGCGGTTAGATAATTCAGGAAACTCGTGGAAATGATGACGCCATTTAATGACATCTGGCTCTACTGCCGTAGCCAGCGCTTCTACATCAGCATTACTCGCGCTCACGATAGTAGAGGCGCTTAAGAGTGCAGCTCCAACAAAGGTAAGTGATAAAAATTTGCGGAACACGTTGTTGTGCATGGTTTATCTTCCTTTAAAGCTGTGAACAGAGTAGAGCGTTTGGTGGGCGTGCTAACACTGCAGCACAAAACTAGTTGTTTGCAGAAAATACCCCATTCACACCACAGTGAATATTAGACTAAAGTATATGGCAGACAACTGCTTTTTCTCAAGTAAACAAAAAAGGCACCTACGGGTGCCTTTCTTATATATATCAGAAAATTACTTAGCTTTTCTGTCTGCGCATTGCATCGAAGAACTCATCGTTAGTTTTCGTCATCGAAAGCTTACTGATAAGGAATTCCATAGCGTCAATTTCTGACATTTCGTGAACAATTTTACGAAGGATCCACATTTTTTGTAGTTCATCCTGAGCTGTAAGTAGCTCTTCACGACGGGTACCAGAACGGTTGAAGTCGATAGCTGGGAATACACGCTTTTCTGCAATTTTGCGGTTAAGGTGTAATTCCATGTTACCTGTACCTTTAAACTCTTCGTAGATAACTTCATCCATTTTAGAGCCGGTATCGATAAGTGCAGTAGCAATAATTGTTAAGCTGCCACCTTCTTCAACGTTACGCGCAGCACCGAAGAAGCGCTTTGGCTTGTGCAGAGCGTTGGCGTCAACACCACCGGTAAGTACTTTACCTGACGATGGGATAACGGTGTTATATGCACGGGCTAGACGCGTAATTGAGTCAAGCAAGATAACCACGTCTTTTTTATGTTCAACAAGGCGCTTTGCTTTCTCGATAACCATTTCAGCAACTTGTACGTGACGGCTTGCTGGCTCGTCGAACGTTGATGCAACAACTTCACCTTGTACAAGGCGGTGCATTTCAGTTACTTCTTCAGGACGCTCGTCAATAAGCAATACCATTAATTCACACTCAGGGTGGTTAGCGGCAATCGACTGTGCAATGTTTTGAAGTAAAAGCGTTTTACCCGCTTTCGGTGGTGCAACAATAAGACCACGCTGACCTTTACCAATAGGTGAGGCCAAGTCGAGTACACGTGCAGTAATGTCTTCAGTAGAGCCATTACCACGTTCCATGCGAAGACGGTCGGCTGCGTGAAGCGGCGTAAGGTTTTCGAAAAGAATTTTATTACGTGAGTTTTCTGGCTTGTCGAAGTTTACTTCACGAATTTTTAACAGAGCGAAATAACGTTCGCTGTCTTTCGGCGGGCGAATCTTCCCGGCGATGGTGTCACCTGTGCGAAGGTTGAAACGTCGAATCTGACTTGGAGAGACGTAAATATCGTCTGGACCAGCAAGATACGAAGAGTCAGCTGAACGCAAAAAGCCGAAGCCGTCCTGTAAAATTTCTAGTACCCCATCACCAAAGATATCTTCGCCGCTTTTTGCGTGCGTCTTTAGGATTGAGAAAATGATGTCTTGTTTTCTGGCGCGCGCCATGTTCTCCAGGCCCATTTCCTCGGCCAGGGCAACCAACTCGCTTATTGGTTTGTTCTTTAATTCAGTTAAATTCATACTGGTGGGTCTTTGTGCTTGAACTTCGCTTACAGGACTTATAGTCACTCTGTTCTAGTTTAGATTTGATTTCACCCGGATGTGGGCGTAAGCAGAATGCTGCTCGGATGAGCGCTAAACAAAAGTTAGCACTATATTTAAACAACGTCCAGCGTTTTACTGCTGAATTGTTAAATAATTTGGAGCGTGCGTTTGATGATAAAAAAGCAAAGCGTAGTTATTAGAAAAGGTAAAACGAAAAAACCGGCGCAAAAATGCACCGGTTTTGACGTGTATCGATTACAGGTTCTCGTTAAGGAACTCTGTTAGTTGTGCTTTTGATAACGCACCAACTTTAGTTGCCGCTACATTGCCGTTCTTGAAAAGTAACAATGTAGGAATGCCACGAATGCCATATTTAGGCGGAGTTTCGTTATTTTCATCGACATTCAACTTGCCAACTGTTAACTTGCCATCAAACTCGGTCGCAACTTCTTCTAAGATTGGTGCGATCATTTTACACGGGCCACACCATTCAGCCCAGAAGTCAACCAGTACAGGACCTTCAGCATTGATAACATCTGCTTCGAATTTATCGTCAGATAACTGGATAATTTTGTCGCTCATTCTTTTCTCCATTTTTGGACTGTTGCTGATTTGTCTCAGCCCGACCATAAGTGTTATATAGAAACTGTTTTTTAATGCAAGCACTGATAAGCTATAAGCTATGCCTACTCACTTAACTGATACTCATTTTTCCGACCTGCCGATTAACGGCAAGGTTGTTGACGCCTTGACGGCAGCTAATTTTTCACATTGTACACCAATACAAGCCCTTGCACTGCCTCCTTTATTAGAAGGTCACGACATTGCAGGTCAAGCCCAAACGGGTACAGGCAAAACCATTGCCTTCTTGGTGGCTACATTTCACTATTTGCTAAGCAAAGCAGAAAACACAGGTAACAGCAAATCAAATGGTCCGCGTGCAATAATAATGGCACCGACCCGAGAGCTTGCTGTTCAGATTTACAACGATGCAAAACTGCTTAGTGAACATACCGGTTTAACGCTTGGTTTGATTTATGGGGGCGAAGGTTACCAAAGTCAACGGGAAACGTTAGAAGAAGGTGTAGATATTATTATTGGTACGACAGGACGCATTCTGGATTACTACAAACAGAACGTGTTTACTCTGAAAAATATTCAGGTTGCCGTACTTGATGAAGCCGATCGTATGTTCGATTTGGGCTTTATAAAGGATATCCGCTTCTTATTCCGCCGTATGCCACCAGCCGCAGAACGTTTGAGCATGTTGTTCTCGGCCACCTTGAGCTATCGCGTTCAAGAACTGGCTTACGAGCACATGAATAACCCGACGCATGTTCAGGTTGCGCCCGAGCAAACAACGGCGACGCGTGTAACGCAAGAACTTTTCTATCCGTCTGACGACGATAAAATGCTGCTTCTATTAACGTTACTGGAAGAAGAATGGCCAGAAAAAGCGATTGTTTTTGCGAACACTAAAAACAGCTGCGAGAAAGTTACCGACTGGCTAACTGCTGATGGTCATCGCGTAGGCTTGCTAAGTGGCGATGTGCCTCAGAAGAAGCGCCTAAGCATATTGGAAGACTTTACCAAAGGTAATTCAGACATATTAGTGGCTACAGATGTCGCCGCTCGCGGTTTGCATATTGATGCGGTAACGCACGTATTTAACTACGATTTACCTGACGATGCAGAAGATTATGTTCACCGAATTGGTCGCACTGGTCGTGCAGGACAAAGCGGTATTGCAATTAGTTTTGCTTGTGAAAAATACGCGCTTAACTTACCGGCGATTGAACAATATATTCAGCAAGCAATCCCTGTGACCGACTACGATCGCAGCGCTCTGCTTGAAGACGTAACGCCGCCGAAGCCACGCAGAAGACGTGCACCAAACAATCGTAACTCTTCACGTCGCGGTAATAGCAGAGGCCGAGGCAAGCCCCAAAATCGAAATAACAGGGCGTAATGCCATAGCGAACAAAACGTAGCGAAAAAATAAAAGCATAACGGTAATAGCAAGAACGAGAAACTATGCAGGCAGAATTACAGCACGACGCGCAAACCTATGGCGAGTATTACGCCGCCATAGACTTGGGCTCGAACAGCTTTCATATGGTTATTGTGCATGTGGTAAACGGCAGTGTGCAGATTATCGGGAAGATAAAACAGAAAGTGCGATTAGCCGCCGGTTTGGATGAGCATTTTGCACTTGATACTGAAAGCATGGAACGCGGCTGGCAATGCCTGCAAGTATTCTCAGAGCGTTTACAAGACATCCCACCTTCTAATATCAAAATTGTAGCAACCGCCACGCTGCGACTTGCTACCAACGCTCACGAATTTATCAAAAAAGCTGAAGCCATTCTAAATCACAAACTCAACGTAATAAGTGGTGAAGAAGAGGCGCGCCAAATTTACTTAGGCGTAGCATACACGTCGGCAAACCAAGGCAACAGCTTGGTGATTGACATTGGCGGCGCCAGTACCGAGATCATTATCGGTAATGATATGCAGCCCATTCATCTGAAAAGCTTGGATATGGGTTGCGTTACCTTTATGGAGCGCTACTTTGAAGGCGGCGAAATAACACAAGCCAACTTCGATAATGCAAAAGCGGCTGCCCATGCACTTATCAAAGATGTGTCTGACACCTTCCTATGCTTCGATTGGGAAAACTGTTTGGGCGCGTCAGGTACGCCACAGGCTATTACTGAGATTTTGGTTGCTCAGGGTATTAGCGACGCCATTCGCCTAGATTATTTATACCATCTTCAACAGCAGTGCATTGACTGCGGTCACATCAGCACGCTTGATATAGATGGCCTTGAAGACAATAGAAAAGCGATATTCCCATCGGGTTTAGCCATTTTAATTTGTTTGTTTGAAGCGCTACAAATTAAAAACATGAACATTTCAGGTGGCGCTCTACGTGAAGGCCTCATTTACGGCATGCTTGATAATGTGACCGACAATGATCGTCGTCAACAAACACTAAACCAAGCTAAGCAGCGCTACCACATTGATAATAACCACGCCAATGCTGTACGTCAGGTGGCGCTTGGACTATGCCACCAGCTGTGCGCGCAGCGCAACATCTGCCACTTAGACACAGAAACCATATTGGGCGCAGCAGCTCAGCTACACGAAATTGGGCTGCATATAGAATATAAAAAACACCACGAACACGGCGAGTACATTCTTAGCCATATTGACCTACCAGGTTTTACGCGGCTTCAGCGTGCCGCTATACGCGACTTGGTTGCGCAGCACAGGCTAGACATTAAGGCCAGCGTATTCGACAAATATCACGAAGACTACCGCCCTATGCTTAAGGGCTTAATGCGCGTGCTGCGTATTTCAGTAGTGCTATGCCTTCGCCGTCAGAACAAACACATTCCAGAGGTGTCTTTGCTGTGTGAAGATGACCGCTGGACACTTACCTTTCCAGAGGGATGGTTGAAGTCGCACCCGTTAATTAATGCAGAACTTGCCAACGAGTGCTGGTTACAGCACAAAGCGGGCTGTGAATTAGTATGCAAATAGCCTCTTGTGAGGCTATTTTTGCTTTTGAAGTAGTTCAGCAGCCTTAGGTGCAAAATACGTTAAAATACCGTCTGCTCCTGCGCGCTTAAACGCTAGAAGCGACTCTAACACTACTGCATCTTCATTAAGCCAGCCATTGGCGAATGCTGCCTGATGCATTGCGTATTCACCACTTACTTGATAGGCAAAGGTAGGCACTTTAAACGTTTCTTTGCAGCGTCGTACTACATCTAGATACGGCATACCAGGTTTCACCATGACCATATCTGCACCTTCATCAATATCCAGCGCTATTTCGTGAAGTGCTTCATCGGTATTGGCAGGGTCCATTTGATATGTTTTCTTGTTGCCGCCTTTTATATTGGCTGCTGAGCCGACCGCATCCCTAAACGGGCCATAGTAAGCTGAGGCGTATTTCGCTGAGTAGGCCATAATGCACGTGTTAACGTGGCCAGCGTCCTCAAGGGCTTTACGAATACTTCCTATACGCCCATCCATCATATCTGAAGGCGCAACAATATCAGCACCGGCCTCTGCATGTGATAATGCTTGCTTTATTAGCACGTCTACCGTTTCATCGTTCATCACATAGCCATTCTCATCAATTAAGCCGTCTTGGCCGTGTGACGTGAAAGGATCCAGTGCAATATCAGACATAAGCATAACGTCAGGATAAGCCTTTTTCATTGCACGCATAGCCTGCTGTGCTAACCCTTCTGGATTAAATGCTTCACTGGCACAGTCCGACTTTAACGACATAGGGGTAACAGGAAACAGTGCAAATGTACGAATACCTAACTCAACCCAACGCGCCGCTTCTTGAATGAGTAAATCAATAGACAGACGCTCAACACCTGGCATCGACGGTACGGCTTCACGTGCATTGGCACCCGGCAATACAAAAACCGGGTAAATCAAATCATCAGTAGTCAGCGCGTGCTCAGCCACCAAGCCACGTAAGGCGTCTTTTGCACGGAGGCGGCGCATTCTGCGAAGAGGAAAAGAAGAAGACGTCATGATTTGTCCTGTAAATTTTGGTGAATTACGATATTTCGCCCAGCCGCTTTGGCTTGATAAAGCAACTCATCGGCATAGCGAAATAGTGTTTGTGCGTGCTCTTCACTTTGAATAACAGTAGTAGACACCCCTGCGCTCACCGTAAGCTGTATTTGCTCACCGTCGTAGGTCATTGGCGATTGTTCCAGTGAAGCACGCATACTCTCGGCCACGTGATACGCGCCGTTTAAGTCGGTATTAGGCAATATAATGGCAAATTCTTCACCACCGATACGACATAAGTCATCTGTAGGGCGCTGAATAAGTTTTTGAAAGACTTTGGTAACGTGAATCAAACACGCATCACCACCGTCGTGACCATATTTGTCGTTAATTTGCTTGAAGTAGTCAACGTCAATAATGGCTAATGACAGCGGAGTTTCTTCTCGGCGGCTACGACGCCCTTCATTTCGCAGACGCTTATCAAAGTGCCTACGGTTGTGCACGCCAGTAAGCGGGTCGATGGCGTTTAACCGCTCCAGCTCCTGATTCACTTCGGAAAGCTCGCGAAGCGTAATTTCTAACTCTAGCGTGCGCTCTTGCACCTTGTATTCAAGATCGTCTTGATAACGCTGCTGCACACTTAGCAGGTTTTCCTTTGCTGTGTTGGCTTGTTTTTCCTGTTCTAGTGCAAACTGCTGCGCTTCAATTAAGTCGTCTCGGCTGTGGCTGTAGCTTATAGAAAGAATGAGCGCCAAAATTAGCGTTTCAACAGCGCCACCAATAATCAGCAGGTTATTAGAAGAAATGGGCAGGTTTATAATATTTACATTATCTAAGCTTGCGCTTAGCCCGCTTATTAACAAAAAGGCCCATGCAATAGTGAAGTAACGCGCTACGGCAACACGTTTTAATGACAGCCAGACACCTAGTGCGAGCGTGTAGATAACGATAAGGCTTAGCAACAGTAAATAAGCTTTTATCATGAAGTAGTAGGGTAAAAATAAGCCAAGCACAATGCTTAACGCGCACACACCACTAGCAATAAGCGTAATTTTATCCAGTAAAACGCTGTGCTCTTTTACGGGCAATAAACTTCGTGTAAACAGCGTGGCAAACATGATGGTTGCGTTTGCAAAAACAATAATCGCTTTACTTTGAAACCACGTATTGTCAGCCCATAAATAGGTAAACCCAAAACCGTGTAGCGTTGCCAGCGTAAGCGCCAAACTTAGCACGTACCCTGAATAAAACATAAAAGAAGTACTGCGCGACGTAACCGTCAAAAACGCATTGCTTACCCCCATGGCAACCAACACACCAAAAAATAACCCCAACGCAAGGTTGCGACTAGTACTGAAGCTTAAGAACGCTTTTTCTTCCCAAATACGCACTGGCAACCTAATAGTGCCTGAGGTTTGAACGCGCACAATAACCCGCTGCGATTCAGCACTTGATGGCAGTGGGAATAAGGGCTTGGTATGCACAATGGGGCGCTTTGATAGCATTTGTGCATCGCCAGCGGAAAACTGTGTAATGGGCGTACTGCCTACTCGGCTGTAAACACCTACATCAAGGTAATCTAGCAGCGGATAATCGATATGAAGTAAGAAGCTATCACTTGCGCTTTGCGTTGGAGGAATGACAAACGAAAACCAATGCACAGCCGTATTCATGCCCAAATTTACAGGCGAGGTGGTGGGGAGCCACTTGTCGGTATCTAAACGGGTGATATTGTCGAAGGAAAGGGACTCATCTTTATCTATGGTGTACATTAACTGCGAGTATTGTGGTGCAGCCCCTTTGTTGGGTGTAAGGCTAAGCGAAAACAAAATAAATGACACTACCGCAACAGCGGTAATTAATATTAACCCCGCATCGTAATTTTTCAGTACCTTCGAATTAATTTGCATCTAACGCGCTACTCGCCGAGTGAGAATAAAGTGCACGTGTTAGCATAGCTACGATCGCGCAAAGTTTCTGTTGTTTGGCCTAAATGCTCGCTAAGGTACTGCCCAATGTGAGGAAGATATGCAGGCTCGTTGTTGCGCTTACGCGGTCTCAATGATTTGGGGAAAAGGTAAGGAGCATCGGTTTCCAACACCAATTTATTTAATGGGATGCTGTGAACAGCCTCTCGCAAATCGCCGCCACGCTTTTCGTCGCACACCCATCCAGTTACACCAATGTACAACCCCAGCGCCACGTATGCTTCTACTTGCTCTTTAGTTCCTGTAAAACAATGTGCTATGCCGCCGGTAAGCGATGGCATGTAACGTTTTAACAACGATAACTGCTGCTCGAATGCGTCGCGTTCGTGAAGATAAACTGGCAGCTCAAGCTCGCTTGCTATTTTTAGCTGTGCTTCGAATACAGTAAGCTGTATTTCAGGCGCAGAAAAGTTGCGATTGAAATCTAAACCACACTCGCCTATTGCCACACACCCTGGTTGCGTTGCCATTTCGCGCAGCATCTCATAATGCTCTGACAACACATCTTTTGCATTGTGGGGGTGAACCCCAATGGTGTAGCAGCAGGTATCAGGGAACGCTTTGTGAAGTGCAACCGCGCTTTTCCATTCATTAGGATGCGTAGTAATAACACAAAGCTTGCTCACACCGGCCTGCTGGGCACGGGCAATGATGTCGTTGGCATCAAACCGACTATCAAGAAGGTTAACGCCAGCATCAAACCACGCCATCTATTTTAAGCGCTTTACTTTCATGCGCTTATTTAGGCCTTCAACGCTCAAATAAAATGAACCTAACAAGCCACGCTCAACGGTAACTACCTGCCCCTTTTCAAACTTAAGGTAAGTTTCGTCGGTTTGTTGCCACACCGAGCCATCGCTGAAAGTAAGTTTATGTTTTCCACGCACAGTTTTAGATAGCTCTGCAATGGTCACTTGAAGCTCAGAAGCTTCTTTAGATAGGTCGCGTTTATGCTCTAAACCGAATTCATTTTCAGGCACTGCATTACGCGCTTCTGGCTGAGCAGGCTGTACTGGCGTTGAAGGTACAGAGGCTGGGCGCTTTACTGTTAGCGCAGGAAGTTGGCTTAGCTCGCTATCAACACCTTCGTATTGGCGCAACGACTTAGCAACGTTGTCGTAACACACCAGGCGTTTTAGGCTGTTATCTGTGTTTCGGCATTTTTCAATGGCTTGCGCAACGGTCTCGGCCTGAACCGACGAAGCACCTAAAGCGCATATTAGGGCAATAAGAGAAACAGCGCGTTTTTTCATTTTAATTCCTTTGTTATAGCTGTTATGTGTTGTCTGAGCTTTCAGACTGTTGTTCTGCTGCGCGCTCTGAACGCTTTGCGTAAAGCCCACCAATGATGACGCCTACCTCAAACAACAACCACATTGGAATAGCCAATAGGGTTTGTGAAATAACGTCAGGCGGTGTAAGCAACATGCCAACCACAAACGCACCAACAACAACATATGGGCGCTTAGCGCGCAGCGATTTGGCGTCTGTTACGCCGGTCCAACACATAAGAATAATGGCGATAGGTATCTCGAATGAGACCCCAAAAGCAAAAAACAGTTTCAGAACAAAATTAAGATAGCTCGATATATCGGTACTTACCGTCACCCCTTCCGGCGCAACGCTGGTAAAAAATGCAAACGCGATAGGGAATACCACAAAGTACGCAAACGCCATTCCTGCATAAAACAACAAAGTACTAGACAGAAGTAAAGGTGCTACCAAACGCTTTTCGTTGCGATACAGCCCAGGAGCCACGAAGCCCCAAACTTGATAAAGTACATAAGGAATGGCGATAAAGAACGACAGTACTAGCGTTAATTTAAAGGGTGCGAAGAACGGCGATGCCACATCAGTGGCTATCATACTGGCGTTTTCTGGCAATGCCTCTAACAGCGGCCTTGCTAGCAGCTGATACAAGTCTTGAGCAAATGCTGCGAGGCATAAGAACACAATAAGCACACTTAATAATGCTTTAAGTATGCGACTGCGAAGCTCGATAAGGTGGGATATTAAGTTGTTAGCGTCAGACATTTATTGTTTTTTATAGGGTTCTTGAACAGATTCGGCCGCTTTTTTTAATTCGTCGACGCTTTGTTCAAGTTCAGGTGAAAGATCTTTAAGCCCTTGCTGTTCGGCTTTTTTTAAATTCTCATGCAATTCGTGCACGCGCAATTGATGCTCAACCTCCTGCTTAAAGCCGGTTGCCACATTGCGCACGCTGCGAATTGTGTTAATGGTAGAGCGCATTGCTCCTGGCAGTCTTTCTGGCCCTAATATAAGAAGTGCCAACACGCCAATGACCAATAGCTCCCAAAAGCCAATATCAAACATTAGGAGTTTTCTTTTACATCACTCTGCGTTTTTGTTGAAACAGTGTCAGCGGTAGATTTCTCTTCTACTTGCTTTTTCTGTTCAAAGTCAGCGTCTTTCTCTTCTTCACTAACGGCTTTTTTAAAGCCTTTAATGGCGCCGCCTAAATCAGTACCGATTCCTTTCAAACGTTTTGTACCAAAAAGTAGCACTACGATCACTAAGATAATCAGTAGCTGCCAAATACTAATACCACCCATAAATTCTTTCTCCCGTACATCTGTTGCCACAGTATGCCATTGCGCGGCGCTGCTTTCACCTGAATATTTGTGACGGTGAATAATGATTGACGTTTCATTATCACCAATCCATGCTTCTATTAACCGTTGAGTATAAATCAATTGTGCTCAATACGTCTTATTTAAACAAGGAGTTAGTGAGCTTGTCGTGCATTTCCACAATCTGCTACGCCGTTATGCTCATTTCACTTGAGCCACAAATAGACACGCGCACGCTTCCTGTAAACACTAATACTGCTGTTACGTCACTAAAAGCTGAAAAGACTTCTTCCAGCTTAAATCAACACAATGAATGGTTCGATGTGTGGCAGCGCAGCTTTACTGACTCGATGGATTTCACCGTACGCCAATTAGATAGCCTTTTTCGCTCTGACGATGCACATAGCTACAATAATGAAAAGGCAAGGGCAGAAGGTCGCATTCAGTTTGCATGGGAACCCAGAGACGGCATGCTTACCGACACGGATGTGCGCTTTAGAATTCGCGTAAAACTGCCAGCACTTGAAGACAAAGTCGATTTGCTACTAAGTGACAACGAAGATGAAACCCAAGACAATACCATTCGCGCCGCCCGAAATACGGATAATAATGATCGGGATCAGGCCACTATTGCTTTGCGATTTAGGCCAGAACAAGACTCTCACTATTCTTTTCGCGTAGGCGCAGGAAGACGAGATCAGCTTTATGTAAGAGGACGCTATCGCGACGCAACCGCGTTTACCGATAAACTGTCAGCGCTATACGATAGTGAACTGTATTACTACTCACGAGACCGATTAGGCGCAGAAGTTGGGCTGGCTATTCAATACGATATAGACAGAAAGCACCTTATAAGACAAAACAACCGACTTTATTTCAGAGATGACACTAACGACTGGCTGTGGCGCCATGAAATAAATCACCTTTATGCCATTGATGACCAAAACGCCATAGTTTCCCGAGCCATGGTTGAAGGGCTAAGCCGACCAAACTATCGCATTGAAGAGGTATATGCAGGAATACGATGGCGGAACAACACGCTTAGAGACTGGCTTTTCTTTGAAGTTGAACCTTTTGTACTGTGGTTAAGAGACGAAGATTTTAATACCTCTTTTGGGATCGCCATGCGTGTTGAAGTGTATTACGGGCATAATCGATAACGGCCTCGACAGGCCGTTATTCACTTCGAATCCTTATTATTGGGGCTCATAAACCAGAAACGGCACATTGCTATAGCCACAATAATGACTTCGCAACACTGCCGAGTCGGCAGATTTTTTCAATACATGCTGCGTGCCCTCTAATTCCCAAGCTGCATCGATTCCATCGCGACATAAGCGCATTGATTGCTCTCGCCAAACGCCATCGTCATTTTTGCGTTTATGCTGAGCACTTTTTTGCTCTTTTGTGGCCGTTAAATCGATTGTGAGTTTTTCACCAACAATAGTGCCCTTTGCGCCCGTTGGAACATAGCTTGCCGAGCCCGCGACTACTCTACTTGCTGCCGCACCGTTTCTTAACTCTTCCACACGCCCCTGACCAAGGTCGACAATAAACACCCCAGACTTTCCAACAACAGTAAAATCTGCGCCATGTTGGTTATTGTGTTGATTATTATGCATGTCGACCACCAATGCTGTGGTTTCATCAACGCCAAAACCAAACTGCTGCAAGCTTTGTGCAGTGGCTGCAATAAGGCGTACTTCCCTATCGCGCTCTGAAAAGTGGGTATCGAGTAAACCAAAATTGAAAAGACCCAAACCGCCAGTTGGATTTACGGTTACTGCATTATCAACAAGCACCTGCTCACAGCCTTCATCTTCACAGCGCTCTGATACCGGTGGAACCGAGAATACACCGCTAGACAGTACGCCTTTTGAGCTTCCACTGGTTAGCATTGGCACTGGGCGACCATTGGCGTATCCGCCAGCCTGCACTGCGGTGCCTGCACTAGTACCGCCCACAATAATCTGATCGTTACGCCACATTGAGCGCAATGTGGTGAGGAACGGCGTCGGCTGACCCGTTGGCGTACTTAGCGCTGCCAATGTTTTACTTTGATCGCCACCGTTGAAGAAAATACCGTCGAGGTTAGACAAAGTATTAATAGCTACACTGCTATCTTCACACCATTGACGCTGCATGTCGGTACGCTGCGGATAAAGGCGCGCTTTGTCGTATAAATGGTTTTGTGCTCTAAATGTTTCAAGCTGCTCACAACCATTGCCTCCCATGCTTTCAACAAACGCCGCTTTTTGAAAGGCAGGCGAAATAGGAAGCCAAACGACTTCTACATTGGGTTGTTGAAATACGCCAACATAAAAATCGACAGCTTCAAATGGGTCGCGGGATGAAGCGGTAACAACACCTATTCTTGTAGGTGTGTTTAGCGCGTTATCTCCAGCTGTTTTTTGTTTAAAACCATTTTTAAAAGCATTTTTTGCCGCACGTTTTGCGCGAGCACCGTCAATAAAAGCTGTGTAAACATCAACCGATGCTTTTTCTTTTGTATTCGCTAGCGATACTTTTTCTTGTAAACGCGCGCCGTTTTCATTTAATTGCTGCATTTCAAGTGCATCTAACAATATGAAATATTCTGCATCTGAAAGCCCTCGAATATCGCTGTTTGGAAATCCTTCGTTGTTTAACGCATCAAACAATTCATTTTTTGTAAGCCCAGCTGCACTTGAATTTATATGCAGTAATTTTGAATATAAAAAATCATTGTTTACTGCGTGCATTTCCATCAATGCTTTATATCGCGCTAACGACTCTTGATTAACCTCGTACAAAATAGTCGCTTTTGCGTTGTTAAAATCCATCGTCGATGAGCAGTTTTTCGTCGACATACTCGAGCATGTTTTCAAAGCGCCACCGGCCAACACCAAGTCGGCAGAAGCAAAAGAAAAACATGAAAATACAGATATATAAAAACAAAAAAATACAGAAATCGGTATTCTAAAGCTTACGTTTAAACGAATATTTTTTCGACAAAAAGAGACTTCTTTCATTAGAACCAGCAGCACACTTAATTGATTGACTTTTATCCACGGTAGTGTTAACAAGTTATTAATGTCAACGGTAAAGTTAGTACCGAACAACGCTATTTGATTCAGACGAAATGCATAATTCGTCACAACACTGGTTTATTCGA
>Ga0213840_1001276_pt1 | contig 21286 bp, 16 predicted proteins | sample SWPATP22_FD_160132 | JGI IMG/M metagenome (GOLD analysis project Ga0213840, IMG submission 160132) | Coastal seawater microbial communities from Marineland, Florida, United States - SWPA TP2 #2 | ecosystem: Environmental > Aquatic > Marine > Coastal | place: USA: Florida | collected 2016-08-14 | reverse complement strand
CTACCGCTCACAAAATAGTGATTTACTACATGAAACTCTTCATCTGCGGCATAGCCATGACTGTTGCCCGTGCAGTCTTCTTTGCCCAATAAACTCACCACCAGTTTATCGCTATCGCCGCTTGCAGCTTGAATACTGCCGAGTGTGCCACTAGTGGCGAAATCACCAACGAGCGCGATAGGTTTGTTTTGGACATAGGCAGCTTCAGCAATAGTATCAACAGAGCTATCGATATCTGCGGTAACTAAATCGTAACGGCCCACCTCATAAAACTCAGACGATAAACGCGCCATAATAAAACGCCCCGATTCTTGTACCTGCGCGACAGCTTGATTCAACTTATTTGTGACACTGCTGCTTACCAACACTTGAATAATGGCACCGGAAATAATGAGGCCGAGAGTAAGGGAAATCATAAGCTCGACAAGGGAGAAACCTGTGTTTTTCATCGGGGTCGATAATCCGCGCGTCATAATGTAATGTCCTTGAACACGCAGGCATTGCTATCGCCTTCTATCGGGTTGCAGCGGCTGTTAAGCGTATAGTTTTGGTTACCCGATGACGTAACCGGCCACGTTAATAATACTTCGATGCGAGAGCCTGCGCTGCATCTGTAAACATCGGCCGTGTTGTTATCATCGCAGCGAATATTTACTTTTGTTTGTGGGTTAGTTTGTACCGCAGAGCAAGACAGCGCCCAACCGTCGTAGGCGGCCATTTGCTGCTCTGTACAGGCGTTGCCTTCGCAATTGGGAATACCGGCCGGGCGACTTAAGCAATAACAACGGTAAGGATGCGAAGAGCCTGCGCAACTTAGGCGCGAAAAGTTGTAGCTGTCGCTGTTAAAATAGTCGTTGTGTACTACCATACCGTCGCCTACTGTGGCTGGCCTTGCTGCTGCACGCAAACGCTCAGCGACCTGGGCTGCAACCATTTCAGCTTGGGTTCTACTTATTGCGTCTTTGTTCGCAAACGAACCAGTAAACTGAAGCGCTGCAACACCGAGCAAACCAACGGCAAGAATAAACAAGGTTATGAGGATCTCAATAAGACCTACGCCTGTTTGCTTGCTCATATCATTCACTGACCTGGTATTCATTGCCACCCTTTCTGTAATATCACTTTGGCGAGGAAACCTTGTACCCCAAATACACCTCTACCAATGTAGTATAGTAAGACAATTGGGTATGTAACTGCGTATTCTTAGTTATCAAAACGTATAATTTAAAGGTACGAATAAGGTTTTTGGTGTGTTCAGAGACTGCCAGTAATCTTACTTTCCTTTCTTAGCTAAAGACTTACTATCGGCAGCTTTAATGAATAGTTGTGGGATATTTATTTTACCAGCTTCACTACATGAAAAACGTCAACACACGTATATCAAGCCATTCGCAAGTTGCTGATAGTAAAGCACACTAGCACAAACAAAAACACCGCATTCAATGCGGTGTTTTTTAAAAGATATGCGATTTCGATTTATGCAGCAATTTATCGTAGCTACACCTTATTATCGTATCTATATCTTAAACCACTTGCTTAACACGAAGTTCTTTCGGCACAGCAAACTCGACATTTTCTTCTCGTCCAGCGCGCTCAGAAGCAGACACAGCGCCCCATTCTTTCAAACGGTTAACTACGCCCTGTACTAATACCTCAGGCGCCGAAGCTCCTGCAGTAACGCCAATATGTTCAACGCCCTCTAACCAAGATTTTTGTATACAGTTTGCGTCGGCAATTAAGTATGCCGTGGCACCAATTTTCTCAGCAAGCTCGCGTAAGCGATTCGAGTTTGAACTATTTTGCGCCCCCACTACCAGCAATACTTGGCAGTCTTGAGCAAGGTCTCTCACTGCATCTTGACGATTCTGCGTTGCATAGCAAATATCGTCTTTACGCGGGCCATTTATCTCAGGAAACTTTGCTCGCAGTGCATCAATAACATCTGCAGTATCATCAACCGACAATGTGGTTTGGCTGCAGTAGTAAAGATTTGAAGGGTCTTTTACCTCAAGCGTTGCCACATCAGCCTCAGATTCAACTAGGTAAATGCCGCCATCTTCATTGCTGTACTGCCCCATTGTGCCTTCTACTTCAGGGTGACCTGCGTGACCAATAAGAATGCATTCAGTGCCGGTTTTGCTGGCGCGCGTCACTTCCATATGCACTTTTGTTACCAGTGGGCAGGTTGCGTCAAACACTTTAAGTCCACGATCTGTCGCTTCTTTTCTTACCGCTTGAGAAACACCATGCGCAGAAAAAATAACAATGCTGTCATCTGGTACTTCATGCAGTTCGTCAACGAACAATGCACCGCGATCGCGCAAGCCATCAACAACAAATTTGTTGTGCACCACTTCGTGACGTACGTAAATAGGTGGCTCGAACATTTCAAGCGCACGTTCTACAATGGTAATTGCTCTATCTACACCGGCGCAAAAGCCTCTCGGATTGGCTAAGTGAATTTGCATAATTAGTTTCCGTCTTGTGCAGCTGCACCTTGTTTAACGTCTATAATTTCAACGTCGAATACAACAGTCTGACCTGCCAGAGGGTGATTAAAGTCAACCGTTACAGAGTCGCCCGCTACGCTTCGGATAATGCCAGGGATTTCAGAGCCATCAGGCTGCGAGAACGCTAAAATCATCCCTTCTTCGATGCTCAAATCGGCACCAAAGCGACTTCTGTCCATATAGTGGATATTATTCGGGTTAGGCTCGCCAAACGCGTCATTCGCTTTCAACGTAAATGCTTTCTTGTCACCTTTTTTAAGCCCTAGTAAACAAGCCTCAAAGTTAGGCGTTAAGCTACCGTCGCCCATTACCATTTTCGCAGGCTTATTGTTTACGCGTGTACTATCTGCTGCAGACCCATCTTCTAACTTTAAATCAAAGTGAAGAATCACTTCACTGTCTGCACCAATCACTAAAGAATCTGTCATAAATAATCCGAATACTACTTTGTGGTTTCGCTTGCACTGGCTGCGTCGCTATCTGACGCTTCGTCTTTGTCGCCGTTCTTAAACATATCAATGATTAATAACGCTGCACCAATGAAAATTGCACTGTCTGCAATGTTGAACGCCGGCCAATGGTAGTTATTTACGTAAAAATCAAGAAAGTCGATGACGTAGCCATGCACGATGCGGTCGTAGACATTGCCTAGTGCGCCACCAAGTATAAATGCAAACGCAACCGGCAACATTTTTTGCGAACGAGGAGACTGCTTTAGCCACCATAAAATAACGATACTTACTACCACAGCAATGGCAGTAAAGAACCAACGTTGCCAGCCACCAGCGCTGTCTAAAAAGCTAAAAGCAGCTCCGTAGTTGTGTACGTAAGTAAAGTTAAAGAACGGCATGATTTGAATTGATTGATACAAAGACATGCTGTCAATAACCGCGTATTTACTCCATTGATCTAGGATAAATGCAACTGCACTTATCCATAAAAATCGCAATCCTGTTTCGCGAAAAAGATTAAGCATAGTGGCGCTCTTCTCCTTCGCCATCGATGTTTGTTACGCAACGACCGCAAAGCTCTTCATGACCTTCGTGTGAGCCTACGTCTTCACGATGATGCCAGCAGCGTACGCACTTAGCACCACTTGCTTTATTAACGGTTAGCCATAAACCATCAACGTCGGTTGCTTTAGCGCCTTCAGGTGCGCTTTCAACTTTCTCTAACGACACGCCAGATGTAATGAGTACAAAACGAAGTTCATCTTCTAGTTTCGCCAATACGTTATAAAGCTCGTCGGTGGCATACAAAGCAATGCTAGCTTCAAGCGAACCACCTAACTCACCGTCTTTACGCGCTTGTTCCATAGCTTGGTTTGCCGCGTCTTTAACACTTAGTACTTGATGCCAAAGCGCGTCATTAAACGTATCGCTTTGCGTAAAGTTGTCAAAACCATCATACCAAGTTTCAGTAAATACAAACTCACTGCGCTCGCCTGGAAGTGTTTCCCAAATTTCTTGCGCGGTAAAGCTTGTAATCGGTGCCATCCAACGCACTAGTGCCTCAACAATGTGATACATAGCTGTTTGACAAGAGCGGCGCGCAAGACCATCGGCTTTAGCGGTATACTGACGATCTTTAATTACGTCTAAGTAGAAAGAGCCAAGCTCAATTGAACAGAAATGCATAAGCTTTTGCGTTACCACAAGCAGGTCGTACTTTTCATACGCTTCAATTAGCTCTGCCTGAAGTGCTTTGGCACGCGCCACAATCCAGCGGTCTAGCGCTACCATTTCATCTTCAGCTACTGCGTCTTCCACGCTAAAACCATTAAGGTTGGCCAGTAGGAATCGAGCGGTGTTGCGTACACGTCGGTATGAATCTGCGGCACGCTTTAAAATTTCATCAGATACTGCGATTTCACCGCGGTAATCTGTAGAAGCAACCCACAAACGCAAAATGTCTGCACCCAGCTTATTTGTCACTTCTTGTGGCGCAACAACGTTACCCACCGATTTCGACATTTTTCTGCCGTGAGCATCTACAGTGAAACCGTGTGTTAGCACTTCTTTATACGGCGCGTGACCATGCATAGCGGTTGACGACATAAGCGACGACATGAACCAACCTCGGTGTTGATCAGAACCTTCTAAATAAAGGTCTGCTGATGCAGGAATATCATCTCGCTGATCAACAACAAAATAGTGCGTTACGCCTGAATCAAACCAAACGTCTAATGTATCTGTTACTTTCTCGTAGTTATCTAACTCGCTACCAAGGAGTTCGGCGTCATCGAAATCCCACCACGCTTGAATACCTTTAGATTCTACTTCAACAGCAACTTTTTCCATGAGTGCAGCCGACTCTGGGTGAATTTCACCAGTCAACTTATGCACGTACAGCGGAATTGGAACCCCCCATGTACGCTGGCGCGAAATACACCAATCAGGACGGCCTTCTACCATTTTTTCAATGCGGTTTTGGCCCCAGTCTGGGATCCACTTGGTTTGTTTAATTTGCTCTAGTGACTCTGCACGCAAGCCTTTTTTATCCATGCTAACGAACCACTGAGGGGTAGCACGGAAGATAATAGGCGTTTTGTGGCGCCAGCAGTGAGGGTAGCTATGCTCATATTTTACGTTAAGTACAAGGTTGCCCTTTTCTTTCACTGTTTCAATAATTTCATCGTTGGCTTTAAATACGAACTTGCCAGCAAATAGCGGTGTGTTTTCAAGGTATACGCCGTTGTTGCCTACCGGATTATACACTTCAATGTCGTATTGCTTACCAACGTTGAAATCGTCAACACCGTGCGCTGGCGCAGTATGTACACAGCCTGTACCAGAGTCGGTAGTTACGTGTTCGCCCAAAATAAGCGGCACTTGAAGGTCAAGGAATGGGTGATTTACTTTTAGTTTATCTAACGCAGCACCTGTACACGTTGCTACTTCGCGGAAGTCTTCAACGCCATAACGCTGCATACAGCTTTCTAACAGGTCTTGTGCAACCACTAGCCACTCACCTGACGGCTGAACTTCAACAATCGCATAAGTTAATTCAGGGTGCAGGCTAATTGCGCGGTTAGCAGGTAGTGTCCACGGCGTTGTAGTCCAAATTACAACGCCGGTTTTGTGCGCTGCTAAATCTGATTCTTCAACGCCAAATGCTTGCGCTATTTCTGCACTGTCAGCCACTGGGAATTTAACGTCGATAGCGGGTGACACTTTATCTTTGTATTCTACTTCGGCTTCAGCAAGCGCTGAACCACAGTCAGTACACCAGTGAACAGGTTTAAACCCTTTTTCAAGGTGACCCGACTCAACAATTTTACCCAGTGCACGGATAATGTCGGCTTCGGACTTAAAGTCCATTGTTTTATACGGGTTATCCCAAGCACCAAAAACGCCAAGACGCTTAAAGTCAGCCATTTGACCATCAATTTGCTTTTGAGCGTACTCGCGACACTTTTGACGGAACTCAGCAGCAGTTACCTTCTTACCTGGCTTACCTACTTTTTTCTCTACCATTAGCTCGATAGGAAGGCCGTGACAGTCCCAACCTGGTACATAAGGCGAATCGAAGTCTGACAAGTTCTTCGATTTTACAATGATATCTTTAAGGATTTTGTTAACCGCGTGACCAATATGAATGTCGCCATTTGCGTAAGGAGGGCCATCGTGAAGAATGAAAGGCTTTTTGCCTTTTTTGGCTTCACGAATTTTGCTGTATACCCCTTTTTCCTGCCAGTCTTTAAGCATTTTCGGCTCGCGCTGAGCAAGATTACCGCGCATAGGAAACGCAGTTTCTGGAAGGTTCAATGTGGCTTTGTAATCACTCATAAAATTGTTTAATCCGGTTACCTTAGGTTTCACCCAATGCGTGAGGCATTGTGAAGGCGTTAAATCGTTAACTGTAAAACGTTATCTTGGATGCTATTTGATAGCAGCCCGCTTAATTAGGCTTACATAGTTTTCGTGACTTTATCACGTTTAACTATGCGAGTAACAGACGCGCTTTTGCGGCATCTGCCTGTATTTGTTCTTTTAGTGCTTCAAACGAAGCAAACTTAATTTCATCGCGTATTTTCGCAGTGGGAAAAACGGTAATAGGCTTCCCGTACAAGTCAGATGACAAATCGAAAATATGTACTTCTAATTGATTTCGTTCGCCGTTTAAAGTGGGGCGACGACCTATGTTAGCAACACCATTGTAATGCTCACCGTCCACATCAACTCGTACTGCAAAAACGCCGTGTATTGGCGTTTTCTGTCTTTTGAGCATTACGTTCGCTGTTGGAAAGCCAATGGTTCTACCCTTTTTTTCACCGTGCACGACACGGCCGTGTATCGCAAATGGGCGGCCTAACATTTCTGTTGCTAGTGCAAACTCGCTTTCAGCAAGGGCCTCTCTCACCGCAGTAGAGCTTATGCGGTGGGCATGCATTGTAAAACTTTGTGTGCTTACTACTTCAAAGCCATACATGCGACCAGCAGTTTTTAGCATTTCAAAATCGCCCTTGCGACCATTGCCAAAACGAAAATCATCGCCCACGACTAAAAACTTCACGCCAAGCTTGTCTACTAACAAATCGTGCACAAACGTGTCGGCAGTTTGCTTTGCAAACGCTGCGTTAAAGCGAACAGCAAGTAATCGATCAACGCCTTGCTGGCGTAGCAGTTCGTATTTTTCTCGCAGTGGACTGATGCGGGCAGGTGCACGGTCGGGCATGAAGACTTCTTCAGGCTGAGGCTCGAATACCATGACGGTTGCTGGCAATGAAAGCTGTTTTGCTTTTTCAAGCACATTGGCCAGCACCGCTTGATGACCGCGGTGTACACCATCGAACTTGCCAATAGTGAGTACGCAACCTTTGTGACGTGGTTTTACGTTGTTAAGCCCGCGGATAAATTCCACTGTTAGCCACTACCTTTATAACTGCTTAAAATTCAAAGCTCGCGATTATAGCCGACCATGCGCTCAATACCAAGCACCTACATTACGCCTTGACTTACACTATTCTTAATTATCGCTTATTCACCGCCGCTTCTAAAATGACGCGGACGAGTACCCAATACCAACATACTCAAACCAAACACCAAAACAGAAAGACCGATGGTAATGCCAACATCCAAAATTTGCTGGGTAAGGCTAAGGTTGAAGAACGCCATTCCTTGGTCACGATAGAAAATAAGCGCGCCCATTGCGGCACTGGATATGAGCACTCGAGCAATAAACATGACAGACGTACGGCTTAATGCAAAAACACCTTGTTTGTGCAGTGTGATGTAGAGTAACGCGGCATTCATGGTAGCTGACATACTGGTTGCAATGGCTAGGCCCACATAGCCAAATGGGATGGCAAGCACCAGATTGAAGACCATGTTGGCAACCATACACCAGATGCCAAATTTAACCGGGGTTTTAGTGTCTTGGCGGGAGTAAAACCCGGGTGCGAGTACCTTAACAAGCATAAAGCTAAGCAAGCCAAATGCATACGCAGTAAGCGAATAAGACGCCATAATGGCAGTTTCGGCTGTAAATGCGCCGCGTTGAAATATAACCGTCAAAATAGGACGCGCCATCACGCCAAGTCCTACAGCAGCTGGAATACCCAGCAGGCATACCATTCGAAAAGCCCAATCGATATTGGCAGAAAATGCTTTTGGGTTGTTTGTAACGTGATTGCGAGAGAGCGTTGGCAAAATAACGGTAGCGATTGCAATACCAAAAAGCCCTAGTGGAAACTCTAACAGGCGGTCGGAATAATACAGCCAACTAATCGACCCTGTTACTAAGAAACTAGCAATAAAGGTATCAAACAATAAATTGATTTGCCCAACAGATACGCCAAACAAGGCAGGGATCATAAGCGTTCGTACTTTAACTACTTTTTCGTCATGCCAGCCCCATTTAGGCTTTACTAAAAGCCCTGCCCTATACAAAAAGGGAAGTTGGAAAAGCAACTGAACAATGCCGCCAATAAACACGCCCCAAGCCAAGGCATAGGCAGGCTGACTTAAAGACGGCGCAAGGAAAATAGCACAGGAAATAATGCATACGTTCAATAATACGGGCGTAAATGCTGCAACTGCGAACTTATTCAACGTATTTAATATAGCGCCAGCAAGCCCTGTTAATGAGATAAACGCTAAATAAGGAAAAGTGATTTTAAGCATTGTAGAGGCGAGCAAGAACTTATCTCCCGCCTCATCTCCCTGAAGCCATGCCATAAACCAGCCTGTGCCAAACAATGCTGCCAAAACCGGTGATGCGATAACGCCAATAATAGAAACAACGAAAACAATAGCGCCAAGGGTTCCGCTAATTTTGGCAACAAACTCTTTAAGTTTTTGCTTATCTTCGTCTTGATTTACTTCGGTGAGCACAGGAATAAACGCTTGAGCAAAAGCCCCTTCCGCAAATAAGCGACGCAGAAAGTTGGGAATTTTGTTAGCGAAGAAAAACACGTCAGCAGCGGCACCATCTCCCATAAGCCTGGCAACAACTACATCACGAACTAATCCCAGCACTCGCGAGACAAGCGTCATAACGCTTACAATTAAACCTGATTTAATTAACTTCCGTGACACTTCGTGTTTCCAATTGCTTGATAAGGTTTACCAACTGCTTTTTTAAAAGACATTCTTTTAAAAACATACTTTTTTTAAAAGCATTAGTAGGCGGGTTTTGTTACGTGGTTATACATACCGCTATGCTTTTACACCGCTTTATTTGAAAGGGTAACGAATGCCTTTGTAACACCACTGTAATAGTGAAAGTACGTATGATAACCAAAGGAATTCTTTGGTGAAACGATTTATTCAAAATAGTTGTGCATCTTTATGAAGTTTCTTGCTATAATCCGCGCCCGATATGGGGTGGTGCATCTTCACGTTGTACGATGTGTTGGTGTTTCACGTTTGTGACGAACATATGCCATAAATGCCGCTTACAATACCTCAAAAAGGTATTATGAATGTGCAACGCGTTGAGCATTTTTGCGTTATCACTAGCTTGCGCGGCGTGTTCAATGACTTGCGCGTTTATAGCGCGTTCGATTTAAGTTTTAAATCGTTTGACATTTGGGCGTTTGCTAGGCACAATCCGCACCCTCGTTTTTGACATGAATTTATTTTGGGAGTTACACCTTGGCTAACATTAAGTCTGCTAAGAAGCGTGCAATCCAAGCTGAAAAGCGTCGCCAGCATAACGCTAGCCGTCGTTCAATGACACGTACAAGCATCAAGAAAGTAATCGCTGCTATCGCTAGCGGTGACAAAGAAGCGGCTCAAGCTGCGCTATCTGCTGCTACTCCAGTACTTGACAGAATGGCTACTAAAGGCTTGATTCACAAGAACAAAGCTGCTCGTCATAAGAGCCGTCTAGCTGCACAAATTAAAGCACTAGGTTAATCTTTAAGATTAGTAGTTAAAAAAGCGCCTTTCGGCGCTTTTTTTGTATCTGTCGTTTTTTTGTATCAGTGCTGAATTTCTTTCGCATCCCCCCGCTCCGCTTTAAACGCTAAGCAGGGTAGCATCCACAAGACCATCAACCCACACAAAAACCATCAGCTCATTTTTCTAATGGTACTGGCAGGTGCGATACGCATTATCCATTGCAACACAGCCCATGGCCAGCTTGGCACAAATGCATTCGCCTTTTCTTTATTTATCGCACTTACCATCGCTCTGCAGCCCACATCGGTATCAACAATAAACGGTACTTTTTCAACCTTCTCGTTAATCTCACTACGGATAAAACCAGGATGGATACACGTTACTTTAATTGGCGTATTCAGAACGTCCATGCGAATTCCCTCTGTCATTGAGGTTAAGCCCGCTTTTGTAGCCGCATAAACTGTCATAGCGCGCCTAAAGCCGCGCACCGCGCTGATAGATGAGATAGTAACTAAATGGCCGCTATTTTGCGCTCTAAAAATGGCCATCGCCGCTTCACACTGTGCAAGCGCCGATACAAAATTGGTCACTGCCGTTTGTTTATTAGCGTGAAAAAAACCTGTACCCACTGAAGCGCCCTTGCCCATTCCCGCGTTCACGATAACGCGATCAAGCTGGCCCATATCTGCTTTAAACGCATCAAACACTTCAAATACGGCATCATGATCGTTCACGTCTAGCGAACGAATGAAGACATTTATATTAGGATTAAGCTCAAGCAGCTCTGTCTTAAGCTGTTCTAGATTTTCAAATCGTCTTGCGCACAACGCCAGGTTACAACCTTGCTTCGCAAATTCAATGGCCATGCCCTTGCCTAAGCCCGAACTCGCCCCCGTAATTAGGATATTTTTTCTTATAGTCATTTTCTTTTTCCAGAAGCTTTTATTGCTTTGTTACAGCGCCATAGTAAATAGTGTATAAAAATCCAAAAATTCTTGAACGCTGGGTTATTTGTTTGACCATGGTGGTAGCGATAGTAAATTTGTTGCGCAATACCTGCTAGACGGAATAAACCGTACACCTCGTAAAAGGTAAAGTCGTCTACGTCTACTTCCATTTCTTTGCAGTAATAAGCCACAACCTGCTCTCGGGTTAACATACCCTGCAAATGCGTTGGCTGACGACGCGTTGACTGCGCCAAAAAGTCATCATCTGCATTCACCCAATAAGCAAGAGAGTTACCTAAGTCCATTAATGGGTCTCCAAGGGTGGCCAACTCCCAATCTAAAACGCCAATAATTCGGGTGTAGTCATTTGGGTCTAACACAACATTGTCAAAACGAAAGTCGTTATGAGTAATGCAGATACGTTCGTGTGCAGGCATGTTATTTTCTAGCCAACGCATTACCTTTTTACCTGAAGGCACATTCCACGTTTTGGCTTTGCTATAACGCTCACTCCACCCTCTTATTTGACGTTCTATATATCCCGCGCCCTTTCCAAGGTGTGATAAACCGGCTTTTTCGTGATCGACCTTATGCAGTTCAATTAAACTATCAAGTACATTAGTACAAAGCTGTTTGGTCTGTTCTGGTGTTGTTGCTAAATCTCTAGGTAAGTTTTTTCTGGGGATCACACCAGTGAGTTTTTCCATTACATAAAAATCTGTCCCTATCACACTTTCATCTTCACAGTACCCCAACATATCTGGTACGTAGCGGTACACTGGCTTGAGCGCATCTTGCAGCTTGAACTCTCTGCCCATATCGTGAGCGCCTTTAGCCTTTGTACCCGCAGGTGCGCGTCGCAAAATTAGCGAAGCATCGTTATAGTCTAGACAGTAAGTCCAATTCGACGCGCCCCCCGAATATTGGGTTACCGCAGGACTGCCCTTTAAGCCTCCCAGCTTTGCTTTTATCTCATCGGTTAGATGCCTATCTAACCATTCATGAACAGCCCCGGCATCGAGTTCCTCGCCAGGTCGAACCTCGTTAGCTTTATCAACCACACTGTGTGACATGTATCTTTACCTACTTCTTATTCGTTTACGTGCTATCCACTAACGTGTTATTCACTAACACGACGTAAATGAATGTGCTTGTTATTTGTGTTTTTCCATTGCTTGCTTCATGTTTTTTGTTTGGGCAAGCATCTTGTTGATATAACGCTGGCTTGGAAGCAGCTTTTTAAGCCAATAAACGCGTTTACCCAATTTATGAGTAAGAATGAGAAAACGCTTCTGCTGAACCTGCTGATATATTGATTCCGCAACATCTTCTCTGGTCATGTCTGCCTTTGCAAAAAAGTGATCAATCATCTTATGCGCAGCTGGGTTTGTGCTTCGCATTGACTCATCTAGATTCGTTTTGAAAAAGCTAGGGCACACCACGCTTACGTCAATACCATCGGGAGCGAGTTCTAGTTTCATGGTCTCCGAAAATGATACTACTGCAGCTTTTACCGCATTGTAGCTTCCCATGTAGGGAATAGGTGTTAGCCCCGCCTGAGAGGCAATATTAATAAAATAGCCACTTCTTTGTGAGCGCATCAATGGCATAAACGCCTGACTGACTCTTACCATTCCCAGCATATTGATATTATAAACCCACTCCCACTGCTCAATACTTTCGTCAAGTAGACCGCCGCCTGTTGCAACACCTGCATTATTGAAAACGAAATCGACACCCTGCCAACGATTTTGCAGTTCACTTGCTAAATTATTCACATCATCTGAGCGGGTAATATCGCAATGAAAATAAAACGCTTCCGCGCCTAGCTTTTGAAGCATTTCAATTGTTTCAGCGCCACGTGCCTCATTTATATCGGCAACACATATTTGTATATTTTTGTGCTTCTGCGCCCATTTTTCAGCCAGTGCTTGGCCTAGACCTGTCGCGCCACCAGTAATAAGTAATCGCATTATTTGTTGTTCTCTTTGTAAGATAGTTTTATCTATTCGATTTTGAGCAAAGACCAGCGTTTAAAGTCGCCTTGAACGTTACAAAAGTGACCGTTGAATCGCTTTTACACTTTGTTATTGCACTTTATTGTCACCCTTTGTTATGGCTCGTTGTTACTGTGTAGTGCTTACTCGGCTTGTGCGACGCTTTGCCCAAATTGCCAAAAGCGCTGGGCCAATATACATAGCAATACCATACACCCCCGGCGCTATTGCAAAATCAGGCGCCTTTAAAAAACTTATACATATAAGCATGGCCAATGCAGCATTCTGTACACCAATCTCTATCGCAAGGGTTAAGGCATCTTTGAACGCCAGTTCACTAAAGCGCGCGAGCGCAAGCCCTAGCAATACTGATAAAAGGTTGAGCAAAACACAAACCAGGAAAGCATCATTAAACGACGCTGCAAGGTTTTGACGCTCTGATATCAATACACCTGCAATCATCAGCAACATAAAATACATAGAAAACTGTCGGAAGAAATTTTCTGTACGCTCTGCAAATAGCGGTTTGAACCGCCTAATCGTCATACCAACAATAACCGGTACAATTGAAATACCGACCAGACCAATTACCGTTTGAATAATGGAGAAGGCAGGCGCATTCTCTTTCACAAAATAGCTGATAGCGAATTGTATAATAAGCGGTGTAGTAAACACGCAGGCAACTGTCGATATTGCCGTTAAGCTTACCGACAAAGCCAAATTTGCACGTGCAATATGGCTAATAAGGTTGCTTGTAGTGCCACCTGGACAGGCCGCTAGAATCATGACGCCAAAAGCAATATGCGGTGGCAAAGTGAAAAGCATGCATAAGGTAAATGCTAGGCAAGGTAGAAAAATAATTTGGCCGACAAAACCTGTAGTCACAGATCGTGGTGATTTAAGTAGACGAGTGAAATCAGCAGTAGTTAGCGTTAACCCCATGCCAAACATTACAAACGCTAACGCAAGAGGTAGCAATACCTCGGTAAGTACAGATGCCTGCATCAACACGCCCCTTACAAAAGAAACCTTTTATTAACATCTTTGGCAGTGTACCCTTATTATCAATAAATGAAAATGATGACTTATTATATAAAACCATAAATAGTATGCATGGAAAAATAGACCTCAATTTGTTTACGGTATTACTGGCTATTTACAATCAGGGCAGTATTACAGCTGCAGCAAAGTCGCTGCATCTGTCTCAACCAGCTATAAGTCATGCATTGGGCAGGTTGCGCGAGAGCTTAAACGATGAGTTATTTGTGCGTCATGGCCGAAGCGTAGTACCTACCCCTTATTGCCAAAAAATTATTGCTTCAGTAGAAGGCGCTGTAAATACGCTTGAGCATGCCGCAAGTGGAGAAGTAAGCTTTGATATTGCCCATACTAGAAGGCAATTAAACCTTGGGCTGCGCGATGTATTAGAGTCGATTTTTTTCCCAACGCTTATCCCTGAGCTACTCATAACAACGCCCAACCTAACTGTTGCCAGTAGACAGGTAACATGGCCAGAGCTGGCTCCCTCTTTAACGAGCAAAGAAGTAGACATTGTGGTTGACGTGTTAGTGCCAACCAGCAATGACATTCGTTCGCAGTTGCTATGTCATGAAAGTTTTTGTGTGGTGTGCGCACCAGATAATACCTATTTAAAAACAAAAGATGTTCAGGCCTATGCCAAAGCGAAACATGCATTGGTAACGTTAAAAGACTCAAAACTCGATACCGTCGACTTAGCTTTGGCGCAGCATAATCTGCACCGTGACATTGCGCTTCAGTGTGAACATTATTTTGCTGCAGTTAATGTAGTAAGTAACAGCAACTTACTACTTACAATGCCAAGCCGCTATGCACAGCAGTTTGTAGATAAGTTCGATATTGAAGTGTCCCCTATTCCCCTTGCAATCACACCGCTAGCAGTGCACATGTATTGGCATAAACAGTCAGACAATGACTTAGTAAATAGTTGGATGCGAGATAAATTAATGGATGTAGCCAATGGACTTGGGCTGTAACTAAACGGTCAAGCATTCGTCACGCTAATGTCAATTACGGTGTTTAGAGTGGCATTCCAAAGTTAATACTTTGGGGCTCGCTATGAAAAAAACACACTACCGCACTTTGTGGCTTTCTGACATTCACCTTGGTAACAAAGATTGCAAGGCAGAATATTTACTTTCTTTCTTAAATAACATCTCTGTAGACACACTTTATTTGGTCGGCGACATTGTTGATATGTGGCAGATGACAAAACAATTTCGCTGGCCGAAAGCGCACAATCAAGTAATGCATAAATTTATGCAAATGAGCGAACAAGGTACGCGCATAGTATATTTACCGGGTAACCACGACGAGCCTATCCAGTCTTATTCTGGAATGGTATTTGGTGATATTGAAATTGAACGGGAGATTATTCACACCACAGCCAAGGGTGAGCGTTATTTGGTTCTGCATGGTGACCAATTCGATGGCGATGTTACTTTAGGCCGCTTTCAAGCGTGGATTGGTGATAAAGGTTATGATTTACTGCTGTTTTTAAACCGTGAGTACAATCGTTTAAGAGCGTGGAGAAAGCGAGAATACTGGTCTTTAGCAGGCTACATCAAAAAGCACATTAAGGGAGCGAATGCGGCTATTGCTCGGTATCGCAAGGCATGCTGCCAGCGAGCAAAAGACTTACAGCTTGATGGTGTTGTGTGCGGTCACATCCACCACCCCGAAAGCACTATTGAAGACGGCGTTCACTACATTAACGATGGAGACTGGATAGAAAACTGCAGCGCCCTTGGTGAAGACATGCAGGGCAACCTTACTTTAATTCATTATTTAGAGCATGTTGAGCAATCTAAAATAACCACGTTAGAAGTGGGCTCTAAAACCTCTAAAGCCGCATAATTTGGCATTCCATTGGCAGTGCTATTATCCATCGCAAAATAACAGAGAACGCGTTGTATGTACGTATGCGTTTCAAAAAACCCGAATCACATTGTGGTGTTTGAGCAAACCAGCTTAAGCACCTTTTTTCCAACATAAGCCGCCATATTAACAATTTAATAACATTGTCAAATAACTGCCATTAAATTGCGTAAAAAGCGTCATATTGCCCTGCTATTGTTCGGCGAAAGTCTATAAATATATACAGGCACTATGTTTACCGTAAATGAAGTACTGAATAAGCATTACCCTCAGGTTGCAAATAACCCACTCCTTTTTAAGTCTGCGTCATTTGTTTTAAGACACTTACTGCACGAACAGGAAATTATTGAGTTTGGCGAAACGTACCCACATTACGAAGATATCGATTTTGTTGAACAGGTGTTGGAGTATTTCAACATCAGCTATTCAACACGAGATGTTGAAAAAGAGCGCATTCCTAGTGAAGGGCGGGTAGTTATTATTGCGAATCACCCTATCGGCTCTCTAGACGCACTCGCTTTAATCAAACTGGTGAGTGAGGTTCGTCACGACTTAAAAGTGGTTGCAAATCAAATGTTGATGGCTATCGAGCCACTTCATGACATGCTATTGCCAGTGAACAATATGCAAGGCGGCACACCTAAACAACATTTAGCGGCTATTCAGTCTCATCTTAATGGCGATGGTGCAATTTTAATATTTCCAGCAGGTGAAGTTTCAAGGCTGCGACCTCAAGGCGTGAGAGATACGCGTTGGCACACGGGCTTTTTACGCATTGCTCGACAAGCGAAGTCGCCTATCCTTCCTGTTTACATTGACGCGAAAAACAGCCCGCTGTTTTATGGCGTTTCAATGGTTTACAAGCCATTAGCCACAGCGCTTTTGGTGAAAGAGATGTTTAAACAGCGCCGCAAACACCTGCCCATGCGCATTGGCGAACTTATTCCTTTTGAGTCGTATAACCAAACATCAATCCCGTTAAAAGATCAGGTAAAATTGTTTAAGCGCCACTTATACCGTATAGGCAGTAATAAGAAAGGTGTATTCAATACGCAAGCGTCTATCGCCCTTCCTGAAGACAGAAAAGAATTATCCCGTGCTATCAGAGAGTGCGAACACCTAGGACAAACACACGATGGTAAGTCGATATACCTCTATCAACACAAGCATTGCTCGCCCATTATGCGGGAAATTGGCCGTCTTAGAGAGGTTGCATTTAGGGCTGTTGGTGAAGGCACGAATAAACGCCGTGATATAGATCAGTACGACTCACATTACTACCACCTTGTTTTGTGGGACGACAGTGACTTAGAAATAGTGGGTGCCTATCGCTTTGGCGACGCAGAGCTACTGTCGCAGAACAATCACTCAACAGGTCTTTATTCAGCGACGTTATTCAACTACGAAGGCGACAATGAAAAGCTATTTAAAGAAGGTTTAGAGCTAGGCAGAAGTTTTGTTCAGCCGCAATATTGGGGCAAACGTAGTTTAGACTATTTATGGTTCGGAATAGGTGCTTTTTTAAGTCGCTATCCAAAATACCGCTATTTATTCGGAGCAGTTTCTCTTAGCAATGCCTATCCGCAGCCAGCTAAAGAATTGCTTGTTCAATTTTACAGCACGTATTTTCCTAGCAAATTTGGCAAGGCTACGTGTAAGCGGCCATTTCAAGCCACGCAAGAGCCCTTGTATACGTTTAAAGGTAACAACTACAAATCGGAATTTGCGGAGCTAAAGCATTTACTTGCCAATATGGGAGTAAACGTCCCTACCCTTTATAAACAATATAGCGAAGTTGCAGAAGACGGTGGCGTGGCATTCTTAGGCTTTAACGTCGACCCTGATTTCAACGACTGTATTGATGGCCTTGTAGTTGTTGATATTGCGTTAATGACAGCAAAAAAGCGAAAGCGCTATTTAACGCACGAGCCATTACAGGCTAGCGCTTAAAACTTTAACTAACAGTATAAACTACTTTGCGTTGGGGTTATCTTGGAGTTACTTTGCCAACTCCAAGATACTCAGACACCGAAAAGTTCAAGCATCAAAAAGTTCAAGCTCCAATTAACTCAAGAATATCAGCGTAAATATCTTCTAAGGTTACCAAATCCGACAAATGAATATGCTCGTTCACTTGGTGTATGGTTGCGTTAGGCACACCTACTTCAACCACCTGTGTGTGAGCACTGGCAAAAAAGCGTCCGTCAGAGGTTCCCCCTGACGTGCTAACAACAGGGTAGCGACCCGTAGCATTTTTTATCGCTGCTTCAACGGTATTAATAAGACACAACCCTTCTTTTTTGGGCTGACTTAGATACGACTCACAAGGTCTGGAGAAGCTTACTTTCGCACTGCTATCTATATTTGCTATAACCTGTTGAAGCAACGTAGATAGTACCTTTTGATCAAAGTGCCAAGAATAACGCACATTGAACTCGATACGCACACTACTTGGCACAATATTGTCGGTAAATGCGCCTGTATCTAAATGGGTGATTTGAAGCGTTGTACCAGGAAAGTCATCGCTTCCAATCTCAAATTCATAATTCTTTAATGCTTGTACTATGTCACAGGCTTTATGAATAGCATTAATAGCCGTTTTTGGATATGCCACATGACCTTGCTTACCGGTGACGAAAACTGTGGCAGACAGCGAGCCCCTGCGCCCGACTTTAATTGTATCACCAGTACTTTTACTTGCACTTGGTTCGCCGACTAAACACATATCAAGCTGGATGCCTTTTCTATCTAAAAACGCCTTTATCCAACGAGAACCGTCTTCAGCCTCCCCTTCTTCATCTGACGTAATTAGCCACCAATAAGTTACCTTCAAAGGGTCAAGGCTTTTAATGGTTCGCTCAGTAGCAGCAAGCATTGCCGCCACCCCGGTTTTCATGTCAGCTGCCCCTCGCCCATAAAGCTTATTGTTGCTAATGGAGGGGCTAAACGGCGGCGACATCCACTTTTCTAGCGGGCCAGGTGGCACAACGTCCGTATGCCCAGAAAAAGCAAAGTGTGTATCGCCCTTCCCCCACTTCGCAATGAGATTTTTTACCCCATTCACTTCGTGCTGTTCGCACGAAAAACCTAACTTTTTTAACCGATACATGAGATACGTTTGGCAGCCTGCATCTACTGGCGTTATTGAAGCTCTTGCCATTAGGACTTGAGCAAAGTGAATGCTTCGTGCTTGTGGAGCGTGTAGGAGTTGTTGAGCGGTCATAATAAAAACGTTAATACGAACTTAGTTTTTATTACACGTAAATATGGTGACAGGCGAATAACACTTTTGCGACAAAGCGATGACATATTACGCCTTTGAATAATAGATAACGCTTTTAGTTACACCGTTGTTAATGGAAAAAGTGAACGGGGCTTGATATAAATAAAGAAATTTATTGAAAAGGCCTTTATTGTGATAAAAATTATTGTGCTTATTCCACTTTTTCTATCACTTTTGTGGTTTGGTTACTTGCAGGCAAACAAATATACGCTTGAGCAGGGAAAGCAGGGATTTCTGTATATTTTTGTACTATCCGGCATTATTGCTGCATTTTATACCTTCATGATGTTCGTCACTAATTAGTGTTTTATTACCAGTATTTTTTCACGATTTTTCTTTGAAATACAAAAAAGCCAGCGTTTTAAAGCGCTGGCTTTTCTAATTCAACTGCGGTTATTCGCATTACTGCGTAATGGTAACCTGTATGTCAGCTTGTGCACGAAGCGCATCTATATACTGTTGGTAAACACGTTGGCCTTGTACCTGCGCTAAACGCTGCTGCAGGCTTTCAGCAATGTTTTCTTCAATTGCTGGAGCTGCATTCACACCTTCAAGCATGATGATAGCAACGTCGCCATTTACCGTAGTAGCCGTATCAACTTTGTTGTCGCCTTCAAGTGCCAGCGAAAACAGTTTATCAACCACGGCACGAGCCAAAGAACCACCAGCTCGTGAAACTTCCGTAGCAGTTTCCCATGATGCCGATTGCGCCGCTAGTAACTCGTCTACACTTTCACCTGCACGAACCTTTTGTGCAATATCAGAAGCCCACGATTCAGCAGCGGCTTTTGACTTATCAGCTTTCACTGATGCTTCAATGCCTTCTCTTACTTCGTCTAGCGACTGAGTGCGCTGAGGGTTGTGCTCAACAACGCGAACAACAACGATATTTTCGTCGTCCAATTCAATGATGTCGCTGTTCAAGCCTTCTTCGATAAGTTCAGATGAAAATGCAACTTCTAGAACGGCTGGTGAGCTTAAATCAACTGGTGCTGTGTTACGGCTAAACATTGCAGATTCCTGAATTGGAAGGTCTACAGCATTAGCAACATCTTCTAGCGTATCTGGTACTTCAAACGCAATTTCCGCCATGGTGTTTTGCAGCTCGAAATATTTCTCCATTGCCGCGTCATATAAAAGCGTATCGCGGATTTCAGCTTCAACTTCCTCGAACGCTTTAACTTCAGCAGCTCTTAAGTCAGTAAGCTTAATGATATGGAAACCGAAATCAGTTTCGACAACGTCTGACACATCGCCTACATTTTCTAATGCGAATGCTGCTTCGTCAAACGCAGGGTCCATCATTTCTGGTGTAATGAAGTCTAAATCACCGCCGTTCTCTGCAGAAAATGCATCGTCTGAATTTGATTCTGCAAGGGCTGCAAAATCAGCACCGCCGTCTAGTTCAGCCTTAAGTGATTGTGCTTTTGCTTTCGCCGCTTCTGCATCATCACCCGCTTCAATTAAGATGTGAGAAACACGGCGCTCTTCTTCTTTACCATAGCTACCAAGGTTGTTCTCGTAGTATGTGCGAACCGCTTGCTCGTCAACTGAAACACGATCTTTTAAGTCCTGTGCACTTAGTTTTACGTAAGCTAACTTCACTTCTTCTTCTGTGTCAAAAGAGGCAATATTGTTGTCGTAAAAAGCAGTAACGTCTTCCTCGGTCACTTCAACAGAATCGGCAAACTTGTCTGAGCTAACCATTACGTACTTAGCATCACGCGTTTGGCGTTGCAGCGCATTTGCTTGCTCTACTTCGCCTTGTAGGGCGAATGATGAGTTGGCTAATGCCGCAGACAATTGATTTTGTGTCATTTGAACACGAAGGTAGTCGCGGAAGTCAGCAACTTGGAAGCCATTCTGACGCAAAATTGCTTGGAAGCGCTCATTATCGAACTGACCACCAAATTGAAATTCAGGCATCTGCACAATAGCTTTACGAATTTGCTCGTCGCTAACACGTAGACCAATATCAGCAGCTTGTTGCTGTATTAGCTTTTCTGCTATCAAGCGGTCTAGTACGTTTCGACGGAAATCGGCAAGATACTGCTCGCTAGAGAAAAGCTGAGCAATGCTTTCGCCAAATTGAGATTCCATTTGCGCACGTTGGTTTTGATACGCTCTTTCTAGTTCTTGTGCCGAAATCTCTTCGCCATTCACTGTTGCTACAGCGGTTGGACCAGACGAGGTTAAATAGCTACCTACACCTGCGAATACGAAACTTAAAACGATAAGCGCAATTATGGCCATCGCCCAAGGGCCTTGAGAACCTTCTCTGATTCTT
>Ga0213840_1001272_pt1 | contig 21386 bp, 12 predicted proteins | sample SWPATP22_FD_160132 | JGI IMG/M metagenome (GOLD analysis project Ga0213840, IMG submission 160132) | Coastal seawater microbial communities from Marineland, Florida, United States - SWPA TP2 #2 | ecosystem: Environmental > Aquatic > Marine > Coastal | place: USA: Florida | collected 2016-08-14 | reverse complement strand
CTCTTCAAACATTCGGTCCACTTCTTCCTGGGTAAGGCCCTGATTGATAACGGTAGCGGGTGTGTTTGGAGTAACCGGTCCACGGCTTCCTTTAAAGAAGCGGTATCCCAGGGTAAACTCATTGCCACCGCCTGTAAATGGCCCTGCATCGTTGATCATATGATCGTAGGTATAGCTGAGTGTAAGGTTGTTGCTGAGCACTGCACCTGCACCAAAGCTGAGTGCATATCCGCCGCGGTAACCTGCTGTAAGGAATAGCTTGTGTCTGATATGCGCTTTTACAATCACGTCGTACTGTATTGGAGTGCCTGCAGTATGCCTGATGGTGAGCATGGGAGTGATGCCAAAGGTGTCTCCTTTAAGATCAAAGTCATAAGAAGCAAAACCCAGGCTGTGTGCAGGCTGCTCATAACTGAAGGCTACATTGGAAGTGTAGTTTTGGTAGAGCAGCTGATTGCGGGTAAGCTGCTGGATGGCAAAACCTGCGGTGAGCTTACCGGCAGTGATGTGTGTACCAAAGGTTCCGTTTACAAATACCTTATTGGCACTTTCCAGGTTGAGTATGTTCTCATTGATGTCAATAGCTCTTGCGGCAGCCAGATCAAGGCTTTGCTGTCCGGCATTGGCAGCCAGGCCAAGATGCCAGGTAGCCTTCTCGCCGATCTTCACATTGTAAGAGTATGCCATCTGAAACCCTGTTTGCCTGATGAGTCCCATTTTATCGGTAAAAAGTGTACCACCTAATCCCATGTTTTGCTTGGCAAAAGGAGCGTCGAGCGCCAACAGGCTGGTAGTAGGAGCTCCTTCAAAGCCTGCATACTGGTATCGGTGTGCCAGCATGAGCCTTGCTGTTTGGCTGGCATCATTGAAGTTACCGGCAAAACTTGGGCTTAGCAGCATCTGGTTGTAGATGTAGCTTGAGTATAGTGGCAGTTGCTGGGCAGAAACCTTGTTTCCAATTACAAATTGAAGATTGAAGATTAAAAATCCAACTATGGCGTATTTGATATTTAGAGCTCTCATCATGATTACTTTTAACTTTTTCATTTTCAATATCTAATTAGCGAAAGATGGTAATTGAACCTTTGTACTCTTCTCTTTCAGTAGGCACTTTTACTACATAGTAGTAGGCACCATCGGGCAGTGGTTCACCAGCGGTTGAAGTACCGCTCCAGGTGTTGTTGTAGGCATTGCTTTGGTATACAATACGTCCCCACCTGTCAAAAACGATTACTTCTACATCGTTGTAGTACTGCGCTTTTTCCACGATCCAGTTGTCGTTTTGTCCGTTTCCATCGGGTGTCATGATGTTGGATGGCTCAAGTGTGTAATCTTCTTCCACTCTAAGGGTAGCAAAGGTGTCTTTGGTACATCCAAACTCATTGGCAATGGTTACAGTGTAGGTAATGTCTTCCAGTACAGTTGCTGAAGGATTGGCCTGTAGTGGTTTGTCGAGATTTTCAATGGGCGACCATTTGTACTCCACACCCCCTGTAGCCATCATAGGCACGGTGTATCCCTTGCTTACCAGTGTATCGGTTCTGATGCCAATAATAGGCAATGGCCATACGGTCACTGTTTTAGTGAGTGAGTCTATACATCCGTTGTCGTCGGTTACTTCCAGCTTCACGTTGTAGCTGCCGTCTTTGGCATAGGTATGTATTGGGTCAATGCCTGCTGCATTGTTTCCATCACCGTAGTTCCAGTTCCAGTTGCTGATGTCACCGGCTGATTTGTCTTCAGGCGTGAAGTCTTCCAGCAGGCAATGGTGGTTGATGTTGAACTGGGCAGTTGGCAGGCTGTAGATGACGATGGTTTCAGTTACCGTATCCTTACAACCATTGGCTGACGTTACGTACAAAGTAGCATCGTAGCTACCGGGAGCTTCGTAGGTGTAGTCAGGAGCTGCATTGGTAGAGATGCCCCATTTGTCGCCAAAGTCATAGAGATAGTCATTGGCATCTATGGACGCATCCGTAAAGTCGCTCACCTGTCCAAAGCATATATCAGGGCTTGAGAAGCTGGCTGTAGGCTTGTTGTAAACCACGATGGTTGAAGTGGCCGTATCCGTACAAGCTTCATCAGTAGTTACTACCAGTTCCACTGTGTATGAACCGTCCAATGCGTATACATGGCTCACCTTCTCTAAAGCAGCTGTATTGCCATCACCAAGGTCCCACTCATATCCAGCAATGTTGCCAGCACTTACACCAGAAGTAGAAGCGAGCTCAGAAGTAATTCCTTCACAGTTATTGGCAAAGCTCATGGCTGCCTGTGGTGAAGGGTTTACCACCACAATGGCTTCAGTTGAGCGTACACATCCCTGATCAGAAGTACCTGTAAGACTTACTTTATAAGCTCCTGCAGAAGCAAACTGATAGGTGGGCGACTCTATGACAGATACATCACCTGTACCAAAGTCCCAGCCATAGCTGATGGTACCAGAACCAATCGTAGATCCATTGGTAAACACAGTAGAGTCGTAATCACACTCGGTGCTATTGGTAAATACCATCACCGGATTAGGATGAACAGTTACTGTTTTAGAGAGTGTGTCCTGGCAACCTTCGTTGCTGGTTACAATCAAGGTAGTGGTATAGCTACCATCGGTACTGTAGGTATTGGCAGGGTTTACTCTGTTGTCAGCGTTTCCGTCACCAAAGTCCCAGCTGTTGCCCGTAATGATGGCATTGTATGATCCGTTGGCAAACTGCACGGCTTCTTCATCGCATACATCCTTCACATCAAAGCTGGCCACAGGCTTGCTGTAGATACTGATGTTTTTGCTCAGGCTATCGATACAGTTGTTGGTAGTAGTGGCAATCAACTGTACGTCATAATCTCCGGCAGTGCTGTAGAAGTTGAAAGGTGATGCATCGGTTGATGTGCTGCCATCACCAAAGCTCCATGCATAGCTTGCAGCAGAGCTCAGGTTGTTGGTAAAGAGTGTATCGCCGTAGCATACCGAAGCAGTAGTAAAGTCTACTGTTGGCATGGCATATACATCTACCGAACCTGTAGTACTGTCTTTACAGCCATTGTTAGACGTGGCCACCAACTTGATGGCATAGGCACCATCTTTACCATAGGCATAAGAAGGAGAAGGATTACCAGTAGTAGAACCATCACCGAGATCCCAAACGTAAGTCATGGTACCATCAGCAATTTTAGAGCTGTTGCTGAAGTTGGTACTTGTACCAAAGCACACATCAGTAGCTGTGAAGCTTACTTCGGGTACAGCAAAGGCATTTATTGTAGTAGCAGTAGAGTCGATACAACCATCACCTGATGTGGCAACGAGACTGACTCTGTAGTTGCCAAATGCACTATAGGTATGTGTGGGAGCGGTTGCTATTGAAGCGTTACCATCACCAAAGTTCCATGCATAAGTGCTGGCACCTGTAGTAGTGTTGGTAGTAGTCAGGTTTTCACTCAGGCATATATCAGCAGTAGTGAAGCTAACATCAGGTAAGGCGTTTACTGTAACTGTAGTAGAAGTGACATCTGTACAACCGTTGGTAGTAGTGGCGGTGAGCTCAACGGAGTAGGTGCCAGCAGTACCATAGATGACACTTGGAGCAGACTTATTACTTGATGTACCATTACCAAATACCCACTGATAGTTCGAAGCACCTGAAGAGTTGTTGGTAAAGTCAGTGGCTACTCCAAGACACTCTTCACTAGCTGTGAAGGATGAAGTAGGTAGGCTGTATACATTTACCACACGTTGTGCGGTATCGCTACAACCGTCGGTTGAAGTGGCTGTAAGTACTACCGTGTAGTTTCCGCTGTTTTTGTATTTGTTTTTAGGGTTGGCTTGTTTGCTTCCACCCGTACCGTCAGCAAAATCCCAGCTGTAGGTAGAGCCACCTACAGTAAGGTTGGTAAAGTTGGTAAAGTTTCCTTCACATACCGCAGTAGCAGAGAAGTTGGGCTTGGGTACGTTTTTCACCTGTACGGTTTTGCTAATGGAGTCCACACAACCGGCAGCAGAAGTAGCTGTAAGCTGCACAGTATAGAAGCCAGCATTGGCGTAGTTATAGCTTGGAGCAGCAGCAGTAGAATTGTTTTTATCACCCAAGTCCCAGCTATAGTTCAGAGAACCTGTACTGATAGAAGATTTATTGCTAAATACTGTAGCATCACCTTCACACTCGGCAGTAGCACTAAAGTCAACTGAGGGAACGGGGTTTACAGAAACCGTAGTTGAAGTGCTGTCCACACAACCGCTGTCAGTGGTTACCACTAAAGAAACAGTATAGGTTCCACTGTTTTTATAGATGTTGATAGGGTTTTGCTGGGTAGAAGTACCCTGATCACCAAAGCCCCACATATAGGAGGTGATGTTGCCTGATGTCAGTACTGTGGTATCTGTAAAGAGTGTTTGTTTCCCCTGACAGCCTGTATTCACGGTAAACCCTACTTCAGGTTGACCATTGATAGTAATTTTTACGGTGTTACTGACCATAGGTCCACAAGCATTGGCATCCATAGCCAATCTTCTGTACCAGGTATTGCCTGCTGTACCAGCAGGCTGGTACTCGCTGGAAGTGGCACCTAATACATCACTCCAATTAGTATTGTCAGAGCTCATTTGCCATTGGTAGGTAATGCTTCCCGTTCCGCCTGAAGCTCCGCTTAGCTCAGTGATTTTATTAGGTGCAATACCCGCACATACTTCATCATCGCCTGTAATACTACCCGCCAGCAGAAGGCTTGGTTCAGTTACTGTGCTAGAAGCACTGTCTATACAGCCGTTTGAATCTGTTACAATTACCTTATAGTTTCCCGCAGGTACTGCCGTAACCGAGGCCATGGCACTGGCTCCAGCATTGTTCCACAGGTAGGAATATGGAGTGGTGCCGCCCAATACAGTCGCGCTTAACCCACCGGTGGCATCGCCGTTGCAGCTTACATTGCTGTCTACACTTGCTACTACTGACAATACAGTAGGTTCGTTTATAGAGAGGAAGGTGCTAGAGTCTCTACATCCATTGACATCTTCCAAATAAACCCGGGTCTGTAATGGTGTGAGGCCTGTTACAGTGTCTTGAACATCCAATGGGCTTCCCATAGAAATGAAAGGCGCGGTTCCTCCAGTAATGAAGTAACCCATCTCACCGTCATTTTCACCAAAGCAAGTAATATCCTTGGTGAAGGTAATGTTGAACTCTATGGAGTCAGGTTGAGTTATGCTTACGGAAGTTGAATCTATGCAACCATTATGATCAGTAATACCCACCTGGTAGCTACCCGCTACCAAATTAACAACACTTGCCGTGCTCATGGTATTACTCCATGAGTAGGTATAGGGCGTTGTGCCTCCGGTTGCATTGGCAGTAGCCCCACCATTGTTTAATCCATAACACGTTGCATGACTATCTACCACAACTGACACTACCAGTGCTGCTGGTTCGGTAATAGTAATGGAATCAATAACTGTGTCCTGCCGGGCATCTATTACCCTAAAAGTATAAGTGCCTGCCGGTAGAGAATCAGCAAAAAGGCTGGTGTCACCATTACTCCACAAATAACTGTAAGGCGCTGTGCCCCCAAGTACGTTTGCAGAAGCCCCACCATTGGCAAATCCTTTACAACTCACATTGCTGTCAGTTGCCAGAGTAAAGCTCACTCCACTGATAATGATCACTGAGTCAGTTGCTCTACAACCGTTTTTATCGGTTACGGTTACAAATACCGTATCGGCGTCCAAGCCAGAGATGGCAGTTGTTGTTTTATTGTTGTCCCATTTGTAGGAATAGGGAGCTGTACCACCTGTTACTTGTACTGAAGCTCCTCCGGTGTTTGGGCCTTTTACGGAATGGCTATCTACTATTCCCATAGCAATCAGCTGAGCTGGCTGTCTAATAACAGCACTTGTAGTATCGCCACACCCATTATTGTCTGTAACTGTGAGTCCATGTCGCCCTGCAGCAAGACCAGCACTGGTACCGGCAGTAGTTTCATTATTATCCCATTTGTAGGTGTATGGGCCTGTTCCACCGGTTGCTGAACCCGTAGCCCCTCCATTGGCAAGACCAAAACATGAGGCATTACTGTCTATAACAGTGGCTGCTACAAGAGTAGCTGGCTCCATAATGACTATTGAGTCAATAGCGGTGTCTTGGGCCGCATCTATAATACGAAGTGTATAGGTACCCGCACTCAGAGAGTCTGCAAACGCATGAGTATCTCCGTTGCTCCACAAGTAGCTATATGGGCTTGTGCCTCCGGAAATAGTAGCTGATGCACCGCCATCAGCGGCACCTGTGCAGCTGGCATTACTATCTACTTTAAATACAATACCAATACCGTCTATAATTTCCACTGAGTCGTTGTCGGTACAGTTGTTTTTATCGGTTACCGTTACGTAGTATTTATTGGCGCCCACTGCATTGATTGAAGCCGTGGTGGCGCTAGTGCTCCATAAGTAGGTATAGGGTGCCGTGCCACCCATAACCTGTACCGAGGCTCCTCCCGTATTTGGGCCTTGGGTAGAGTGGCTATCAACCAGGGCAGTTGCTACCAGTTTTTGAGGCTGCGTGACCTGTACACTGGTAGTGTCTTTACAGCCTTTTCTATCTGTTACAGTTACGGTATGCCTTCCAGCAGCCAGTGACGCTGTGGTACTGGCAGTAGTTTCGTTGTTGCTCCACAAGTAACTGTAGCCCCCATTGCCTCCACCTGCGGATATTGTGGCCTGCCCATTTGCATCACCAAAGCATGATACATTATTACTTACACTGGCGCTGGCACTTACCGGGCTTGGGCTCACAATGGTAATGGAATCCACAACCGTATCGGGTACTGCGTCAATTATAGTTATGTAGTATTTACCAGCGCTTAAAGAGTCTGCAGTGGCTGTGATATCACCATTGCTCCAGGAAATGTTGTAGGGGGCGGTGCCTCCTGAAATACTAACGGTTGCAGTACCGTTAAGGGAGTCACTACATGTAGGTGTGTCTATCTGGGTTACTGAAGAATTAATTCCAAAGGACAGCCCTCTGTACCATTTAAAAACAGTAGGTGAAAATTCAGCTACCATTATGTCTTCCACTCCGTCCCCATTTAAATCTGCCATATCCAGGGCAATGAATATTCCGAAGTCTACAGTATCTAACTGTGTTCCAGTAGTATCGCCCTGTATATTGGTGCCAAAGTCCATGGCACTCGGAGTACCCTTATTTTCAACGTACCTGACAAAACCCGCTTCGTTGCCAAAAAACATGTCGTAATCTCCGTCCTGATCGAGGTCTCGCATGCAGATAGTTGGAGCCAGAAAGCTCTTATCTGTCCAATTGTCAAAAGGGTTGTCACTATGAAATTTCCTTACAAAGGAGGGAGCAGTTTTGGTACCGATATTCTCAAAATATGTACAAGAGTCACTTCCCCCAACCACACAGTCCGGGTCGCCATCATTGTCCATATCAGCAAAGTCGATACCAGCAAATTCTCCAACATTTCCATAGAGTCCAATAGTCGATTCGTCAGTCCTGGTAAATACAGGATTGCTTTTGGTGCCGGTATTCTTATAATAGCGAAAATCGTTGATAAAATTAAAATTCCTATCGTCATATCGACTCGTTACAAAGAGGTCTAAATCTCCGTCGTTGTCTATGTCATAAAGACGTGGACGGCACTCATTTAAATTTTGTCCTTTGGCCAGCTTTATGGTGTCAATATTGGTAAACCACTCTTTCCCCCAGGAAGGGGCGGTAGCAGTTCCAAAGTTTTTGTAGTAAAACAATTCCCCAGTTCGAGATCCTGAAATAAAGTCTTTGTCTCCATCGTTGTCAATATCACCAAAGGCAATGCTACCAAAGCGTTGAGTACCAAATCGAAATGGATGTGAAATGGTATCTAGCCCCGCTGGTTCCAGACCAACCGTGGGTTTTGGGCCACCCATGAATTCGAAATCTTGTTTGAGTTGGGCCTGAGCATTGAAATGTGCAAGTAAAAACAGCAATAGGGCAAGCGAGCCTAAAGCAGATCGTAAAAAATTCACCATGTGTCCTCTATTTTGAAATCACAAGGATAAATGGCTCATTATCGCTGAGAAAACAAATGTTCTAGCGCTGAGGATAGTAGTTATGTAGCTTGGTCTTTTTGATATAAAGAATTTTGAATTCCAGTAAATTAATTCAAGATCTAGCCTCGATTAAGTCTGGATAAAAGCTCGTCTCTTTGCTTTTTGCCTATAGGAAGTTGATGCTCATAAATGGAGATACTGTTGTGTTCTATGCCCTTTAAATAGTCAAGATTGGCAATGCAACTTCTGTGACTTCTAAAAAAACTTGGGCCTAGTTTATTGATGTACTCATTGAGACTTCCCCTTACTATATACTTATCATTGCTTGAAGTGAATATTTCGATATAGATATGATCACTTTTTAAGTAAACAATGTCTTTAAAGTCCAGTCTAACAAAAAGCTTATTCTGCTTAATGAATAAGGCATCTCGAATGACCAGGTTTTCCTGATTCAAGGCTTTTTCTGCCCTTTTGGAGTAGTTGTATAAGGCTAGTTCAATAGAGGTATAAAGCTCTTTACGATTGAAGGGCTTCACCAAATATGCAAGTGGCTCTACCTTTTTGGCCTGTTCAAGAGTGAGCTTGTCAGAATTGGACGTGAGAAAGATGAATGGAAAATGATAGTTTTCATTGATGGCCATTGCCAAATCCACCCCGTTTCTTTTACCCGGCATTTGAATATCCAGAATGGCAATGTCCGGCTTCTCCGCTTCTATGGACTCTATGGCTTCGTTGTAACTGGAAGCCGGTTCAAATACGCAATAGCCTAAATCCGTTAGGGTATCTGCAATGTTATCGGCAATGAGTATTTCATCTTCTACAATTAATACCTTAACCTGACTCATGTGTTACTTACTCGTGCGCTGTAAAATTAGTTCATAGTGTGAGAAGAATCGAACGCGTTCTACAGGCTTTGATTCTTGTTATGAAGGCTTCAAAAACTGTTATGAACTCTAACTCAATGCGGCACGCCCTTCAGAATCCCTAAAGGAGATGTGGAATACTGCTCCATTTTCATTGAGTACTTTAACACTGCCTTTTAATTGTTTGGTAAGTCTCTTCACCAATCGCAGTCCAAGGCTATTGGATTGTTCCATCTTAAACCCCTGAGGCAGGCCTTGTCCATTGTCTTTCACAGTGAGATGGTATTCCGTTTCACCAGCTTTTTGAAGAATAATGTCCAGTTTTTTCTCCGATTGTTCCAATCCGTATTTAAAAGCATTGGTTACCAATTCATTGATGATAAGACCTAATGGGATGGCGGTATCAACGTCGAGGTGAACGTTAGCAGCTTCAATTTTTAAATCGATAGCCTCTTCCGGCGCGTACATATCTACAATTTCATCCACCAAGGCTTTGGTATACTCATCAAAACTGATTAGAAGATCGTCATTTTGATAAAGCCTTTGATGGATTAGCGCCATAGATTTTACGCGATTTTTACCTTCTTCAGCAAGTTCTCTCGCCTTTTCATCTTCAATGCCTCGGGATTGGAGTTCAAGTAAACTAGAAACTATTTGAAAGTTGTTTTTAATACGGTGATGTATCTCTTTGAGTAATATGGCTTTTTCACCATCGGCTTCTTCCAATTGTAGTCTTTGTTGTTCTATCTCATCGTTTTTAGCTCTAAGTTGTTTCGACTGGCGCACGAGTAGAACTATTACGAGCAAGCCTACGAATAACAACAGTGCTGCGGAAATGGCAAGAAAGACATACAATTGAGTTTTCTCTTTTTCTGCAGCTATTTCAATGTCTTTTTCACGTTTTACTCGCCTGGTTTCAATTTCGGCGAGGTCTTTTGACAGCTTTGAAGAATATACTTTTTCAGTATTCTCAAAAGCCAATTGCATATTCGTAAACGCTGCGTTATGCTCTTCATGCTGAAAAAAGGCCTTTGCCGATGCTATTAAAAAGTGGGTGTAATTATTAGGAGTAAGTTGTGATGCCGATGTCGAGTCTAGTAGATGAATGAGGTGATGAAGGTTTCGTGCTTCAAAACGCTTCAGTTGTTTTTGAAAGGCGGGGCTTTCTTCATCAAGCCTTCCAAGGTACATAAGCCTGTACTCAAGGGAGCGAGCCAATAGGTGAGGGCTGGCTTCGAGCTCATCAATTAGTTCATCTACTTTGTCGAAGCGTTGACCTGAGTAGATCAAGGCATCGAGCCATTGAAAAATGACCGATGAATACATTCGGCTTTTATTGCTTCTTACACTGTCGAGTTGATAGTTGTATTCTACCAGGTTAAGGAATTCTGGCAGGTTTCTACTCAGCACGTAGAATTCGCTAAGGTAATAACCTGCCTCAATGATTAGATTAGTGTCCTTGCTACTTTGTGCGAGTTCAAGAGTCTTTATGCTATTGGGTATTCCATTCTCTAAGTCGCGCCGTATCATGGAAATCATGTTCTGGTGAATTTGTGCGTGCACCATGCCCTTGGTTCTCAAAGAACTTTCTTCGCTAAGGCTTTCTGTATAATTCAACAACAATGTGTTGGTACTGTCAGCTTTGGGCAGATTGTTTGAGTTTCGGTGGAGAGAGGTCATTAACCAGAGGTATTCAAGGTAGGCGCTGTCTACCCTACCAGTCGACTCCAAACCTTGGCCAAGCTGTTCAAACCGACCAATTGCTTCATTCTTGCCCTCGAGTTGTGCTGCGCATACGTTCCAAATAGCCATTAGATCTCCGAAGTCATGTGTTTTGAGTCCAATGCGATTAAAGGAACGTGCAATTTCCTGGGCTCGTTTTGTCCCAAAGGTTTTTGGCGAAATGCTCAGGCCCTGTTCGCCAGCTAAAAGCAAAGTAGCTATTGAGTCGAACCTTGCTCTATCTGAGCTTGTCCCAGAATTAGATGTTTGCGCCCATAACGCCCCTTTTGCAACAATGCAAATGAATAGTACTAACCAATGCGCCTTCATGTCTTTAACTTAATTCCGCAACAAGAATAGGCAAGATGAAAGGAATTGTACAGCTTGTTGAGATGAGATAAGTGAAGGGAAAAAGCGCGATACTGAGAAGTCAAAAGTTCAAAATGATGGAAAGGCGGTAGGCCTGACACCATACCGCCTTTAAGATCATGCCTTATTGACTGGATTCAAATAGGAGTGATTCTATGGCCAAATGATGACGACATTGCCACCAGGGCTTCTTTCAAATCTTACAGTTTTAGTAATGTCATCTATACATGAACCATCCGAAACAGTAAGTTCAAGACTGTAGGTTTCTTCTAAAGCATATGATGACAATGAAAAAGTACCATCTGATCCCATGACCACACCGTCTAACTCCCAGGTAAACTGTGCTTCTTCAGTAGTGCTTGAAGTTACTGTGAAAATAATAGGATCACCTTCGTTGTAGGATGTGGAAGTTGTAGAGAAGTCAGCCGCAGGGCAGTTCTGTGCTGATAAAGTTGCGGACGTGAGTAACAATAGGGCCATGCCCAGAATTGAGAGGGTTCTTGAGAACATAATTGAATGTTTTTTTGGTTTTGCCTACTCTTTTAAATGGGTTTTCGGCATTCCCCTAATAGTACCCGGGTAAGTGTTTTGAAAAATTGTGTTAGAGTTTGTTTGGGAAGTTCATATTGAAATTCTTGAAAACCAGTGGTAAGGTGCGTACAAATCCGATTTGAATCAAGGCTCGTTGTATGAGCAATCGGGTCCATTGTTTCAATGGTTCATCTTATTGTAGGTCGTTGTACTTCGATGTTGTTCAGTGTATAGTAAGGCTGCCACTACTTCTGATTTGCTATACTTGTGCAGCCAATTGGGTCCATCTAAATGAGAGCAAAAGAGTTTAGTAGAAATCGAACCCTGGAGAAATGTATTTCTCTCTTTTGGGAGAATGGTTTTGGAGCTACTGCTGTCAACGATATAGTGAAAAGAACAGGGGTAAATCGTTTTTCACTTTATGAGGAGTTTGGAAATAAAGAAGGCCTTCTCCTGGCGACGCTGGACCTGTACATAGAGCGGTATGCCCTTCCCCGGCTTCGGCCATTGACCAATGTTGAGCATTTGCAGGCAGGCCTTCTGGCTTTTTATACTTCATTCTTTGAACCTCCGGTCGGACATCAAAAAGGCTGTTTCATAGTTGCCATGGCCCTGGAGCTTGGGAACGTTCAACCAGAGGTGTCTGCCAAGCTGGATGAGTATCTTAGGTGCCTGAAAGCTGAATTTCTAAGCCTCTTGAAAAGATTTACCATTGGCTCTGAAACTGAAGATGAATGTGATGTTCTAATAGAGCAATTACAGGGGCTGTATTGCTCAGGTGCAGGGATTGGAATTATTTTAACAAGTTCTGAAGTGGAACATTATTTTACCGGTGCCCTCAGAGTATTACTGTCAAATTGGAAACAGAATGCCTAAAACACTTAATACCAGTTACGATAATTTAGTAGAAAAGGCTCAGAGCATTTTTTGGCAAAACGGATACAAATCAGTAAGTCCAAATGAGCTTGCCAAAGGTTTGGGAGTGAGTCCTTCAACCATTTACAACAAGTTCGGTAAGGAGCGTCTTTTCATTGATGGTTTACAAGCTTATGTAAGCTCTTTTACCGATCCTGCTCTGGATATTTTCCTCAATAGTACTGAAGGCTTGGCTACTTTTAAAAAGGCTTTTTATCCCGTAATTGACGCTTTGTACGATGGTTTTTTTCCGCGCAACTGCCTTATGGTAAATACGGTGGTAGAGTTAAGAAACGAAGTAGATGAAGTAAACGATGTATATACTTCCTACTTCCCCAATCTGCGTAAAGGTTATGTGGCTGTGTTGGAAAGGGCTTATAAACAGGGAGAGATCAAGTCAAGGGCCAATATCCCGGATTATGTAGAGTTGATGATGGGAACCATATTTGCCATTAGCGCCATGTCTAAAGTTAAAACCAGGGAAGATTTAAAGAAGTACTTCGACGCTCAGATTTCTTTTTTCAAATAGTTTCTGAACGGTTTTTTTCAAAGGTTTTGGGGCGGGCAACATGTTTGTGTCATCATTATTCAACAAAACATTAGATCAATGGCACAAGGAAAAATCAAAGTTAACGTAATGTATCCAAAAACAAGTGACAGCACTTTTAACATGGACTATTACCTAAACAACCATCTACCTATGGTAGGGGGCTTGCTCAAAGACATTACATTAGGTACTGAACTGGCAAAGGGTATTGGAAGTGTAGCTCCCGGTTCTGATCCTGCATACATGGTGGTGTTTTCACTGTATTGTGAATCTCCTGAGGCTTTTAGAGAAGCTTTTGCGACACACGCGGCCACTATAGCGGCAGATTTTCAAAACTATACCAATGTTGAACCTGTTATTCAGATTAATGAGGTGTTAGGATAATCGCAATACCTCCTTTTTTGAACAAAGAAATTTTTTAATGTTCACCATACGATGAAGGCTGCTCCTGGGTGGCCTTCTTTATTTGATCTACTACCCCTAAGTATAGAAGGCCAAACAACAAACTGACTGCAGGTGGTTCTCTGAGAGACAGCGCTCTTGAGTAAGTGATGGTCCACTTACGAAATGGAAGCTTCAAATTTTGGCAACTTAAAGCTTACTGCTTTATTTGGTGGCAGCTTATGAAACAAGTCCTTCAGCTTTTGGTGCTTTTACTGCCACTTAGTATCTCAGCTCAACCAGGAGGTGGAGGCGGTTTGCTTATTCAGGCCTTTTACAACGTTGACTTGGAGCCAATCAACATTAAAAACAGTGATGAAATAAGTATTAGGACCTTCTTGTTTAAGGACGGTGCCATTGAGAGGGAAACCTATGTGATGGATTCCATGGCTTACCGCAGTATGAGAAGGTACCATGAAAGGGCTCCGGACGGCTTGTATTTCTCACCCAACTATTCCAGATCTTACAGACCCAAATCCTTTGAAGAAACCAATCAAAGGCTCTACGTCAATTATAATGGGGTGGTGACAATGATTGACTTTATAGGAGTTTTAGCAGAAAATGGAGCCGGCTACATAGATCAGATGGATTCCTTGGTTCTTAGACCCGGACATTTTGTGGTGCATCGTTCTTTTGGCGAAAGTAGTCCCTATAAGCATTGGGAAATAAGGACGATAAGGTCTTATATGAGGCGCGGTCTTACTTCTTCAAATGAGGCATTTCTTTTAACCCATGAATTCCTTAGATATAGCGCTCATGTGGACACTTCCTTTTTGGATCATCTAAAACTGCCCAGCCATTTTATAGCTCAGGCTCAGCACTATCTGGACTTGCAAAAGACTAATGAAGCACTTGTTGCTTTGAGAAGGGCTCGTAAGAATGGAGCAACCTGGTGCGAGACTTCTTTGGTTTCTGCCCAGGCCTACAAAAGATTGGACTTGTTGGATTCGGCAATTGCGGAAATGTCAAAAGCCATTCATTGCAAGAAATATGCAAAGGAAGACCGGCATACGCTCATAGGGCATTACCGCGAGCGAGCACAGCTGTATATAGTCCAGGGAAAGTTAACTGAAGCATCAGGAGATTACGATGCCATTGTTGAGCATTCATCCGATCTTATTCAGGCACGGAACGAACGAGCCTTGTTTTATCTGGAAGTAACTCAGCAATTTGAAAAGGCCATTTTCGAGCTGAATCAAATTGTTTTGGGAATTACCAGAGAAGAACTACAGGGTTGTCAGCGAAATTTATCGCACTATTCCAATACTTATTTTAACCTTGGTAGGGCAGCTTATGCCTATGGTTTACAGGAGCAAGCTTTCCAATATTGGCTAAAGGCCGCTGAGTGCAGGTTTAAACCCTTCTATTACTATCAATCAGTTCCACATTTTGACTCAATGATAATTGCTCATCCCAATGAAGCCAAATTGCACCTGGCCCGAGCTTTAGCATTGCAACAGTTGGCGCCCTATAAAGGTGGTGGGCTTTACTCGGACTCTTGCTACAGCAGGGCGCTTGAAGATTTGGAGAAAGTCAGATCACTGGGAATTGACGATTACAGGATTTATCAGCTTAAGGCCATTTCCCTTCACAGTCTAAAGAAGGACGGGGATATTGAAGCCTTAAATAAAGCCATTGAGCTGGCACCGAATAATGCGAAACTCTACATGCTTCGCTACAATTATCGCGAAGATGTTGGCTTGGCCAAATCGAGTGACGAGAATGACCCTGACATTTTAAAGTTCAATCAACTCTGCCCAAGATGGACCTTTGAACGGTTTTGAAAGTTAAATAGGGCTGCTTAGGACTAATAAGAGTCAAGTTTTTGTTCCATTTGCGAATTAGCCTTTACCCATGGGCCGGCTAATCCGAATTGAAAATGAAAGGTAATTGCATATTTGCTTCATGGTTCGATTGCCAATTTTAATCTGTGTGGTTTCCTTTGTTTTCTGTCACCTAAACGCAAAGCCTGATACTGGGCTTGACAGGGTGATAGAGAGAGCCGTCGAATTGAAGAATCAAGGGGATTTTGATGTTTGTAGCAGGATTCTTATCCACTCTTTGGACAGTATTATAAAGAACAATGGGACTTATGAAGAAAGGTCAAAAGTATTGATACCACTAGCGGAGGCAAGTCGTTCAACCATGAGCTATGATATGGCATTTGATTATGGACACAGGGCTAAGAGAATGGCCATTAAGGCCAACAACAGCCTATTGCTAAGCTGGGCTTACAATAGACTTGGTGCCATATTCTATGAAAACTGGAAATCTGACTCTTCTGCATTCTACATAGACCTGGCCGCTGAGTCCCTTGGCAGAATACCTGAGATCCCCAAAGATTTTGAGTGGCTTATTTCATCCAATACCATAATTAAGGCTGCCATTTTAATGCATCGGGAAGAACATGATAAGGGTAAATCACTGTTGTATGGACTCATTGGTAGGATTAAGAAAGGAGAACTAACATCAGAAGATCTATCCCTGGCTTATTTTAATCTATCGCTTTTACATATGGACATAGGTGCCAATGATTCCGCTATTTCCTTGGCGGGCCGTGGCTACAGGGTTGCGATAAGAGATAGTAATTACACCATGATGAGGCAATTGGCCGAAAGACTCAGAGACAACTTCATTGTTACCAATGAGTATGATTCAGCCATATACTACCTTGAAAAAATCTACTTTGCCAATGAGGTCATATTTAGCCATGAGAAGGTGAAGAAACTTCAGCTTGAAGTATCAAAGTATGAGTTTCAAAGCAAACAGAGGGCAAATGAACTTTTATCAAGGGATCTTCAATCACAAAAAACACAAAAGCACCTTTACCTTTTTATAGGGGGAATTGTATGCGTACTTTCATTGGTTGTCCTGTATCATTTCAAAAAGACCCAGCAGACCAATAATAGACTGAACGAGCAAAAAAAGCTCATTGAAGCTCAAAAAGTAGAGCTCCAGGTCTTAGATCAGGCAAAATCAAGGTTCTTTTCAAATGTTAGCCATGAGTTGAAAACACCCTTGAGTTTAATTCTTGGTCCACTGAATCAAATGCAGAATAGAAAAACACTTGACCAAGAACTGGAGAGTAACCTGAATCTTGCCTTTAGGAATACTAAGCGGTTACAAGGTCTTGTGGACGAGATACTTGATGTTACCAAAATTGACGCCAATAAGGTTGAAAATACTCCATTGCCTTTGCATATTAAAAGGTTTGTTTATCGCCTGTTTGATTCATTTAAGACTGTAACGACAGAAAAAGATCAAAGGCTCCTTATCAAGGAGAATATAGCTTATGACCTATGCCTGAAATTGGATCGGGATAAATATGAAAAGATTCTAAGTAACCTGCTGAGCAATGCCATTAAATACTCTGGAGAGGGTACCGAAATATTGGTTGAAATTGATTTCAATCTTGAAAGTCAGATACTTATATCCAGTGTGCGAGACAATGGAAAAGGGCTGTCCAAAGAAGATCAGGAGAAAATATTTGACCGGTTTTACCAAGGGAAATTGGGCATCAAAGAAGGAGGGTTGGGTATTGGTTTGGCCTTATCCAAGGAGTATGCCAAATTAATGGGAGGGGATTTAATTGTTGAAAGTGAACCTTTCTCAGAAACACTTTTTCGGTTGAGTATTCCATGTGAAATACTTGAAAATGTAAGTGATAACACCCAAATCGAATTCTATGAAGACACATCTATTCTTGACAGAATTGAAAGGCAGTCGGGTTCTCATGTACTCATAGTAGAAGACAATCCTGAAATGATGTCGTTTATTAAAAGTATCATGTCTCCATATTTTAAGGTATCTGAAGCAGTAAATGGAAAAAGGGCACTTGATTTTTTGGAAATGAATAGTGTTGATGTCATCCTATCAGATATTATGATGCCTGAAGTTGATGGGCTCGAACTTTTTGAACAAGTGAGGTTAAATCCAAACCGTAATCAGATTCCATTTGTAATCATCAGTGCTAAAGGGGATGACCTTACGAGAGTATCTGCTTTGCAAGATGGTGTTGACGATTACATTCAGAAGCCATTTTTGGCCTCAGAGCTTTTGGCCAGGGTATTGAACATTCTACAGAATAGAGGCGAAAGGAAAAACCTTGATCAGGTTGTAGAAGAAGTCAATGCGGATGTGTCGGTTTCTTTTGTGATAAAAGCCAGGGAAATGGTTGAAAAGAACATTAGATCTCCATTCTTCGGCGTACCCGAACTCGCAGAAGAATTGGCACAAAGTGAACGGTCGGTTTACAGGAAAATAAAAATGACAACAGGACTTACTCCGAACAACTTTATTAAGGAGGTGAAGCTCAAAAAAGCCTGTTCCATCCTGGAAGAGCAAAGTGGTCAGTCTGTTTCGGAAGTGGCTGATCTTGTGGGGTTTAAAAGTTCTAATTATTTCACAACTCAATTCACCAAAAGATTCGGAGTTAACCCATCTTACTATCTTCAAAGGAATTAAGTTGGGTCTCTGCCCAACTTGTGATGAATGGTTGGCCATTGCCTTTGATGCAAAAAAAAACACCATCAAATTTTTGACGGTGTTTTTATGTACTAAGAACTCAACAGAGTTCGGTACAATTCTTAGCTGTTTCAGTCTTTTATGACTGAGAAGGCGCTTTAATATCCGTTAACTCGGCCGCAGCCTTAGTTTCATCAACAGCAGGATTTGCTGCTAATTCAGCTTTAATTGCCGCAACTTCGGCAGTTCCGGTTAAAGGTGCTGGAATAGACATGGCGGCAGCTTCCGCCGTTAATTTTGCTTTTGCATCAGCTTGAAATTCTTTCGGAAGTGAGCTAATGATTTCATCCATGTTAGCGTCAATACTTTCTTGTATCTTATTCATATGTTAACCTTTTATGAGTTAGGTTTCGCTACCTAACTACAGGCATAAAGGTAAAAAAATCTCTCACTTATTCAATTAGAAACCAAGCCTTTCAGCTTGAATATGCATGGCATACCTTTCTGTTTTTAATAAACACATTCTGAGCGCATTTCTTGAAAATATACCCCTGGGTGGTTGTAGGGTGGCTTTGTTACTTTCCCTATTCGCTGTGTCCTAATTTCTGTTTTCTCATTAAGCGCTCTATTTGTTACCCATCATGTGCTGCATCTCATCCATTGTCATGCGAGTGTAATCATCAGGTATGCTGAAATAAGAGTGATCTAGCGTTTTTTCTTCAATGTCAGTAGCAAGCATGTGTAGCTTCATGCCGTTGCTGTAGGTTTCATACTCCAGCGGAAAGCCATCTAGCTGGTTGAAATCCTTGTGCTTGGGCACATTGAGCTCCTTGGTGTAAAACACAGTGGTAACGGTGCTGTCTTGGGTAATGGTTGCCATTTTGCATTTGTAGCCCAGTACTTTTTTAGTTTCTTTTTGATAGGTAATGGTCGGCGCCTTTAGGCCTTTACTAGTTTCCCTAAGTTCTTCTTTGCTTAGTTCAATGCATATTTTTTGGCCCAACATGTTCATTAGGATGAAGGAGGTACTGTCTTCACTATCTACAATCACTTTTTGGCTGCCCCCCATCACGCTTTGTTCAATGGCGGTTTTATGGTCTTTAAAATGGATTTGGATGTCGCTAGGTAGCATGGATTCAAGTCCCTCAATGGATTCAGGAACTTCTAAGTAGTCGATGCTGTAAGTGATAATCCCCTGGAACGGTTTTTCTGCTGGTTTAAAGGCGAAGACGAATAGTATTCCCAGTGCAATAAATAATTGACGGTAGGTGAATGGTGTCATAATGCTCCTGACTTTTCGCCCAATATAGCCTAATTATTTAGTCGAATCCATTGTTGAGAGTAGTCAGTAGCTCGCGACTCAAAACTATTGGCTCTTTGAATTTTAAACCTACTGAACGACGATTGGATTTGGAGAATCAAAAAAAGCGGATTTACTGATGGCAAGGCAGGAGTTTGTTGTGTCGAAGTAAAGGAGTGTATCCAAGATGTCCTTTCATGAAAAAGCCCTTCCGCATTGCGAAAGGGACTTCTTCAGTTCACCATATCTGATTGTTGTGTTCTACTTAATCTGTAGCTCTACTCGGCGGTTTTTATCCCTACCTGCCTGTGAATCATTGTCGGCAATTGGTTTGGAGGCTCCATATCCGTTGTGTTCCATTCTCTCGCTGTCAATTCCTCTGGCTACCAAATAATCATATACTGCCTGTGCACGCATTTTGGAAATCATTTTATTGGCTTCTGCATTACCAGTATTGTCAGTATGTCCTGATATGGACAGCTGTACATCCTCATTGAGTATGAGATATGCGGCAATCTTATCAAGCTCGGTTTCAGAGTCAGGGGTAAGTTTGGCACTGCCTGTAGCAAATTGTATGTGGTTGGCCACAAAACCATCTTTTACTTCAATTTCGGAAGCAGCTATCTTCATCTCACCCTTGCTCATATGCAGGCTGTCGATCTTTTTGTTGAGGCGTTCCAGCTGTTCTCTTTGCGTGGCATTTTCATCGGCAAGCTGAGTCATTCGGTCTCTCATGGTTTGTACACGCTCTTCAAACATTCGGTCCACTTCTTCCTGGGTAAGGCCCTGATTGATAACGGTAGCGGGTGTGTTTGGAGTAACCGGTCCACGGCTTCCTTTAAAGAAGCGGTATCCTAGTGTAAACTCGTTACCACCGCCTGTAAAGGGCCCTGCATCGTTGATCATATGATCGTAGGTATAGCTGAGTGTAAGGTTGTTGCTGAGCACTGCACCAGCTCCAAAACTTAAGGCATACCCACCACGGTAACCTGCGGTAAGGAATAGCTTGTGTCTGATATGCGCTTTTACAATCACGTCGTACTGTATTGGAGTTCCTGCGGTATGCCTGATGGTGAGCATAGGAGTGATGCCAAAGGTGTCTCCTTTGAGATCAAAATCATAAGATGCAAAGCCTACTGTGTGTGCAGGCTGCTCATAGCTGAAGGCTACATTGGACGTGTAGTTTTGGTAGAGCAACTGGTTGCGGGTAAGCTGCTGGATGGCAAAACCTGCTGTGAGCTTACCGGCAGTGATGTGTGTACCAAAGGTTCCGTTTACAAATACCTTGTTGGCACTTTCCAGGTTGAGTATGTTCTCATTGATGTCAATGGCTCTTGCGGCAGCCAGGTCGAGGCTTTGCTGTCCGGCATTGGCAGCCAGACCAAGGTGCCAGGTAGCCTTCTCACCGATCTTCACATTGTAAGAGTATGCCATCTGGAATCCTGTTTGCCTGATGAGTCCCATTTTATCGGTAAAAAGGGTACCACCTAATCCCATGTTTTGTTTGGCAAAAGGCGCGTCGAGCGCCAGCAGACTGGTAGTAGGCGCTCCTTCAAAGCCTGCATACTGGTAGCGGTGTGCCAGCATGAGCCTTGCTGTTTGGCTGGCATCATTGAAGTTGCCGGCAAAACTTGGGCTTAACAACATCTGATTGTAGATGTAGCTTGAGTACAGCGGCAGTTGCTGGGCGTTCGCTTCGCTCACTATTACAAATTGAAGATTGAAGATTAAAAATCCAACTATGGCGTATTTGATATTTAGAGCTCTCATCATGATTACTTTTAAGTTTTTCATTTTCAATATCTAATTAGCGAAAGATGGTAATTGAACCTTTGTACTCTTCTCTTTCAGTAGGCACTTTTACTACGTAGTAGTAGGCACCATCGGGCAGTGGTTCGCCAGTGGTTGAAGTACCGCTCCAGGTGTTGTTGTAGGCATTGCTTTGGTATACAATACGCCCCCATCTGTCAAATACAATTACTTCCACATCGTTGTAGTACTGCGCTTTTTCCACGATCCAGTTGTCGTTTTGTCCGTTACCATCGGGTGTCATGATGTTGGATGGCTCGAGTGTGTAGTCTTCTTCCACTCTAAGGGTAGCAAAGGTGTCTTTGGTACATCCAAACTCATTGGCAATGGTTACAGTGTAGGTAATGTCTTCCAGTACAGTTGCTGAAGGATTGGCCTGTAGTGGTTTGTCGAGAT